>Ga0210085_1000332_pt1 | contig 20647 bp, 14 predicted proteins | sample China_Galinas_PW_5_FD_184866 | JGI IMG/M metagenome (GOLD analysis project Ga0210085, IMG submission 184866) | Wetland microbial communities from San Francisco Bay, California, USA, that impact long-term carbon sequestration - China_Galinas_PWC_D1... | ecosystem: Environmental > Aquatic > Marine... | reverse complement strand
GACCGGCAAGGCTTTCGGCAATCCCCAAAACCCGCTCCTCTTTTCGGTTCGCAGCGGGTCTTCGATCAGCCAGCCCGGCATGATGGACACCTATCTGAACGTCGGCATCAACGAAGAAATCGCCGCCGGACAGGCTGCTGGAACAGGGAACGCCTGGTTTGCCTGGGACAACTACCGCCGTTTTCTGCAGTGCTACGGAATGGCCTTCGGCCTCGAACGGGACGACTTCGACGCCGTCATCAACGAACTGAAAAACAGCGCCGGCATCGCCTACAAGAAGGATTTCACAGGCGAGCAGATGCAAAAGGTGGCTCTGGCGTATAAATCGATGATCCTGGACAACCGGATCGAGATACCGGAAAACCCCTTCGACCAACTGACGATGACGGTTAAGAGCGTGCTTGATTCCTGGGAGTCCGACAAGGCCAGAACCTATCGCCGGATCATGGGTATCTCGGATGACTGGGGCACCGCGGTGACGGTGCAGTCGATGGTTTACGGCAACCTGACGCAAAGCTCCGGCTCCGGAGTCTTCTTCACGCACAACCCCCGTTGGCCGGGGGAAACCCTGAAGCTCTGGGGCGACTTCACCCTCGGTAATCAGGGCGAGGACGTCGTTGCCGGCCTGGTGATTACCCTGCCGATTTCTATCTATCAGCAGGAGGTGGAAATGAGACCGACCGACGTCACCTTGGAGACCCATTTCCCGGAGATTTACAAGGCGTTGAAAGGCTGGGCCGGCCACCTCATCTACGAGAAGGGATGGACCCCTCAAGAGATGGAGTTCACGTTTGAATCCCCGGCGGTAGAAGATCTCTTTCTGCTGCAGGGCCGCGACATGTCGATGCGGGAACGCAAAAGGGTGCAGACCTTCGATTTGATCGGTATCGCCGAGGAGTGTTACCTGGGGCACGGAATCGGGATCGGCGGCGGTGCCCTCACCGGACGGGTGGTCTTCAGCCTCGAGGAGATCGACAAGTGGCGCAAGAAGGAGCCCGGGACCAACTTGATCCTGGTTCGCAGCGACACCGTCCCGGATGACATTCGTGAAATTTACGCGGCCGACGGTTTGCTGACGGCACGCGGCGGTGTAACCTCCCATGCTTCCGTCGTGGCCCACCGCCTGGGTAAAAACTGCGTGGTTTGTGTCGGCGACTTGGTCTGCAATGAAAAGCAGAAGAGGTTCACTCTGAGGGACAGGTGCTTAAAATCAGGAGATTTCATCAGCATTGACGGTCGTGAGGGGTCGGTATATTTAGGAAAACTGAAAATCAATGAAGAGTAACACGGCTACCCACCGGTTTTGTCGACCGTGCGGAAGGCCAAGGAGACACCGGGGCCGCAGCCCATGGGCAAGGGGCGCGGGCCGAAACCGGAGTGCGATCCACTAAAATAGGGTAAGCGTTCGCAGGGCACCGCATCTGCTTTGTTGTCTCGGGCACTTGAAGTACAAAAGGTCATCTGTGGCACCCTGTAAATGCTTACAATGAGGTGGTTTGAAGCGCATCGGATTTTGTGACCCTGTGACCGGCTACAAAATGGCCATTAGCCCCAGACGGGAGAAAAGGCAATGAGTGCAGCTACCGCTGAAAAGGGATTAAAACTCGGCGTCAATGGCTTAGGCCGGATCGGCAAGTTAACGGTCTGGCACCATGTCGGAAGGAAGTATTTCGACGAAATCGTGGTAAACATCGGTCGTGAAGCCGGCTCTTCTCTGCAGGATGTCGCCCACTATCTGGAGCGTGATTCCACTTACGGTTTGCTGAGCTGCTATCTTCACGGTTACAATGCGGCACCGGTGATCGCTGAAATCGACGCGACCCAGGGGACGATCATGGTCGACGGCGTTCGGGTCCGAATACTGCGCTCTGCCCGGAACCCGGTCGACATCGGCTGGCGGGAGTGGGGGGCCAGGCTGGTGGTGGACACAACCGGACGGTTCATAGACCCATCGCTGTCGAGCGATCACCCCGGAGGCAGTGTTCGGGGCCATCTCGAGTCGGGTGCCGAAAAAGTCGTTGTTTCGGCGCCCTTCAAGATGAAGGACCAGAAAGCCGATCTGCCCGGAACGATGCCGGAGGATGCCGTCACCACGGTGATGGGGATCAACACCAACGACTATGATCCCCGGCGGCACCGAATCATCTCCAATGCATCCTGCACCACTACCTGCCTGGCGCACATGATAAAACCGCTGCTGGATCACTTCGGACCGCACAAATTTCTGACCGCTTCCATGGCGACGGTTCACGCTGCAACCGGTTCACAGGCGGTTCTCGACCGGTTGCCCCAGGCGGGGAAGAAAGATTTGCGTAAAAACCGCAGCATCATGAACAACATCATCCTGACGACCACCGGCGCGGCCAAGGCCTTGCGGCTGGTGATTCCCGAAATGCGGCAGATCGGCTTCATCGCCGAATCAGTCCGCATCCCAACGGCCGCCGGTTCGTTGATCATACTGGTAGTCGACCTGCAGGAAGAGCCGAACCGTGAACCGATCCGGCGAGAGACCATCAACACGGTATACCGTCGCACGGCGGAGCTCGATCCCAACGGTTATCTCCACTATTCCGAAAAACAAAACGTATCGGGAGACATCATCGGTGCGCCGCGTGCGGCAGCCATCATAGAGGGTCATGAAACCCATACCCGCACGGCAGAGGTCGCCATTGATCTGGCTAATGTTCCGAGGCTAGACCAAAACCTCATCGATCAACTGGCCAACACTTTGATCCGGGTCCCGGTCACGCAGGCCGTTATCTACGGGTGGTACGACAACGAGATGGGCAGTTACGTCAACATGCTGGGTGACCGCACGGTCAGTGTGGCCGAGCACATGTAGAAAAAATGCAACTGCTCACAGGGTTGCAAAGTCCGATGCGCTTCAAACCACCTATTTGTAAGCGTTTACAGGGTGCCGCAGATGCAAGGCGTCGGGTGCGCAGACGTACTTTTGTACTTCAAGTGCCCGACAACAAAGCAGATGCGGTGCCTTGTGAACGCTTACGAAAAAATCTTGGATGTTTCAGGGACGCAGAGTCCGGTTCACGCTCGCACTCAGTGCGAGAAATTCCGCCACATCAAGGGTCTCGGCGCGTCGCGAAGGATCGATGTGTGCCCGCTCGAGGGCCTGCTGAGATGCTGCGGTGGACAGCCCCAGTTCGCCACCGGCCAGAGAATTTCGCAATTTTTTTCTCCGCCGGCTGAATGCCGCCCGGATAACCTTAAAGAAAAAGTCTTCTTCCTCCGGAGAAAGGGCTGACTGCGTTTTGAAGACAAATGAAAGAACAGCCGAGTCGACCTTGGGTCGCGGGAAGAAGTGGTTTGCGGTCACCCGTCCGACGGACTTAAGTTCGGCACAGTACTGAATCATTACCGAAAGGCGACCGTAATCCCTGCCGCCGGGGGCGGCTGTCAAGCGTTCGGCCAGTTCCATCTGGAACATCAGAACGGCCTGCTTTACGGCCTCGCGAACAGAAATCAGCTGAACCAGGATTTGGGAAGAGATATTGTAGGGCAGATTTCCAATTACCACTAGTCGAACGCCTGCCTCCGCCGCCAAGGCCCGGATATCGACCCTCAGAATGTTCTTTTTTATCAGGACGACGTTATTTATCCCGTTAGCCATGAACTCTGCCCGCAAGAGGTCCGCCAGGCGGGCGTCTTTTTCGACTGCGTAAATCCTGGCGGCTTGCCGGGCTGCCAGGATAGTAAGGGCGCCGAGACCGGCACCGATTTCAAGCACGACATCCCGCGATGAGATTGCCGCGGCTTGCACGATCACGGCCGCCGTTGCGGGGTCGGTCAGAAAGTGTTGCCCGAGTCGCTTGTCCGCGCGTATATTCCATGCCTGCAGTAGGGTCCTGGGTGACGTCATATCCGACTCCTTTATCTTAAGGCGCACTCAAAAATAACTTCACATTTTGGACGCCGATCCATCCCTTCCGGCCGCGTTGCGAAAACTCGGCATATCCAGATATTCCTGCTTTTTCGCGTCTTGCCGGCCGGGCGCCTCATCGGCCAAAATTGCGAACTTATTTTTTCGTGAACCCTTACCTGCCAAAGTCTTGAAGTCCGGCTTACCGTTGCATTTAACCAGTTTCAGTCGGAAGATCAAGTTGTAACCAGGCTGGGCGGCTTGACTTTTTAGTGGTTAGTCATTACGGTTATTCGAATTGAATTTTGTCTAGTAATGTAATTTCTTTTGTTATTAAACACTTGTATTTAAAACAGATGGAGATGAGACATGCGACACAAGGGCAAGAGCGTTAGTTTCGATGCAATGGTGAAATTTTTTATGCACACTTACAACATTCCAACCAAAAAAGACGTCGACAAATTGATGAACAAGCTGGAGCAAATAGAAAAACTGCTGAAATCGACGGGCGGACCCGCCAAACGTGGCCGCCAAGCATCCATCAAGAACAACCGGGGCAAAAAAGTTAAAGGCCGCAGCGGTTCGACAGCCGTCAACCAGGTCTTTGAGGTAATTAAGGGATTCAAACAGGGGGCCGGTCTGCCGGATATCAAAGAAAAAACCGGATTCGACGAAAAGAAGGTTCGCAATATTATATTTCGTTTGAACAAAAACGGCGTTATCAAACGACAAAGCCGCGGTGTTTATGTGGCAACGTAAATCTAACCTCAAATGATCGGTTCCGGGTTCTGGGTTCAAGCCCGCACTGGCCTCCGGCTCGTAGCCTACGCCTCGGAGAGCGCAGCGCGACGAGGCCATGAAATTGATTTCATTTCAATAGACGCTGCTTTTTATCACCACATCTTTCCAAACCAGGTCTGGGCCAGGGATTCAAAGATTATAATTAAATATTTGGGCGGTCGATAGAAAGAGCGAAGTATTCTAAAAGGGATTTTAAAATGAACGATAGTAAAGATCCAAACAATCCCAAACTGCATCCAGGTGGACGTTGCGGGGGGTATGTCATCAAACGGATCGAAGAGATCCCGGAATCCAAATTTTTCTTTTACGAGCTCGAGCATGAACAGACTGGCGCCCGCCATATTCACATCAGCAGCGATGATCGTGAAAACACCTTCAGTGTGGCGTTTAAAACCGTACCAAAAGATTCCACCGGTGTAGCCCATATTTTAGAGCACACCGTTTTGTGCGGCTCCGAGAAGTTTCCCGTGCGAGATCCGTTTTTCTCCATGCTGAAGCGCAGCCTCAGCACTTTCATGAACGCGTTTACTGCCTCCGACTGGACCATGTACCCCTTTTCCACACAAAACCATACGGATTACGAAAACCTCATGGATGTTTATCTCGATGCAGCGTTTTTGCCAAATATCGAAGAATTGAGTTTTAAACAGGAGGGGCATCGTTTGGAGATCGCCGGAGAGCGTGGCAGTAATCCTTCCTCGCCTAAACTGGTCTACAAGGGAGTGGTGTACAACGAAATGAAAGGGGCCATGTCGTCACCCGATCAGGTGATGTCTCGATCTTTACTCAAAGCCCTTTATCCATCCACAACCTATTGCCACAACTCAGGCGGCGATCCGGCCGTGATACCCCAATTGACCTACGACCAGTTGAAGGCCTTTCACCAACATCACTATCATCCCAGCAATTCCTTTTTTTACACCTACGGCAACCTTCCGCTGCGGCGCCACCTTGCTTTTATAGAAGAAAAGATTCTGAAAAAATTCACGCGCACCAGACCAGATACGGAAGTGAAGTCCCAACCCCGCTGGGGCGGTTCCCGGCAAGCCGTTGCCTATTACCCTCTGGCACAAGGCGAGGACCCATCCAAAAAATGCCAGGCTTGCGTGGCCTGGCTTACTGCGGATATCCGAGACGGTTTCGAGGTCTTGGTTCTGGCGATTTTGGAGCAAATCTTGCTGGGAAATCCTGGCTCCCCGCTGAGAAAGGCGTTGATCGATTCGCAGCTGGGCTCTGCGCTCTGCGATGCGGCCGGTTTCGAGGCCGACAACCGCGATACGATGTTCATTGCCGGATTGAAAGACGTGGAAGAATCGGTGGCGGAGAAAATTGAAAAAATTATCTTCGACGTGCTGAATCACTTGGCCGACGGCGGCATCGATGAGGAATTGATTGAATCGGCCCTTCACCAGGTCGAATTTCACCACAAGGAAGTCACCAATACGCCTTATCCGTATGGAATTAAACAGCTGCTGCTGATTGCCGGCACTTGGCTGCACGGAGGCGACCCGCTCAAAAGGCTGCTTCTTGACGATGACCTGGCGATAATTCGCCGCGAGATAAAAAGCGTTGGTTTTTTCGAAGAGCGCCTTCACAAACATTTCATCGACAACCCCCACCGCGTCCTCTTTAAACTTCTGCCCGATCAATCTCTGGAAAAAAAGGAAGAGGAGCGAATTACCCAGGAGCTGTCGGAGATCTCCGCCCGGCTGTCGAAAGCCGATGTCGTTAAAATCGAAGCCGATACAAAAGCATTGGAACAACTTCAGGAGACTCAAGAAGATGTTTCATGTCTACCGACGCTGGCACGCACAGACATCCCGCCCGATGTGCAGCGTGTTCTTGAATCCGAAACCAATGCCCGCTTTCCAGTGACCGGTTATGACCAGAGGACATCGGGAATATTCTACTATGCCGCGGCAGCCGGCCTGGGTCGCCTGGAGCGACGGTTGATTCCGCTGGTGCCTTTTTTCTGCCATGCCTTGCCGAAAGTCGGCACCCTGCAGCGCGATTACACTGAAATGGCCAAACGGATCGATCTTTATACCGGCGGCATTGGTTTTTCTGCCAATGCCCGCACCGGCTTCGACGGCGCCGGGACCTGTATTCCGTTTGTCGCATTCACCGCCAAGTGCTTGAACCGTAACCAAGAACCGATGTTTGGCCTCGTCGAGGAGATGATATTCGAGAGCGACTTTTCAGATCTGAACCGTTTGAAAAATATCCTGATGGAGTATCGAGCAGGCCTTGAATCGATGGTTATCCACAACGGTCATCGCCTGGCGATTTCTTTGGCAGCCCGGAACTTTTCGATTGCCCGGTATCTGAGCGAACTCTGGTCCGGAGTGTTCCAACTGCGGACGATCAAAAAACTCCTCGAAGACTCTTCGGATGCTGCCCCCGCCGACCTGGCTGAAAACCTTTCCGCAATTCGTCAATCGGTCATTGTCAGCGGCAATCTTAAAACGGCGCTGATAGGGGAAGAGAGTTCCCTGGCTGCTGCGACAAAAGCAGTCGTCGGTATTTATGAGCGCCTGCAACAGCCGCCGGCTCCTCTTGGTAGTGGAGACGGCTTCGGCCCGCCGCCGCTCGATCTTCCCTCGGACTCGGTTCGGGAGGGCTGGAGCACGTCTTCGGCGGTGTCCTTCGTGGCCAAGGCCTTTGAAACCGTCCGCATGGAACACCCGGATGCGCCGGCGCTGGCGGTCATCAGTAAACTGCTGCGCTCGCTCTACCTGCACCGTGAAATACGGGAAAAGGGCGGCGCCTATGGCGGGTTTTCGTTGTACAATCCGGAGGACGGTTTGTTCTGCTTCGCTTCCTATCGCGACCCGCACGTCAGTGCAACGTTGAAGGTTTACGAAAATGCCGCCGCCTTTGTACGCTCTGATGCCTACAAGGAAACGGATATCGACGAAGCCGTGTTGCAGATGTGCTCCGAAATCGACAAACCGGACCCACCCGGGCCGGCCGCCCGCAAAGCGTTTTATCGCAAGATCATCCGACTCACGGATGAGGCGCGGCAGCAGTTCAAGCAAGCCCTTCTGAACTTGAACCGCCGGCAGGTGCGGGAGACAGCCGAAAAGTACTTCGATCCCGGCCGCTATGCGGACAATGTTGCCGTGATCTCCGGTGAATCCCAACTGAAAAAGGCAAACACGGAGCTGAAGCCGCCTTTGGAGCTGCACAGAATTTAGTGCCCGTCCAGAAACGGCAGCTTTACAGCTTTTTGCCGTAACAATTGACACCTTCGTATGACCCACGGAAACGGGCGAGCAGAGACGTCAGCTGACGTTTGGGCGGCTTTGCTTCTGCGAGCCGGTGCTTTATCTGGTTTTCTTCCAGCTTGACATTCAGCGTCCGGCCGGGAATGTCGATGTCGATGATATCGCCATTTTTAATGGCGCCGATCGGACCGCCGTTAAAAGCCTCCATCTCCACGTGCCCGATACAGGGACCGGTGGTGGCACCCGAAAACCGGCCATCGGTGATCAGCGCTACCCGCTTGTAACCCGCACCCTTAATCGCATCGGTCGGGGTCAGCATCTCGGGCATTCCCGGTGCCCCCGCAGGGCCCTGAAACGGCAGCACCACCACATCGCCCTCGGCGATGCGCTTGGCCTCGATGGCGTCCAACAGGTCCTTCTCGGTGGTAAAAACCTTGGCCGGGCCGGTGTGAACCCGCATCTCGGGTTCGACCGCCGTCTGCTTGATGATCGCGCTGTGGGCGATGTTGCCTTTGAGAACGGCAATGCCGCCTTCGGAATGGTAGGCATCTGAAATACTTCTGATGACGTCCGCATTCCGAATGTCACCCCCTGCCGCCACCTCGGCCATGCGGTTGCCGCTTACGCTCGCGCCGTCTTTGATCAAGTCTTTCAACCGGTTTAGCACGGCTGGAATCCCGCCCGCCTCGTCGATGTCCGCCATTTCGTTCGGACCGGCCGGGATGATGGAACACAGGTGCGGGGTTTCGCGCGAGATCCGGTCGAACATTTCAACGTCGATGTCGATACCGGCTTCCCGGGCGACGGCCGGTATGTGTAATACCGTGTTGGTGGACCCTCCCATCGCCATATCGACCCGAATCGCATTCTCGAAAGCTGCCTGTGTCATGATGTCGCGGGGCATGGTACCTCGCTTGACCAGTTCCACGATTTGCCGGCCGGTTTCGTATGCCTGATGTTTTTTAAGCGGGTCGGTGGCCAGGGTCGTGGCGCACCGGGTCAACGACATACCCAGCACTTCGGTGACCACTGCCATGGTGTTGGCGGTGTAAAGACCGACGCATGACCCGGCGCCGCAGGCCATGCAGGGCAAAAGCGCTTCGGCCTGCTCGGAGGTGATTTTGCCGGCCTTGACCTGTCCCACCAGGCCGAAACCCATTATGGGGTGGTGTTTTTTACCGTCTATGATGTTGGCCTTCATCGGACCGCCGGTGAGAAGAATGGCCGGAAGGTTTAGGCGGCCGGCAGCCATCAGCATGCCGGGGGTGATTTTGTCGCAGTTTGTGACCCCGACCCAGCCGTCCAGGGAATGGGACAGAACCATGATTTCGACATTGTCTGCTATATGTTCCCGGCTGGGCAGACTCAGCCGCATCTCGGCGAACATGGCGACACCGTCGCAAACCCCCGGTACTCCCCACACGAAGGGCACGCCGCCGGCATCCCGGATGCCCCTTTTTACCTCCTGGGTGAGTTCGTTCAGATGAATGTGGCCGGGGATGATGTCGTTGTAGCTGTTGGCCACGCCAATGAAGGGCTTATGGCCTTCGAAATCTTCTTTTTTAAGTCCGGCCGACATGAGCAAAGCCCGATGGGGAAGGGTTTCAACCGCTTTCTTGAGGATATCAGACCGCATACTGTTTCCTCCGAAGTCTATATGATTGATTTAATATTAGAAAACATGATCACTTGGGCCAGTTCATAGATAACCGGCTTTGCCGTAAGAACTTACTGTAAGATTGGAAAACTGGAATATTGGAAGATTGGGTTCGGCGGAATAGGGTTTCTTCAGATGGATTGTCTCAATCAATCAAAGGCATTTATTCGTTTACATCCCTTTATTCCACTATTCCATCGCTCCATAACGCCATCGGGATTCAAGCTCATCCCTCTGGGGTGAGACCAAAGCCTGGTCCTTTTGCCCTGGGCTCTTTACTATCAACGGCTGCCATTTGCTTTGACGAATTTCTTTAATCTTTTGGGCAGCCTGTCAAGTACTATTTCTCAATATCCAGATATACCTGTGTTTTCAAGCCTTGCCGACCGGGGGCCCTAATGCCAAAAATAGCCAACTTATTTTTTCGCGACCCCTTAATTGTTGACGAACCGGTGGGGTCTGGGATATGAGATACAGTTTATTTGTCAACATACACCAACAATCGAGACGTGATGATTCAGCTGATTCGAGGGTTCAAAGACATCCTGCCGGGAGAGATCGAAATCTGGCAGCAGATCGAAAGCACGGCTTGCGCGCTGTTTGAAGATTTCGGCTTCAAAGAAATCCGCATCCCGGTCATGGAGCGCACGGAATTGTTTGCGCGCAGCATAGGCGAAGACACCGATATCGTCGAAAAGGAGATGTACACCTTTCCTGACCGAAAAGGTGACCTGATCACCCTGCGCCCTGAGGCGACGGCCTCGATCGTGCGCGCCTACATTCAGCACCGCATGTATGCCGTCGATTCTGTCCAGAAGTTTTACACCATCGGTCCCATGTTTCGCCGCGAGAGGCCCCAGAAGGGGCGCTACCGGCAGTTTTACCAGATCAACGCCGAGGTGTTCGGCGTGGCCTCCCCGCTAGTCGACGTGCAGCTGATCTTTATTTTGATGACACTGCTGAACCGGCTCGACGTGACCGATGTCCAGGCTCACATCAATTCCCTCGGCTGCCCGGAATGTCGACCGAACTACCGCCTGGCCCTGGCCGAATTCCTGCTCAAACTCGACGACCGCCTCTGTGCCGATTGTCGCCGCCGGCGCGAGCGCAACCCCTTGAGAGTTCTCGACTGCAAGGTGCCTGCCTGCCGTGAGGCGCTGACAGACGCCCCATCGATCCTCGATCACCTTTGCGACGACTGCCGCCAGGACTTCGAGACCGTACAGACGGCACTCGACCGGCTCGGTATTGTCTTCTTGACCGACAAACGCCTGGTCAGGGGACTCGATTACTACACGCGCACCACTTTTGAGATCCAGACCGGCGCTCTCGGTGCTCAGAGCGCGGTCGCCGGCGGCGGCCGCTATGACGGCCTGGTCAAAATGCTCGACGGCCCGGACACGCCGGCAACCGGCTTTGCCATCGGCCTGGACCGGCTGGCCGAAATCGTTGGGCAAAAGAAGGCCGCCGCGGAGAAACCGCCGATCCTGTTTGCGGCGGCTTTAGGCGATGAAGGTCAACAGCAGGCATTCCAGTGGGTCAGCCGCTGGTGCGATCAAGGACTGCGGGCCGAGATGGACTTCGGCGGCCGGAGTCTCAAGAGCCAAATGAAAAGAGCCGACAAGCTGGGTGCGGCCCATGTCATGATTATCGGCGACAACGAACTTTCCGAGGGAGTCGTCATCCTCCGCAATATGAAGACCAAGGAGCAGGTACGGATCGCTGTCGAAGAGGTGGTCGAAAAGGTTGGTGAGATCATTTCAAGTTCTTAACCTGTTTTTATAGGTGCATATACTTCTATAACGGCTGAAAGGAGTCGTGAGCATTGACTGACAAACTCGGCAACATGCGCAGGACCCATTCCTGCTGCGAACTGGGCCGGGCCGATGTAGGACAAGAAGTTGTTCTGATGGGCTGGGTGCAGCGCCGGCGCGACCACGGCGGTGTCATATTCGTCGATTTGAGGGACAGGGAGGGGATCACCCAGGTGGTGTTCAACCCGGACCGCAACGAGACCGTGCATGCCAAAGCCCACGCCATCCGTAGCGAGTTCGTTCTGGGAGTGCGCGGCATCGTGGAAAGCCGACCGGATGGGATGATAAATCCCAAGCTGAAAACCGGCGAAATCGAAGTGCTGGTCTCGGAGCTCAAAATCCTTAATTCGGCCCAGACCCCGCCTTTTTTGATCGAAAACGATGTCGAGGTGACCGAAACGGTAAGATTGGCCAACCGGCACAGTGATCTGCGTCGGCCACCCATGCAAAAGAATATCATCACCCGTCACCGGGCGGCGACCTCCGTCCGGAAGTACTTGAATGCCCGCGGATTTCTGGACATCGAAACCCCGTTTTTGACCCGCAGCACGCCCGAGGGCGCAAGGGATTACCTCGTTCCGAGCCGCGTCAATCCGGGGCAGTTCTACGCGCTGCCTCAGTCGCCGCAGCTGTTCAAACAACTGCTGATGATTTCCGGTTTCGACCGCTACTACCAGATCGTGCGCTGCTTCAGAGACGAGGACCTGCGGGCGGACCGTCAACCGGAGTTCACTCAGATCGACATCGAAATGTCTTTTGTCGGTGAAGAAGACGTGATGGATCTCGCCGAGGGCATGATGGTCGATCTCTTCCAGGATGTTCTCGAGGTGACGCTCGAAACCCCTTTCCCGCGTCTCTCCTATGCCGAAGCGATAGGAAGGTACGGTCTCGACAAACCCGACACCCGCTTTGGCCTGGAGCTGAAAGATGTTTCCGACATCGTTGCCGGATCTTCATTCAAGGTGTTTTCCGACGTCGTCAAAAACGGCGGCATCGTGAAAGCGCTGAACGCCAAAGGATGCGTGGACATGTCACGCAAGGAAATCGACGATCTGGCGGCTTTCGTGGCGGTTTACCGGGCCAAGGGGCTGGCCTGGATCAAGGTCAGGGAAAGTGAGTGGCAGTCGCCGATTGCAAAATTTTTCAGCGCAGCCGAAAAAGAGGAACTCGCGCGCCGGATCGATATGCAGCCCGGTGATTTGGTCTTTTTCATGGCCGATCAACCCCCGGTGGCCAACGAAGCCCTCGGACAACTGCGCAATCATCTCGGAAAACGGCTCGGGCTGATCGATGAGAGCGCTTTTAATTTCGCCTGGGTAACGCGGTTCCCTTTGATGGAATATGACGAAAACGAGAAGCGCTACCAGGCGCTGCACCACCCGTTCACGGCACCGCTGGAAGAGGATTACGGCCTGCTGGAAGAAGATCCGCCGGCGGTCCGTTCCCGGGCGTATGACCTGGTCCTGAACGGATCCGAGATCGGGGGCGGAAGCATCCGCATCCATCAAAAAGAGCTTCAGGAAAAGGTTTTCAGCGCCCTCGGCATGACGCCCGAGGAATACCGCGAAAAGTTCGGTTTTCTTCTCTCGGCGCTCGACTCCGGCGCCCCGCCCCACGGCGGCATTGCATTTGGCTTCGACCGCCTGGTCATGATTCTCTGCGGCCAGAGTTCCATTCGGGACGTGATCGCGTTTCCCAAGACCCAGAAGGCTTCCTGCCTGCTGACCGGCGCCCCCGCCACCGCCGGCCGGCAACAGTTGGAGGAACTGTCGATTCGGCTGCGCGTACTATAAGAGTGATCCGACCCGACATGAGCCGCAGACGGAATTTTCATTATATGACTCGTCTCCAGAAAAGTCGATGACCTCCCGGATTTCCGGCTTTCTCGGATTGCAACGCAGCACCGTCGGCTTGCTGGCCATGGTGGTGCTGGTCGGCATGGGCGAGCGCATGGCCGAGCGCTTTCTGCCGATCTACATAATGGCTCTGGGTGGCGGCGCGCTGGCCATCGGTTTGCTGCAGGCCATGGACAACATGCTGTCGGCCCTTTACTCGTTTCCGGGGGGGTACCTGTCCGACCACATCGGCACCAAGCGGTCTCTGCTGGTCTTCAACCTGGTGGCCATGGCCGGCTTTGCCCTGGTGATTCTGATCCCGGCCTGGCAGGCGGTGCTGGCCGGAGCAGTCCTCTTCATCTCCTGGTCGGCGATCTCCCTGCCGGCCAGCATGAGTTTGATTTACAAGGTACTGCCCCAAAACAAGCGCACCATGGGGGTGAGCATGCATTCGCTCGTGCGCCGCATCCCCATGGCCCTTGGCCCTTTGCTCGGGGGGCTCTTCATCGGCATATGGGGCGAGCGCGATGGGGTTCGTATCGCCTTCGGGGCCGCCTTGGCTATGGCGGCGGTGGCGCTGCTGCTGCAGCAACGGATGATTGCAGACGACACGCCCTCTGCGACATCCTCGGCAGATGCTTGCGGCCTGACACCGGAAAGAAATCCGCTGAAACTCATGCGCCTGATGAACCCGGCCATGAAAAGTCTCCTGGTCACCGACATTCTGATCCGCTTTTGCGAACAGATCCCATATGCCTTTGTGGTGGTCTGGTGCATGAAGACCATCGCCCAACCGGTATCGGCCTTCCAATTCGGCCTGCTAACCACGATCGAGATGGCAACTGCCGTGCTGGTGTATATTCCGGTGGCGTATATGGCGGACCGGAGCACCAAGAAACCGTTTGTTCTGATAACCTTCATTTTTTTCACTTTTTTCCCCTTGGTTCTTTTGTATAGCCGCTCTTTCGAGTGGCTGATAGCCGCCTTCATTTTGAGGGGGCTCAAGGAGTTCGGCGAACCCACCCGCAAGGCTCTGATCATGGATCTGTCTCCGGACAGCTGCAAGGCGGGGATGTTCGGGCTCTACTATTTGATCCGAGATATTTTTGTTGCCGGTGCCGCTCTTGGCGGCGCCTTCTTGTGGCAGATCAGTCCGCAGACCAACTTTGTGACAGCCTTCGTTTTCGGGATCATCGGCACAGTCGGTTTCGCTCTTTTCGGCCGCGACATACCGCTGCAAAATCATTCACGGGATCATGTATGAAAAAGACAGCGTCGACATTTCTACCCTGCTTTTTCTTCATCTTCACCGGTGCACCTTTCATCGAGGCCATGGCCGGCAACCGGCAGCTCCAGGCTGCACTCACCGGCGTCACCGCAGCCGTGGTGGGAGTGGTGCTCAATTTGGCCGTCTGGTTCGGTCACAAGGTCCTGCTGCCTGACGGCGGCTTCGACCTCTTTGCTCTGTTATCGGCTGGTGTCGTCCTGGTGCTGCTTCAGAAGTTTCATGCGCCCGTTCATTGCCTGGTGCCGCTCGGTGCCACGGCGGGTGTGATCTGGCGTTTAGTGGTATAGGGCTCACTCGAAAATAACGTAACATTTTAGACGCCAATGCATCCCGTCCGACTGTGTTACGAAAACTCGGAATATCCAGATACGCCGCCGATCGATAACGCAGTCCAAAACCTTTATCTTAAAGCCTATAGAGGTGTCACAGCCTTGCCCCGCAATACTTGCAGTGCCTGGCGTCCACATCGTGTCCTTCGGCGCTGCAGTCGGGGCAGGCCTGGGTCGAAACCTTACGCTTGAAGGAATGTGCCATCTCAACGGTCACAATTCCGGTCGGCACGGCTATCATACCAAAGCCGATCACCATGATCAGCGCCGATAGAAACTGGCCCAGGCCGGTTTGAGGGGAGATGTCGCCGTAGCCGACGGTGGTCAGCGTCACGATTGCCCAGTAAATGCTTTGCGGGATGCTGGTGAAGCCGCTGTCCGGATCCTCGATCAAATACATCAGCGAGCCGAAGATAATCACCAGAATCATTACCGTGAACAGAAATACGATTATTTTACGGCGGCTGGCCCGCAGGGCTTGCATCAGCAGGCGGGCCTCGCCGAGATAGGGGACCAGTTTGAGCACACGAAAAATTCGCAGTACGCGCAACAACCGGATGACCAACAGATACTGAGAGCCCGGGATAAGAATGCTCAGATAGGTCGGCAAGATGGCCAGAAGATCGACCACGCCGAAGAAGCTGGCGGCGTATGCCAGCGGTCGTCCGACACACAGCAGACGCAAGAGGTATTCGACGGTGAACAGTATGGTAAAGACCCATTCACCGGCATACAGCTGTCGGCCGTAAACAGCACGAATGCCGCTGACACTGTCCAGCATGACCAGCACCACGCTGAGGACGATCGAAACGATCAGCAGTATATCGAACAGTTTGCCGGCCGGCGTGTCGGCCTCGAAGATAATCTCGTGCAGCGTATGCCGCCATCGGGGGGATTCTTTATCAGTCATCATGCTTTGCTTTGGGAACGCGCCGGTTGTTTTCGACCTGCTTCAGGTACTCGATCACCACTGCCACCCCGTGCTTGCAGTCCAATTCGTAAGGGCACGTGCAAATCGAATCCGGCAGACCGTCTTCATCCATGACCACCCGTGTGGCATAGCGCTCCGTACCGTCCACCCAGCCGATCAGGCTGCCGTCGTCCGTTACGGCCAGATCGGAAACACGCCCCTGCCGCTGATAACTCTTGCCCCGGGAGACAATTTTCCCGCCGGCCCATTCTTCGATATCGTTCCAGGTCAGATCGGAAAACCGGTTCAGTCGTGTTTTCTTTTTCGCCATTGGTCTACATTCCCGCTGTTTTCTTTCTGAAAAAATGTAAACAACTGGAAGTCGCAAATAGTGCCGTGAGGAAGTCGTTAATTATGTCGTAAGATCGTCTCAAGTTCAACCCGTCTCTTTCATTCGGTAAAAGAGCTTGTTGGTCGCCCTTCCGAAATTAACAACCCTTACTGTCATATTCTTGTAGTCTCGTTCAAATCGGTGCACCGGCGAATCCCAATTCATCATCTGAAGGGGAAAACATGGGGGTTCAATAATATTAATGATACAGTATTATTCTAACTTTTTACGGATCCTATCAGGTTGTGACCGATACAAGTATTATTTGAAATTTCATCTGTAAATAAACTCTGACTGATATAAAAACAATGCAAAACCTGATGTGGATGTTCGATGGCAAATAAAATTGTATCGGTTGCTACAGACAAAATTGGTTTTATGTAATATCAATATTGCAAATGACATAATCTAAAACCCAAATTAGCTAAATCACCCTTAAAGCCTTGCCAGAAAAGGAGCTACGATGTCTGCAAAACAAACTATTGGCGGTATCAAGGCGTGTGTGTTCGATGCATATGGAACGCTCTTTAATGTGCATTCGGCAGTTGGAAAATATCGACAGCGGTTGGGAGATTTTGCTGATCAGGTTTCCCTGCTATGGCGCACCAAACAATTGGAATATACATGGCTTCGCAGCTTGATGGGACATCATGCCGACTTCTGGCAAGTCACCCGGGATGCACTGGATTTCGCATTCGACATGCACCATCTAAACGATACCGATCTTCGAAACGATCTGATTGAGGCATATCTTCACCTGGACTGTTATCCGGAAGTGCCTGAGGCTTTATCAACGCTGAAAGCCGGTGGATTTAGAATTGCAATTTTATCTAACGGCACACCCGCCATGCTTGAGGCAGCTGTAAAACATTGTTTCTACCACAATATTTTAATAGGCAGAAAATTTTCCATTTATAAACTCTGTTCGGTTTGTGAAAGATAACAAGATATGAACAGGAAAAAAATTCTTCAAAAAATACTTGCAGGTTCTAAAAACATAAGATTCTCTGATATGGTAAATCTTGTTCAAGGTTTCGGTTTCACCCTCTCAAGAACAGATGGGAGTCACCACATTTTCACTCGACCGGACATTCCGGAACTTGTTAATCTTCAAAATATAAAAGGTCAGGCGAAACCATATCAAATTCGTCAATTCCTGAAACTTGTCGAGACACATAATCTGAAATTGAAGGAGAACGAATAATGCGCGACTACCATATAAATATTTTTTATTCCGAAGATGACGGTGGATACATCGCTGACATCCCTGATCTTGAAGCATGTTCAGCATTCGGTGATACGCCTGATGAGGCCCTACGTGAGGTTCAAAAGGCCAAATCTTTATGGATTGAAGCTGCCAAAGCGGAAGGTAAGTTAATCCCACCGCCTAAATATCGACCGGTTATTTACCAAGCACAATCTGCTTAATGGGTTAAAAAAAACGATCAAGTACCTGAATACGGTTGAAGCCCGCAGCGTGCTATGCTACTGGGCGGTACGGGAACTTGGCATCAGCACCTTGACGCTTTCCAAAAGGCTTGGCATTTCACAACCCACTGCCAGCCAATCGGTAAAACGAGGCGAAAAGATTGTTAAAGAAAAGGAACTCAAGCTGATGGGATGACTTATGCCAATATATCAATACCCGTCCCGAAGTTCCAGCATGAGAAGAAAATAAAAAAACATGAAGACCTGACCCGCTGTTTTTCTCTGATGGGTGAATAGTTTAGTGCCCCTTCCAGATTCGGCGCTGGAGTACACCCGACTGCTTAGCAGCGCCAACAAGATCTCCGGATTCAACAACATCTGTTTTCAAGACCGCTGTCGTTTGTTGCCGGGCCGGTAACCGGCCGTCAGACGGTGGCCTATGCCTTGCAGGAACCTATCCGGTCAATTGCCGACCCTATTGTCAAAGTCTTCAAACGGTATTACTGGTTCAATAATTGTTTAAATTTGTTGCGCGGTTTGCTGGACCATATAGTGTCCGTTTAGAAACGGTACATTTCGGTCTCGGCCAAGGTCGCAGTCCCGCTATAGGCGGGACAACCTCAGGCTTCGCAGTGCGACGTTGAGGACTGCAAAGAGCGAGAACGCCGGCCCATGTCGAAAAATGCTGTTTCTGGATGGATTCTCTCCAGTTCCCATCCACGGTTCTATTAACGGCACTGGTAAGGTTTCGAAGTGCGTGAGTGTGTACTTACTGCAGATTCAAGTCGGGCGAGGGGGGTCAATGAGAATTAAAATCCGGAATTTTCGATATCGCGTTCAAGAAAGCTTCTGGTTTTTACCTGCGGTTATGGCCGGGGCGGCGATTTTGCTCTCCTTCGTTACCATAGCAATCGACAAATTGTTCCTCTACCGCGAAGGCGCTCAGCATTGGTGGCTCTATGGCGGCGGGCCGGATGGCGCGCGAACGGTTCTTTCAGTGATTGCCGGCTCCATGATCACCGTCGCCGGCGTGGTGTTCTCGATTACCATTGTGGTCCTCTCGCTGGCTTCCTCCCAGTTCGGTCCGCGTCTGATTCGAAATTTCATGAACGTCAGGGCCAATCAGATGGTGCTGGGCACTTTTGTGGCGACGTTCATTTACGGTGTTCTCGTGCTTCGCACCGTCAACGCGATCCTGGATGTGAGGTTCGTCCCGGGCCTATCCGTTACGATTGCCGTGGTGATGTCGCTCTTGAGCCTGGGAGTTCTGATTTATTTCATTCATAACGTTTCCGAATCGATCCAGGCTCAGAACATCATCGCCAGGGTGTGCCGCGATTTGGACAAGGCCGTGGATCGAATTTTTCCGGAAAAAATGGGCCGGGAGGAGGATTTGTCGAATGGGCCGATAAAACGGGACTACGTTATTCCAAAAGCATGCGACCGTGACGTCTGCCAGGTCATGGCGGACAGCAGCGGGTACCTGCAAGCCTTAGACAACGACGCATTGATGCGGATAGCCGTCGAAGAAAACCTTCTCATCCATCTGGGATACCGTCCGGGCAACTTTATCACCCGGGGCAGTGTCCTGGTGACTGTTTGGCCCGGGGAAAGGGTGGATGAGGGCCTTTCAGAGAAAATCAACGCCGTCTTCGTTTTAGGACCGGAACGAACGCTGGAGCAGGATGTGGAGTTTGCCATGAGCCAGCTGGTTGAAATCGCCGTTCGCGCGCTCTCCCCCGGCATCAACGATCCGATCACCGCCAACACATGCATCGATTGGCTGGGTGTCAGCCTCAGTCAACTGGCCAACCGCAAGATGCCCTCCTCCCACCGGTTCGATCAGGAGGGCAGACTGCGGGTCATTTGCAAACCCTTTGAGTTTGAGGGAATGGTGGATGCGGCCTTTAATATGATTCGACAGAATTCCCAGTCCGTTGCGGCCGTGTCGATTCATCTGCTGGAAACCATCGCTACCGTTGCGGCTCAGACCTTTAGGAAAGAAGACCGCGTAGCACTCTCGAGGCATGCCGCCATGGTGGTCCATGGGTGCAAAGAGAGACTGTCAGACGATGACGACCGCAAAGATCTTGAAAGACGCTACGAAGCGGCCCTTGAAATTCTTAACGGGGAGCCCGTGCGCATCGCTTTGAACCCAGAATCCGATTCTCGGCAGCAAAAAACAGCCTGATTTGGAAAATTAGAATGAAATCCATAAAAGCAAAGGACCTTTTTTGTTCTTCTTCCTGTAAAGTGGGTAGAGTCAAACGCTGGTGCTTCTGTAGCCTGGTCATGATACTCTTTTGGCTCAATCCGGTGTTGGTTTTTTCTGCTGTTGAGACCGAAAATGCTGCCCAACCCACCACACTGCCGGTCGAAGCTGCGTCTGATTCGGCCATCGAAAAGCGTTTACGCGCGGTGATCGACAACATTGATGATTTTCAGAACGTTAAGATCGATGTCAACGATGGTGTGGTGCGGCTTTCAGGTACGACCCTCCGCAAGGAGGCTGCCGAAAAGGTCGTGCAGATGGTCTCACGGTTTGAGGGCGTCATTTACGTGGACAATCAGATACAGGTGGAGACCGACGTCGAGACACGTGTCAAACCGGCTTTGACCAGGGTAAAACAGTATCTTTCAACTGCGGTGCAGAAACTGCCGCTCATCGGGGTGGCGCTGGTGGTGATTATTGTGTTTTGGCTGATGTCGCGCTTCGTGACGCATTGGGACTTGCCCTATCAGCGGCTGGGTCTGAATCGGCTCTTGCGGAATCTGGTTCGCCAATTTCTGCGCAAAGGAATTTTGCTGCTCGGTGTACTGCTTGCCTTAGACATACTGGATTTGACGGCACTGGTCGGAGCGGTGCTCGGAACCGTTGGGGTGGTGGGGCTTGCGATTGGCTTTGCCTTTAAGGATATTGTCGAAAATTACCTCGCAGGGGTGCTGCTCAGTATACGGCGTCCGTTCGATCTGAATGATCTGGTGCTGATCGAATCGCACGAAGGCCGGGTTGTTCGCCTTACACCCAGCGAGTTGATTTTGATGACCCTGGAAGGCAACCATGTGAGAATCCCGAACGCAACCGTTTTC
>Ga0210085_1000331_pt1 | contig 20678 bp, 15 predicted proteins | sample China_Galinas_PW_5_FD_184866 | JGI IMG/M metagenome (GOLD analysis project Ga0210085, IMG submission 184866) | Wetland microbial communities from San Francisco Bay, California, USA, that impact long-term carbon sequestration - China_Galinas_PWC_D1... | ecosystem: Environmental > Aquatic > Marine... | reverse complement strand
GGGCCAACATCCGCGACAAGGTGTGCACCGGTATGCTGGATGGCGCCCAGATGCTGGCAGCGATGCCGCTCGCAAGCGCCATGGACAATAGCCATTGCCAGCCCATGGTCACGGCGTTGAGCCTGGACCTCAACGGCAACGCGATTACCGTCTCCAAGGAACTGTACGGCCGCATGCTCGCCACCGGTGCGGACGACCTCGACACAGCGCGCGGATCGGCGCGGGCACTCAAGCAGGTCATCGAGCAGGACCACGCGGCAAACCGGCCGAAATTGACCTTTGCAGTGGTCTATCCCGAGTCATCCCACAACTACCTGCTGCGCTACTGGATGGCCGATGCGGGTATCGATCCGGACGCAGACGTGCGGCTGACCGTCGTCCCGCCACCACAGGTCGGGCATTACCTGCGTGCCGGACTGATCGCGGGTTACTGCGTGGGGGAGCCCTGGAACACCCATGCGGTCTCCCAGGGCCTCGGCCGTACCCTGATCACCAGCCATGACATCTGGAACAACCATCCGGAAAAAGTTTTCGCGGTCACCCGGATGTGGGCGCAAAGCAATCCGAACACACACCAGGCCATCGTTACCGCCCTGCTTGAGGCCTGCGTCTGGCTCGACGATCCGGCGAACCGGCGTGAAACCTGCGAACTGCTGAGCCAGGGGCGTTATGTCAACGCCCCGGTGGATATTCTGGAGAAGTCGCTCACGGGCACCCTGCAGTTTTCCTCCGACGAGCAGCCGCGCGCGGTGCCGGATTACAACGTCTTTCACCGCTACGCGGCCAACTTCCCCTGGCGTTCGCACGCCTTGTGGTTCCTGTCGCAGATGGTTCGCTGGGGGCAGATGGACGAAACGATCAAGCCCGAAACCATCGCAAATGCGGTCTACCGCACGGAGGTGTTCCGCGCTGCGGCCGACGCACTGCGTCTTCCCTGCCCGGAAGCGGATTACAAAATCGAGGGTCTGCATGAGAGCGGCTGGACGCTGATGCACGGCGAGGAGACGCTCACGATGGGACCCGATCTCTTCATGGACGGGCGTCGCTTCGACCCCGCCGGATTCCGGGACTATGTAGAGGGTTTCGCGATCAGCCGGTTTCCGGGAGTGGTTCGCAGCGCGGCTGCAACCGGTCAGGCCAAGGCGCCTGAGGTCGTGGAAACAGCAATCTGAATTGTCGGGTCGGCGGTGAGTCCGGGACTCCCCGCGCCACCCAACCGTCAAGAGGCAGACGAAATGAAACAGAAACTTGTGCTGGTAGGCAACGGAATGGCCGGGATGCGGGCGCTGGAAGAGCTGCTGAAGATAGACCCTGAGCTCTATGACATCACGGTATTCGGCGCCGAGCCGCACCCCAATTACAACCGCATCATGCTGTCGCCAGTGCTCGCCGGCGAGAAGACCATCGACGACATCGTGCTCAACACGCGCGAGTGGTATGGCGAGCACGGGATCGAGCTGGTGACGGGAGATCCCGTGGTCGCGATCGACCGGGTAAGACACGAAGTCAGGACCGCGGCGGGCGTCACCAGGCCATACGATCGCCTGCTGCTCGCAACCGGTTCCAATCCCTTCATTATTCCCCTGCCGGGGTCGGACAAGCAGGGCGTCATCGGTTTTCGCGACATCGCTGATGTCGAGGCCATGTTGGCCGCGACGCGCAGCTACGGGAAAGCGGTGGTGATCGGCGGCGGCCTGCTCGGACTGGAAGCGGCCAACGGGCTGCTGAAGAACGGCATGGAGGTGACGGTCGTTCACCTCCTTGACACACTGATGGAGCGCCAGCTCGACAAGCCCGCGGCGGGTTTGCTCAAGGCCGCGCTCGAGGAGCGGGGTCTGAAGTTCCTCATGGAGGCGCAGACCGCCGCCATCCTTGGCGACGAGCGCGTGACCGCGGTGCAATTCGCCGACGGCATGGAAGTCGCCGCCGACCTGGTGGTGATGGCGGTGGGTATCCGCCCGAACATCGCGCTGGCGCAGGGGGCCGGCATTCATTGCGAGCGCGGCGTGCTGGTCAACGACACCATGCAGACCTTCGATCCGCGCATCTACGCGGTGGGCGAATGTGTGCAGCACCGGGAAACCTGCTACGGCCTGGTGGCTCCGCTGTTCGAGCAGGCCAGGGTCTGCGCGAATCACCTGGCGCACATGGGCATCGCGCGCTACGAGGGTTCGGTCACCTCCACCAAACTCAAGGTGACCGGCATCGACCTGTTCTCGGCCGGGGAATTCACCGAGGGTGAGGGTGACGAGACCCTGGTGCTGCAGGACCCGGGCCAGGGTATATACAAGAAGCTCGTCATCCGCGACAGCCGGGTGAAGGGCGCGGTGCTGTACGGCGACACCATGGACGGCAGCTGGTACTTCCAGCTGCTGCGCGAGGGCACGGACATCTCGGCCTTCCGCAACACGGTGCTGTTCGGACAGCACGACCTGGGTGACGCGGGACACGGGGACAGCAAGGTCCTGGCACTGCCCGATTCCGCCGAGGTCTGCGGCTGTAACGGGGTGTGCAAGGGCGAGATCATGGACGCGATCGTGAAGAAGGGGCTGTTTACGCTGGAAGAGGTGCGCGCCCATACCAAGGCCTCCAGCTCGTGCGGTTCCTGCACCGGACTGGTGGAGGCGCTGCTGGCCCACACCGTGGGCGAGGGCTACTCTGCCGCCCCGAGCAAGAAGCCGTTGTGCGGCTGCACCGGGCACAGTCACGACGACCTGATCCACGCCATCCGCAGCGAACGGCTCAAGGACATGCGCGCCGTGTTCGGATTTCTCAACTGGAAGACGCCGGACGGTTGCCCCATCTGCCGGCCCGCACTCAATTACTACCTGCTGGCGGCCTGGCCGGGAGAATACGTCGATGATGCGCAGTCTCGTTATATCAACGAGCGCGCCCACGGCAACATCCAGAAGGACGGCACCTATTCCGTGGTGCCGCGCATGTTTGGCGGCCTGTGCAAGCCGGCCGAATTGCGCGCCATCGCCGACGTCGCGGAGAAGTTCCAGGTTCCGGAGATGAAGGTCACCGGTGGCCAGCGCATCGACCTGTTCGGCATCAGGAAGGAGGACCTGCCCGCGGTATGGGCCGATCTCAGCGCCGCCGGCCTGATTTCCGGGCATGCCTACGGCAAGGCGCTGCGTACCGTGAAGACCTGTGTCGGCGCCCAGTGGTGCCGTTTCGGCACCCAGGATTCGACCGGCCTCGGCGTCAAGCTCGAACATCTCACCTGGGGTTCCTGGATGCCGCACAAGTTCAAGCTGGCGGTTTCGGGCTGTCCGCGCAACTGTGCCGAGGCGACCATCAAGGACTTCGGCGTCGTGTGCGTGGATTCCGGCTACGAACTCCATGTCGGCGGCAACGGCGGCATCAAGGTGCGTATCACGGATTTGCTGTGCAAGGTCGCCACCGAGGCGGAGGTGCTCGAGTACTGCGGCGCCTTTACCCAGTTGTACCGGGAAGAGGCGCACTACCTCGAGCGCACCGCACCCTGGGTCGAACGCGTCGGACTGAACTCGATCAGGCAGCGCGTCGTCGAGGATGCGGAAAATCGCAAGGCGCTCTACGAACGTTTCAGGCACTCGCAGCAGTATTCCCAGGTCGATCCCTGGGCCGAGCGCGCCCTGGGCGCCGATGCGCACGAATTCACACCGCTGTCGCTCAAGGCCGCCGGCTGAGCGACTACTGTCGTCACCACCATCGCATGCCGCAGAGGTTTGGATCTATGAACATTTGGACCGAAATCGCCAGACTCGATGAAATTCCCCGCCTCGGCGCGCGGGTGCTCAGGACCGACACCATGGATATCGCCATCTTCCGCACCGCCACGGACCAGGTGTTTGCGCTCAGGGACCGCTGTCCGCACAAGGGTGGGCCGTTGTCCCAGGGCATCGTGCACGGCGGCACCGTCACCTGCCCGCTGCACAACTGGAAAATCGACCTGGCCAGTGGTCAAGCCCAGGGACCGGACGAGGGCTGCGCGCACAACTATCCGGTGAAAGTCGAGAATGGCGCGGTCTATCTCGCCTTCAACGCCGAGGAAGCGGTGGCCTGATGTTCCTTGAATCGGTGGAATGGCGGATTGAGACGGATCAGCCCGGGTACTTGCCGGACCCCGTCGACCGGGATCGTGAAACGGGCGCATGGCATCGAAAATAGCCAGCACCACATGCCCGTACTGCGGCGTGGGCTGCGGTATCGAGGTCATGCAGGAACCCGGCGGGGCGCTCAAGCTGCGGGGCGACAAGTCGCACCCGGCGAACCTCGGGCGCCTGTGTTCCAAGGGTTCCGCGCTGGGCGAGACGCTCGACCTGGAGGGGCGCCTGCTGCACCCCGTGATCGCAGGGCAACGGGCGGGCTGGGAGCAGGCCCTCGATACCGTTGCCGGGCGGTTTGCCGAAATCATCGAACGGCACGGGCCGGACGCGGTGGCCTTCTACGTTTCCGGGCAGCTGCTTACGGAAGACTATTACGTCGCCAACAAGCTGATGAAGGGCTTCATCGGTTCCGCCAATATCGATACCAACTCCCGCCTGTGCATGGCCTCGTCCGTGGCGGGTCACAAGCGCGCCTTCGGTTCGGATACGGTCCCCGGCTGTTACGAAGACTGGGAACAGGCGGAACTGCTCATCCTCACCGGATCGAACACGGCCTGGTGCCACCCGGTGCTGTATCAGCGCGCGTATGCGGCGAGGCAGGCGCGGCCGCGGATGCGGGTGGTGGTGATCGACCCGCGACGCACGGCGACCTGCGACATCGCCGACCTGCACCTTGCGCTCAAGCCGGGCACGGACACTATCCTGTTCAGTGGCCTGCTCGCGTGGCTGTACCAGCAGGGTCATGGTGACGCGCGCTTCGTGGCTGAACACACCGAAGGCCTGCATGAGGCGCTGGAACTCGCGGCCTGGTATGCGCCGACGCCGACCGCCGTGGCGCAGCATTGCGGACTGGATGTGGCCGACGTCGAGACTTTCTTTCGGCTGTTCGCGCGCACTGAACGGACCGTGACCGTGTACTCGCAAGGCATCAACCAGTCCTCCAGCGGCACGGACAAGGTCAACGTCATCATCAACTGCCACCTGTTGACGGGGCGTATCGGCCGTCCGGGAATGGGTCCGTTTTCCGTTACCGGGCAGCCCAACGCCATGGGGGGGCGCGAGGTGGGCGCGCTGGCCAACCAGCTGGCGGCGCACATGGAACTCGACAATCCCCGGCATCTAGACCGGGTGGCCCGTTTCTGGAACGCAGCGCGCATGACCAGTGGCCCCGGCCTGAAGGCGGTTGACCTCTTCCAGGCCGTCGAGCGGGGCGACGTCAAGGCGCTCTGGATCATCGCGACCAACCCGGCGGTCAGCATGCCCGATGCGAACCAGGTGCGGCGGGCGCTGGCCGCGTGCGAGTTTCTGGTGGTGTCCGACTGCATGGCGCAGACCGACACCTCGGTGCACGCGAATGTCCTGCTGCCGGCACTTGCCTGGGGCGAGAAGGAAGGCACGGTGACCAATTCCGAGCGCCGCATCTCGCGGCAGCGGGTGTTCCTCGATACCCCCGGCGAGGCCAGGCCCGACTGGTGGATCCTGAGCGCGTTCGCGCAGCGCCTTGGGTTCGCCGGTTTCGACTACCGCAGCGCCCACGAGGTGTTCGTCGAGCATGCGCAACTCTCGGCCTTTGAAAACGACGGTGACCGGGATTTCGACCTGTCCGGATTGGCCACGCTTTCCGCGGCGGAATATGACGCGCTGGCGCCCGTGCAGTGGCCCGTCACCCGGGGTGAGACACGCGGCCTGACACGACTTTTCGGCGATGGCGGATTCTACACGCCCGGGCGCCGGGCGCGATTCATTCCCGTCACGCCACGTCCGCCCGGCAGGGGTACCTCCAGCGAGTATCCCCTGGTGCTCAACACCGGGCGGGTGCGGGATCAGTGGCACACCATGACGCGCACCGGAAAATCGCCGCGGCTTTCCGGCCATGTGGTGGAGCCTTATGCGGAACTGCACCTCTTCGATGCGCAACTGCGTGGCATCGCGGACGGCGAACTGGTGCAGGTGGCCAGCCTGTGGGGGGAGGTGCTGTTGCGCGCCCGGGTCGGGGCGGCGCAGCGCCGCGGCAGCGTGTTCGCACCCATGCACTGGAACGATCAGTTCGCCGGCGCGGCACGAGTAGGCGGTTTGGTGAACCCGTTCCGGGATCCGCAGTCGGGACAGCCGGAGTTCAAGTACACCGCGGTTCAGGTGGCGCCCTATCGCCCCGCCTGGTATGGCTTCGTCCTGTCCCGGCACGCCGTGGACACCGTGGCCGCGTCCTACTGGGTGCGCAGCCGCCGCCAGGGTCTGTGGCACTACGAACTGGCGGGCGAGGAACTGGCAGGCGACTGGGCCGTCTGTGCGCGCGGCATGCTGCAGGCCGATGCGAATGGCGCCCAGTGGAGCGAGATGTTCGACACGTCACAGCAATCCTATCGGGGTGCCCGCTTCGTTGCCGGACGGCTCGACAGCTGCGTATTCATCGGTCCGGATCACCGCCTGCCGCCGCGTGACTGGCTGATCGAACTGTTCGCGCGCGACGCGGTCGACGGCCGCGAGCGCATGCGCGTGCTGGCCGGTACGCCGTCGGCCGGGCAGGAGGATGCCGGGCGCATCGTCTGTTCCTGTTTCGGTGTGGGTGTGAACACACTCTGCACGGCGATCCGGGAATTCGGTCTGCACTCGCCGGAAGAGATCGGGCAGCACCTGCAGGCCGGCACTAATTGCGGGTCCTGCGTGCCGGAACTCCGTGCTCTGATCGGGGAAGCCGCGCAGGTGTCTATTCCTGTGATCAGCTGAAAGCGGTTGGCTACGGCCAGGGTCGATGGGGTTGCCCATGGTTCAAAACCGGAAAACACCTCCTGTGCAATCGTGGCATGTTGCGCGCACACCGCTCGATGATGGTCGCGAACAGGCAGGCAATCCAGTGATCGGAATATGACGCATCGAGATATGACAAAATTTCAGGCGGTCTCCCTGTCTGATGCTAACGAACCGAATTCATCTGGCGTTCTGTCAGTAAACACGAAGGGTGTCCCACTGTTTCGTGGTGAAGGTGTCCAGGGCGTTCTGCCTGCATGACAGCTTGTAGAAGAGTATCTCCTCCTGAAGTCTGAAGAGCCGTTGTTGCTGCTGTAGGAGTTGCTGCCTCGTGCTGTTCGGGCTCAGCGTCAAGTCTACTAATTCGATTCTTCCTTGCGCTACCTCGTGCTATTTTTCCAGAATTGCAGGGGCATTCATATTTCGCCAGTCGCGGAGTGCCTTGAACTTGTCGGGTGTCAATTCGAGGCAATCAATGTTATCCATGATGAAAGGCAAAAGACTGGGTGTGTATGAAATCCTGTCAAGAAGTAATCCTGAAGCCTGCGCTGCATAACCCTGTATGACGATTCTTTTGCCGGCCCTGACCGGATATGAATAATGCGTTCAGGATTTCAATGTGGCTTCATGCCTTGTTACGGCTTTTCACCTGGTACACCTTCTATTCCCCGAATTTCCTGATCGCTTCGGTAAAACCAGGTGAATGTCTGAAGGCATAATCGGCGGTATGAATCGCGATTGCGATAATGATGCCGGTAAATATAAGGCCCAGCATTGCGACAACGATTGACAAAAATCTGGATAGCCTCGTCTTTGGATTCAAGTCTCCGAAGCCAACCGTGGTTGCGGTGATAAACGCAAAGTACACGGCGTCCAGTTTCGTCCATCCTTCCCTTTTGCCAATGATGAGGGCGAGCACAACAATAATCAGAATAAAACTGATGAGAAGAGGAGAGAGATAGGCCAGTGCCAGGATGAATCGCTGTATAAAATCGAGAAACAGGTCCATTTGGGTTCCTACTCTGAATAGGGCATGTCAGGCAAATACCGTCTGGTTCAGCGGCGGCGCCTGGGTCGTTCACCGCAACCAGGTCTATACCACTGCATGAGCCTGGCGAGATGTTCCCCTTGTTTCCCGGCGAGGCCAGGTTCGAATTGAACGTCGATGCCGAAGGCGGTCATGATTCCGTATTCTTCGCGAGTTCAGTGCCCTTGCTCGTGCCGTCCATCACTTCTCGCCTGTTCGCCCTTCCCGTCGGCCGGCCGCTTGACGTGGACGTCGTCATCATCCATGAGTATCTGGTGGGCCGGTCCTTCGAGGTCGTCAAACTGGCCGGAACGCACCGCCCAGAAAAACGCCCATACGATCCCGCCGACCAGGACCAGTGACAGGGGTATAAGCAGGAAGATGATTTCCATTGGGCAGAGTCCTCAGGCAGTCCGGTTTGACGGCTTGCCGGGTTGGGTTTGTCGGCGCCGGTCTCCACGGCGAGTCAGGCGCAGGGCATTCAGCACCACCAGCAGGGAACTCGAGGACATGCCGATGGCCGCCATCCAGGGGGCGACATAACCGAGTGCCGCCGCCGGCAGGGCGACGAGGTTATAGGCGAGCGCCCAGGCCAGGTTCTGCCGGACGATGCGCATGGTCTTGCGGGCGATGCGCAGGCCCTCGGCCAAAGTGCCGAGCTGCTCGGAGAGCAGCACCATGTCGGCGCTGGCGCGACTGATATCGGCCGCGCCATACATGGCGACGGAGATATCGGCCGCGGCCAGTACCGGCGCATCGTTGATGCCGTCGCCGACCATGGCCACGATCGCGCCCTCCCGTTGCAAGTTCTGTACCCGCTCCAGTTTGTCCTGTGGCTTCATGCCGGCGCCAACCGACCCGATGCCGGTCTCGTCGGCTACCTGCCTGACCGAGGACAGGTTGTCGCCGCTCATCAGTATGACCTGTTTTCCCGCCTGCCGCAGCGCCGTGACTGTCGCACGCGCATCGGGCCGGATTTCGTCGTGCAGGACGATCACGGCGTGGATCCTGTCCGCATCGGCCAGCAGGATCGTGATTCCGGCCGGATCCTGAGAGGTATCCAGGCTCGATGCCTCGACCGCCTGCGTACAGTGCCGGGCGATGAAGTCGCGGTTGCCAATGAAATACCGCGTTGCGTCGATGCTGCCGCTCACCCCGGCACCGGGGTGGTTGGTCAGGTCCCGGGCCGCGGGGTGTTCCCCGGTAGCGGTCCTGGCCAGGGCCTTGCCGAGCGGATGTTCTGACTGGCTCTCCAGCGCGGCGGCGATTCCCAGCACCTCCGCCCGGTCGAGTCCGGTCAGGGTATGTATCGCGGTGACGGCCGGTTCGCCCCGGGTCAGCGTGCCGGTCTTGTCGAACACGACGTGGGTGCAGCGCGCCAGGGTTTCCAGACGGTTGCCGCGCGCGGATAACAGGCCGCTGGAAAGCATGGCGCCGGTGGCCGCACTGATGGCGGTGGGGGTGGCGAGCGACAGGGCGCAAGGGCAGGTGACGACCAGTACGGAGACCACGACGGGAAGCCAGGAATCGGGGGCTGTCTGCCACCAGTACAGGCCGACGAGAGCAGCCAGCAGCAACACCCCGCCGACGAACCAGGCGGCGGTACGGTCCGCCAGCCGGGTGAGGGCGGGCTTCTCGTTCTGCGCCCGTTCCAGCAGGCGCATGATCTGCGCGAGCACCGTTTCCGCGCCGACCCGCGTGACGATCAGGCGCAGCGGGCTTTCGGTATTGATGCTGCCGCCGATCAGCTCATTGCCGGCCACCTTGCGCAACGGGGTGCTTTCACCGGTCAGCAGCGCCTCATTCACCGACGAGACGCCCGTCTCCAGGCGACCATCGGACGGGATGACCTCACCCGGTTTCACCAGTACCCGGTCACCGGGCTCGAGTTGCGCGACCGGGACCACCTCGTGAGTTTCCCTGCCATTGTCGGTCACCAGCCGCGTCGCCATCGCCGGCAGTGCCTGGTTGAGGCGTTCCGCCATATCGGCGCCGTGCCTTCTCGCCATCATTTCGAAATAACGGCTGACGAGCAGGAAGAAGACAAACATCACCACCGAGTCGTAATACACCTCCCCGCGTCCGGTCCAGGTGGCATGCAGGCTGCCCCCGAAGGCCACGAGGATGCCGAGGGCGACCGGAACATCCATGCCGATGCTGGCATTGCGCAGGTCGCGCCACGCCCCGCGCAGGAACGGCGCGGCGGAATAGAGCAGGACCGGAAGTGTCAACCCCAGTTCGATCCAGCGGAAAAAGATGCGAAAGTCCGTTTCCATGCCCGACCACGCGCCGACATAGAGTGTGACGGAGAACATCATCACCTGCATCCCCAGCACACCGGCGACGCCGAGGCGGCGCAGGTGGGTGCGCCGTTCCCGTTCCAGCGCCGCCTGCTGCTGCAGCGGATCGTAGGGATGAGCGCTGTAGCCGATGGCGCGGATCGCCTGCAGGATTTCGCTCAGCCTGATGCGTGACTCGTCCCAGCGAATTTGAGCGCGATGGGTTGCATAGTTAATCTGCACCTCGACGACGCCGGGCAACTGCGCGATGTGTCGCTCATTGAGCCAGATGCAGGCGGCGCAGGTGATGCCTTCCATGATCAGCGCGGCCTCGCGGAGGTCGCCCGCTTCCACCCGCACGAAACTTTTCTGGACATCCGGATGGTCGTACACGCGGGTCTGTTCGATGAAATCCGGGACCAGTTCGCGGCCGGTGGGTGCGCTGCCGGTGCGGTAGCGGTAGAAATCGGCGTGGCCCGCGGCGATGATGGCGCGCGCCACCGCCTGGCAGCCGTAGCAGCACATCGGTTCCTCGCGCCCCATGATCTCGACCCGCAGGTCCAGCCCCGGCGTTACCGGCAGGCCACAGTGGAAACAGCAACGCGTGGCATCCGCCGCGTCGGGTACGGACGGCCTGGGTGGGACTGGTTGAAGGGAATCCACGATCGTTTCCGGTGTTGAATGCCGCGCCTGGGGCGGTTGCTGCTTAGGGGGCAGTCGGACTCAGGATTAATCTCCCGCCATGCTGGCTACGATTACCCGAATCCGGCAGACTCCTGCAATGACAGGTTCATAGCATAACGCAATGCCGCTGGCAGGAGGTCGGTCAAGATGGTGGCCCGGCTCCCGGCTCCGCGATAAGGTTCTCGCATCCCCTGGCCGCGTGCGTGAACATCGCATTATTAATTCAGGATGAATTGATATAGATCAAACAGGGCCCTGGTGGATTGCAGAATAATCCCCGACTGTCATCGCCTGCCAGGCAGTGACGCATCATCCGGCGGGTCGTTCATGTGCAACGATGCGGTCGGGGCGGCTGGTGACCGCGGTTATTTTTAACTGGTGCTCGTGAACCGGACGGCCGTCTCGTTTATCCGGGTAACTCCCGATTCTGCGTATTGCCTTGCCGGGCAGGGCGTAGTCGGGGCGCGCGCGAAATCGATCAGGCGCCGCCGCGCTGTACAACTACAGATGGATTGACTCGACGGACAACAGGCAGGAAACTACCGCACGGCCGGTAGTCAGCGAGGGAGATAAAACCAATGATCCTGAAACATGTGTGGGGCTTGTTTGTGAATCCGAAACGCGAATGGGAAGCGATTCGGGACGATGAATGTACCATAGGCAAGTGTTACGCCATCCATGTTCTGATCCTCGCGGCCATCCCGGCCCTCTCCGGGTTCATCGGGACAACCCAGTTCGGCTGGCAACTCGGCGCCGGTGATCCGGTCAGGCTCACCCTCGAGAGCGCGGCGCTGATCGCGGCGCTTTACTACCTGGCCATGCTGGTCGGGGTCTATACCATCGGCTGGATGATCCACTGGATGTCCGGCACCTATGGCGCCAAAACCATGCTTTCACAGTGCGTGGTGCTGGCGGCCTATACCGCGACGCCCCTGTTCCTCATCGGCATCATGGAGCTCTATCCCATACTCTGGCTCAACATGGTGCTTGGCCTCCCGGCGCTGGCTTACAGCGTTTACCTGCTCTACAGCGGTGTTCCGATCATGATGGGCATATCGGAAGAACGCGGCTTCCTGTTCTCGAGCGCCGTGCTCGCCTTTGGCCTGGTGGCGTTCGTCGCATTGCTCGCCGTGACCGCAATCCTCTGGGGCATGGGGCTGGAGCCTCAGTTTACACATTGATTTTATTGCCATTCCATTAACGCATCCGCAAACACGTAAGGGAGGTCGGCATGACCGATCAGCAAACCTACAACTACACGGTCGTCAGGCAATTCGCCATCATGACCATCGTCTGGGGGATCGTCGGCATGCTGGTAGGTGTATTCATCGCCGCCCAGCTGGCCTGGCCGGTACTGAACTTCGATATTCCCTGGTTGACGTTCGGCCGCCTGCGGCCGTTGCACACCAACGCGGTGATCTTCGCCTTCGGCGGCTCGGCCCTGTTTGCCACCTCCTACTATGTGGTGCAGCGCACCTGCCATGTGCGCCTGATCAGCGACAAGCTGGCGGCCTTCACCTTCTGGGGCTGGCAGCTGATCATCATCGCCGCGGCCATCACTCTTCCGCTTGGCATCACGACCAGCAAGGAATATGCCGAGCTGGAGTGGCCGATCGACATCCTGATCACTATTGTCTGGGTGGTCTACGCGGTGGTGTTTTTCGGCACCATCGCCAAGCGCAAGGTGAAGCATATCTATGTCGCCAACTGGTTCTATGGCGCCTATATCATCACTATTGCACTCCTGCACGTAATCAACAGCGCCGAGGTGCCGGTCACGCTGCTGAAGTCCTACTCCGCCTATGCCGGCGTACAGGACGCCATGGTGCAATGGTGGTATGGACACAACGCGGTGGGTTTCTTCCTGACGGCCGGCTTCCTCGGCATGATGTACTACTTCATTCCCAAACAGGCGGGGCGCCCGGTGTATTCCTATCGCCTCTCGGTGGTGCACTTCTGGGCACTGATCTTCACCTACATCTGGGCCGGACCGCATCATCTTCATTACACCGCGCTGCCTGACTGGGCGCAGTCACTCGGCATGGTGATGTCGCTGATCCTGCTGGCGCCCTCCTGGGGCGGCATGATCAACGGCATCATGACCCTGTCCGGAGCGTGGGAGAAGCTGCGCACCGATCCGGTGCTGCGACTGCTGATCGTTTCGGTGTCCTTCTACGGCATGTCCACGTTCGAGGGACCGATGATGTCCATCAAGACGGTGAATGCCCTTTCGCATTACACCGACTGGACCATCGGCCACGTGCATTCCGGCGCGCTCGGCTGGGTGGCGCTCATTTCCATGGGCAGCATGTACTACCTCATACCGCGTCTGTTCGACCGCACGCTCTACAGCCTCAAACTGGTGGAGGTGCATTTCTGGACCTCCACCATCGGCATCGTGCTGTACATCAGCTCCATGTGGGTGGCTGGCATCATGCAGGGTCTGATGTGGCGCGCCACCAACACTGACGGCACGCTGACCTACAGCTTCGTGGAGACCGTCCAGGCCATGCATCCCTATTACATCGTGCGCTTCCTGGGTGGTGCGTTCTTCCTGTTCGGTACGCTGGTCATGGCGGTCAACCTGTGGAAGACCATCGCGGGCGCCAAACCCGCCGTGGGCGCTATCCCGGCGCCGGCCGCAGCACATTAAGGAGACACGTGATGGCGACAGGACATGACAAGATCGAAAAGAACATCGGCCTGATGATCGTGCTGATTCTGGCCGTGGTTTCCATCGGCGGACTGGTGGAGATCGTGCCACTGTTCTTCCAGCAGACCACCACCGAACCGGTGGCCGGCCTCGAGCCCTATTCGGCGTTGCGGCTCACCGGACGGGATGTCTATGTGCGGGAAGGCTGCTATCTCTGCCATTCGCAAATGATCCGTCCGTTCCGGGCCGAGACCGAGCGTTACGGTCACTATTCGGTGGCCGGTGAATTCGTCTACGACCACCCCTTCCAGTGGGGTTCCAAGCGTACCGGCCCGGACCTTGCCCGCGTCGGTGGCCGCTACAGCGACGAGTGGCATCGCGTGCACCTGAACAATCCGCGTGATGTCGTGCCTGAATCGATCATGCCCGGTTATCCGTGGCTGGCGAAGACTCCGGCTGACGCCAAAGACATCATTAAGAAGATGGAAGTCATGCGCCTGCTGGGTTCGCCCTACACCGACGAACAGATCGCCAACGCTCCCAAGGAGCTGGAAGGCAAGACCGAGCAGGACGCTCTGATTGCCTATCTGCAGGGGATGGGCACGGCGATCAAGACCCGGAGATGAGGTAATGGACTTCACGCTGATTGATTCAATCCTCACCGTCGTTTTCATGGTCGTGTTTATAGGCATCGTCCTGTGGGCCTGGAGCGGCAAGCGCGCCAGGGACTTCGACGAGGCGGCGAATCTCCCCTTTACCGAGGACAAGCCTGTGACTAGAGAAAAAATTACCAAGGAGAATACCCATGGCTGATTTCACCAGCAGCTTCTGGAACTGGTATATCATCATCCCGACGCTCGGCGGGATTCTCGCCTGCTTTCTCCTGGTGCGCTGGCTTTCCGCGGGTGGCGTGAAAGCGGGCGAGAAGGCCGAGAGCATGGGGCATGTCTGGGACGAGAATCTCGAGGAACTCAACAACCCCCTGCCGAGCTGGTGGCTGAAACTGTTTTACATCACCATGGTGTTCGGACTGGGCTATCTGGTGTTGTATCCGGGGCTGGGGAGTTTTCCCGGGTTGCTGGGCTGGTCTTCGGTAGGCCAGTATCAGCGCGAAGTGGATCTCGCCGACGCCAAATACGGACCGTTGTTCACCAAGTACAGCGAAATGCCCATCATTGCGGTGGCTGCTGATCCCGAGGCCCACAAGATGGGCGAGCGCTTGTTCGTCAATTACTGCTCCGTCTGCCATGGTTCGGACGCCCGCGGTGCGCGCGGGTTCCCCAACCTGCGTGACAACGACTGGCTGTACGGCGGTTCCCCCGATCAGATCGAGCAGACCATCCTCAACGGACGCAACGGTGCGATGCCGGCCTGGAAGGATGCGCTCGGCGGCGACGAGGGCGTTGCCGATACGGTGCAGTATGTGCTGAGCCTGAGCGGCCGCAACGTGGACCAGGAGGCGGCGGATCGCGGCAAGGTAAAATTCCAGGACAACTGTGTGGGCTGCCACGGGGCCGACGGCAAGGGCAACCAGATGCTGGGCGCCCCCAACCTGACCGACAACATCTGGCTGTACGGCGGGTCGGAAAAGGCCATCACCGAGACCATCGCCAATGGACGTAACGGGCAAATGCCGGCGCACAAGCAATTCCTGGGTCCGGACAAGGTCCACCTGCTGGCCGCCTATGTCTACGGCCTGTCCACCGGAGAGCAGCCCGGGCAGGAGTAGCGCGAGCTGCCCCTTGTTTGCGGCACGGCTGCAGGAACCGACTCATGGCGGAAAAGAAAATACCCGGGATACAGAAGTGCATCGCGGTGCTCTGGCCGTCCTTTCTGGTGGCCGTCGTGGCCACCGGGGCATTCTTTTCCGCTTTCGATCCGCGCGATCTGTTTCCGTTCGACACCGAGATTGAGGTCAGTCCGCTCGGGATTTACACCATCGGGTTTTTTATCTTCTGGCTGATCACCGCGGTTTCCGGTCTCGGCACTCTCTATTTCGCAATTACCAATTGCATGCGGCAAAACCGGGGTAACCGGGAACTCTAAGGGCGGTACCATGACAGCCCCTGATCCAAAAGGGCGTTCTACAGCAGGTCGTACCGACGAGCAGGTCGAACAGTCCCTCTATGCCAAGCGCGAGAAAATCTATCCGCGCGAGGTGCACGGCCTGTTCGCGCGACTGCGGACACTCGGTGTCATGGGTCTGCTCGGCATCTATTACCTCACTCCGTGGCTGCGCTGGGACGGCTCCCAGGCGATCCTGCTGGATCTGCCAGCACGCAAGTTCCATATCTTCGCGCTGACCCTGTGGCCCCAGGACTTCATCTATCTGGCGTTCCTGCTGATCATCGCCGGACTGACGCTGTTTTTCGTAACGGCCCTGGCGGGGCGCGTCTGGTGCGGCTACGCCTGTCCCCAGACGGTGTGGACCGAAGCGTTCCTGTGGATCGAGCGCAAGGTCGAGGGCGATCGCATGCGGCAGCAGAAGCTGGATGCGATGCCCATGAATGCGCGCAAGTTACGCATCAAGGCGACCAAGCAGATACTGTGGCTCCTGTTCGCGGGCTGGACGGGGTTCACCTTCGTCGGTTATTTCACGCCCATCATCGACCTGGGTGAGCGCCTGCTGACCTTCAATCTCGGACCCTGGGAGACTTTCTGGGTCATCTTCTACGGCTTTGCCACCTACGGCAATGCCGGATTCATGCGCGAGCAGGTGTGCAAGTACATGTGTCCCTATGCGCGTTTCCAGAGCGCCATGTTCGACAATGACACGCTGATCGTGTCCTATCTCCCGGAGCGCGGCGAACCACGCGGTTCGCGCAAGCGCAGCACCGACTACAAGGCGCAGGGCCTGGGCGACTGCATCGACTGTACCCTGTGTGTTCAGGTCTGCCCGACCGGCATCGACATCCGCGACGGGCTGCAATACGAATGCATCGCCTGTTCGGCCTGCATCGATGCCTGCGACGACGTGATGGACAAGATGGGCTATCCCAGGGGGTTGATCGCCTATACCACGGAAAATGCCATGCACGGTGACAAATCGCATATCCTGCGACCCCGTGTCGTGGTCTATGCGCTGCTGCTGCTGACCATCATGTCCATCTTTGCCTGGTCCCTCAGCCAGCGCAGCACGCTGGGACTGGACGTCATCCGGGACCGCAACCGCCTCTACCGGGAGACCGATGAGGGGCGGATCGAGAATGTCTATATCCTGAAGATCATCAATATGGATGACAAGGCACATGCCTTTAAGCTGCACGTCGATGGTATAGATGATCTTGAGCTGTTCATCGACGCCAAACGGATCTGGGTCGATGCGGGTGAGGTCCTGGAACTGCCGGTGCGCCTGCGGGTGGAGGAAGACGAGTTGCACGAGCGCAGCAACAAGGTGACCTTCAAACTGGTTGCAACCGACGATTCCGGTCTCAAGACACACGAAGAAGCGCGTTTCCTGGGACCTTGACCCGAATTCCTCGCCGGGCAACTCGGGATGCTCCGGTTTTATCGGGGTGGTTGCGATGGCGTTGAATTACCGGAAAACAGCCTGTGTTCCGGAGATGCCTGTTCCGAGCCGGGCTGATTCTCTTGTGTCAGCATCCTTGATCCCTGTCAGAAATTCAGGTTAAACATTATGCAGAACAACAGCCTTGCGCAACAAAAACCCTGGTACGTCCAGCCGTGGGTGTGGCTGCTGATCGCCGTGCCGGCGACGGCGGTGATCGTCGGCATGATCTTGCTCTATTTCGCCATTACCACCAATGACGGGCTGGTCGTCGATGATTATTACACGCGCGGCAAGGCCATCAACCTCGACCTGGCGCGTGACCGGGCGGCGCAGGCCCACCGGCTCGAGGCCCTCTTCGACATCGATATGGCCAGGAATCGCGTAACCCTAACGCTCAAGTCGCAGGACTATGTGCCGCCACGCGAGATGAAGCTTTCGATCCTGCATCCCACGCGGCCGCACCATGACCAGCAGGTCATGCTGGAACAGGTCGGCGAGGGGCAGTATGCGGCGGCCATCGGCGAACTCGGGCGGGGCAAGTGGTATCTCCAGCTGGAGGCGGATGACTGGCGCCTGTCCGGAAGAATGCAGATGCCGCTGACCGAGCCGGTGGTGCTGTCCCCTCACTACTCGGACGAAAACACCGAGCTATAGCCGGTTTGCGCTTCCTGGCTTCCGCGAGCGCCCCGATCCTGGTATATAGCCACGGAATCCACGGAAGAACACTGAATAAAAACCTTTCAAAAAAATCTTTCCGTGGATTCCGTGGCCATTTGCATGTTTGTATACATGCTATTCCTTGATTTAAAGAACCAATGTTGCTGAACTCTTGCGTGCTCTCCGACCAATTTCGCTGGAAATAACCACCGCGTGAACATGGAACTGACACTGCCGGCGGCGTTTCTGGTCGGCCTGCTGGGTGGCGTGCACTGCGTCGGTATGTGTGGCGGCATTGTGGGTGCCCTGAGCAGCGGGCTCGCCCCCGGCATACGCGTGTCGCGCTGGCGCTTTCTCTCAGCCCTGCTCGCTTATAACAGCGGACGTATCATCAGCTATGGCCTTGCAGGGCTGCTGCTCGGTTTGCTGGGGCAGCAGGTCGGCGCCCTGAAAATCTTCGGGACTTTCCCGGTCGGCAGAGTGGTCGGCGGCGTATTCATGATCCTGTTCGGTTTCTACCTGGCCGGATGGTGGCGCGCCTTGCTGGTGCTGGAAAAAGCCGGCGCGCATCTCTGGAAACACGTCGAACCCCTGGGACGGCGTTTCATCCCGGTGCAGGGCAGCGGTCAGGCATTCATGCTGGGGCTGGTCTGGGGCTGGCTGCCCTGCGGCATGGTCTATGCCGTGCTGGGGCTGGCACTGGCAAGCGGCAGCGTGCTTTACGGCGGGCTGGTCATGCTGGTATTCGGCCTGGGCACGCTGCCCCTGATGGTAAGCATGGGCTTTGCCATCGGCGCGCTGACGCGCGCATTGCAGGGGCGTATACTGCGCAGCCTTGCCGGGGTTACGGTCATGCTGTTCGGCCTCTATACACTGGTTCTGGCGCCGCCCATGCATGAGCATCACGGGCAACCGGCATCGCAAGGACCGACCACCAGCGCCCCTGCCCAGCACCCTCATCACGGGGGTATGGAAGCCATGCCGCCCTGAGCCGCGGAGCCTCCGTGCACCCGCATCCGGGCTCCCGTCATAATATTAGAAACACAATATATAGTGTTTAACTGTTATGCTGACCGGCTTGTGGATTGTTCGTATTGACATTACAAAAAAATTGTTAAGTATATGTAATATATAGATATATATTGCAATTCAAATCAGGCTTGACAGCCCCTCCCGGCACGCATAATCTTCAGCCCCTGCACACAACATCTTGTGTTTGCAACCGGACACCCGGAACGCGGCATTCGATTCCTGCAGGGACCAGACAGACATGTTTGACTAACAAGAAATTATACTCGGGAGGAGGGGATCAAACGCATGACCACCACTGCACACCTCAAGGCGGTACCATCCAGCGCGGCTCTGATACCCATGCAACCGGCTTCCCAGAATATCTGGGAGAAGAAATACCGGCTGCAGGCAAAAGACGGCACGCCAATCGATGTGACCATAGACGATACCTACCAGCGCGTGGCCCGCGCTCTGGCCGATGTCGAGACCACGCCGGAACTGCGCGAGACCTGGTGCCGGGAGTTCCTCTGGGCCCTGCGACACGGCGCGATCCCGGCCGGGCGCATTATCTCCAATGCCGGCGCCCGGGAACACAAGCCGTCCACCTCCACCATCAACTGCACCGTGTCCGGCACCATCGCCGATTCCATGAACGATATTCTGGAGAAGGTGCATGAGGCCGGGCTGACGCTGAAGGCCGGCTGCGGCATCGGCTATGAGTTTTCCACCCTGCGTCCCCGCGGGGCCTATGTCTCCGGCGCCGGCGCCTACACCTCCGGCCCGCTGTCCTTCATGGATATCTACGACAAGATGTGTTTCACCGTGTCCTCCGCCGGCGGCCGGCGCGGAGCGCAAATGGCGACCTTCGATGTCGGCCACCCGGATGTGATGGACTTCATCCGCGCCAAGCGCGAAGACGGCCGCCTGCGCCAGTTCAACCTGTCGTTGCTGGTCAGCCAGGAGTTCATGGACGCCGTCAGGAACGACACCGACTGGCAGCTCGCGTTTCCCATCAATCGCCAGGAGCTGGATGGCGGTATCGATCTGAACGATTCACAGCGGGTGATCTGGCGGGAGTGGCCCGCGCAGGGCGATTACATCACCAACAATGCCGGGCTGGTGGCCTGCCGTGTTTACAAGACCGTGCCGGCGCGGCGCCTGTGGAACATGATCATGAGTTCGACCTATGACTTTGCCGAACCGGGGTTCATCCTGATCGACAAGGTCAACGAGATGAACAACAACTGGTTCTGCGAAAATATCCGCGCCACCAATCCCTGCGGCGAGCAACCGCTGCCGCCCTACGGCGCCTGCCTGCTGGGCTCGATCAACCTGACCAAATTTGTACGTGATCCGTTCACGGACAAGGCGGAATTCGACTGGAAGGAATTCCGCAAGGTGGTGGCCGTGTTCACCCGCATGCTGGACAACGTCGTCGAGATTAACGGGCTGCCGCTGGAAGAACAGCGCAGGGAAATCAGTCGCAAACGCCGCCACGGCATGGGTTTTCTGGGCCTCGGCTCCACGGTGACGATGTTGTGCATGAAGTACGGCGGGGAGGACTCGGTGCAGTTCACCGAGCGCGTCAGCCGCGAACTGGCGCTGACCGGCTGGCAGGTGGCGCTCGACCTGGCCAGGGAGAAGGGTCAGGCGCCGATTATGGACGAGGACTTCGAGGTCACCGGGGAGATGCTGCGCAAGCGGCCCGAGATGCGCCGCGACGGCTACCTGCCCGGCGACCGGGTGAAGGGCAGGGTGCTGCATGCGAAGTACAGCCGTTACATGCAGCGACTGGCCGAAGTGGCGCCCGAGCTGGTGGAGGAGCTGGCGGAGAATGGCGCCCGCTTCACCCATCACAGCTCCATCGCGCCGACCGGAACCATATCCCTGTCACTGGCCAACAATGCCAGCAATGGCATCGAGCCGAGCTTCGCGCACCATTATTTCCGCAACGTGATCCGCGAAGGCAAGAAGAGCAAGGAAAAAGTGGACGTGTTCTCGTTCGAGCTGCTGG
>Ga0210085_1000330_pt1 | contig 20681 bp, 16 predicted proteins | sample China_Galinas_PW_5_FD_184866 | JGI IMG/M metagenome (GOLD analysis project Ga0210085, IMG submission 184866) | Wetland microbial communities from San Francisco Bay, California, USA, that impact long-term carbon sequestration - China_Galinas_PWC_D1... | ecosystem: Environmental > Aquatic > Marine... | reverse complement strand
CGAAGCAGGGGAAACTCCATTTCATTGCTTCTTCAACATCGGGGCAGCCGGCGTGAACAACTTTGCGCAAATGTTTAAGCACCGGTTTTGCGAAAGGTTTTTGTCTGGCAATATACGCATCTACTTTTTTGTCTTTTTTACCCATTATTATGCCTCTAAACTCTTTATGAATAACAAAATAATTATTACAAGTAGAGAAACAAAATAAATCCTGCTAAAAAGAAGAATATAGCTCCAGAAATGGACATAAAATAGTCTTTTATTTCTTTTCGTTGTGCAATGATATATAAAAAAAAGTAGTAAGTACCACAAGAATAAAACCAACAGTTGTAATCATATAGGTAGCAGGTTTGTTCAATTTCTTTACGTAAATTTTTTTGACTTCGGAAAAGGGTATTATTTTTTCAGATTTACCTATTTGTTTATATACGACTATTTTATTGTTCTTATACTGTGCGTATTCAACTTTTTCATTATTAAAATAAATTGTTCTTCCGTCTTTCATTTCTATCTTTTCAATCTTTAATGGTCCTGAATTATCAAGAGAGGCTTCCCTTGTATAATAACAGCCGCTGAAAGCGAGGTTGATAAACAGTAAAAGCAGCACTATAATAAAAGATTTGAATATTTTGTGTTTCAAAAGTTATCCCCTCTATATAAATAACCAGACAAAGTTAAAATATTTTTTGAGTTTTTGCTACAAAAATTAATCCTTTCATCTGTCGGAGGCTCTCCATAGGTAAATCTGACTAATAGTTTGAGAAAAAATTTTACGACAGAGTTAACTGAGAACAAAGGAGAAAACAGAGATGTTTTTTATGTAAATTTAAATATCCAATAATTTTCCTCATTGATAGCCTGTCCGCCGAAGTAATAAACCTTTGTCGGAGCCTATAGATGAACGAAGGCGGAAGGACACTAAATGAAAAAGCAAATCGAAATAGTTTTATCCCCGGATAAATTCAACGACAAAGAAGCACTTTACAAAGCAGCGGCTGTAAAGCTAAACATTTCCTCAGAAGAAATTTCTGCTGTCCTACAGCTAAGAAGATCCGTAGATGGGAGAAGCAAAAACCCGGTTTTCAGAATTACAGCCGAAGTTTACGTGGGTGAACTTCCCGAAGAAGATAAGAAAATTGAATACATCCCGGTAAAAAATAAAAACGGGGGGAAAATAATAATCGTTGGTTGTGGTCCGGCCGGAATGTTTGCCGCCCTCAGACTAATCGAACTTGGAATTAAGCCCGTAATTATAGAACGCGGAAAGGACGTACAGGCAAGACGAAAAGATCTGCGTGCTATTCAGCAGGATCATATTGTTAACCCGGATTCAAATTATTGCTACGGTGAAGGTGGAGCGGGAACTTACAGCGACGGAAAACTTTACACGCGCTCAACAAAGCGGGGCGATGTAAAAAAGATTCTGAAAATTTTCGTTCAGCACGGAGCAACGCAGGATATTTTAGTTGATGCTCATCCACACATTGGTTCCAACAAACTCCCGAATGTGGTGAAGGAGATGAGAGAAACGATACTGAAATTCGGCGGAGAAATTCATTTCGATTCCCGTGTAACCGGGTTTATTCTGAATGATAAAAAAATGAAGGGAGTGATAGTAAATGAAAAAGAAGAGTACACCGGTGACTCAGTGATACTCGCGACCGGGCATTCCGCGCGTGATATTTATTATCTGCTTCATAAGTACAATATTAAAATAGAACCAAAGCCATTCGCAATCGGCGTAAGGATTGAACATCCGCAGGCGCTGATAAATGAAATTCAGTATCATAGCAGAGATAAAAATCCGAACCTGCCGGCGGCAAGTTACACGCTTGCGTGCAACGTGGAAGGAAGGGGGATTTATTCGTTTTGCATGTGTCCGGGTGGAATAATTGTTCCTGCTGCTACAGCACCGGGCGAGATAGTTGTTAACGGCATGTCGCTTTCAAGGAGAGATTCCCCGTTTGCCAATTCGGGATTTGTGGTTTCGGTGAATGAAAATGACTGGGAAAAATTTAATCCTGATTATCCATTCAGCGGGCTGAAACTCCAGCAGGAAATTGAAAAGCATTCTTTTGAACTGGCAAACAAAACGCAAAGTGCACCGGCTCAGAATGTAACGGATTTTGTCGCGGGAAAGGTTACGCAAAAGTTGCCGGCAACATCATACATACCCGGACTTACTTCAGCTCCACTGCATGAAGAATTGCCGGAATTTGTTACAAACGGATTGAAAAAAGCGCTTGAGATATTTAATAAAAAGATGCGTGGTTATTTTTCGGAAGAGGCTATAATTGTAGCGACAGAGAGCAGGACAAGTTCACCGGTCAGGATTCCGCGAGACAGAGAAACCTATATGCATGTAGAAATAGCCGGGTTGTTTCCATCAGGTGAGGGAGCTGGTTATGCAGGGGGAATTGTTTCAGCCGCAATAGATGGAGAAAACTGTGCAGCAGCATCTGCTAATTTTATATTACAAGGTGGTTAAGGATTTTTAAACCACAGAGGGAGCAGAGTAGCCACAGAGAGCACAGAGAATAAGTTTTACATCTATGGTTGAATATAATATTTATTAATTAATCTTTTTATCCCCGATTTTAATAATACGACATTAAAATTTATTAAAAGACCTACCTGACAGTTACTTAATTTTAGATATGTTAAAACCTGGGCTGTGTGAATGTCGGCAAGGGAATCTACTGATTTAACTTCGATTACTACTTCCTCTTCCACTAAAAGATCAAGCCTGTAACCACATTCAAGTTTTACTTCTTCATAAATTAATGGTAACGGCTTTTCTTTTGATACAGTTAAGCCTTTTTTTAGTAATTCATAAAAAAGACATTCTTTGTAAGCACTTTCCAGTAGACCCGGCCCAAGCTCTTTGTGTACTTTTATTGAGCATTCAATTATTTGAGATGTGAGTTCATTATTTATCACAAAGACCCCTTATTATTGTAAAAAAATATTTAACCCCAGTTTTCTCCGTTATTTCCTGCTTATTCTGTGGTAAAAGTGTCGTTTGAGTCAATAAAATCTTAACCATAGAGCACACAGAGTTTGGTTTTATTCCCCGTTACCTCCGTTGTTCTCTGTTAACCCTGTGGTTTATTACTTTTGATTTTTGACTTTTCCCTTTTGATACGCCACTGGCGGATTGGCTTTTAATCTTCCCGTTACTATTCAACAATATTTCTTTCAACTTTTTAACTTCATAACCGCTTTCCGGGGCTTTGCTCAAAATTGTGTCCAGGAATTGATGAAGTTCTTTAATTCTTGCAAGCTTGTCTTTCGCTTTTATTTCATTGTCTTTAAATATTTCTTTTATGGAAAGAATAAATATCCAGTCGATCAAATCTTCAAAATTTTCCTTGTTGAAGTAGGTCCTCCCTTCGTAATCGTGGATGTTGAGGTAAGCAGTCATATTTTTCCCGAACAACAGATCGGAGATATAGATAGCAAGACTTTCGTTTTTGTTATCAATAAGGTTACCTGTTTTCCAGAGATGGAGTTTTTCCTGTGAGGTTAAACTTTTTAGGAGATAAACAATCCTGTAAATTTCATCATCTGACAGGTTTTGAGTAGAATAATATTTATGCAGGATGTTGTAAGTATCCAGCATATCAAACATTCTCCGGCTGTGTTGTTTATCATTGTAAAGTATATCGATGATGAAAAGCGGAATTAAAATATCATAATTTTCCACGGGCAGATTTGATATTGCTTCCTTAAACCATTTCGGACAGTTCTTCTTTTTAGTTGTGGCAATAATAAAATGGTTTGCTTCTTTAAGTGCTGAAAAGTTTTCTTCCGCATTTTCAAGTACCAAATCAGTGTTTATGTTAATTCCATTTAAGGAATTAATACGCGAAACAGTGTCTGCCATTCTTTCAATAAAACTGTCCGGCAGTTTCTTATTTTCTTCCTCTGATCCGATGTATTCTTTTACTTCTTCAAATAACTTTTTATTAAGAAGCGAAGCAAAGGCTTTACGGATTGGTTCCAGGTTCAGCTCATTCATTGCAGCACTTATTGAATAAACACCTTTGCCGGAAAGGTGGTAGTACAATCTTTCAAATGAACCATCGTGGTCATAAATCTCACTAAAATTTACCAGTGCATAATATTCAAAGCCATTAAGGTGAAAATGGAACCCGTTGTGAAGAATATCTTCGCCACGGACCAGATGCTGTAATTTGGTCCTGTGATTTGTGTAAGTGTAAAAATATTTTTCGTCTGTATTTATACTTAACGCCCGCACAATATTGCTTGTAATTATTTCTTTATCAGTATTTGCTTTAGGGCTTGTATGTCCTATTGTGCCGGATGTCCCTTGATAGGCGTTATTATAAATTACTAGGGATCTTTCGCCGTTCTGAAAATTAGAATACGCGATAATATTTTCATTTACAAAGCCTCGGTCATCGAAGAAATCATAAAGTTCAAAATTATCGACCTGGCTAAACAGGTAACGCTTTTGCAGCAGCGGAAAAATTTCAGCTTGATGCCTGCTTATTAAATTCTGGTCGGGAATCTCATCATAATAAGCGCGTTTATATTCCATTCCGTATTTTTCTTTCAAACCTTCAACCTGTCCGTGTCCAAACATAGGGAGTCCCGGTAGTGTGATCATCATTATCACAACACCAAAATATTTATCACCATTTCCGAACTGATTTATTGCAGTTTCTTCATCCGGGTTACTCATAAAGTTTACATAACGTTTCAGAATTTCCGGGTTAAATTCGAGTGTGTTTTTTATCAGTTCGCGGAATTTATTGTTCTCTTCCTTCATCATCATATGCATGAAAGCGCTGTTGTAAACTCTGTGCATTCCGAGTGTACGGACAAAATATCCCTCCATAAGCCAGAAAGCTTCAGCGAGCAGGAGAGTCTCGGGCATTTCTTTATTTATTCTGTCAACAACCTCTCTCCAGAATTCATCCGGCATTGCATTGTCAAATTCAGAGCGTGTCATCGAATAATCGGAACGTGTTGGTATTGCTCCGCCCGTGCCCGGCCTAGGGTACCAGAGACGCGCGTAATGTTTTTTTGTAAGAGTCATCGCCGCGTCAAAACGGATAATCGAAAACTTCCGTGCGACGTGCATTATGGTCTGTATTAATGATTCACGAACTTCGGGATTCATAAGGTTCAGCTGTGCGGTGTCATTCCACGGCATACTTGTCCCGTCATTACCGTGATAAATATATTTTATGCTTCCTGTTAAATTATCCTTTCGCTGAAATACTACTGCGGCGTCTTCGCGTGAATAGTATTTGTCTTCGATGCGCACTTCTACGCGTGGATCGTCCGAGAGGTTAGTTCCATTAAACGAGTAGTTCGGGAACGGGGGATAGTCCGTTTGTATAAAATACTCGGGTTTTTCAACCATCCATTTAGAATATATACCTGTGTGATTCGGGACCATATCACTTGCAAGCCTGATCCCTTTTTGCCAGGCGCGGAATTTGAAATTTTCAAATGCCGGCTCGCCGCCGAGTTCTTCTGCTATCACATAATCAAAAAGTGAATAAGCAGAAGGTGCCGCTTCAGGGTTGCCTGTAAGTTGTTTAATTTTTTTGGAGGCGCTGCTTCTTTCCCATACACCGATGAGCCAGAGCGAAGTGAAATTCCAGTTTGCGAGCTGGCTGAGTTCTTTATCGGGAATTTGATCGAGCCGGGTGATAGATCTATTATATTTTTTTGAAAGCTGGTCCAGCCATACGAAAATATTTTTTGCGATCATAACAATTTTCGGCATCCAATCGATGTCAGACGTAAATTTCTCCGTCTCTGCGTAATAATAATTCAGCTCATCTTCGGAAAGCTCCCGGCCGCTTTTTAGTCTTTTCTGTAATTCAAGATAATGCTCGTCAGTTTCATATTTTGGAACTGGTGGAGTGGATTTATGAAATCCGACTCCGAAGAATCGTGCGTCCTCGGCAAAAAGGTCCTTGCTTAACAAAATCCTGTCGCCAAATTTTTCGTAAATATAAACTCCCCATTTTTCCCTGATGAAATTTATCTGGTCATCAAGATTAAAAGGGTTTGATAAAATTGGCTTCTTCAGAAATTGGGTCAACGAAAGATTTTCATCTCCGTAAGGTTTTTCAGTATTGAAAAAATTATCGGCCTCTTCAATAAGTCTCTTATAGTGAGTCTTGTTTTTCAGATCATCGTCTGAGAAAATTTCATTCAGATTTTGGGTCGCAGGATTGATATTCCCTATGTCAAGAAGCAGGAGTTCTCCCAGAATAATCTCACGATTATTTTTCCCTTTTGTATTTCCGGTAAGATATTCTTCGCTTGTAATTTTACCTGATTCTACATCCGGCGGTGGGAAGTCATTGATAAATTTCTCAAGTATTTTCTCAAAATTGTTGCCGCCAGTTTTTGTCATCAGATAATTAACTGCACGATCGAGCACACCGCTGTTTTCTTTTTCGTATTGATTTATTATAAAATGGAATATTTCGTGGAGTAGGCCGGCAGCATTTATTTGGCCAGGTGTTACTATCCGGTCAGTAATTCCTTCAGAAGTTCTCTTAGAATTAATCTTATGTGCCAATGCACGTGCCTGACGGAAATTTGCGATTATCAGGTCGCCATTAATTGAAAAGAGTGAAGATTCAATCTTGTATTTTTTTCGTGCTTCTTTTAATACCTGGAATTCGTATCGGGGCATAAATTTACATTATTTAATTTTTTGTGCTAATTAATAATATAACAAAAGTTTAAGCAAAAATTTGGAGTGATTAAAGGGGAAGGGTAGTACTATTCATTAACTGTCATCCCGGGCTGCGTCCGCGATCTGCTATTTAGTGATTTCCCGGATTGATTCAGGGAAATCAATAAGAACTATCTCTTATGAAAGGCGATACTTGACCCAACCCAGGTTTTGTTTTTGTTGTAGTCAACTCCCATCATTTTGCCTTTGCTCATTCTTACAAGGTTATTTACGAGCACTGGCTCATCTTTCCAGAGATACATCATCCTGATTTCAACTTTCGCGGGCTCATCGGGAGTTTCTATTATTGGTGCGTAGTTTATCTTTTTCTGAAGAATGTAATTTTTCCTGTCATCTATTGTATCGAGAAATTTCTTAGTCAGGTCAATTTCAACGCCGTGTCCTGCAAAAGAATAGAGAGGCTTTAAAACATAATTTTCAAGGTCGTCCGGATAGTTATCCTTTTCGTCCAGGAAGTAACAGTCGGGATTGTATTTGTTTTTTAAAAAGGGAAGAGAGTGTTTGCTTATTCTGAAAAACCAGTTCGGGTGTCCCGCCCACTGGACATTTAGGGTATCAAAAATATTAAAATTGATGCTTATTTTTTTTCTTTGGAGTTCATCAAAAATTACCCGATTATAAATTCTTTCTATCTTAATCTCTTTGTTATTGTGGTTATAAAACAGATCATCTCCTGACTGGTAAATATCCTGTATGTCCACTGTTCTTATATCGGTTATTCTTTCTGTCTCTGCAAAATCAATTCTCGTTTTTTGATTCGCTGGATCAATTTCCATCAGTATAACATTTGCAGGATCTTTATCACCAAGAATAATTTCCCGTAATATTTTTTCATATCCTTTATTATCCAGTCCGCTGAAAAATGAAGTAAAATCATCCGGTATTTGGAAATGCTGACTGATTTTTCTGCCAAGTAAATATTGATAAGCGTAGAGGGAGGGGAAGCCCTGTAGTTCAATTAACCTGGGAACAAGTTTGCTGCTTTCATCCTCACAGATTGCATAATCTATTTGCAGGAAGCAGGGATGATTATCATACCCGGCAACATTTAATTCCCCCGGTACAGCTGATTTCGAATGTTCCTTAAATTCATCGCTTCTTAAAGAAGTAATTATTTCGTTTCCTGCATTTATCAGTTCACCTGTTATTTCCGGGGTGAGAAAAACAGGAGTTTCAGAAACTCTGAAATCAGTAGGATAGTTAACGGAAGAATCCAGGTCATTTAAAAATTGTCTGTATGCAGATTGTGAAAACTCTCGGTTGTATTTATTTCGGAGTTCAGGGATCATATAATTTATGAGTAAATAAGATTCAGTTTATTTTTTGCTTCTTCGAGGAAATTAGGAAGAACTGTCTTTCTTGTCAGTTTTATTTTGTCCGGTTGTTCAAGCAGGTTCAGCATTTCTACATATTTTTCCTCTCCGTACTTTTCAACTACCTGCTTTTTTCTTTCATCCTGTTTCATATGATAGATCATACTTTCAGGATCGGCTTCAGGATGAAACTGAGTTCCCGCAATTTCTTCGTTTATGCGAACAGACATAATAGCTTTCTCATCGAGTTCTTCCTCGTGCTCTGTTGACAGAATTTTTGCCCCGATATTATCCAGTACTTTTAAATCCGGATTAATTACATGATAACTTCTGATGTCGGCAGCATAAAGAGGATCGGGGAGGCCTTTGTAAATTATATCTTTTTTGCCATCGGGAGTTAATTTAAAAGGAATTACTCCAAATGATTTGGACGGACGTTTTTTTATTTCTCCGAAATTATAATAACGCGCCATCAGCTGAAATGAATGACAGATGAAAAACACGTATTTTTTCCGATCGTTTGATTTCGCATTAAAATTATTAATCTCATCGAGCAGGTTGAAATATTTTTTCTCCCACACTTTACCATCGCCATCAAAAGGATCACCGGGTCCGCCGGAGGAAATGAATATATCATATTCCGCTGTTGGAATTTCTTCTTTATCTCTTGAGTGAAAGTGGTCGAAATCCAATCGTACTTCTGAAAGAATTTCCTTTATGCAGCGAATCCCTTCGTTAGGCTCGTTGTTGTAAAGATCAATTATAGCAGCATTTATGCCATTTTTTGTCATTAAAATCTCCGAAATGTCGGTTTATTTTAGTCCGTAACTTGTTTCCTGCACAATAAAATCGACTACTTTTTTCATGTCATTCGTTTCTTCCCAGACAGCAAGTTGCCGGTCAGCACCTGTTCCGTTTTCCATAATCTTGTAGATATAATTAATCTCTTCGCGCGAGCCGAGATCATCCAGGACATCATCTACGAATTCAAGTAGTTCTCCGATAAGAATTTTTGCTTCAATTTCTTCTTTTTTACCAAAGTCAATTAACTTGCCGGATATCCCGTAACGAGCGGCTCTCCATTTATTTTCATTAATTAACAACCTTCGGTAAAGCCGAAAACCTAAATTTTGTTTTATCAGTTTGTAAAGTTTTGCTACAACGGCCTGGCATAGCGCGGCCAGTGCAATGGTTTCATCGACCCGCATCGGAATGTCGCAAATTCTGAATTCAAGAGTTTCAAAATATGGATGCGCTCTTATATCCCACCAGATTTTCTTTGCATCGTCTATGCAATTCGTTTTAATTAATAATTTTATGTAGTTATCGTATTCCGATAAACTTGTAAAATGATCAGGGATTCCCGTACGGGGGAACCGATCAAAAATTTTGCTCCTGTAAGACTTGAAGCCTGTATTTCTGCCGACCCAGAAAGGAGAATTTGTAGAAAGTGCAAAAATATGCGGCAGGAAATATCTTGCCGCATTCATTATGTGCATTGCAGTTTCACGGTCATCAACCCCAATGTGCACGTGCAAACCAAAAATTAAATTAGCCCGCGCCACCTGCTGCATATCCGTAACTATGTTGTGATACCGGGGATTATCAGTTATTTCCTGTGTTTTCCAATCTGAAAAAGGATGTGTGCCTGCCGCTGCAATTTTAAAATTTTTACTATCCGCAAGCCCGGTTAAATTTTTTCGTAACTCATTTACTTCCTTATGTGCCTGTTTAATATCTCCGCAAACTCCCGTACCCATTTCAACAACTGATTGATGCATCTCGGGTTTTGCACTTTCTTTTAAAATAGATTTACCGTCTTCCAGTATTTGTTGAATGTGTGAACGAAGTTCTCTCGTTTCCGGATCAATTATCTGGAATTCTTCTTCTATTCCAATTGTAAAAAGTTTGTTATTTCCCATTACTGTTATTACAATTTTTTATTATTAGCGTACGAGGTAATAAAATTACCCCAGGTTAAATTATTTTGTCCCGGTTTATGATTCTTTGCCCTGTTGATTGCCATCTTTGCTGAATGTTCAACAATCCAATCAAAATTTAATTCTCCCACAGAATTTAAATCTGCATCCGGAGCTGGATTACAAAAATCAATAGCGTAAGGAACACCCGCGCGTATTGCAAATTCAACGGTGTTGAAATCGTAGCCCAATCCTCTGTTTAACTCGAGCACACCTTCTTCAACTTTTTCCAGTAATTTAAGTGCAACCAGTTTTCCTTCTTTTACATAACGGAGGTGCTGAGGCTGTCTCGGGTCGTATTGCATAATGTGAACATCTTTTCTATCGAGGCAGTAACATCGGAAATATTCATCGAAAATTATTTCCTCCTGCAGCATCATCACAAGCTGGCCTGTTTCATTGTATGCTTTGTAAAATTCTTCGGGATTATTGACCTTGTAAACATTTTTCCATCCGCCACCTGAAAACGGTTTAAAGTAAGCAGGAAAACCGATGTAGTTAAATATGGATTCCCAATCGAGCGGATATGAAAGATTTCTGAATGAATTTTCATCTGTATCATCCGGGTGCTGGTTTGAGGGAAGTAAAACAGTTTTGGGGACATTTACATTAAGTTTAAGCGCAAGAGCATTATTAAAAAATTTTTCATCAGCGCTCCACCAGAACGGATTATTAATAACTGCAGTCCCTGAAAGTGCTGCGTTTTTAAGAAAGCCGCGGTAAAACGGAACGTCCTGAGAAATCCTGTCAATTATAACATCGTATCCGCAGGGCTCACCCTGGATTACTTTGTCTATTTTTACGAATTCTGCTACAAGATCTTTTTCTTTCTTGTTATTTATCCTGTCAACAAATGCCTGCGGAAAAGTATTCTCCTGTCCAAATAATATTCCAATTTTTTTCATTAGTGTCCTTTATAAAAAATTTGGATGTCTGATAAATTATTCCTGAATTAAATCTACCTGGTTATCTTTTCTAAATATTGCGGAAACATTTCCCGCCACCAGGGCCAGTCGTGGCCAGTTCCCGGCCTCAGATCCAGCCAGTGTAAAATTCCCTTTTGATTTAGAATTTCAGAGAGCCTGATATTTTCATCTTTGCACATATCATTTTCGCCTGTGCCTAATATTATTCCCATCTGTTTTATCCTTTCAAGATACCATTGGTCATCCAGATTTGGCAGATAGTCCGGGGGATTGTTAAAGTAACAATTTTCATCATAATAACCCATAATAAACTGTTTTATATTGAATGAACCACCCATGCATATTAAATTACTTACTTTATCCGGGTGACGAAAAGCAATATTTGCCGCGTGATATGCACCAAAGCTGCATCCGGCAAGTCCAACTTTATCTCTTCCTGAATCGTATTTTGCAAATTCAATTACATCGTTCAGAATAGCATTCTCGTAACCGTTATGAGTTTTGACCCTGTCTGCCGGGTGAATAGAATAGTTATACCAGCTATCGGAATCAATACTATCAGGACAATAAATTTTCAATTTTCCTGCATCAAGCAAATGAGCCACAGAATCAATTAACTGAAAGTCCTTATTCTCATAATATCTTCCCTGTGAAGTTGGGAAAAGAATTACGGGGTAACCGTCGTGACCAAAAACCAGCATTTCAAATTCACAGCTAAGATATTCAGTGAACCATTTATGGTATTCTTCTTTCACATATCCCCATAATATTAAAATTGCTAAAATGAAGGACAAGAGATGAGCGGCTGCAAGTATTCTCTTAGTTTCCCGGCATTAATAACCGGAAATATATATAATTAAATAGCTTTTGCAAGTATTGCTGGTTTTTATATCTGTCTGCTAAATTCAGTTTTCGGCTTAAACAGAATTATGATAATTACTATTTTGTTTTTTATATAGACTGATAGAGAAAAGGTAGTCTTATTTGGAATAAGTTGTTAGTTTTTCACTATTTTAGAGCATAAATCAAATAATCTAATCCAAATTAAACTTAATTGATATTCTTTAGTTATTGAGGTAATTTTAAGTTTACCCTTAATTATTATTAGACTATGCAGCAAACCCCTTTAATGGCGCAATACAGTAAGATAAAAGCCGCAAATCCGGATACAATTTTGCTTTTCCGGATGGGCGATTTTTTTGAAACTTTTGAGGAAGACGCAAAAATTGCTTCAAAAGTACTGGGCATTACGCTGACTAAAAGAGGTTCGAGCGGTGCAGTTGAGGATATTCCTCTTGCCGGTTTTCCACACCACGCCATTGATTCTTATTTACCTAAGCTGGTACGTGCCGGTTACCGTGTTGCAGTTTGCGAGCAGGTTGAAAATCCGAAATTTGCAAAAGGAATTGTTAAAAGGGAAGTGCTTGAAGTTGTTACACCGGGAGTAAATTTTTCCGATAAGATTCTCGATCACAAAAAAAACAATTACCTGATGGCAGTTTGCTTAAAGGAGGAAATTGCCGGAATTTCTTTTTCCGATATTTCGACGGGAGAATTTTTCACGTATGAAGTTCCTGAAAATCAGCTTTCCCAACAGGTAGAATCAATTTCGCCGTCGGAAATCCTGGTTCAGAAAAAAGACAAAGAACATTTTACAAATTTAATCCAGAAAATAAATCCTTCAATTCGTATCACGAAAATTGATGACTGGGTTTTCAATTTTGAGTACGCAACTGAATTACTGGTGATGCAGTTTAAGACGGTAAATTTAAAGGGATTCGGAATAGATCAGTTTAGGACCGGGATTATTTCAGCCGGCGCTGTTCTGAATTACCTTCAGGAAACACAGAAAGCAAATCTTTCACATCTGAATAAAGTATCGGCATATAATCCTTCCGAATATATGACGCTTGATTACTCTACTAAAAGAAATCTTGAAATTACTTTCTCAATGCAGGATGGCGGAAGGGAAGGCTCGCTCATTTCAATTCTTGATAAAACTGAGACAGCAATGGGCGGGCGTTTGCTGAAAAAATGGATATCTGCTCCTTTAATAAGCCTGGGTTTGATTTTAAAAAGACAGGAAAGTGTAAATGAGTTTTATAAGAATAAAACTCTCCGCGGAAAATTAATTACAGAATTGAAAGAGATTGGAGATCTTGAAAGATTAATCTCGAAAGTTTGTACAGGAAGAGCGAATCCCAGAGAAATTATTTACCTGAAAAGTTCTTTGAAGAAAATTCCCGTTCTTAAAGAATTATTGAAGGGAGTAAAAGGAAAAACATTAAAGCAGCTTGAAGAAGGTCTGAACCCGCTTGAAAAAATAGTAGAAAGAATTGAGAAAGCAATTATTGATTCACCTCCTCTGAGTATTTCTGACGGTGGAATTATAAAGAACGGTTTCAGCCCCGAGCTGGATGATCTGCGCGATATTTCTCTTCACGGGAAAGACTGGATTGCCACTCTTCAAAAATCGGAAAGAGAAAAGACCGGAATATCTTCATTGAAAGTGAGCTTTAATAAGGTGTTTGGTTATTACATCGATGTGAGCCATACTCACAAAGATAAAATACCGGAAAATTACATCAGGAAACAGACGCTGGTTAATTCCGAAAGATTTATTACTCCCGAACTGAAGGAATACGAAGAAAAAATTCTGAACGCTGAAGAAAAAATTTACGAACTTGAATCACAGCTCTTTAATGAAGTAAGATTAATGGTTTCTGCGGAAGCAGAAGCTATTCAGCAAAACGCCAGGCTGATTGCAATGCTCGATTGTTTTCTCGCCTTTGCCGAATGCGCCGTTCAGTATAATTATGTGAAGCCGGAGCTAAGTGAAGATGATTCAATTGAAATTATTGAAGGAAGGCATCCGGTTGTTGAAAGGATTCTTCCGCCGGGAGAAAAATTTACTCCAAATTCATGCTCGCTCGATAACAGTAAAAACCAGATAATCTTACTCACGGGTCCCAACATGGCAGGAAAATCTGTTTATTTAAGACAGGCCGGACTTATAGTTTTACTGGCACAGATCGGGTCTTTTGTTCCGGCAAAAAGTGCAAAAATAGGTCTTGTTGATAGGATATTTACTCGTGTTGGTGCAAGCGATAACATTGGCGCAGGTGAAAGCACATTCCTTGTTGAAATGCAGGAAGCGGCAAATATTCTGAACAATGCAACTTCAAAAAGCTTAATTTTGTTGGACGAAATAGGAAGAGGAACAAGCACTTTTGATGGTATTTCAATTGCCTGGGCTATAACTGAGTATCTTCATGAAAACCAAACATTAAGTGCAAAAACTTTGTTTGCTACTCATTATCACGAACTGAATGAAATGTCGGAAATATTTCCAAAAATAAAAAATTATAAAGTTGAAGTTCGGGAGTATGAAGACAAGGTAATATTTCTTCATAAAGTTAGCCCCGGCAGAGCAGATCACAGTTACGGTATACAGGTAGCGCAAATGGCAGGTCTTCCGGTTTTTGTTACGAATCGCGCAAAAGAAATTTTGCAGAACCTCGAAGGAAAAGAATTGACTCCGTATGAAATAAAAAAGGAAAAATTGAGCAAGCTCGAACGTGAAGATGAAAATCAGCTAAGGCTATTTGAAATTAAAGACGATAAAATAAGAAATGAACTGAACGATATTGAAATTAATAATCTAACACCGATTGAAGCACTTAACAAATTAAGTGAATTGAAAAAGAAAGTTAAAGAGGGAGAAAAGTGAAAATCCAAAATTTAAAAGTTAAAAACCAAAAAAATATTGAAGGAAACATGCTCAATGCTTTTTTACTTGTCTTGTTACCCCTTATAATTTTTTCATGCGGAAAGGATTATACGCCTGAGCAGAAAAAATATATCTCTGAGATTGAAAATTTCAGACAGCAAAAAGACAGCGAAATGAAAAATGATCCTTCTTCACCATTTAACCAGGATCCAAAAGCAGAATTTCATCCCCTTAAATATTATGATGTAAATCCTGATTTTGTTTTTAAAAGCAAAATCTATGAGTATCCGCAGAAAGATACTGTCACAGTCATGGGGACGAAGGGAGAGGCAAGAAAATCTATCAGGTATGGCTACGTTAAGTTTAATTATTTGAATAATCCTTACAAAATTAATGTTTATAAAGGTTGGACCAGAAACGGTCAGGAGTATTATTCAATCTGGTTTACTGATAAAACGACCGGTAAAGATACTTATGGGGTAGGACGTTATTTAGATTTTGAGTTAAAGCCTGATACAAGTTATATATACACAATTGATTTTAATTTAGCTTTTAATCCGTACTGTTCATACAGCGCGAAATATTCATGCGCAGTACCGACAAAAGAAGATCATATTGATTTGGCGATTGAGGCAGGGGAAAAGAATTTTCACAATTAATTTTATACGGAGAACATTGTGGTTGTTGTATTAGAAAAAAATGTAACACAGGAACAATTAGAAAATATCATAAAACATCTGGAAGATTATAAATTCTCTGTTCATAAGTCTACCGGAGATGAGCAGATTGTACTTGGTGCTATCGGTGTGCATCCTACCTTTGATATCAGAAAAATTAAAGTGCTTGACGGCGTAGCAGAAGTTTACAGGATAACTGAGCCCTTTAAGTTAGCGAGCAGAAGCTACAAAAATGAAAATACAGAAATTAAGATAAAAGATGTTGTTATCGGATCGAACGAAGTTATAGTTATGGCGGGACCCTGTTCAGTGGAAAATGAAGATCAGATATTCAAATTAGCGGAGATTGTCTCTAAAGCAGGTGCAAAAATTTTAAGAGGCGGCGCTTTTAAGCCAAGAACTTCTCCTTATTCTTTCCAGGGAATGGGAGAGGAAGGCTTGAAACTCATGCGCAAAGCTGCTGATAAATACGGCCTGCTGGTGATTACTGAAGTGATGGAATCCAGCCATATCGACTTGATTGAAAGTTACACAGATATTTTGCAGGTCGGCGCCAGGAATATGCAAAACTTTCCGTTGCTTCGCGATCTCGGAAAAACTTCAAAACCAATTATGCTGAAAAGAGGAATGTCTGCTACAGTTGAAGAACTTTTAATGTCAGCAGAATATATCCTAGCGAGCGGAAATCAGGAAGTTATGTTGTGTGAAAGGGGGATCAGAACTTTTGAAACCTATACAAGAAATACTTTCGATCTTTCAGCAATTCCTGTAATTCACAAACGAAGTCATCTCCCTATTATAGCAGATCCATCGCATGCAACCGGACTGAGAGATAAAGTCATTCCAATGGCTCGTGCTGCAGTGGCAGCGGGCGCTGACGGCCTGATGGTTGAAGTTCACCACGAACCCGAAAAAGCTCTGTCTGACGGTCCACAGGCTTTACTACCCGAACAGTTTACAGAGCTTATGAAACAGGTTAAAGCTATCGCCGAAGTGATCGGAAGGAAGATGTAGGGATTCCATTAGAATTTATTTTTCTGTGATAAATCAATTATTTACTTTTGGTATAAAATAAGTTACCACAAAATTGGCTATAAAAGGGGCGAATGTGCTTCCTCCCCCGGGTTCTAAAGAGCCGGCCCATTGTATTCTTAATTCAAAACCCGCCGAAAATTGGCTGGAGATATCCTTGTAAAAACCAAGACCTTATGTTATAGATAACAGTTTGTCACTATCGGAACTGAACCTGTCTCCCGATTTTGCTACATAACCTAAACCCGGTATAAATTTTATTATAAAATCTTTCAGGAAGTACTTGCACCCGAGCATCAGAGCAAATTCTTTTGTGCTAATATTTTCACCAGACCTGTGCCCATTTGCATTATTTCCCGAATTCGTTGAATTTGAATAGTTGAATTCCGGTTGTAAGTCGATCGACTTGCCAAGGGGAACTATAAAAGTTACCCCACCATAGAATCCTAGGTCTGTAGCATAAGAATAATCTGATGATTCAGGGTATTTTATCCCTCCCCTGACCTGAATGCCAAGCCCTCGTTTGGTCAAATTTGAATTTTCATTAAGGCTGTCAGGAATGTTTGTTAATTTATTCAACCCGGAATCTTGATAAGGAAGAACTTTTGTCTTGCCCTGGGAGAATAGGGGAGTGCATAGAAACAAAAATAATATTAGAAAACAGTTCAGGAATATATCTCTGATTCTCATCAATCCTCCCCTTGGATTCAATTAAATGAAACTAAAATTAGTTAATGGTAATATACAAAATACATTACTTTATTAAACTTTGTATGAAAAATAAAAGTTTCTTACGATAGGGGAACGGGCTACACATATGACGAAATAGATTGTGGCTTTTATTTTGTATTTCATTTAATCATTTTTTCAGTTTTATTTCATATTCAGTTATATTATAATTTTCTAATGTCCCGGAAATTAAAAATTGCAGGTTGAAAAAATTTCCATAATTGGGCTTGGCCTTATTGGCGGATCTATTGCAAAAGCTGTAAAGGCATCGGGAGATAATATTGCAATAAGCGCCTTTGATAAGAAACACCGTGTGCTTCAGAAAGCAAAGAAAGAAAACATTATCGATGAGATACTCAAATCAGTTGAAGATTCTATAAATTCAGACCTTATTATATTAGCGATGCCGGTTGATAAATCTCTCGAAGCTTTCGAAACACTGCTCCCATTACTCACCAGAAAAAATATTATAACTGATGTGTGCGGAGTAAAAAATATTTTTGAAGAAAAACGTAACAACATTGAATCACAGGGACATTATATCGGTGCACATCCTATGGCAGGAAATGAAGCCTCAGGTTATGAAAATTCGGACCCAGGTCTTTTTAAAGGTACCAAATACATAATTTCGTCTTTCGCAACAAATTGTTCACGGATAAAAGATTTTCAAGATTTTATAGAACTTCTTGGAGCGAAAGCTGTTTTTTTGAATCCTGAAATTCACGATAAAATTGTTGCGAGATTAAGGCATATGCCGCAGCTTATGTCTGTAGCTCTTATGAACACAATCGATGAAAAAGACAGCACTAATTGTCTGGAATTTGCCGGCCCCGGTTTTAACGATATGACAAGACTCGCCTCAAGTCCGTTTACAAGCTGGAAATCAATTTTAAAATATAACCGTGAAGAAATTATTACTGCAATTGAAAAACTTCATTTCAATCTGACAAAAATTGAAGATTACCTGCAATGTGAAGACTTTGATAGTATAGAAAAAATGTTCAGGGAATCTAAAAGCAGGAAAGAGAAGAGCTAAATTCTATCTTTTTTTATCCGAATCTCGTGAAATTTTTATAACCTCGTTTTGTTCATTAGTTAAATCAGCTTCCAGCTGGAAGGTCGGGTGATTTATCCCGAACCTTACTTCCAGTTCTTTTTCCAGTTTGTCAATTATTAAATAGCCTTTGCTCAGCATTTGGTCTTTAATAACAACGTGCGCGGACAGAGCGTAAAAATTAGAAGCCAGTGTCCAGATATGTAGATGATGAACTTCCTTAACGTCAGGAATTGATTCAATAAATTTTTGCACATCTTCAGGCGTAATTCCTTCTGGTGTACCTTCACTTAGAATATTAACAGTTTCAAGAATTATATCCCAGGCACTTTTAATTATAAACAAGCCTATTAAAATTGAAAAAATTGGATCGAGAATGAACCAATTGTAAAAGTAGATTAGTATTCCCGCAATTACTACAACTAAAGAATTTATTGCATCGTAAAAAAGATGCAGGTACGCACTTTTTGCATTAAGATCTTCTTTTGAATTTTTATGAAGCAGGTATGTTGAAAGAGCGTTTGCTACAAAACTTATTCCCGCAACAATTATCAGCCATTTCCCTATTACGGGTTCGGGATGTAGTAGCCTTCCCACTGCTTCATAAATAATATAAACTCCTATGATAAGCAGGGTGGAAGAATTGATAAAAGCTACTATAATTTCAGCTCGTATATAGCCGTACGATTTTTTCGAATTTGCTTTCCAGAATTTCATCTTAGCTGCAACTAAACTCAAAACAAGTGAAATAAGATCGCCGAAATTATGAAGTGCATCTGAAATAAGCGCAAGGCTATTGCTTAATATACCGGCAGTAAGCTCTCCTGCGACTATAATTGCATTCAGGAAAATTGATATTGTAATGTTTTTTTCTGTTGATCCGCGTGAATTGTGGTTATGACCCATGGTTTTCCGTTTTATTTTCCTGAAAGTTAAGAGAGTTTGTACTTTTATGCAAAAATATATGATAAGTGACCTGTTTATTAGTTTTTCTTATCATCATTTTATGGTAATTTTACAACTTAATTTCAGTACTCATTTCGCAATCAAACGGCTATTGATGAAAGTTTGTTATAGATTTTCAATTTTATTTATTATAATCTGCATAGCTATCCAGCTAAGTGCAAATGCTCAACAGGATGGATATTCTACCTTCAAAAGAACATACTATGCAAACGGTGTTGTAAAAACTCTGGGCGAATATGTCAAAGGAGAGCTAAATGGATACTATTTCGAATATTATCAAACCGGTAAAATCTGGAAAAAATGGAAATATAAGGACGGAAAGGAAAACGGCAAATCATTCTGGTACTTCCCTGATGGGAAACTTAGTATAGAATGGAATTACAAAAATGGAATGAAAGAAGATTCGGCTCTCTGGTATTATGAAACTGGAGAGCTTTGGGCAAAGCAAAATTATATTCACGGAAAACTTGAAGGCGTTACTAAAACTTATTATAAATCCGGTGAACTTGAAGGAAAATGGAATTATGTAAACGGAGAACTGAACGGATATTCTTATACGTTTTTTAAGAACGGTGATGTGGAGGTTGAAAAAAAATATGTTAATGGTCAGCTCAACGGCAGAACAACTGTTTATCATACAAATAAAGTTGTAGCACTCGAAGCGAATTTTGTAAACGATAAACTCGAAGGAGAAGTAAATATTTATGACCTTTCTGCAAATCTAAGAGTAAAAGATACATACAGGAATGGCGAGCTAATAAATAGGATAAAATATGATTATACAGGTAAGTTCGAATCACAGGAAAAAACTGTTAGAAATTATTATCCTGAAGGAACTCTGAAAGAATTAGTATTTTATAAAGATGGAAAAAAAGAAGATGTTTCAAAGTTATATTATAAAAGCGGTTACCTTGAAAAAGAGTTATATTATATAAATGATACGCTCAGCGGCAGAACAACAATTTTTTATGACAACGGTATTATTAAAGCATCAGTCGATTACATAAAGGGAATTCAAAAAGGCATAACACGGGATTATTATCCATCAGGAAAGCTTGAATCTGAGGTAAATTATGAAGGCGGAGTTCCTAACGGTATTGAACTTACATATTATGAAAACGGAAAATTGAAGTCTGCTTTTTATAACAAAGACGGAAAGCCCGATGGAAATTATAAAACCTATTATGATAACGGGCTGCTTAAGACGGAATCGAATTATTCTGATTTAAAACTTAAAGGTAAAAAAACTTATTATTACAGGTATGGTGGTTTGAAGAAAGAAGAAAATTATTATATGGGCAGACTGGATGGTATGGTAAAAACTTATTCAGAGGAAGGAAAGTTAATAAAAGAAGAAAAATATACTTACGGCACTTTGATTACTACAAAAACATATAACGGGGACAAATCAGAGGAAAATCAATAATTGCTTAATTGACATTCTTGATTCCACAAATTAGATTGAAGAATAGCTAATATTAAGTTGAGTTTAAAAATGGCTACAAAAAAAACAAAAAAGAAAAA
>Ga0210085_1000329_pt1 | contig 20714 bp, 15 predicted proteins | sample China_Galinas_PW_5_FD_184866 | JGI IMG/M metagenome (GOLD analysis project Ga0210085, IMG submission 184866) | Wetland microbial communities from San Francisco Bay, California, USA, that impact long-term carbon sequestration - China_Galinas_PWC_D1... | ecosystem: Environmental > Aquatic > Marine... | reverse complement strand
TCACCTTCTCCCTGCAGTCGTGCGCTGGCGGGAGAGCGGCCCATATGTCCCCGATTTCTCGTTGCATAGAACCACTATGCGCCTCGAAATCGTGAAAATCTGTTCTCGCTCTCCCACCCTGCTCGCTTCGATCACCTAAGTCCGACAGGTTCCTAGCCGATTCAATCGCATTGAATCATCCGCGATCTCGGAGGAGATACGAACTGGATACACCTCCGAGCATGGCTCTTTTTCGGTTGCGCGGCGGTATTCCGACGGTTGTCTGTTGTCTGCGGTCATGTCCGGTTTTCAGTTAGACGCCATAAACGGGAAGTACGTGTTTTCCCGAATCGCTTCTGCTGTTCCCCGGGTTTATATTACGCCGTGGACGGGTGTTGAATGGCGGGGCGGTTTGAATTGTTCCCGGCCATCCCCTCACCGGTTACTTCATCTGGGATACCTTCCGCCAGCGCGCACGTCCCTGACCGGAATCAACGGATGGCTTTCATGACAACTGTTCTGTCTGTTAGGTGAGGGAGAAATACACCATGGCGTTTACTGATGACATCCTGGGCCGGGCCCGGCCGGAACGTATCCGCAACGAGGTGAACCTGCCGCGGCGGCAGGATGGCTTTGCCTCGCCGGTCGACTGGCGCAACGAGGTGCTGTATTTCCTGCTGGTCGACCGCTTCAGCGACGGGCAGGAGGCGACGCGACCGCTGCTCGATCGCGGCAACCTCGCCGCTGCGCGCCCGGCGCTGCCTGGCGGTGAGCCCTGGCGCTGGGACCGCTGGGCGCAATCCGGCGCGGAGCGCTGGCAGGGCGGGACGCTGCAGGGGGTGAAGTCGAAGCTGCCCTATCTCAAGCACCTCGGCGTGACGACCCTCTGGCTCAGCCCGGTATTCAAACAACGCGGTCACCTCGACACCTACCACGGCTACGGCGTTCAGGATTTTCTCGACGTGGATCCGCGCTTCGGCATCCGGGCGGACTTCGTCGACCTCGTGGTCGCCGCGCACGCGCAGGGCATCCGCATCATCCAGGACATCATCTTCAACCACTCCGGGGCGAACTGGCTCTATCCCGGCGATGTGATGCAGCCGCCGTTCCGGCCGTATCCGGGATTCTATGACTTCGGGCGTTGGCGCGGAGCCGACGGAACCACGGTCGATGCCATCGCCGGCGGCGAGGACGGGGTCTGGCCGCGGGAACTGCAGGATCCGGCGTTCTATACCCGCGCCGGCAGCGGCAACCTCGGCGCCGGCGATATCGATGACCCGCACGCCGAGCACAAACGCACCGACTTCCTGGATCTGCGCGATTTCAACCTGGAGACCACTGATTCGCTTGCCGACCTGGCGCGCTGCTACAAGTACTGGATTGCGTTGACCGACTGTGACGGTTTCCGCATCGACACGCTCAAGCATGTGTCCCTGGAGGAGGCGCGCAACTTCTGCGGCACCATCAAGGAGTTCGCGGCCAATATCGGCAAGCGCAATTTCCTGCTGATCGGAGAAATCGCCGGCGGCGATTATGCCGAAGACCGCTATCTCGATGTGCTCTCGCGCAACCTGGACGCTGCGCTCGACATCGGCGGCATGCGCTTGAGCCTCAATCAGGTCGCCAAGGGACTGGCGCATCCCACGGCCTATTTCAACGGCTTCGATCCCGGCGATGCCGAGATGGGTTCGCACCGCAACCTGGGCAACAAGCACATCTCTATCCTCGACGACCACGATCACGTGTTCGGGGAGAAGATCCGCTATTCAAGCGAGGCGGCGAGTGCCCACCAGGTAGTCGCCGGTGTGGCGCTGCAGTTGTTCTCGCTCGGCATTCCCTGCGTCTATTACGGGACCGAGCAGGCCTTCGCAGGACCGGAGTCCTCCGAGCGGCACTGGCTGCCGGACTGGAAAGGCTCGGACCGCTACCTGCGCGAGGCCATGTTCGGACCGGCGAACCCGCGCAAGGCCGGCCGCGATGGCCTGGCGGCAGGGCCTGCGAGCCTCGATACGGTCCTGCCCGGCTTCGGTCCCTTCGGCACCGCGGGCCAGCATTGCTTCGACGAGGCGCACCCGGCGTTCCGGCGCATCGCCGCGCTGCTGGAGCTGCGCGCCGTGCTCCCGGCCCTGCGTCAGGGGCGGCAATACCTGCGGCCGGTGTCCTTTCTCGGGCTGCCGTTTGCGGTCTACGGTCCGGGTGAGATCATCGCCTGGTCGCGCATCCTCGACGACGAGGAGGTGGTCTGCATCCTTAACCCGCACGGCGTCGCTCCCCGCGGCGCCGATGTGCTGGTCGACGCCACCCTCAACGGTGAGAGTATGCACGTGCTGCTCAATACCGCGCAGGCGGCCGACCCGGACGGCTACACCGGGACCCACCCCGTCGGCTCAACGTTGACAGTACAGCGAGCCGGTAACGGTATGTCCTTCATCGCCGTGCGCGATATCGGGCCGTCCGAACTGGTTGTGGCGTCGAATTATGCGTTGGGTTGACAGGCTCCAGGAGCCTGTCGGATTCAGGTGATCGTAGCGAGCAGGGTGGGAGAGCGAGCACAGAGGTTCACGATATCGAGGCGCATAGTGGTTCTATGTAACGAAATATCGGGGAACTATGGGCCGCTCTCCCGCCGGCGCACGACTGCAGGGAGAAGGTGAGACCGGGGACCGGTCGAGAGACTGGCCTGGGCCGTGCAGGCGGTAGAGCACCAAAAGTAGGCGCTTCAAGCGACGCATGGAGCAGTTGCCGAGTAGATCAATCCTGAATCCGATAGGCTCCTAGCGAGTTGATCTGCTCCGCTTTCCACCCCGTGTAGCCCTTCGCCGTACACCGCGCCCACCGGTTTGCAGTACCAACTTCAGCAACAAGGCGGCTCCGCATTGTTTGCTGACCGCATCAGGATCATAACTGCCGTCCCGCGTGTATTTGCCTTTGCTGTAGAGATTGGAGAAGCTCCACAGGTAGGGTGTGGCCACCCGGCGCTTGCGGTAGCCGAAGCCATTGTACTTTTCCAGGAGATAGAGAATGCGCGGCGCGCCCCAGTCGCTGATTTCGTGGAACCCCTTCATAATCAGGGCATCGCTGGCACTCTGGCCCCAGGTGAATGGGGGTGTAGCGCCCGGCGGACGTCCAGCCGGCACATGCACGGTCCGTGCGCTGAGCGGATCGCCGTTATGCAGGTGACCATTGAAGTTGAAGCCGCATTCCATGCCATGGATGATGCCGATGAAATACCAGGGGATGCCGTTCAGATCCTCACCCACCTGGGCATAGGTGGGTTGTCCCAGATTAAGCCGTCTCAGGTAATAGTCCACGTTGCCCTGTTGCGCCCGGCGTACCTCACAGGCATCGAACCAGGCCTGATACTCGTCCTTGAGATGGTTGAAGTCGGTACTGGCTAGCGGTGGTTGTAGCGCGCGGATGGGACTGCGCGGGCGTGCAACTGCAGCGACGGCGGACTCACCCTCGACGGGGACTTCTTCCTGGGCCGGGTGTGGTCCTTCGAACGCATGTATTTCTCCGGAGAGGCTGTAGAGCCGGTTCAGATGTGCCTCGATGGCCGCGAGATAGCCGTCGAAGGGCCCCATGCGCGCGGCGGCGATGACACCCCTGACGTCTTCCGTTGCGTCGGTGAGGGCCTGTGCGGCCAGCAGCAGACTGGCCTGATTGAGCAGAGAGAGCTTGCCGTTCAGTGAAGCGATCGTGTCGAGCAGGGTTTTCCGTTCCGCCTCATCGGCGGTATTGGCATACCGTCGGCGCAGCGTGTTGATGGTGCGGCTGATTTCGTAACGCAGTTCTTCGATCTGGCTCATCGATTAATCCTCCAGGTTTGATAATTAACGCAAGCCGGCCCGCAGCCTCGCGAGGCTGCGCCGCCAGGCATCGGCCTGAGCACTCAATTGCGCCGACCGTTCAGTCAGCGAGGCGAGCGTGATCGACCCGTGCGGCAGGTCATATCCCTTCACCAGGTCTCGCAGCAAGGATTCATACTGGTCCAGCAGGACGACGTAATTCGATACGGCAATGCGATAGGCTTCGATGCGTTCCGCTTCAACTCTGGCGGTATCGGGTTTGTCGATGGCCAGGTTGAAACGCGCCAGCGAAGCCTCAGTCAGTGTCGTGAAGAACTCACTGGCAGCATTGCGCAATTCGCTGACCAGCTTCAACACCCTGGGGGATTCCTGCACCACGAGTCGTTGAAGTTCCTTCGCATTCGATCCCTTCGCTGCCAGATCCAGCAAGGGATCGAAGGCGCTTGCCAGACCCTGCAGGGTTGGTCCAAGACCGGTAGCGCCCGCCGCGAGGAGAGCCACGCCGAGATTGTTGGTCAGTGTCATGATCTGGTCCCTGGCCTCGGCAACGTTTCGTCCCTCTGCCAGTATCATCAGCAATTGGTTGTAATCCCCGACAGCTGCCAGGGCCTGACGGAATGCGCGGGTTGCCGGAGGGTCCGAGATATCCGAATAGTAGTAGCTGTCCTTGGTGCAGAAACCATTTTGTACTTTGGGTATATCCTTTGTTTCTCCGCCTGCCACCAGAATATTGGGGCAACGCCCGGAGTCTGGAATGGCGGTGGTTGAGTCATTGGCTGTGCGCATCTCGGCACGAGTGAGTGCGGCCGTCTTGCCCTGATTGCGCTCGGCAATGGCCAGTTCGTCCAGCAGCGGCTGACTTGCCGTATTGAGATTTTCAAAGGACCTGGCCACCAGGCGCGTTTCATCAACAGGCGGTGAGGATGTGCACCCTCCCAGAAACAGGAATACGGCTGCGAGTATTGCAATCGTTTTCATTTTTCACCTCGTGTGCAGTTAATCAATGGCGTAATGATGCTGAAAGTACGTGCACTTTGGTTTGGTCTCTCCTGTGTGATGCACAGTCTCCGTCAGACATAGTCGATTATTACGCCACACTTTCGCGCAACCCCTCGACATAAACCATCTGTTCACTTCCGGGATCACGGATGTAGCTCAGGAGGACCCTCCGGTTTGTCCCCGATTCGGGGGGGTTGAGGGAGATGTGCACCCAACCTGAGTTGGGACCTTTTCTCGGGTCGAAACATTCGCAGATGATCTGATCGTAGTCGGGCAGGTTGTCTGCCACCCATTGAGCCAGTTCCAGGGTGGTCTTGCCGACGATCTCCACGTCACAGGCACAGCCCCGGGTGTGCTGGCTGGCGCTGATCCAGCCGGCGGGCTTTTTCTTCAACGCGCGTTCCAGGGCCTGGCTGCGAAACACGCTGTTGGGTGTGAAGGGACCGAATTCCTTGCGGATCACCTGCAGCACCTTGCGGGCCAGGTACACGGCGGCGCGCAGTTCCCGTTCGCCGGGAAATGAATTGTCTATGCCCAGCCGGCTGGCGAGTTCGGAGCGGGTGAGTTCATAGACACGGAAGTTCGGAGCGATCAGATCCTGGGGGTCGATGTTTTCGAGCTTGAGGTTTTCAAGTCGGTTTCTGGAGCGATTGGCCATGGCAGTCTCCCGGGTTTCAGCTGTCTCAGAGTGTGGCGCGGATGGCGGCGAGGGCGTTGCCCAGTGGCGAGTTGGCCGGGATGCCGGTCAGGGCAATGACGAAGTCCAGGTGCTCCAGCACCGAGGTGTATTCTCTGGGACTGGCGCCGCGCAGCGCGGCGGCCTGGTAGAGTTCGGCAATGCGGTCCGCGGCTTTGTTGGCTGCCTTCCTCGTGGTAACGGGGTTTGCCAGCAGCAACACCAGTTCGCAGTCGGCCTCACCCACCCCGTCCCAGAAGTTGGGTTCCGCGATGTTGCGGTTTCGGGCCACGTCGATCATGCGCCGGCATTCGTCTTCCAGCGTGACCTGCCATTCGCCACCCCGGGCAGGATCAAGCTGCACGGCGAGCACCTTGGCGAAGGCCCAGTTGGTGAAGGGGTAGGGGTCCGGCTCCGGGTCAAGGTCGAAGGCCTGTCGATAGTAATTGGCCATGTTAACCAGCGCCTCGATGCGTGGTGTCTCTGCGGTGCGTATCCAGGCCAGCCGTTTGCAGGCGCTGCCCAGGAGGCTCAAACGCTCCGGTGTCGGCGCCCGCTGGCTGACAAGATCCAGTTCCCGGATGGCGAGTTCTATTTCCCGGATCAATACGGAGAGGTCAGCGTTGACCTGGTCACGGTCGACGGCTTCACGCATTTCCTGCCATTTCCTGGCGGACAGCCGTACCCTGAAGTTGGCGCATTGTTCCACCGCCCGTACCGGGCAGTCGCCATGCCTGGCATGCAGGGCCTTTTCCAACCACTCAACGGCCTCGGCAAAGGCGCCGGTTTCGCCCCAGGCGAAACCAATGGACGCTGCCACATCGGCGCGGGCGAGCCATTCCGCCTGCTGCTCTTCCGGTATGGCGTCGAACAGTCCGACGATGCCGGCGCGCATCCTGGCGAGGGCCTCCTCGTCTCCTTGCTGCTCCTTTTCCTTGATCTGCACACGGATCCTTTCGGCGTGGTTTTCCAGGTCGGCGATCAGTTCGGCCGGGGCGTGGTAGCGGGTCTCACCGCGTCGCGAAGGGGCGCCGCCGTCGCCGTGGAGTCGATAACCGGGATCTCCGTAGCATTGGTAGGCGCCCCAGGTGTTGACGTTGGGGAAACGGGTCCAGATCTCCTCCCGGGCGGCACGCACCGCCTCGCCGAACGTCTCGCCGTCCAGCAGGTGAGTGTAGAAACTCTCCGCGAAGGCGCCTGCCGCGCCGTCGTCTACCGCCCAGCCGGCGGCCACCACCGCCTTGACCCCCATGTTGATGAACTGCACCCCCAGGTTCGCCGCGAGCAGGCTGTACTTGCCATGTCGGGAGGCGCCGGTCTTGCCCAGGTGGCAGCAATTGATGAACACCAGTTCCGGCACCCAGCGCATCTGCTCGACGTCGCCCGGGGTGAGAAAAGCCGTTTTGCCGATGACCATGCCCGAGTGACACGATGTGCGTTTCGCCACAGGCTGCTGATCGTCCGCGCACGCCTGCCGGGCTTGATCTCCCACCTCCAGCACCATCTCGTGCTCGCCGTGGCCCGCCAGGTGCAGGATGCGCCAGGCGTTCTTGTGCAGGACTCCCAGGATAACGTCCGCCTTTTCATCGATGCAGTCCGTCACTCGATAACCCGAGGCCTCGAGTCGGCCGACGACCGTTTGCGCCTCCTGCCTCGCGCCGGGCAGGTCGGGGAATGACTCCCAGCCGCCCAGATCCGGATTGCCCACGACCAGGGCGGTGGCTTCGATGGCATGGGACGGATGGGGACGGAAGCGTGGCGTCTTGAGCTGACGCACCAGGCCGGCGGAAACCGCGGGTGGCCGCCCGGTCTGACACCAGCGGTCTTCCAGCATTTCCCAGGGATAGCGCGCAGAAGTTTCATCGACGAGCAGCACCAGGGCCGTCTGCCGGGGCGCCAGTTCCTTGAGTCGGTTGGGCAGCAGCATCTCGAACAGGGTCTTGGTTACCTCGGTATTGCTGACGGGAGACCGGGAAGCCTGGTGGATGAAGCTCTCCGCCAATTGAAGCTGACCGGTCGCTTGGGTGACCTCGGCCCGGGCGCGATCGGTGGAGGCGATGAAACGCAAACCTCCGCGACCTGTTTCCTCGATGATCTCCATTCGGTGCCACCAACCCGGCGTATCGTCGCCGCGCACCCGGCGCAGCCGTCCCTGTCCCTCCTCGATGACTTTCGCCGGCCAGGCGACGGCGAGCGCCAGTTGCCCGTCCTTCAAAATCGTATCCAGGGCCTCGGCTGCGGCGAGGGCGACGTCCTCGAACAGCTCCAGGAACTCGATGCTGTCGATGAGTACCCGGTCATTCAGATCCGCCTGCTCGAGCCGGTTATTCGCGGCCACCGCGCCCTGGAGGATGGCCTCGACGGAATCGCGCACCGTCACACCGCCCGCGCCGGAGCCCACCAGCAGGCAGGATACCGCGGCCGAGCGCACGCCCTTGGCCGGACCGAAACGCTCGTCCGGCCATTGAGCCACCTGCAGGGCGTAGTCCATCAGCGCGTTGCGCACGCCGGCCTCGAGCAGACCGGGAGCGAGTTCGCCCACCTGGCCCAGCCCGATCACCACCGCGCCACCCGGGTTGCCATTCGGTTTTTCATTGAAGAACAGGGCATGGGTTCCGGTTCGCCCCGGGTAGAGCCCGAGCTGCAGACGCCGTGACAGCGCGCCGCCAAGCCGACCGTCCAGCGCGGCCTCGGCGCTGATGACGGTGTCGCCCAGGTAATGACCCACCACCACCGGATGCCTGGCGTAGGCAAGGTCGCCATGACGGATACTGACCTCGATGACCGGCATTACCGGCCGCTCGTCATCGGTTTCGAAGGGTCGCCCGGGTCCGAAACCGAAGCCGCGCACGCTGCGTTCATCCGGAATGTCGTCGGTTACCGGCAGCATCGGCATGGGGAAGCGGTCCGGCGCGCCAGCGGCTGTTCTCGCCCGGGTCGGCGGCGTGCCGGGCAGCCGCGTGGTCTTGCCGGTCATTAACAGGTCCAGGTAGCCGGGCAGGGCGCGTTTCTGCTTGCACAGCTCGTCATGGGCCGTGTTTTCCACATACCAGACGGGTACGCCTGGCAGGAAGCCGGACTTCCAGGTCACCGTGCCGTCACCTTGCCGGACGCCGATGAACTCCAGGCGCTTGCGTCCGGAGACGAAGGGCTGATCGTAATCGGCCAGGTAGTAATCAGCCACCGTGGCATCCTGGCAGCCGGCGACGTAAATCATGCGCTCGGGATCGGGGGCGGACTGTTTCAGCAGAGTCCAGGTCGCCTGCACCTGACGTAGCACCGACTGCCCGGCCGGTTGCCACCGGGCGTCCAATGCTTCTCTGAGCTTTTTCCAGAGGCCCTGCTGGCTGAAGTCGGGGCTGTCGGGGTCGAAGGGCAGCAGCTCCACCAGGCCCGGGAAGTTGCGCACCAGATCGATGATCTTGTTCGTGCTCTGGGTTATATCCAGCAGACTAATCCTGGCCTGAGTGGGATTGAAGCCGGTAAGCCAGCGTACCGCTTCGTAGGAACCCAGGTTAGGCGTTCCCAGCATCAGGAACCGGCTGTTGGGTAGCGCAACGATGCGCCGCCAGAGAGCCGTGCCGCGGCCGCCGTCGGCAATCATGGCGCGCACCACCAGCCCGCCCATGGAATGAGCCACCAAATGCACGGGTTGGCCAGCATGCTCGGCCTGGGGCAGCCAGACCGCCAGCTGATCCGCCAGCCGGTTCGCCGCATCGATCACCGAATGCCGCCAGTCATAGGGGAAGATCTCCACCCGGTGGCTGCGTGCGAGGAACTCCAGCAGGGGCCCGTAAAAATCGTCCAGCAGGTCAGTGGGCTCGACGCCCGAGGCGTCTATCTGCAGCCGTTTGAGTCCTCCCCACAACAGTGCCCAGTAATTGAGCCACACGTTTTCGCCCTGCACCTTCAGGGCGCTGCCCAGGGTTCCCGGCAATACCACGGCCAGAGGCCGCGGCGCGGGTGCCGATCGACTGCGGCGCACCGCCTCGCGCCAGCGTGGCTCTTCCTGTTTCGCCGCCTGGATGGGTTGGAAGCCGCCATCTGTTCCCTCGGCGCGCGTCAGTCCCGCCACTAGCCAGCGCACGCTTTTGTCGTTCTCGAAATAGCTGAAGTGGTTGACGCTGGGGCCCTGATCACGAAGGAAGCGCGCCCCACGCTCCGGCCGGCGGATGCCGCCATACATGGAGCCGGTATTCACCACCAGGTCGTGGTCGGCGCCGTAGAACCAGTCGGTAGCCAGCAGCTTGATCTGGCTCCACAGATTGTCACCCTCGACGTCGCCGGCGATCACCGTGAGATCGGCGCCGGTGGTGAGCGCAGGGTGCTGCAGCATCCGGGTAAGGGCCGAGCCGGGCATCATGGCTTCCAACCCCGGCAGGGTGCGCGGGTCGGTGCGCTCCTTCACGACGCCCAGAAGGAAGTCGGCCGCATCCCCGATCAGGCTGTTGCCGGTGAGGTGGTTGATAACCGACAGCCAGCGGTCCAGGCGGCCCGAAGCCAGTGTGGTACCCCGGGCCGGGCAGGCCACGCGTAGGAAGCGGGAGATTTTAAGCTGCTTTTTATCGAGCAAGTCCAGCAGCTTTTGCAGTCGATCCCGATCTTCTCCGTAGGCAGCGTCGCGCGCCTTGGCGGCGTCCGTGTCCAGCGGGCTCAGGCCGATCTGTTCGGCGATGGTGCGATCGGCGGCGAACAGGTTTTGCAGGAGATCCGACTGGAACGGGTCCCTGGATTTGTCCCGCTGGGTGAGGCACAGCAACTCCCCCACCAGCCCGCCGCGGGAATGAGTCACCAGGTGGATGACGGCGTTGGAGGGAAGACGTTGCACCAGGTCCAGGGCGTTTTGAATGGGACTGACGGTAAGGGAGCGGTGCTCCCAGGCATACACCCGCTCGCCGTAGCGATCCGTGAGCGTCTTGCGCGCCGCGGCGCCTGCGCTGCCACCTCCCTCCCAGAGCTTGACGAAGCTCCCCTGGCAGCTGGAACCCGTGCCATGGATGAACACCAGCATCGGCTCCTCTCCGCCTGGCAGTTCGTTTCCGTCAGCTACAGCAGTGAGGGTAAAGGTATCTACGAGGGCGCAGCGGTAAAGACCCGGCGCATTACCCTTGAGCAGCTTCTCCTCCAGCTTGTCGCCGAGGATACTGGCTGCCTTGCCCTTCAGGTCCACGCCGAAGAACTCCAGCACCTTGATGCCGAGCCCCAGCCAGCCCCGCTGGCCGGATTGCATGCCTCGCAATGTTGGACGTCGCTCGATTTCCCAACCCTCACCCCCGTCGCGGCTCGTCGATTTCCGGCCCCGCTCCCGCAGCAGATCATCCGCCCGGGTCCACAGCACAAAGCCGTTTTCCAGTTCCACCCGCACCACCTCGTCGCCTGGCACCTCGATCTCGCCCACCCCGGCATCGCGGGCGGAGCCGGGGACTAGCCGTCGTCTGGTGATGATCTCGATATCCCTGCTGGTTGGAGGCACAGTCCCGGCATGCTGTTCAGTGCCGCGTATCTTGTAGGTCGTGGTCATACTCTCATCCTCCCTGGTGTGCGCTGTTCTGGTTGAATCAGGAGTCTGTCGGACTTAGGTGATCGTAGCGAGCAGGGTGGGAGAGCGAGAACAGGGTTTCACGATATCGAGGCGCATAGTGGTTCTATGCAACGAGATATCGGGGAACTATGGGCCGCTCTCCCGCCAGCGCAGCAGATTAATCCCAAGTCCGACAGGCTCCTGGAGGCCATTCGTTCAGAGTTTGGCGGGCTGCCAGCTCGTCGGTTCGAAGCCCACGGCCAGCAACTGGTATTCGCAGGCATCATTGGTCGTGTCGACGCGCGCGCCCAGGTCCACCCCATCACTCACCCTCAAGTCGAGCGACTCGATCACGATCCGTGATGCCGTTACCAGCTGCGTCGTTTCCGCGACGAAATCAAGATGAGGATTGTAGGTACAAGAAAGAAAAACACTCTGCATAATCTCCTCCACTAAATGATTACGCCTGCCCGTTATGGCATGGAACGTGTTGGCTGAAAAAACAGGGTTCCCCGGTTCAAACAATGAAATCTGCAACAAACTCGGCTGCGCATAAACGGGGCAAGTAGACCCGCCTGCGTTCAGCTGAATAGCTTCTGTTTGCGGGCTGATTGATTGCCCACGATTTGCGGACTCTGCGGGTAACTGGCGGAGGGTAGATACTCGCCGATGGCCTTGTGCCAGTCCGCGTAGCTGGCGCCGGGCGGCAGTTTCTTGAGAGTCTTCAGTGCGTAGTAAGTGAAGGCGCCGTTGTAGCGGCCACCGATTTTCGCATCGTAACTATAGTTGTTGGGACCTTCCTTGCAACCGGCGAGCAGCAGATCGCCCTGTTGCTTGGCGAGTGCCCGCTGGAAAGGCGAAGGGCCGATGGCGACGCCGGGTTGCGAGACCAGGTTGCCTGACGCTGTACGCGGCAACTGGTCTGCCGGCAGCCAGTTGCCCATCGGCATGAAACGCGGGCGCGGCGCATCCGCTTCCGGTTCCGCCGGGGCGGCGCGCGTCACAGTGCCGGAGTGGCAGCTGTCGGAAATTAGCACCAGCTTCACGCCGGGCTTGCGGGCGCTGAACAGGGTGTGGATTTCATCGTCCGTCAATGCGCTGCCGTTGGTCTGCAGATCGTAGGGGCAAAGGGCCTCGTCGAGGCCGTCGATCTCGTCGCCGTCGGTGTCGGGCTGGTAGGTGCCATGGCCGGAATAGGTGATGATCAGGCTATCACCGTTGACCGCCGACCCGATCAGGTCTTCCATCGCCCGGACCATCGCCGCCTTGGTGGCGTGTTTGTCGAGCAGAGCGGCGACCGTGTAGCCGCGTTGCTGCAACACTTGCGCCCAATCATTCGCGTCGTTGACGCAGCCCTGAAGGTCCATATGTGTGCCGGGGTAGTTGTTGATGCCCATGCAAAGTGCATTCCTGGCCATGGCGTTCCTCCTTGTATTTTGTGTGCCATATGGATGGCTTTTTCGTAATCATAGACAATAGCGAAATTATTTCCTGAAAAATCGTGAATATTCACTTGGTCGGTCGTGTTACAGACCCCCGGCCGGGTCTGTCTGTGGTGTATTTGTTGGAAGCCGGCAGGGTGGGAGAGGCGAACCTAAGGGGCCGCCCTGTGTTGGGTTTCGCGGCGCTCGTCCAACCTGCAGGGTTGCAGGAGCTGGCTTGCCCGCGAATGTTTTTAAATGGAACAAACCCGTTCGCGGTCATAAACCAAGGGTGCAAGAGCCCGTTCCTGCGAAAATGAGGAGCACAGGGGGCAGGCCGCGTTTTGTCTGTTCTTCCGAATTCATGCTTTGCCTGCCCGCTTACCGTACAAATTGATTTTCCGGTCACGGACCGCTAAGCTACCCGGCTTGCTTTCACGGGAGGTCGATAATGCGTCAGCCACTGGTCGCCGGTAACTGGAAAATGAACGGTTCGCTCGCCAGCATCAAAACCCTGGTCGAGGGGATCAAGGCCGGTCTGTCTACTGTGACCACGGCGGAACTGGCCGTGTGCCCGCCCTATGTATACATCCCGCAAGTGGCCGCCATGCTGCAGGGGACGTCGATCGCGCTCGGCGCCCAGGACGTCAACGACAAGGAATCCGGTGCCCATACCGGCGAAGTGGCGCCCGGCATGCTGACCGATGTCGGTTGCAAGTACGCCATCGTGGGTCATTCCGAGCGCCGCAGCATCTACGGCGAGAGCGACGAATTCACGGCGCGCAAGTTCGCCGCCGCGCGCATGGCCGGTCTGGTGCCGATCCTGTGCGTGGGGGAACTGCTCGAGGAACGCGAGCAGGGAGTCACCGAGCAGGTGGTAGGGCGCCAGCTGGACGCCGTCATCGCCCTCGAGGGCATTCACGCGCTGGCCGATGCGGTGATTGCCTACGAACCGGTCTGGGCCATCGGCACCGGCAAGACCGCCTCGCCGCAGCAGGCGCAGGATGTGCATGCCTTCATCCGCGGCAAGCTTGCCGGGATGGACGAGGCCCTGGCGGCGAATATCCAGATCCTCTATGGCGGCAGCGTCAAGGGCAGCAATGCCGCGGAACTGCTCGCCATGGCGGATATCGACGGCGGCCTGATCGGCGGCGCCTCCCTGGATGCCAACGATTTTCTCGCGATCGGCCGGGCCGGCAATGCCTGAACCGATCCTGTTCAACCGCTGAATTGACGCTCGCCCATGTTTACCATACTACTGGTTGTACAGATCCTGGTGTCCATCAGCATCATCACCCTGGTGCTGCTGCAGCAGGGCAAGGGTGCTGACATGGGGGCCGGCTTTGGCGCCGGCGCCTCGGGCACGGTGTTCGGATCACGCGGCTCGGGTTCGTTTTTCACCCGGGCAACCGCCATCCTGGCGACGGTGTTTTTCATCAACTGCCTGTTGATCGCCTCGCCCCTGGTGCTCCACGTCAGCCGCAAGGCGCCCGACAGCGTGGTCGAGCAGATCCAGCAGCAACAGGAAGCCCAGCAGAAGGCTAAACAGCAGGAAGAAACAGCCGCGGCGCTCGACAAGCAGAAGGGCGCGGCGACTGACCTTCCCGAAATCACGCCGACACCTGCGGCCGAAGCTCCGGCAGTCGAGAACCCGGTGGCGGAGAAGCCGGCCGCCGCCGGTGCGCCAGCTGCTCCAGCCGCCGCTTCGGAGGCTCCCGCGACGCCGGACAAGAGTACCAACGATTTACCGGAATAAGCCGCGTACCTGCGGTGTAGCGTTTTGCATCAGGCCGATGTGGTGAAATTGGTAGACACGCTGTCTTGAGGGGGCAGTGGCGCAAGCCATGCCGGTTCGAGTCCGGCCATCGGCACCATGTTACCCGATCCGGTTGCCCGCGCGCCGGATCGACACTTTCCGATTTCGGCGCGGACTTGCAGCCAGGCCTGACAGGGCGTTGCAGGGGTATTTTTTATACCCCTAAAAAATAGGCTAACTATAAGAAAATTATAGACAAAATTGACAGGCCCCGGCTTGACACCCGTTGCCCGGCTGGCCTAGACTGCTACATCTTTTTTGACGGCCTGTCCAACTCTCCACATTCTTTGGAAATGCGTCGGGCTTCACTCTGACCGATGCGCATGAGGCGGTTGCTAGATGCTGGATAATTACCTGCCAATCATGATCTTCATTGCCATTGGCATCGCCATCGGCGTGCTTCCGATCCTGGCGGGTTTCCTGCTGGCGCCGCACAAACCCGACAGCGAAAAAAACTCCCCCTATGAGTGCGGCTTTGAAGCCTTTGAGGATTCGCGCATGCGTTTCGACGTGCGCTACTACCTCGTCGCCATCCTGTTCATCATCTTCGACCTCGAGATCGCCTTCCTGTTTCCCTGGGCCGTGGTGCTGGATTCCATCGGCCTGTTCGGCTTCGTCGCCATGATGATCTTCCTGGGCATCCTGGTGATCGGCTTCATCTACGAGTGGAAGAAGGGGGCGCTGGAATGGGAATGACAATGCGAGCAGCAAGCAGGGGCCCCGCGCAGCGGGGATGCGCGCGTCCGCGAGCATTGTTGGAGCGCCGACACAGCGGTGGTTTCGATTCAGGAGCGGGTTCGGAGGCGCTGAAGCGAGCAGCAAGCAGGGGCCCCGCGCAGCGGGGATGCGCGCGTCCGCGAGTGACGCCTTCCAGTTGTCCTGAGGAGATCTAGACGCCATGGGTATCGAGGGACTGCTAAAAGAAGGCTACGTCACCACGTCCGCCGATGCGCTGATCAACTGGGCGCGCACCGGATCGATGTGGCCGATGACCTTCGGACTCGCCTGCTGCGCCGTCGAGATGATGCAGGCCGGTGCCTCGCGCTATGACCTTGACCGCTTCGGTATCTTATTCCGCCCCAGTCCACGGCAGTCTGATGTGATGATCGTGGCCGGCACGCTGGTGAACAAGATGGCGCCGGCGCTGCGCAAGGTCTACGACCAGATGGCCGAACCGCGCTGGGTGATTTCCATGGGTTCCTGCGCCAACGGCGGCGGCTATTACCATTACTCCTATTCGGTGGTGCGCGGCTGCGACCGGATCGTCCCGGTCGACATCTACGTGCCCGGCTGTCCCCCTACGGCCGAGGCCCTGCTGTACGGCATTCTGCAACTGCAGAACAAGATCCGTCGCACCAATACCATTGCCCGCTGAGCCCCGTTTCCATGACCGACAGTCCCAGCCGGCTCGCAGAGCAACTCAGCAAACACTTCGGTGACAGCCTGCAGAACGTGACGGTAGCGGTGGGCGAGGTCACGGTCGAGGTGGCCCCCGAAAATCTGCTTGACGTGGCCACCGCGCTGCGTGACGAGCCGGCATTCGCCTTTGAAATACTGATCGATCTGTGCGGCGTGGATTATGCCGGCTACGGCAAGGATGAATGGGCCACTGAAGAATCCACGAGCACCGGGTTCAGTCGCGGTGTCGAGGCCAGAACCGAAGGTCGCCTGAAGGCAATCACCGAAGACCTGGTGACGGAAAAGCCCTGGGCAGCACAACGCTTCGCCGTGGCCTATCACCTGCTGTCCCTGTCACAGAACCGGCGCCTGCGCCTGCGCGTCTATGCCGCCGAGGATGCGCTGCCTGTGGTGCCTTCCGTGATCGCGGTCTGGAACTGTGCCGACTGGTACGAGCGCGAGGCGTTCGACCTGTTCGGCATTCTGTTCGACGGCCACCCGGACCTGCGTCGCCTGCTGACCGATTACGGCTTCATCGGCCATCCGTTCCGCAAGGACTTTCCGCTGAGCGGCAACGTGGAGGTCATCTACGACGCCGAGAAAAAGCGCGTCATCTATCAGCCGGTCAGCATCGAGCCGCGCGTGCTCGTGCCCAAGGTGATCCGCGCGGCTGCACCCGAAGAGCCCGAAGCGCCGCAGGCTGCCGGGGCGGCGGAATAAGTCATGCCAGAGATTCGCAACTACACCCTGAACTTCGGCCCGCAGCACCCGGCAGCCCACGGCGTGCTGCGCCTGGTGCTGGAGATGGACGGCGAGGTGATCGAGCGCGCCGACCCGCACATCGGCCTGCTGCATCGCGGCACGGAGAAACTTGCCGAGAGCAAGCCCTGGAACCAGAGCATCGGTTACATGGACCGCCTCGACTACGTCTCCATGATGTGTAACGAGCACGGCTACGTGCTCGCCATGGAAAAGCTGCTGGGGGTCACCCCTCCGCTGCGCGCCCAGTACATCCGCGTCATGTTCGACGAGATCACCCGTATTCTGAATCACCTGCTGTGGCTCGGTGCGCACGGACTCGATATCGGCGCCATGACGGTGTTTCTCTACACCTTCCGCGAGCGCGAGGACCTGATGGACTGCTACGAGGCGGTCTCGGGCACGCGCATGCACGCGACCTATTACCGGCCCGGCGGCGTTTACCGCGATTTGCCGGAATCCATGCCCCGATACACGGCATCGAAATGGCACAGCCAGCAGGACGTGGATCGCAAGAACGCGAACCGCGAGGGCTCGATGCTGGATTTCATCGAGTCTTTCACCGAGCGTTTCCCGCATTGTGTGGATGAGTACGAAACCCTGCTGACCGACAATCGCATCTGGAAACAGCGCACTGTCGGCATCGGTGTGGTGTCGCCGGAACGCGCCCTGCAGCTCGGTTTTACCGGTCCCATGCTGCGCGGTTCCGGTATCGAGTGGGATCTGCGCAAGAAACAGCCCTACGAGGTCTACGAGCGCATGGATTTCGATATCCCGGTCGGTGTGACCGGCGACTGCTACGACCGTTACCTGGTGCGCATCGAGGAACTGCGCCAGTCGAACCGCATCATTCGTCAGTGCATCAAATGGCTGCGCGCCAACCCCGGTCCGGTGATGGTCGACGACCGCAAGCTGGCGCCGCCGCGGCGCGAGGAAATGAAGGCCGACATGGAAGCCCTGATCCATCACTTCAAGCTGTTCACCGAGGGCTTCTGCATCCCCGAGGGCGAGGCGTACGCCGCGGTCGAGCACCCGAAAGGCGAGTTCGGCGTGTACCTGATTTCCGACGGCGCCAACAAGCCCTACCGGCTCAAGGTGCGCGCCCCCGGCTTCCCGCACCTCGCTGCCCTGAACGAGATGGTGCGCGGCCACATGCTGGCCGACGTGGTGGCTGTCATCGGCACGCAGGACATCGTCTTCGGGGAGATCGACCGATGAACGCACAGATTGACACGAGCGAACTGATCAGCGCGGACGCGCGCGCGCAGATCGATGCCTGGCTGGCGAAATATCCGCCCGAGCAGCGCCAGTCCGCGGTGCTGCACGCGCTGCACGTCGTGCAGGTACAAAATGACGGCTGGGTGAGCCGCGAACTGATGGACGCGGTGGCCGACTACCTGGGCATGCCCCGGGTGCTCGTCTACGAGGTCGGTACCTTTTACTCCATGATCGAACTGGAGCCCGTCGGGCGCAACATGGTGGCGTTGTGCACCAATATCTCCTGCATGCTGTGCGGGGCGGAAAGCCTCGTCGAGCACGTCGAGAAGAAACTCGGCATCAGGGTGGGCGAAACCACGGCTGACGGGCGCATCACCCTCAAGCGCGAGGAAGAATGCCTCGCGGCCTGCGCCGCCGGCCCGATGATGACCGTCAACGGTCACTACCACGAAAAGCTGACGCCGGAAAAGGTCGACGCGATCCTGGATGGACTGGAGTAGGGTATGAGCGTACAGGTCTGTTTTGACACCCTGCAGTTCGACAAGCCGTGGACGCTGGAGAATTACCTCAAGGTTGGCGGCTACCAGGCATGGAAAAAGATTCTTGCCGAGAAGATACCGCGCGAGGAGGTCATCGAGACCGTCAAGGCGTCGGGCCTGCGCGGTCGCGGCGGTGCGGGTTTTCCGACCGGGCTGAAGTGGAGCTTCATGCCGCGCAACGCCCCGGTGCAGAAGTACGTGGTGTGCAACTCGGACGAGTCCGAACCGGGCACCTGCAAGGACCGCGACATCCTGCGCTACAACCCGCACGCACTGGTGGAAGGCATGGCGATCGCCGGATACGCCATGGGTGCAACGGTCGGCTACAACTATATGCGCGGTGAATTCCACCACGAGCCATTCGAGCGTTTCGAGCACGCACTGAAGGAAGCCTACGAGGCCGGGCTGCTGGGCCGCGATATCCTCGGTTCCGGGGTCGATTTCGATTGCTACAGCCACCTCGGCGCCGGCGCCTATATCTGCGGCGAGGAGACCGCGCTGCTGGAATCGCTGGAAGGCAAGAAGGGCCAGCCGCGCTTCAAGCCGCCGTTCCCGGCCAACTTCGGCCTGTACGGCAAGCCGACCACCATTAACAACACCGAGACGCTGGCTTCGGTGCCGGCGATCATGCGTAACGGCGGCGCGTGGTTCCTGAATCTCGGCAAGCCGAACAACGGCGGCGTGAAGATCTTCTCGGTCAGCGGTCATGTCAACAACCCGGGCAACTTCGAGGTGCCGATGGGCATCCCGTTCCGCGACCTGCTGGAACTGGCCGGCGGCGTGCGTAGCGGACACCGGCTGAAGGCGGTGATCCCGGGCGGTTCGTCCATGCCGGTGCTGCCCGCGGACATCATCATGGAAACCGACATGGACTACGACTCGCTGTCCAAGGCGGGTTCCGCGCTCGGTTCCGGCGCGGTGATCGTGATGGACGATTCGACCTGCATGGTCAAGGCCGCGATGCGCATCTCGCGGTTCTACTACGCCGAGTCCTGCGGGCAGTGCACGCCCTGCCGGGAAGGCACGGGCTGGATGTACCGCATCATCAAGCGCATCGAGGAAGGGCAGGGCCGCCAGGAGGACCTCGACCTGCTGCTGAGCGCGGCGGACCAGATCGCCGGCAAGACCATCTGCGCCTTCGGCGAGGCCGCCGCCTGGCCGGTGCAGGGCTTCCTGCGCCATTTCCGCAGCGAGTTCGAGTACCACATCACCCACCAGCGCTGCCAGGTCGGCGGCGCGGCATCGACGGGGGAGGCGGCATGAGCGCGCAGCCCGATCTGCCGGCGCAGGACCTGGTCACTATCGAGATCGACGGCAAGCCGCTGCAGGCGCGCAAGGGCGCGATGATCATCGAGGTGGCCGATGACGCCGGCATCGATATCCCGCGTTTCTGCTATCACAAGAAACTCTCGATCGCAGCCAACTGCCGCATGTGCATGGTCGAGGTGGAGAAAGTGCCGAAGCCGCTGCCGGCCTGCGCCACGCCGGTTGCCGAGGGCATGAAGGTGTTTACGAAATCCGCGATCGCCACCGGCGCCCAGAAGGCGGTGATGGAATTCCTGCTTATTAACCACCCGCTGGACTGCCCGATCTGTGATCAGGGCGGGGAGTGCGAACTGCAGGACCTGGCGCTCGGCTATGGCCGCGACGTCTCGCGTTTTGCTGAAAGCAAGCGCGTGGTGGAGGACAAGTACATCGGCCCGCTGATCGCCACTGACATGACGCGTTGCATCCACTGCACACGCTGCATCCGCGTGCTGCGCGAAGTGGCCGGCAAGATGGAGCTGGGCGCGACCGGACGCGGCGAGAACATGAAAATCGGGACCTACATCGAGGGCTCGCTGGAATCCGAACTCTCCGGCAACGTGATCGACGTCTGCCCGGTGGGGGCACTGACCTCGCGACCGTTTCGCTTCAAGGCGCGTGCCTGGGAGTTGAACCAGACCGCCGCGATTGCCCCGCATGATAGCGTCGGCTCCAACATCTTTGTGCACGCGCGCCGCGGGCAGGTGATGCGCGTGGTGCCGCGCGAGAACGAGGAGATCAACGAGGTCTGGCTGTCCGACCGCGATCGTTTCAGTTACGAGGGACTCTATGCCGGGGACCGTCTGGCATCCCCCATGATCAGGGTGAACGGCCAGTGGCAGGAGGCCGACTGGGACGGCGCGCTGCAGGCGGCCGTCGACGGCCTGCGTTCGGTTGCCGCAGAACACGGCGCCGAACAGCTTGGTGTGCTGGTCTCGCCCGTGACGACGCTGGAGGAGATGTACCTTGCCCAGGCCGTTGCGCGCGGGCTGGGCACGAACAACATCGATCACCGCCTGCGCCAGGGCGATTTCACCGGCGAGGACAATGCGCCGCTGTCCCCCGCGCTCGGCCAGTCGCTGCAGGCGCTGGAGTCGGTGACCGCGGCCTTGCTGATCGGCGCCAATCCGCGCAAGGAGCAGCCACTGATCGCCCATCGCCTGCGCAAGGCGGCGCTCGCGGGCGCGCGCGTGATGCTGGTGAATCCCGTCGACTATGAATTCCACCTGCCGGTGCACGCGAAGGCCGTCGTGCCGCCCTCGCACATGGCGGCC
>Ga0210085_1000328_pt1 | contig 20718 bp, 33 predicted proteins | sample China_Galinas_PW_5_FD_184866 | JGI IMG/M metagenome (GOLD analysis project Ga0210085, IMG submission 184866) | Wetland microbial communities from San Francisco Bay, California, USA, that impact long-term carbon sequestration - China_Galinas_PWC_D1... | ecosystem: Environmental > Aquatic > Marine... | reverse complement strand
TGCGCACCCACAAGCGGCTGATGGACATCGTCGATCCCACAGATAAGACGGTGGACGCCCTGATGAAGCTCGACCTGGCCGCCGGCGTGGACGTCCAGATCAAGCTGAGCTGAGGTTAGGACAATGACGATTGGTGTGATCGGACGCAAGGCCGGAATGACACGGGTCTTCACCGAGCAAGGGGCGACCGTCCCGGTGACCGTCATCGAGGTGCCGCCGAATCGGGTGAGCCAGCTCAAGAGCGGGGACACGGACGGGTATCGCGGAGTGCAGGTTACTGCGGGCAGCCGCAAGGTCTCCCGGGTCACTAAGCCGATGGCGGGCCACTTCCGCAAGGCCGGTGTAGAGGCGGGAGACTACATCCACGAGTTCCGCCTGGCAGGGGATGAGGGCACTGATCTGGCTGACGGATCGGAGATCACCGTCTCCATCTTTGTCCCAGGGCAGAAGGTGGATATACGTGGGGTAACCAAGGGCCGTGGTTTTGCGGGTGTCATCCGCCGTCATCACTTCAGCTCCCAGGACACGACTCACGGCAACTCCCTGTCCCATCGCGCGCCCGGCTCGATCGGCCAGAACCAAACCCCGGGGCGCGTATTCAAGGGCAAACGCATGGCCGGGCACTTGGGCAACGCCGCCCGCTGCCAACAGAACCTCGAGGTGTTCCGGGTCGATTCGGATCGCAGCCTGCTGCTGGTTCGGGGATCTGTTCCGGGTCCTGCCGGAGGACGGTTGATCGTGGTGCCGTCCGTGAAACAGAAGAAAGGCTGATCAGTCATGGAGCTCCCATTGCGTAGCGACGGCGGAGGGGCCCTGGTGGTCTCCGATGCCGTGTTCGGCGCCGAATACAAGCCTGCCCTGGTGCACCAGGTAGTCACCGCGTACATGGCGGTGGCGCGCTCCGGGACCAAGGCCCAGAAGAGCCGGTCCGCGGTGAGAGGCGGCGGCTCCAAGCCCTGGCGGCAGAAGGGTACGGGCCGCGCGCGTGCCGGTACCACCCGGGGTCCCCTGTGGCGGGGAGGGGGCCAGTCCTTCGCGGCCGTGCCCCGGAGCTACGACCAGAAGGTCAACCGCAAGATGTACCGTGGGGCCGTCTGCTCCATTCTCTCCGAGCTCGCACGTCAGGAGCGGCTGGTGGTGCTCCGGGATCTGTCGCTCGATGCGCCCAAGACGAAGGAGCTTGTGGCGAAGCTGACGGCAATCGGCGTCACCGATGCCCTCATCCTGACTGACGACCTGCAGGAGTCCCTGGCGCTCGCCGCCCGCAATCTGCCGGGCGTGGATGTGATGACGGCCCTAGAGGTCGACCCCGTCAGCCTGATCGCCTTCGGGCATGTGTTGGCGACGGAAGCGGCCGTCAAGAAGCTCGAGGAGCGGCTGGCATGAACGAACATCGGCTGATGCAGGTCTTGCTGGGGCCGGTGGTGTCGGAGAAGGCCGCCAATGTTGCGGAGCTGAACCGGCAGTACATATTTCGGGTAGTGCCCGACGCCACCAAGCGGGAGATCGGACGCGCCGTCGAGTCCTTGTTCAACGTCGAGGTGGACCAGGTTCAGGTGGTCAACGTGAAGGGGAAGCGCAAGCGCTTCGCACAGCGGTTCGGGAAGCGCAAGGATTGGCGCAAGGCTTACGTGCGGCTCAAGCCCGGGCACGATATCGACTTCGGCGGCGGCGCCTAAGGGCGGTGGAGTGAGCGCCGCAAGGACCGCCGAAACAGTTGATTTGGACGACGCAAGATGGCAATCGTAAAAGCGAATCCGACCTCAGCAGGGCGGCGCTTCGTGGTCAAGGTGGTGTCCGCGGACATCCACAAGGGGGCCCCCTACGCGCCCCTGCTCGACCGGAAGCACGGGTCCGGCGGGCGCAACAATTCGGGCCGGATTACTGTCCGCCACCGCGGCGGCGGCCACAAGCAGCTCTACCGCATCGTTGACTTCAAGCGAGTGAAGGACGGAGTGCCGGCGGTGGTGGAGCGGATTGAATACGATCCCAACCGCAGTGCCCACCTCGCACTCCTGAAGTACCTGGACGGTGAGCGGGGCTACATCATCGCCCCGAAGGGACTGATGGCCGGCCAACGGGTTTTGTCCGGCGAGGATGCGCCCATCAGCGCCGGCAACTGTCTGCCTTTGCGGAACATACCGGTGGGCACCCAGGTGCACTGTGTCGAGATGCGCCCGGGCAAGGGTGCACAGCTGGCCCGCGCGGCCGGTAGCTCCGCCCAGCTCATCGCCCGCGAGGGCCAGTACGCCACCCTGCGGCTGCGCTCCGGGGAGATGCGCAAGATCCACTCCGAGTGTCGGGCGGTGATCGGGGAGGTGGGCAATGCGGAGAACAGCCTGCGCAAGCTCGGTAAGGCCGGGGCCGCGCGCTGGCGCGGCATTCGCCCCACTGTCCGCGGCGTGGTGATGAACCCGGTGGATCATCCTCACGGCGGCGGTGAGGGACGGACCTCCGGCGGCCGGCATCCGGTCACCCCCTGGGGCGTGCCGACGAAGGGCCACAAGACCCGCAAGAACAAGCGGACGCAGAAGACGGTCGTGCGTCGTCGCGGTCTGAAATAGTCAATCGAGGTTGAGCCAGTGCCACGTTCAATTCGCAAGGGACCCTTTGTGGACCACCACCTGCTGAAAAAGGTGGAACAGGCGGTTGCCCAGAACAGCAAGCGGCCGATCAAGACTTGGTCGCGGCGTTCCATGGTGCTGCCGGAGATGGTCGGACTGACCATCGCGGTGCACAACGGTCGTCAGCATGTTCCAGTGCTGGTCAACGAGAACATGATCGGGCACAAGCTTGGCGAGTTCGCACTCACCCGGACCTTCCGCGGCCATGCCGCCGACAGAAAGGTGAGGAAGCGCTAAGGGAGGGCATGGACATGCAGGCTGAAGCCAAGCTCAAGTACGCGCGTCTCTCGGCGCAGAAGGCCCGGTTGGTCGCGGATCAGATCCGGGGGCTGCATGTCGAAAAGGCGCTCAACCTACTTACCTTCAGTCCGAAGAAGGGTGCCGGCCTCATCAAGAAGGTGCTCGAATCCGCGATCGCCAATGCGGAGCACAACGAGGGGGCGGACATCGATGAGCTGAAGGTGGCGGTGGTCAAGGTGGACGTGGGTCCCACCATGAAGCGCATCCGCGCCCGCGCGAAGGGCCGTGCGAGCCGGATCATGAAGCGCACCAGCCATATTAGCCTGACGGTAGCGGAAGACTAGTTTTTCGAGAGAGGGCAGCATGGGGCAGAAAGTACATCCAACAGGGATCCGCTTGGGAATCGTCAAGGATTGGACCTCCAAGTGGTATGCGAATACCCGGGACTACGCAGACCTGTTGAACAAAGACATGGAGGTGAGGAGCTTTCTGAAGAAGCGCCTCTCGCACGCCTCCGTCAGCCGTATCCAGATCGATCGGCCGGCAAAGAATGCCCATATCACGATCCACACGGCCCGTCCCGGGGTGGTCATCGGCAAGAAAGGGGAGGACATCGACGCCCTGCGCAAGGAGGTGTCCCAGATGATGGGCATCCCGGTACACATCAGCATCGAGGAGATCCGCAAGCCCGAGCTCGATGCCCAGCTGGTGGCCGAGAGCATCGCCCAGCAGCTGGAGCGGCGTATCATGTTCCGGCGCGCCATGAAGCGCGCGGTGCAGAACACGATGCGGCTCGGGGCCCAGGGCGTCAAGATCAACATTGCAGGCCGTCTGAACGGCGCGGAGATCGCCCGCAGCGAGTGGTACCGGGAGGGCCGCGTACCGCTGCATACCCTGCGGGCGGATATCGACCACGGCTTCGCCGAGGCGGTGACCACCTATGGCGTGCTCGGTGTGAAGGTCTGGATCTTCAAGGGTGAGGTGTTCGCCGGCCAGGAGGCCGAGGGGCCCCCGGCCGGGAAGGTGGCCGGAAGGAGGGGCTGATCCATGCTGCAACCAAAACGCACCAAGTTTCGCAAGCGACACACTGGCCGTAACCGGGGACTCGCCCAGTCGGGCAACCGGGTCAGCTTCGGCGAGTTCGGCCTCAAGGCCATCACCCGTGGCCGTCTGACCGCTCGGCAGATCGAGGCGGCCCGACGGGCGATCACCCGCCAGGTGCGGCGCGGCGGCAAGCTGTGGATTCGGGTGTTCCCGGACAAGCCGGTCTCCAAGAAGCCCTTGGAGGTTCGGATGGGCAAGGGCAAGGGCAACGTGGAGTACTGGGTTGCCTTGGTTCAGCCGGGGAAGGTTCTGTATGAGATCGAGGGGGTTCCGGAAGGACTCGCCCGTGAGGCCTTCCGCCTTGCCGCCGCGAAGCTCCCGGTGCAAACCACCTTCTCTAAGCGGACGGTGATCTGATGAACGCCAAGGAACTGAGGAAGAGCTCCCCGGAGGAGCTGCGCAAGCATCTCACCGAGCTGCTGAAGGAGCAATTCAATCTGCGGATGCAGAAGGCGACCGGCCAGCTCTCGCGGCCAGCGCGGGTTAGGACCGTGCGGCGTGAGATCGCACGCATCAGGACCCTGATGCACGAACAGAAGGCGGGCAGCGCACAATGAGCGACGAACAGCAGCGCAACCGCAGGCTCACCGGGCGTGTGGTGAGCAGCGCGATGGACAAGACCATCACGGTGCTGGTGGAGCGCCGGGTCCAGCACCCCCTGTACGGCAAGTTCATGCGCCGGACCACCAAGATCCATGCCCACGACGAGGACAATACGTGCGGGCAGGGCGATCTCGTGACGGTCGAGCAGTGCCGGCCACTCTCGAAGACCAAGAGCTGGCGCCTCATCCAGATCGTCGAGAAGGCCCGTCTGGCGTAGCGCAGCCCGGTTTGTTCGGAAATTGCCTGAGCGCAGGTAGTAGAATCCGCGCCTTGGCGAGCCATGGGCGCGGGAACGCAGAAGGGATGAGTGCTTCCCCAGCCGCTTCGGTGTGGCACTGCGCTCATGAACGCAGCTGTCGGCTCCCGTTGGCGACCCGGAAGGACAACGACCATGATTCAGATGCAGACCAACCTCAGCGTTGCCGACAACAGCGGTGCAAAGCGGGTCCAGTGCATAAAGGTGCTGGGCGGCTCCCACCGGCGCTACGCCGGCATTGGGGACGTGATCAAGGTCACCGTTAAGGATGCCATCCCCCGCGGCAAGGTGAAAAAGGGGGACGTCTTCAATGCGGTCGTTGTGCGCACCCGCAAAGGCGTGCGACGTCCCGACGGGTCGGCGGTCCGGTTCGACGGCAATGCCGCGGTGCTGCTCAATAACCAGCTGCAGCCCATCGGCACCCGCATTTTCGGGCCGGTGACCAGGGAGCTGCGCAGTGAGCGGTTCATGAAGATCATTTCGCTCGCGCCGGAAGTTCTGTGAGGGTTCTGCGTCATGCGCAAGATTAGAAAGGGTGACGACGTGGTCGTCCGCACGGGCAAGGACAGCGGAAAGCGGGGCACCGTCCTGCGCGTGATCGACGACGAGTATCTGATCGTCGAGAACGTCAACATGGCGAAAAAGCACCAGAAGCCGAATCCCCAGCGCGGCGAGCCGGGAGGCATCATCGACAAGGAGATGCCGCTCCACCTGTCCAACGTGGGCCTGTACAACCCCGTGAAGGGCGGCCCGGATCGGGTGGGCTTCAAGGTCCTGGAGGACGGCCGCAAGGTGCGGGTCTTTCGCTCCAGCGGCGAAGTCGTGGACGCCTAGTTGAGAGTCTTCGGTGATGTCCAGATTGCAGACTGAATACCCGGATCAGATCGTCGGGCAGCTGAAGGACCGCTTCGGCTATCACAGCATCATGCAGGTACCCCGGATCGAAAAGGTCACCCTGAACATGGGCGTGGGCGAGGCCATCGCAGACAAGAAGGTGATGGACAACGCGGTTTCGGACCTGCGCATGATCGCCGGCCAGCAGCCTATCGTGACCAAAGCCCGCAAGTCGGTGGCAGCCTTCAAGATTCGTGAGGGCTGGCCCATCGGGTGCAAGGTGACCCTGCGCCGGGAGCGAATGTACGAGTTCCTGGACCGCCTGATCAACATCGCGATCCCGCGTATTCGGGACTTCCGGGGGCTGAGCCCCAAGGCGTTCGACGGCCGCGGTAACTACAGCATCGGGGTGCGCGAGCAGATCATCTTCCCGGAGATCGACTACGACAAGATCGACGCCCTGCGCGGCCTCGATATCACCATCACGACCACGGCCCGGACCGACGACGAAGGGCGGGCCTTGCTCGAGGCCTTCAAGTTTCCCTTCAGGAGCTGAGAACGGAGCATGGCAAAGAAGAGCATGATGGCGCGGGATGTCAAGCGCGCCCGGATCGCAGCCAGGTATGCGGCCAAGCGGGCGAGCCTCAAGGCCGTAATCGACAGCCGAAGCGCCACCCAGCAGCAGGTTGAAGATGCGCTCCTCCAGCTGCAGAAGCTCCCGCGGGATGCCAGTCCCACGCGCCAGCAGCGCCGTTGTCGAGTAACTGGCAGGCCCCATGCGGTCTATCGCAAGTTCGGGCTGGGCCGCAACAAGCTGCGGGAGGCGGTGATGCGCGGCGACGTGCCGGGCGTCGTGAAGGCGAGCTGGTAGCCGTTTGTAGGCCGCTACCGCGGCCTGTGCAGGAGAGTTAGATGGAGTCTGCGCACCGAGCGAGGCGCAGATTCAAGCGTGGATTGTCTTTGAGCTCGGGTATCGCGTCGCAACGACGGTCTGACCCCAGGAGTCGCACATGAGTATGTCGGACCCCATTGCGGACATGTTGACCAGGATCCGCAACGGGCAGATTCGCGGCAAGGTCACTATCACCATGCCGTCCTCCAAGAAGAAGCTGGCGATCGCCAATCTCCTGAATGAGGAGGGTTACCTCTCCGATGTGTCGGTGGAGGGGGACGGACCCAAGCCCGAGCTGGTGATCAAGCTCAAATACCATCGCGGAAAGCCTGTCATCGAGCACCTGAAGCGCGTGTCGCGTCCGGGGTTGCGCATCTACCGCGGCAAGCACGAGCTGCCCAACGTCTGGGGCGGACTCGGCGTGGCCATCGTGTCCACCTCGAAGGGTCTGATGACGGATCGGGCGGCCCGCAAGGCGGGGCACGGGGGCGAGATCATCGCCTTCGTGGCTTGATCGAGAGGAGGCGCGCCATGTCACGAATTGCGAAGGCACCCATATCCGTCCCCGGCGCCGTCAAAGTGGACATCGCCGGACAGGAGGTCAAGGTCAAGGGACCCAAGGGAACCCTTGCCTGGACCGTGCACCCCAAGGTCAAGGTGGCCCAAGAGGACGGGCACTTGAAGGTGGCGCCCGCCACCGAGAGCCAGGAGGCCTGGGCCCTGGCCGGCACTACCCGGGCACTGCTGCACAACATGATCGTCGGTGCAGGCAGCGGGTTTGCGCGCAAGCTGACCCTGGTGGGCGTGGGTTACCGTGCCCAGGCACAGGGCAAGGTGCTGAATCTGAGTCTCGGCTTCTCCCAACCGGTGAATTATCCGGTGCCGGAGGGCGTAGATATCGCCACCCCGTCCCCCACCGAGATCGTGGTGAGCGGTGCCGATAAGCAACGGGTGGGGCAGGTGGCCTCGGAGATTCGCGGGTTCCGCCCGCCCGAGCCCTATAAGGGGAAGGGTGTGCGGTATGCTGACGAGCAGGTTCTGCGCAAAGAAGCCAAGAAGAAGTAAGGGGTTCACAGATGGACAAGAAGCAAGCCCGGATGCGCCGTGCGGCAAGGGCCAGGGCGAAGATTCGCGAGCTGGACCTTTACCGGCTGTGCGTGCATCGTACGCCCCGGCACATGTATGCGCAGGTCATCGCCCCCGACGGCGCCAAGGTCATCGCGAGTGCGTCGACGGTCGAGAAGGAATTCCGGCAGACCGCCAAGGGCCATCGGGGCAATGCGGGTGCGGCGGCGGCGATCGGCAAGGTGATCGCGGAGCGGGCGCGGGCCGCAGGCGTGGAGCGGGTAGCCTTCGATCGCTCCGGCTTCCGCTACCACGGCCGAGTGAAGGCGCTGGCCGACGCGGCGCGGGAAGGCGGGCTGCAATTCTAAGGGTTCTAAGATGTCGATCTACAATCCCAAGCCGGAAGGCGACGAATTCCTCGAGAAGCTGGTGGCCGTCAACCGCGTCGCCAAGGTGGTGAAGGGCGGGCGTCAGTTCGGCTTCTCTGCACTCACCGTGGTGGGCGACGGCAAGGGTCGCGTCGGCTTCGGTACCGGCAAGGCCCGTGAGGTCCCGGTGGCCATCCAGAAGGCCATGGAGAGTGCCCGCAAGAACGTGGTGGACATCCGGCTCAAGGGCACCACGCTGCAATATCCCACCGTAGGCCGCCACGGGGCGGCGAAGGTCTTCATGCAGCCTGCCTCCGACGGTACCGGCATCATCGCGGGCGGCGCCATGCGCGCCGTGTTCGAGGTGCTGGGCGTCCAGAACGTCCTGGCCAAGTGCATCGGCACGAATAATCCGATGAACGTGGTTCGCGCCACCATCGGTGGGTTGAAGACCATGTCCGACGCCGAGAGTGTCGCTGCCAAACGGGGCAAGATTGTCGAGGAAATCCTGGGGTAACCGATGGCAGACAAGAAGACGATGAGGGTCGCCTTGATGCGCAGTGTCCACGGACGCCTGGAGTCGCACCAGGCGTGCGTGCGCGGGCTAGGGCTGCGCCGTATGCACCAGGTGGTGGAGGTGGCGGACACCCCCGAGACCCGCGGAATGGTGAACAAGGTGTCCTATTTGGTCCGCGTCCTGGAGGAATCCACTGATGCGCCTCAATGACCTCAAGCCGGCCGAAGGCGCCAAGCGCGCGGCAAAGCGTGTCGGCCGCGGTATTGGCAGCGGACTCGGCAAGACCGCCGGACGCGGCCACAAGGGTCAGAAAGCCCGCGCAGGCGGCTTCCGCAAGGTCGGATTCGAAGGCGGCCAGATGCCCCTGCAGCGGCGGCTGCCAACAATCGGTTTTCGCTCTAAGAAGGCGCTGGTGCGCGACGAGATTCGTCTCAACGAGCTGCGGCGCGTGGACGGGGATCTGGTGGACATGAAGTCTCTGCGGGACGCCGGTCTGATCGGCGCCGCGATTCGTCAGGTGAAGATCATCGCCTCGGGGACACTCGATCGCCCGCTCACGGTGCGGGGGGTCGGTGTGACCAAGGGTGCCCGTGCTGCCATAGAGGCCGCCGGCGGCACCGTCGAGGCCTAACGAGCATCCTGCATTACGCCAATGGCCCAAAGCAGCACTTCCATGGTCGGCGCGCTCAGCGGCATGGGGCAGCTCACGGAGCTGCGCCAGCGGCTGCTGTTCCTGGTGGGCGCGCTACTGGTGTACCGCATCGGGACCTTCATCCCGGTGCCCGGCGTCAATCCCGACGCCCTCGCCATCCTGTTCGAGCAGAACCAGGGCTCCATCCTGGACATGTTCAACATGTTCTCAGGTGGTGCCCTGAAGCGCTCGAGCCTTTTCGCCCTCGGGATCATGCCTTACATCTCGGCCTCCATCATTGTGCAGCTCATGGGCTCGGTGATTCCGAAGCTCGAGCAGCTCAAGAAGGAGGGTGAGCAGGGACGGCGAAAGATCACCCAATACACGCGTTACGGGACCGTGTTCCTGGCGACCTTCCAGGCCCTCGGAATCGCCATCGCCCTGCAGGGGCAGTCTGCCGGCGGCACTGCGATCGTTACCCATCCGGGCTATGGCTTCGTGTTCACCGCCACCGTGTCCCTGGTCACCGGGACTATGTTCCTGATGTGGCTGGGCGAGCAGATCACCGAGCGGGGCATTGGCAACGGCATCTCGCTCATCATCTTCGCCGGGATCGTGGCAGGGCTACCCCACGCTATTGGTGGGACCCTCGAGCTTGTGCGAACCGGGGAGATGAATGCCCTCGCTGTGCTTGCGCTCTTCGCCCTGGTCTTGGCCGTGACCGCCTTTGTCGTGTTTGTCGAGCGCGGTCAGCGCCGGATCACTGTCAATTATGCGCGTCGTCAGCAGGGTAGAAGGATGCTGGCTGCCCAGAGTACCCACCTGCCCCTCAAGCTCAACATGTCAGGCGTGATTCCCCCGATCTTCGCCTCGAGCATCATCCTGTTTCCCGGCACGCTCGGAAAGTGGTTCGGGACCTCGGAGAATTTCCGCTGGCTGCAGGATTTCACCAGCAAGTTGGCCCCTGGTGAGCCCTTGTACGTCATTCTTTACTCGATGGCCATCATCTTCTTCTGCTTCTTCTACACGGCCTTGGTGTTCAATTCCAAGGAGACTGCGGACAACCTGAAGCGGTCCGGGGCCTTCGTACCCGGTATACGCCCGGGTGAGCAGACCGCCCGCTATATCGACGGGGTGATGACCCGCTTGACCGCCGCGGGTGCTATCTACATCACCGCGGTGTGTCTCCTGCCGGAGTTCCTGATCGTGGGCTGGAACGTGCCCTTCTATTTCGGCGGCACCTCCCTGTTGATTGTGGTGGTCGTCGTGATGGACTTCATGGCCCAGGTACAGGCGCACCTCATGTCCCACCAGTACGAGGGCCTGATGAAAAAGGCCAACCTCAAGGCCCCGGGCGCCGGCATGTTGCGCTAAGGTCCAGGGTTCACAAGCATTAGATCGGAGAGAGAACATGAAGGTCAGGGCTTCGGTAAAGAGGGTGTGTCGCAATTGTAGGATCATTCGGCGCAACGGCGTGGTGCGCGTGATATGCAGAGACCCCAAACATAAGCAGCGCCAGGGCTGACCTTCTTTCCATTGAATTCTTTCTAGGTTCTGGTATGCTGCTCAGTTTTCGCGCGGACGGCTTGGAGATCCCGTAACATGGCCCGTATCGCCGGTGTCAATATCCCAGATAGAAAGCATGCCGTGATCGCTTTGACGGCCATCTACGGCATCGGTCGGACCCGGGCCGCGCAGATTTGCGGCGGCGCCGGGGTGGCGCTGGATGTGAGGATTCGGGATTTGACCGAGGAAGAGGTGGACAAGCTACGCGCTGAGGTTGCCAAGCTCGCCGTGGAAGGCGATCTGCGCCGTGAGGTCTCCATGAACATCAAGCGGCTCATGGACCTTGGGTGCAATCGTGGCATCCGGCACCGCCGTGGGCTACCGGTGCGCGGGCAGCGGACCCGCACCAATGCGCGCACCCGAAAGGGTCCGCGGCGTCCGATCAAGAGATAGGCGACGCCGAGGCGTCAAAGACGTTTGGTAATACTTGATGGCGAAGCCAACCCGCACGCGCAAGAAAGTCAAGAAGCAGGTGGCCGACGGGATTGCCCACGTCCATGCCTCCTTCAACAACACCATCATCACCATCACGGACCGCCAAGGCAACGTGCTTGGATGGGCGACGGCGGGAGGTTCCGGCTTCCGGGGCTCCCGCAAGAGTACCCCGTTTGCCGCTCAGGTGGCAGCGGATCGGGTGGGGCAGGCGGTAAAGGAGTTCGGCCTTCGCAACCTGGACGTGAACGTCAAAGGGCCGGGTCCGGGACGCGAGTCTGCGGTGCGGGCGCTCAACAACGCGGGCTTCAAGATATCCAGCATCACGGACGTGACCCCCATACCTCATAACGGGTGTCGTCCCCCCAAGAAGCGGCGCGTATAGGAATCGGGCAGAGCAGACATGGCAAGGTACACAGGCCCCACCTGTAAGCTAGCGCGGCGCGAGGGCTCCGATCTCTCTCTGAAGAGCCGTGCCCGCTCGCTGGACACCAAGTGCAACTTGGAAAAGCTGCCGGGCCAGGCGGGGGACCGCCGTCGGCGGCTGTCGGACTATGGCGGCCAGCTGCGTGAGAAGCAAAAGGTCCGCCGCATTTACGGCGTGATGGAGAGGCAATTCCGCAACTACTACCGGAAGGCCGCGGCTACCAAGGGTGCCACCGGTGAGAACCTCCTGAGGCTGCTCGAGCGACGACTCGACAACGTGGTTTACCGCATGGGTTTCGGCGCGACTCGCGCCGAGGCCAGGCAGCTGGTCAGCCACAAGGGAATCCTCGTCAATGGAAAGACAGTGAATATCCCTTCCTATCCCGTCAGCGAAGAAGACCAGATCGAGGTCCGGGAGAAGGCCAGGAAGCAGGTGCGGGTACAGAACGCCCTCGCCTTGGCCGAGCAGTACGGCTTTGTCGACTGGATCGAGGTCGACACGAATGCGCTCAAAGGCGTCTTCAAGCGTGTCCCCGACCGCTCGGACCTCCCGGCAGACATCAATGAATCGCTGATCGTGGAGTTGTACTCCAAGTAAAGGGAAGGAGGGGGTTTTTGCATGGCTGATGCTGTTAGCGATTTCCTTAAGCCGCGCATCGTCAAGGTGGAGCCGGTTGACGGGAAGCGCAATCACGCCCGGGTCTCCGTGGAGCCGCTCGAGCGCGGCTTCGGCCATACCCTGGGGAATGCGCTGCGCCGTATCCTCCTCTCGTCCATGTCCGGCTGCGCGGTCACGGAGGTGGAGATACAGGGCGTTCTCCACGAGTACACCACCCTCGAGGGTGTGCAAGAGGACGTGCTGGAGATCCTGCTCAACCTGAAAGACCTCGCGGTCTCGATGAAGGGCAAGGACGAGGCGACTTTCACCCTCTCCAAGGCGGGGCCCGGCCCCGTATTGGCGGGAGATATTGCCCTCGACCACACGGCGGAGATTGCCAATCCCGAGCTGGTGATTGCGAACATCACCGGGGACACTGCGCTGAGCATGACGCTGACGGTCCATCGGGGGCGCGGCTACGAGCCTGCCACCGCGCGGGAAGACGATTCTGCGGACCGCCCTATTGGGAGGCTGCAGCTCGATGCCTCCTATAGCCCCATCCGGCGGGTCGCGATTGATGTCCAATCTGCCCGCGTCGAGCAACGTACCGACCTCGACCGGCTGGTCATCGACCTGGAGACCAACGGGACCGTCGATCCGAAGGGGGCGATCCAGAAGGCCGCCGCGATTCTGCGGGATCAGCTGTCCAGCTTCGTTGCCTTGGAGGGCTCGGCCCCGAGCGAGCTGGGAGATGAGCTCGGGGCTGCCCAGCCGCCGATAGACCCCATCCTGTTGAGGCCAGTGGATGATCTCGAGCTGACGGTGCGCTCGGCCAACTGTCTGAAGGCCGAGAACATCTACCTGATCGGCGACCTGATTCAGCGCACCGAGGTCGAGCTGCTCAAGACCCCCAACCTCGGCAAGAAGTCCCTCACCGAGATCAAAGACGTGTTGGCGACGCGGGGCCTGTCCCTGGGCATGCGCCTGGAGAACTGGCCGCCCGAGAACATCGACGAGCTCGCCGTCAAATAGAGACCACCGTACCTCGGGTAAAGAGCTATGCGTCACCGCAAAGCCGGAAGGCAGCTCAATCGAACGAGCGCTCACCGTGAGGCCATGTTCCGCAACATGGCCTGCTCCCTGTTCCGCCACGAGCTCATCCGGACGACCCTTCCCAAGGCGAAGGAGCTACGGCGGGTTGCGGAGCCGCTGATCACGATGGCTAGGACGGATTCCGTGCACAAGCGTCGGGTCGCCTTCTCGCGGCTGCGCGACAAGGAGGTGGTCGGGAAGCTCTTCGTGGAGCTGGGGCCCCGTTATGAGAGCAGACCGGGGGGTTATCTACGGATCCTGAAGTGCGGCTTCCGGCCTGGGGATGCGGCACCGATGGCCTATGTCGAGCTGGTGGACCGGGCGGTGGCAGCGGAGAGCGCAGGCGCGGCAAAGGACTGAGATGCGCCGGCCAATACACGCACAGAAACCGGGCGCTGCCCGGTTTCTTGTCTGAGCCGTTGCCCTAGCCGTATGGCCCTTCGTTTGCGCCGCATGCGGGGCATCGCCCTCGTGACCGACTTTGGCGATCAGGGTCCCTATGTGGGGCAGATGGAGCTGTGCCTCACGGAGCGCGCCCCCCAGGCGCAAGTCACCCGGCTGATTTCGGATCTCCCACCGTTTCGGCCTGACCTCGCGGCCTATCTGCTGCCAGCCCTCGCCCGGGACGTCGCGGGCCCCATGCTTTATCTCTGCGTTGTCGACCCAAGCGTCGGCGGTGAGCGCGGAGTGCTTGCTGTCGAGGCCGATGGCAACTGGTTCGTTGGGCCGGACAACGGCTTGATGGCCCTGGTGGTCCGGCGTGCAGCGCAGCGCCGGGTCCTCCGGGTCACCTGGCGTCCCCGCCAGATGTCCGCGAGCTTCCATGGGCGGGACATGCTCGCCCCGGTCGCTGCGATGCTGTTCAACGGAGAGCGAGTTGACGGGGAGGAGATAGGTGTTGGGGAGATGGCGGGGAACGACTCGCCCCAGGATCGCCGCTGCATTATCTACGGGGACCGCTATGGCAACCTGCTTACCGGATTACGGGCGGGCCAGCTCGATCGGCGAACGACGATTCAGGCGGGGCCCAATGTCCTGCGCTTCGCCCGAACCTTTTGTGAGGTTCCATCCGGTACCGCCTTCTGGTACGAGGATGCCTTCGGACTGGTCGAGCTGGCGGTCAACCAAGGCCGTGCGGACCAGCTGCTCGGCTTGGGGCCCGGTGACGGGATAACGCCGCTCGTTTCAGCATGATCCACGGAGCCACGGGAAGAGAACAAAGGACGCGGAGATGTCGGTGAGGAAGACCGCCCCAAGAGTCAGGCGCAGCCTGGGTATCCTGGCGTTGTTCTTCCTCGGCTTGATCGGGGGGCTTGCCGTGGATCGCGTCTTTCTCGCCGGGATGATACCGGGGGCGTTCATCCCCATGCGGTGGGTACAGGACTTTCGCCTCATGGGCCAGGCGTGGAACCTGATCGAGTCGCGCTACGTGGACCCCGCGGCCGTGAAGCCCAAGAAGATGACCTATGCGGCGATCAGCGGCATGGTGGGCTCCCTGGGGGACACTGGGCACAGTACCTTCCTGACGCCGGAGATGTCCGCCCTGTCCCAGGATCTGTCGACCGGCAACTTCGCCGGCATCGGCGCAGAGATCGGGGTCAAGAACGGCGAGGTGGTGATCGTCTCTCCCATCGACGGGACCCCGGCAAGCCGAGCCGGATTCCGGCCGGGGGACGCGATCCTCTCGGTGGACGGGACGACCGTCTCGAGTCTGTCCCTGAGCGATGTCGTCGTCCGCATTCGCGGCCCGGTGGGGACCCGCGTTACCCTCCAGATTCTGCCGGTAAAGTCAAAAAAGCCCCACGAGGTGACGCTGGTCCGTGCCGAGATCCCCATCGACACCGTGCACTGGCAGATGATCCCGGGCACCCACCAGGCGGACCTGCGTATCAGCAGCTTTGCCAAGGGGACCACTGTCTCCCTGGCCGGGGCCCTGAGCGCCGCGGTCGAAGCCGGCGCGACCGGCGTGGTCCTCGACCTCCGAGACGATCCGGGGGGCCTCCTCGAGGAGGCTATCGGTGTGACCAGCCTGTTCGTGGGGAACGGGGATGTGCTCAAAGAGCGCAACCGTGCCGGCCAGGTGAGATCGGTTCCGGTCAAGCCCGGCCGGCAGGAGTGGACCGGACCCCTGGCGGTGCTGGTCAACGGAGGTACCGCGAGCGCATCGGAGATCGTTGCCGGTGCCCTGCGAGACGACCTGAAGGCGCCCCTGATCGGAGAAAAGACCTTCGGCACAGGCACCGTGCTCCAGCAGTTCCCTCTTCCAGATGGCTCGGCCGTTCTTCTCGCCGTGGGCGAGTGGCTCACCCCAGCGGGTGAGAGCTTCTGGCACAAAGGACTTGAGCCCACGCTCAAGGTTTCGCTGGCGGACGACGTGGTGCCCCTTACCCCCGCCGGCATCCGCGACCTAACCCCGGAGGGATTCCGGAAGAGTCGCGACAGTCAGCTCATCGCGGCCGCGGACTGGCTCGAGCGGCAGAGGAGGCCGGCCGGGGAGCGCAGCGACCGGGCCCGCCATCGTCACCGGCGGAGACGCGCCCACTAGCCGGGATGGTCAGCCCGCGACCCGGCAGGGAGACCCGATGCTGCTGACTTTGCTTGCACCCGAAAGGGAGGACATAGGGCGGCAATCCGTTGCCGCTGACAGGGTGGCGGTATCGGCGCGGCATGCCGACTTTCGCCTTATTCGGTGGTTACCTTTTGTGGCTCTCCTTCGGTGAGGGCGGCCTTGAGGGCGTGCCAGCTCAGGGTGGCGCACTTGACCCGCATGGGGTAGTGGCGCACACCGGCCAGCGCCCCCAGCTCACCGAGATCGGTCGGCTCCGGACTCCCTGTGCCGGTCAGGAGGTGGTGCATGGTCTCAAAGAGGTCCGCCGCCTCCTCCAGGCTACAGCCCTTCACCTGGTCGGTGAGCATGGAGGCCGATGCCATGGAGATGGCGCAGCCACGCCCCTCGAAGCTCGCATCCACCACGCGCCCTTCCTCGATCCGCAGGTAGAGCGTGAGCATATCCCCGCACAGGGGGTTGTGGGCGTCGACCATGTGGCTGGGGTCGTCTATGGTGCGAAAGTTGTGGGGGTGGCGGCTGTGATCCAGGATCAGCTCCTGGTAAAGGTCGGTGAGCTCGTCGCTCATGCAAGCATCTCCCGCGCGAGGTGCAGTCCCTCAACCAGGCGGTCGACCTCCTCGCGCGTGTTGTAAAAGGCGAATGACGCCCGGACGGTGGCGGGGACCCCGTAGAAGTCCATCAGCGGCATGGCGCAGTGGTGCCCTGCGCGCACCGCCACACCCTTGTGGTCGAGCACCGTGCCGATATCGTGGGCGTGCACTCCCTCCATGACGAAGGACACGACGGCGACCTTGTCGGGACTCTCGCCGATGACCCGAAGCCCCGGCACCTCCCGCAGCCGTTCCGCTGCGTATCGAAGCAGATCCTGCTCATGCTCGGCGGCGGCTGCGCGACCGAGGCCCTGCAGATAGTCGATGGCGGCGCCGAGACCCACGGCCCCCGCGATATGAGGTGTGCCTGCCTCGAAGCGCTGGGGCGGGTCGGCAAACTTGGTGCCCTCGAAGCTGACGCGGCGGATCATCTCCCCGCCGCCCTGGTAGGGGGGCAGGACGCCGAGTCGCTCGGCCTTGCCGTAGAGGACGCCGATGCCCGTCGGCCCAAACAGCTTGTGACCGGAGAGGCAGTAGAAATCGCAGTCGAGCGCCTGCAGGTCGACCTCCAGGTGAGGCACGGCCTGTGCCCCGTCGACGAGTACCGGGATCCCGCGCTCATGGGCTATGTTCACAAGCGCGCGGATTGGGTTGACCGTCCCCAACACGTTCGAGACATGACTGACCGTCACGAGGCGGGTGCGCGCGTTGAGCAGTCCTTGGAGGGCTTCGAGCTCCAGCTCGCCCCGGGGGCTGATCGGCAGCACGCGCAGCGTGGCCCCGCTGCGGGCCTGTTGCAGCTGCCAAGGGACGATGTTGGCGTGGTGCTCCATGTGCGTGAGCACGACCTCCTCCTCCGCTTGCAGCCCGAGGCCGTTAGCCACCAGGTTGATGGCCTCGGTCGTACCTCGCAGGAACACGATCTCGGCGGCGGAGCGGGCATTCAAGAATTGGGCGACCTTTGCTCGTGCCCCTTCATAGGCGGCGGTCGCACGGGCAGAGAGGAGATGCACCGCCCGATGCACATTGGCGTTGTCCTTCCGGTAGTAGCGCGCGATGGACTCGATGACGGCCTGGGGCTTCTGCGTAGTCGCGGCGTTGTCGAGGTAGGCCAGCGGGGCGTCCCGGACCTCCTGCTGGAGGGCCGGAAAGTCCCTGCGCACGGCACCCGGGTCCCAACGGGAGGTACGTGTTGCCGCAGGGAGGCATTGCGCAGCGCGATCAAGTCCCATGGTGGTCAGCCTCGTTGGTCGGTGTCAGGTTACGTTTGCGCGAAAGCCTCGCGTTGGTCAAGTCCCTGAATCTTCCATGGATTTGAAGGGGCTTCAGCTATCGTCTGCATACCCTACTCGATTCGTACCGCTTCCGCCCGCCGAGTTCCGCCGCCCCTTATCGGCCCCATCCGAAGGGGGCGACCGGTCCCCCGGGCGCCCCTTGAACGCTGCGAGAGAGGTGCCCCCGGCCTCGCGCGTCGGCCCCGACAGGGCGACAGGTGTGCGAGCTCATCCGGTGCCCCGAGATGGAGAACGATAGGGCGTCTCGATGAGAAGAATAAGGAATACCCATTAGCCGCTTACGGTTACCCCCGATACAGTTAGCGCAGGCTCGGCAGAGAACGCCCTGCCATGTGCCCTGTTGACTGTGCTATATCGGAGGAAACCCGAATGAACCTCAAAGGCAGCAAGACGGAAGACAACCTGAAGGTCGCGTTTGCCGGAGAGACCCACGAGTACACGGACATGTATCCGGGGATGGCCAAGACCGCCCCGGGGCGAGGGCTTCGAGGAGATCGCCGACTGGTTCGAGACCCTGGCCAAGGCGGAGCGCTCCCACGCCAACCGCTTCCAGAAGCCCCTGGACGCACTCGACGCCTGAGGTTTCGGGTTCCGGAGGCGGCGGCGCGGAAGGTGTCGCCGGGCCCCGAAAGGCGCTCTGTTATCCATGAAAGGGACGAATTATGACCACTCGCGAAGGTAGTCTCGAAGCCCCCAAGCGGCATCCGCTGGACTGGACGAACCCCAAGTTCTACGACGAGGGAGAGCTGTTCAAGGAGATGGAGCGGGTGTTCGACATCTGCCACGGATGCCGGCGCTGCGTCAGCCTGTGCCAGTCGTTCCCGACCCTTTTCGACTTGGTGGACGAGTCAGAGAGTATGGAGGTGGACGGCGTCGCCAAGGAGGACTACTGGAAGGTCGTGGACCACTGCTACCTCTGCGACCTGTGCTTCATGACCAAGTGTCCGTATGTGCCGCCCCACGAGTGGAATCTGGACTTCCCCCATCTGATGCTTCGGGGCAAGGCGTTCAAGCACAAGGCCGGCAAGACCAAGCCTCGGGACAAGATCCTGTCCAGCACGGACTTGGTGGGATCTCTCGCAGGCATTCCTGTTATTGCCGGCGTCGTCAACGCCGCCAACCGGTCCGGCGTTGGGCGCAAGCTGCTGGACGGGGTTCTCGGTGTGCATCCGCAGGCTCGGGTCCCCGAGTACACGGGCGACACCCTGCGCAAGCGCCTCAGCAGCCGACGGGGCACCCAAGCCGTCGGGGAGCCGGCCGGTCCCACCACCGGGAAGGTAGTCCTCTTCACCACCTGCTACAGCAACTGGAACGAGCCGGACGCCGGCATGGATCTCGTTGCCGTGTTCGAGCACAATGGCATCCCTGTGACCATCCCCCACAAGGAGCGCTGTTGCGGCATGCCCAAGCTGGAGCTGGGTGACCTGGAAGCGGTGAAGGGGCACAAAGATGTCAACATCCCGATCCTCGAGCGCCTCGTGGATGACGGGTGGGACATAGTCGCTCCGATCCCTTCCTGCGTCCTCATGTTCAAGCAGGAACTCCCCCTCATGTTCGCCCAGGATGCGGCGGTACAGAAGGTGGCCGATCATATCTATGACCCCTTCGAATACCTGATGCTGCGGCACAAGCACGGCAAGCTTGCCACCGACTTCAAGCAGCCGCTCGGTACGGTTGCCTATCACGCCGCTTGCCATCAACGGGTACAGAATGTAGGTCAGAAGACCCGGGAGCTGCTCGCCCTGGTGCCCGATACCCGGGTGGAGATCATCGAGCGGTGCTCCGGGCACGACGGCACGTATGCGGTCAAGAAGGAGTTCTACGAGTACTCCATGAAGATCGTGCGCCCGGTGGTGAGCAAGGTGAAGCAGGCGAATGCCGACCACTACGGCAGCGATTGCCCGATGGCCGGACAGCACATCGGTCACGGCCTGGCGGACGGCAGCAAGCCCGAGCATCCGCTCAGCCTTTTGCGCAAGGCCTACGGCCTCTGAGGGGCGTCGGCAGAGGCGGGCGCGGCACGCGGCGTAACCCGCGCGCGAGCGTTGAAGGAGGACCAATCCCCAAAGAGCACAGTGAGGGCTTGCCTCTGCCGCGCCCTTCGCTAGGCCCAATCGCCAGCTCGCGGTGGATTTGCCCACGGGGCCGGGGCATTTGACCAGCTCGCCGAGGGCCAAAGCCATCTTGATGCCCTCCGGATAGGACGGCCAAGTCAGCGGATTACCTGAAAGCCCCGGGCCTGGATCCCCCGAGGCGGGGCTGCGGGCCTTTCCCTTGGCTCGCCACTTGCCAGAAGGGGGGATGGGCCGGTCTCGGGGACCTCCTATTCGAAGGAGCGAGGCCCCGAAACGGATCCCGGACGGGGGAGCGCCCCCCGGGCGATGGTGTGCACCCGCAAGCAGCAAGGAGGACCGCCTGTGTCTGATCCCCAATCCACGTCCCCTCAGCCGACGCCCTCAGCGTCAGGTCTCGTTGGGGGCTTCGTGAAGCGCGAGCTGCCTTACGGGATCATGATCGTCCTGGCAGTGGTCGGGGTGGCCTACACGAACCTCGTGCCGGGCGTGAGCCTGCTCTATTGGCAGATCTTGGCCGGGGTATACGGGCTGCTCTGTGTCCTCATCGAATGGCCGCGGCTGGGGCCGAAACCAAAGGAGCGGCTGCGCCTTGTGCTCACCCAGGTCTTCCACTGGGGCGCGTTCCTGTTGGCGATGCGGCTTCTCTTTCTGCCCACCCTGCAGAAGAACCTGACCAGCGAGCTCACCGGTCTTATTCTGGTCTACGTGCTCGCGCTCAGCACATTCCTTGTCGGGATCTACATCAACTGGCGACTCGCCGTGGTGGGGGTTTTCCTCTGGGCCAGCTTGGTGGCCATTGCCTTCGTGGAGCTCGCCAACACCCTCATCATCGTGCTGGCCCTGCTCGTGATCGCTGGGATCTGGCTTTGGAACCGGTTCGAGGCCCAATCCCGGGCTTGATGGGCGACTCCGCCTGCATTGCGCCCCTTCGGTCACTTCTT
>Ga0210085_1000327_pt1 | contig 20747 bp, 18 predicted proteins | sample China_Galinas_PW_5_FD_184866 | JGI IMG/M metagenome (GOLD analysis project Ga0210085, IMG submission 184866) | Wetland microbial communities from San Francisco Bay, California, USA, that impact long-term carbon sequestration - China_Galinas_PWC_D1... | ecosystem: Environmental > Aquatic > Marine... | reverse complement strand
TCATCTTTTCCTCATTAATTCATTATAAAATCAAATTATTTTTAAATATTTATTCACTTTACTTTTAAGCGGTTAAATCTATTTCAAAAGCAACATCTTTTTTGTTTGAATAAATCCTTCCGCACGTAGAGTGTAGAAATAAATTCCACTGGCAAGGGCGGAAGCATTAAAAGTAACTGTGTAAACTCCACGGTCCTTTTCTTCATCTACAAGACTGGCCACTTCATTACCAAGAATATCATATACTGTTAATGTCACATTACTTCTCTTTGGAATTGAATATCGAATTGCCGTTCTCGGATTAAACGGGTTTGGAAAATTTTGTGCGAGGTTATAGTTATCAGGTGAAAGCAACGATCCTTCGTCTTCAACATTTGTTGCCTGATTTTTTACAAAAATTGTATCATCAATTGTCCCATCATTTCCAAGATCGATAAATATAGAAACCGGTTCATTACCCAGGTCAGTCCATACAGGCTCAATTTGATGGGCTGAGTTTTGAGCCATTTGAATTGACATATGTAAGAAATTAGTTCCCCCACTCGCAGATGCAATTCTCAATTGTAAATCATAACTCATTGACTCACCATAATTCTTGACTAATAATTCTTGTCTGTTTTTTTCCTGAATTTGAATTGAGTCACCTGAAGAAATTTGTAATCCATTTGTTACAAATACTCTTTCAACAGTTGTATCTTCAAGGATTATTGTTTCAAAGTTTACACTCTTATTAATCGGGTCAGGGTTCGTAATCGCCACACCCTGCTCAGAAAAATTAAAAAGATCGGACTCGCTATTGTTAGCATCAGATCTTCTGTAATTATAGATTGTTGAATCCGTAAAGAATAAAACATAAGACACAGTTTCAGTAAAATTGTTTAGTTGAAGCGAGTAATTAGCCAGGGGCAAATCATAACCAATCGGAGGATGGAGACTTCCGGTTAATGGAATTATAGGAATAGCATCATTAATATTATTAAACCAAATACTATCCTGATAACCAATTTGTTCTCCGGTTCCGGAAGTAATTGTAATCTCGGCATTTGGAGTATTATTTATTTCTAATCTGGAAAATCCAGAATTATCAGAATTTGAATAATAACTTGATCCTGTTTTGTCTAAAGTTGGTGATGATATAAAGTCGCTATTATCTAATCCTAGAAAACACATGTTAGTACCTGTTCCCCAGTTTAACCCTGTACTATCTGACCAGGTATTTGCAACAGAATCAATAAAAATGAAATTGTTCAGACTGCCAGGTGAGTTGCAATTATAAAGTTTGATATTAAATCGTGATGTATTCCCAACCCGTTCTATTTTATAAGGAACAACTGCATGACCTCCTGAACCATTGTTATTATAAAAGCCTAAGACTCTTGCATCGACATTATCACTACCCAGCATTTCTTTTAAATCACTTAATAGTTGCCGCGGTGATTTATTCCAACTGAATTGCCAAAGAGCTTGGAATTCTTGACCCCATTGATAAATTTGGTATTGGTTGACTACATGTCTAGTACTATCATTCAAATTTACATCAAAGAGTTCATTGAATGTACCAATGTATTGGGTAAGAAAACTTTTATTATAAAAGCCGAATATACTCGAAACAGAAAATCCAAAACATGAGCCCCCCCATTGCCCTTTTTTTCCTGCCCACCTACTTGTTGCTGCGGTACTATAAATTGATGGTGGATCATCCATATAACATTGTGCTTTACTATAAGCGTCTACAAATAATGGCCAATCTGGAAAATTAGAAGATAGTGCAGTATTGAAGGGTGCCTGGTTTGGATAGGAGTTTCCAGTAACTGGATCAGTACTACTATAATTAAACTGTTGCCACCAGGTCATTGGCCACTGATTACTCCTAGTATTTATATAATTCCATCCATCTTGATCTGGTTCATATAGTTCAAAATTATCGATTGCGTCTATTCTCGATAGCTGCCATGGTTTGATTTTAAAAATCGCACTTAATGCAACAGAAGTTGTATCACCTGATGCTACAATTTTTATATTAGCTCTGGTTGTCACTAAGGAGTCGGGAACATCCCACAAATATAGTCCCATGGGATCAGAGTAACTGGTATCTATCAAAACATATTCCTGGTTAAAATCAGTTCTGTACCACAGGTCAACATTACCTGATGAATTTTCAAAAGCAATTGTATCCACTTCACCTGCAATCAATATTTCAGATTCTTCAGGTTGGCTAACAATAAAATTGGTTCCTCCTCCATCAAGTTCAAAATTATACGAAGTCTCGCTCACTGAAATTATTCCACTATCAGGTGGATTAGGACTTGATGCAAATAACGCTACCTGCGCACCATTTATTGCCAGGAAAGAATAGGTCACGGTGGTAATGCCTGTAATAGTAAATGTCTCTCTTATCCTAAGCGCATCATAGGTATTCCCGCCGGGCAATGTCATTGTTCCATAAGCGTCTACAATTACACTCAGTGTAGCACTTTCTGAACCAATTGGTGTCCCATTTAAAAAAAGTGATTGAGTATAGTTTTGACTCCATTGTGAGTTGTAGGTCATTGGATTGACATAAGTTTGTCTGGGCGGTTCATTTTTTACTGTAAGAACATTCCCGGGGAAGGCACTTATGGTTGTAGCACCGCCCAAATTGTTAAAGAATCCATTTAGAGATCCGTACGTCCAAATTTCAGCTTCAAAGCCCTGAGAAAAACCATCAAGGTGAGTACAAATTGTAGCACCAGGAAAATCACTGATGAATGGAGAGGTAAACGGATTTACACTGGTGTACTCTGCATCTATGTTGAATTGCAGTCCTGTAAAATCCCAAACATTATTTCCGCCGGAAGTGCCTATATCAACTGAGGAACCTAAAGTATCCTGTTTAATTGTTGTTGAGTTACCAATGGCGAATATATTGTTAACATCATCTCCTGTTATTGTAATTTGTGCATTCGCTAAGAATGAACCAAATATTAGAAACAATAAAAATTTTTTCATGATTTTTCCTTAATTAATTCTGTTCACTATGTTGTATCCTAAAAATGACTACTGAAACTCAAAATGATTTTACTCATCCGTACTCATCAAACTAAACTCACAACTCCATCAAAAAATGTTACAGCCCAAATTTTGCCCCAGCCCAAAGTTGGACATTGTTAAAATCGCTGATAAGATTAAAAGTGCCGTTGAAATCCAAATAGACATTTGAACCGACAGGTAGCTGGTAACCTGCACCTATTACGAATGTAAATTCTGTTGATGTACTACTAACTGAACCTCCTCCGTAACCACCGATCTCTGGAATATCAACACTGGCTGAGAAGAAATTTAGTCCAATTTGTCCTATTCCATAAAAACCAATACCCTTAACGAAATAATATTTTACACCGAAAAGCAATGGTACTGTACTAAAACTTACTTCGTCAACGTCGGTACCGTAAGATATGTATCCAATGTTAGCAACACCGATAAGCTGTGGCATAAATCCCAGCTCAAAAACTGCTGTGCCACCAAAACCTGTGTTCGCTGCATCACCAAAATCACCCATTGGAAATGATACAACTAAACCTGCACCAAGTGACATATTATCTTCGGCGCTCAGATTTGTGAATGAAAAAAGAACAATGAAAAGAACGGAAAGAATGGTTTTCATGAATATTACTCCTTGTTTGATATTAATGTTGTTTCAAAAAGTTCTTAAAATTTTGATTTCATTATTGCTTAGTAAAAAAATCTAGTAAGCCAGTTAACAAAAAAGTTATCAGTACACCAATAGAAATTGATATGATAATTATCAGCCTGGTAACCAGTTTTTCCTTTTTTTGAATTTGCTCTGTACTATTTTCCATGCTGATTTTCTTTTTCAACTGAAGTTCGACTTAATTTCTGAGCGAAATCGTTAATTGATACAAGGTAGATTATTGGAAGGTGGGTTGCTGTCTGATTTGTTACAGAATTTTGCTGTTTTGTTACAACATGTAAAAAGTCTTGAAAAGAGAGTCTATTTTCACTTTTTTTGCTTTGATGGATACTCTGATGGAACGCAATTGAATTGTTTTGTAAATGCTCTTGTGAATTGTGCGGGACTTGAAAAACCAATTTCATACGCAACTTGTGTTACTGACAACTTTCCGTCAAGTAATAATTTCGCAGCCTTTTTTAGTTTTGTTATCCTGATAAATTCTCCTGGTGCCTGCCCGGTTATTGATAGGATTTTCCTGTGAAGTTGTGTGCGACTTACGAATAATTCTTTTGATAATTGTTCTGTGCCGAAATTAGTTTTATCAAGATTATTTTCTATTAACTCTAAGAATTTATTAAGAAATTCCTGATCAGCTTTATTTAAACCAACCGTTTTAGTTAGTGCATCCGGTTCCTTATTGTATTTATCCCTTAATCTTTTTCTCTGTTCAAGAAGATTTTTAATCCGTGTGAAGAGTTCTCTTGAATCAAAAGGTTTGGTAAGATAATCATCGGCACCAATTTCCAGTCCTTCAATTTTGCTTTCTGCAGATGCTTTCGCAGTTAAAAGAATAACCGGAATATCACTTGTTTGCCATTCGGATTTTATTCTTCTGCAAAACTCAATCCCATCCATCGATGGCATCATTACATCGCTGATAATTAAGTCGGGCATATTCTCTGTTGCAGATACAATTCCTTCTTCACCATTTTCTGCCTCAGAAATTTTATAAATACTTTCCAGCAATCCAGATAAATATTTTCTTACATCTTCAGAATCATCCACAATTAAAATCGAAGATTTATTATTTGCATCAGGAGTTTTATATTGTTTTATGCCTGGGGTGGATGGTTCAAAATGTTTTTCTTCATTAATCTTTTTTAAATCTACAATTCCGATGTCACTCATACTTTCAGATTGAATTTTTTCATTATCATTTAAATATTCATCCCATATTGGAATTTGAATGTTGAATTCAGTCCCCTTACCTTGTTCACTATCTACTGATATTTTCCATTTATGCAAGTCGACAAACTCTTTAACCAAAGCCAAACCTATTCCTGACCCTCCGTGAGAGCGTTGAGTGGAATCATCTACCTGGAAAAAACGATCAAAGACTTTATCAATCTTATCTTTGGGAATTCCAACACCGCTGTCTGTAATTAGTATTTCTGCAAATTGTTTCCCATTATTGGAAAAATCTTTTAAAGTTACTGATACCTTACCTCCTTGCGGAGTAAACTTAAAAGCATTTGACAAGAGGTTGTTAATAATTTTTTCAATTTTATCTCTGTCAACCCAACACATTTTAGTGTTAGTATCACTTTCAAATTTTATTGAAACATTTTTTTGCTTGGCTAATGATTCGAAGGAAGATAACAACCCTTTTAAAATTGTAACCACATTTTCCTGTCTTGCCTTTATCGGGATAGCTGCCTTTTCTAGCTGTGATAATTCTAGCAGTTGATCAATAAGTTCTTTAAGTCGATTACTGTTTCTATCAATTAAATCAATGCTTTCAGAATCATCTTTACTAGTAATGCTATTTTTGAGTTGTTCAAGCGGACCCTTAATAAGCATTAGGGGTGTTCTGAATTCATGAGAAAGATTTGCAAAAAACCTTGACTTAACTTCCTCAAGTTCAGTTTTCTTTCTTACTTCAAATTCTCTGAGTTTTAATTCGTTGCGTAGTTTTGCACGGTTTAACTCAAATCGTCTAATACCAATTAATCCAAGGAAAATTAAGACAATGTACAGTCCATATGCCCACAAAGTTTTCCACCATGGCGGACTCATTACAATTTTTAGTGAGGTTACTCTATCACTCCAGATTCCATCTGCGTTAGTAGATTTCACTTTAAATTCATATTTGCCAGGATCAAGATTAGTGTAAGTAACAAATCTTCTTTTTCCACTTTCAATCCAGTCTTTATCAAATCCTTCCATCTTATAAGCGTATTCTATTGACTGAGAAGAATTGTAATCTAATGCAGCAAACTCAAATGAAAACACATCCTGATTGTGTGAGAGTATAATTTCATCTGTTGTCGTGATATTTTTTTTAAGTGGAGAGTTTTCACCGATCTCTAAAGTTCTGTTGAATATCTGGAAATCTGTAATGACCACATTTGGTTTATAAAATGAGAGCCGAATATTATCCGGATCAAATATGTTCAATCCTTTCGTGCTTCCAATTAATATCAGACCATTATCAAGTTGTAAAGCAGACTCAGGATTCATCAACGTACCATTTATTCCATCTGAGGAAGAAAAATTTGTAAAGGTTTTTTTATTCACATCAAAGAAAGAAATCCCCGAACCTGTACCAAGCCATAGATTTCCATTTTCATCTTCTATTATGCTGTTAATAGAATTATCAGGTAAACCATCGTTTACCGTATAAAATTGATTTTTAATTTTTATGTTATAAACATCTTGAAAATTTATAGTTTCAATTTCAAATCTGTTTAAACCATCACTTGTGCCTATCCATAAAATAGTTTGTGAATCGCTGCGGGCTTTTAATTTTTTTGCTTCACAAATAGAATAAATGTTGTTACTACTCAAACCATATTTATCATCTTTTGCCTGTAACCAATGATGAAATATTCCTCCATCTACATCTTCAAATAAATTTAGTCCACCACCCACAGTACCAAGCCATATTCTGCCGAAACTATCTTCACTTATCACCCATACATCATTATGACTTATACTCTGCGGATTTCCTGGCTCATTTAACCAAACTTCTGATTTGCCTGTTTGTGGATTTATTTTTGCAGCACCGACTCCCCAATAACCAACCCAAATATTTTTTTTACTATCTGCTAGCAGTGCTCTATTATAAAAAACTGATTGAGTTCTAATTTTAGGATCTTTTAAATCCCAACTAACAGTTTTATTTTCACCATAATTAAACTGCGTTAATCCTTTCCCGAAAGTCCCAATCCAAATTTCATTTTCATTCATTGAAGTAAGTGACCAAATATGGTCATTACTAAATATAGGTAGTTTTTTGATCCTAGGATTAAACCCTATATCATCTAGTAAGTACAATCCATTTGCTGTCCCAATCCAAATTCTGTTATCATCGAACTTAGAAATTGCGGTTATGTTTTTCTTTTTTAGAACTGAACTAATATTGGAACCATCGTTACCCAAAGCAATTGAATTAAACGAGGTTGATTTAGGAGTATTATAGCTCACGCCGTTTTCTGTAGCAACCCAAAGAACTCCTGTCCGATCCTTAATAATTTTATTAATTTGATTGCTGCTTAGGCTTTGAACATTTAGTTCATCATGCACAAATCTCTTAGTAATACCCGAATTAAGATTTATCCGAATCAGTCCAGAATAAGATCCTACCCATAAAATTTTTTCACCATTTACAGTTTCTTCAACAACAGAATTAACGCTCTTTCCATATTGTAAATTTTTGGGATTTTCAATTTCAATCCGTTCAAACATTAAAATTTTCGAGTCAAATTTTGTGAGATTATTTAAAGTGCATATCCACATGTTATTGGGATAGAAAGTTGATTTTGAGATTCCCCAGATTAAGTTATTGCTTAAACTTTTTTGATTATCAGGATTATAAAAGAATTTTTGGAATCCATCTTGAGGTGAGCTGGGATTAAATTTGTTTAATCCAATATGTGTACCGATAAGTATATTACCCTCATTATCCTCGCTGATATCGTGAACATAATTATGACTAAGACTTTTCTTACCGTCAGTCGTTGGACTCCAATGATCGATTTTATTTGTTTGTGGAGCTAATCTGTATAAGCCATCTTTATAGGTGCCAATCCAAATGCTTTCTTTACTGTCTTCATAAATTGAAGTTATGCTATTTTCTTCTGTGAGATCAGATTTGATTTCCCAGTGTGTGAACTTTTCAGTTTCAGGATTATATCTGTCCAAAATACCTGCCTTCGTTCCGATCCAGATGTTTCCTTGCCTATCTTCGCATAAAGCCCATATGCTGTTATCTGAAATGCTGTTTGAATTTTTAGGATTGTGCCGAAAAATTTTAAAACCGTAACCATCATAGCGGTTTAATCCATCTTCAGTTGCAAACCACATAAATCCAATCTGATCCTGAATGACTGTGTTTACAATATTATTTGAAAGTCCATTTTCTACTGTGAGATGATTAAATGTAATTGATTGAGCAAAGTTATTCGGTGAGGTGAATCCCCAAAGAAAAACCAGACAAAACATTAACAGATTACGATATGCTATTGACATAATTCAAATATAAGAATGCATTTGGTTTAAGCAAATATTGGTTGCCAGTTACAACTGTTTTATTCTGTACACGAAAGCTTTGTCGGGATTGGAATCTTTGGCTAAGCTACAATTCTAATTTTGAATTGCCCAAATTACATCAGAAATTGTTTCTTGATTTTGTTCAAGTTGGAACTTTAAAAGATAGTGTGGATTGAACCCTTGCATATATTTTTGGATTCTTTCTTTAAGCCAGGATATTTCTGATTTCAGTTTCCAGTGTTCACCATCCGAAGAATAGAGAACTATGAATAACCTGTTCTTTAAATGTTTTCTCTGTTGCTGTGATTGATGTTTGTAAAGCCAAAGGATTAATTCGTTGGTCTTTTTAATTGCTTCATCAATTTTGTAAGGAAAGTTTTTAGGAAAGATTGATGTTTTGTGGTCGAACTTTACGCCGTCAATTGTGAAATCAACCAGCCTGTCTTTTGAATCAAGTGCTGGCGCTACATTCGGAAGAGAGCAGAAGATTGTTTCTACTGCTTGTGCTGACCAGAAGTTATACCATCTGTTAAGAGCATAATTCGAAATGTTGCTGTGCTCCTTATCTTTTTTAAACCTGCTTTCAATTTCTTTCAATACTTCTTCAAAAGAAGAAACTTTGTAAACAAAATTTGTGAGCCTGTCAAACTCATTGTTCTGCTTTCTTCCCCACTTGTAAGGATAGGTTAATCTTTTTTTTAACTCCTTTTCAATATTGATCAGGCTGATGTTCATTGAAGAATTATTCTAATCCATTTTTTGGAAAACCAATAATATTTCATCATCACGATACATGTTTAGTTTTAACTTTTCGATTTTGTAGTTGTTAACCATACCAAGTGCAATTAAAAATTCTGGCTCAATGCTTTTTTCACAAATCTTTTCTGTGGTAATTATATCAGAAAAGAAAATCTCATTTCCATTTACTTTAACTTTTCCATTCATATTGTTACAACCCGTGTTGCCTGTGACTTTATTATCCTTCAAATGGATCTCAATCATAGGACGATCATTACTGTCCGGTTCGGGATGATAGTCAACTCCTTCGACAAAATCTAAAATCCAGATATCGTTGATAAGCGGATTTGTCACCTCTTTGCCTGATGAACAGGAGAAAATAAATATTAATAAGATGAAAATTAATGCTTGATTGATCGGTTTCATTTTGTATTACCTACTTTTGAAATAAAAAAATGTATTCGTGTTTGAAAATATAAAATCCGCCGGCCAGTGCTCTGTAACGCCATAATTCTTTTTGATTTCTCTTCGCGGTTGTTTGATCAAAGTTTTTTACGATTGTTGATTTTAGTTTGAACCCTTTTTTCATCATTGCCTGCATAACATAAAATCCAAGCGGAATCCATTCACCCGATTCATACTTGTCACCAATTATAACGGCACAATATCTTTTTTTATCCAGTACATTAAAAATGTTTTGTGCGACAGCGCCAAACATTTTTAAAAATGATTCTACTGAATCAGCGTTTGATAAATCTTTTTTGTCATTACTAAACTTGATTATATCCCAGTATGGAGGGTGCATAATTGCAAACTGGTATGATTTAATTTTTAGTGATTTTAGCTCAGTATTAAAATTTACTTTGCTGCTGTCTGCTACTATTATTTTTGTTTTAATCTTATTAGGATTTTTTTCTTTTTTGAGAAGTGACTCAGTAGATTTTGCAACGGATGGGTTCAACTCCACACCAATTCCATTTCTACCAAGACGTTTACATTCAATAAGTGTTGTCCCACTACCCAGAAACGGATCGAGAACCCACTCTCCTTTTTTGGTGAATCTTCTTAATAACTGATTTGGAATTTGCGGAATGAAATTTCCCCAATAACCTGCCTTGTGCATCCCTGAAGTGTCGCGTTTATCGAATATCCAGAGGCTATCGGTTATTAAGTCATCATATTCTTTCCACCTGTTCAAATTAAGGTCGTTGATCTTTCCAATTTTCTTTTCTGATAAACTTTTAACTAATCTTTTTAAGTAATATTTAGTTCTTTCTATCGTCTTTGTTTTAAGTATTTGATCAAGTTCTTTTTCAAACAGGCAGGAAGAATACTCAATTAAATCGCTTTCGGTCTTTATTAATATTTGTCCGTTGTTCCCACATGTTCTTTTTGCAGTTTTGTTTTTTAATTGAGTGATGTCTTTTCTTATCTCTTTAAGGCTTGTTTTATTCAAACAGGAATTGATGACATGTAGTAGATCATTTTCCATTGAGTCGGTTACTTTCATTATAAAAACCACACTACAATAAATATTCTCTTAAATGATGCTGTGGTTCATCATTTGATAGGAGGTGTATCTTTTATATAATTTACAAGCTGATCGATAAAGAATTCCTTTTCATCAATTATAGCTTTTACCACATCACCAATTGAAATAAAGCTAACCAAATTTTGGTCATCAAAAACGGGCAGGTGTCTTATACGCTTGTTTATCATTAACGCCATACATTCTTCTACATTCTGAGAAACATCAATAAACATAACTTTATCAGACATTATTTCGCTTACAGTTAACTGCATTGAAGATTTTCCCTGCAACACAACTTTTCTTGCGTAGTCTCTTTCAGACATTATCCCAACCACCTTGCTATCTTTTATAACGAGCACTGCTCCAATTTTTTTATCTGCCATTAATTTTAACGCTTCATATACAGTCGTATCAGGTGTAACAGACCAAATGACTTTCTCTTTGCTTTCAATGATTTCTTTTACGGTTTTCATTTTCAAACCTTTCAGCTTTGAGTAAAAATACTTTAAGTGAGTGAACTATAGTAAATATCGGATTTACATTTGTAATAATAATGTAGAGAGAATATAAATTCTTAATTATTAGAAATCAATCATTCGTAAAGATTAATGAGTAATTTTTTGTGCTATTTATTATAATTTTTTGATTACCATTTCAGATATTTTTCTTCCAATGCTGATTGAGGCAGTAGCAGCTGGTGATGGTGCATTTAGTACGTGTACCATTCTTTCGGTCTCTACAATTCGAAAATCATCAATCAGTTTTCCATCCGGTGCTAAGGCTTGTGCGCGCACACCTGCGCCGCCGGGTTGAATATCATTTTCCTGAATTTCAGGCACAAGTTTTTGTAAAGCTTTTACGAACGCCTTTTTATTATAAGAGCGATAAAATTCTTCAAATCCCATCCTATAATATTTTGCAGCCATTTTCCAGAAACCTGCGTATGAAATCATCTTGGACATATCAGCAAAAGAAAAATCTTTTTTGGAATAACCCTCTCTTTTTAAAGCAAGAACAGCATTTGGACCAGCTTCCACGCCACCGTTAATCATTCTTGTAAAATGAACACCAAGAAATGGAAATCGAGGATCAGGAACGGGGTAAATTAAGTTGCGAACCAAATACTCTTTCTCTTTTTTTAATTTATAATATTCACCTCTGAATGGAATTATCTGTAAGCCAGGATCAACACTACAAAGTTTTGCTATCCTATCGGAATACAAACCAGCGCAGTTCACAATAAGCTTTGTTTTGTATTCTTCTTTTGTTGTGATAACAACTAACTCATCGGAGGAAATTTGTATTGATAAGAATTTATTATTTGTTTCAATGGTGCCACCGTGTTCAGAAAATAACTGTGCAAATTTATTTGTTACTTTATGATAGTCGACAATGCCAGTTTGGGGGACAAATAGTCCTGCTAAACCTGTTGCATTAGGTTCATAGTTTTTAATCTCTTCTGCACTGAGTTTTTTAATCCCTTTCAATCCATTTGCAATCCCTTTATTGAATAACTCATCAAGTGCAGTTAGTTCCAATTCGCTAGTTGCAACAACAATTTTACCGCATCTACTGAAAGGAATTTCGTGCTCTTCACAAAATTCATATAATAATTTTCGACCATCCGAACAATTTTTAGCTTTAAGCGATCCAGGTTTATAATACAATCCCGAATGAATAACCCCACTGTTATTTCCGGTTTGATGATGAGCTAACTCATTTTCCGCTTCAATCAACAAAATCTTTAATTTTGATTTATTTTGAAGGGAAAGAGCTACAGATGTCCCAATTATGCCACCACCAATAACTATAATATCGAAACTATTTCGTGACATTTTTTGATTATCTTTTGAACAATTGATTTAACTTGAACCTTAATAATATATGTTGTAACATACAAAAGTTACTTATGAGATTTTCAGTTTGAATTATCAAAATTAAATTTAGTTAATACTCAAATGTCTTGAAACTAGAGTTTATATTTTAATTGGTTTTTGAACTAAAATAAAGCCGGGTGTGTTATGAATAAAAAACAAAAACAAGTAATTACTATTGGAATTATACTGATTGCCGCAACATTTATAATATGGTTATTAGCGGGAGGTGATTTTTTTACAAAAACACAGATACTTGTTGAAAAAGAAGTAACAGAGCTTGATCAAATGCTTGGGGTAACCCCACAAAAAGAATATCAGGATAGCTTTGTATTCGGACTCGTTCCTCCCGGACTAGTATATACTGCTGAGATGATATCAGTTGCAACACTATCCGGGGTTATTTTATTAATATCAGGTTTATTTTACTTTAAATACAAAACAAAAACATAAAGGAGATAAAATGAAGAAAATACTAAAAACCAGTTTCGTTGCCCTTGCTGCAATTACAATATCATTTGCACAGGGCTTTAAAATAGAAACTACAGGAGAACAAACTTTTAATTTTGAAGACAAAAGGAATCAAGCAACATTTTTTAGCACGACGCCTCTAGAAGATGTTACTGGGATATCAAATGCTATTTCCGGGAAAGTTACATTCGATGTTTCAGATATAAATACGTTAACGGGCACTATTTCTATTCCGGTCGCTTCTTTAGATACCGGCATCGAATTGAGAAACGAGCACCTTGCAAGTCCAAACTGGATGGATGCAGAAGGCTACCCCGATATAATATTTAAAATCAAAGGTGTAAGTGATGTTAAGGTTGAAGCAGATAATAAACTTAGCGCAAAAGTGACTGGAGACTTTACAGCCCACGGTGTGACGAAAGAGGTTTTAGCTGACGTTACAATGACCTACCTGGTTGAAAGCGAGCAGACAAAGAAAAGAGCACCTGGTGATCTACTTGGGGTGCAGGCAAGTTTTAATGTAAATCTTTCAGATTATGATATTGAAAACATGCTTATTGGTCAGAAAGTTGCTGAAGAGGTCAAAATCGATATTGGCATGGTTGGTTCAAACGCAAAGTAATTTTAATCTCAAAATTTTATTAGAAATCCGCATCTCATTAAAAGATTGCGGATTTTTTTTGATTATATTTGAATAGTCGATTTTCATCATCCAATTATTCAATGAAAAAAATTATTACAGTGTTCGGTAGCTCTAAGCCTATCGAAAATGAAGATCAATATCTTACCGCTTATTCACTGGGGAAACAGCTTGCACAAAATGGATTTAATATCTGTACCGGTGGGTTTGGTGGAATAATGGAAGCTGCATCAAAAGGTGCTGTTGAATGTGGTGCTGAAGCCATAGGTGTAACAGTGAATTTGTGGACAAGCCGGGCAAATAAATATTTAACAAAAGAAATTGTATGTGAAACCCTGTTCGACCGAATTAATAAGTTAATAGAGCTTGGCAATGGTTATATTATTTTGCAAGGGGGCACGGGAACTTTACTTGAACTTGCAGCTGTGTGGGAATATTCGAACAAAGGATTGTTAGATCAAAAACCAATTGCCTGCCATTCAAAAATATGGAAAGTAATTGTTTCAGAGATGAACCAACAAATGAAACTTGAAGGAAGAAGTCACAACTGGGTAAAAACTTTTGAGACTATAGACGAAGTTGTTGATTACTTCAATTCAAATCTTAAAAAGTCTGGAACATAGCGAATTAGTTTTCTACTATTAATTATTTGACAATCAGGATATTTCGTCTGCCAATTCCAAAAATCTTTTATATGGAATTGCTGATAAACTTTCAGCCTGGAACGCTCCATTCGATAAACTGATCATTGAAACTTTTGCAGCAGTTTCTTCATCGGGAGATTCATAAATATCCAGAAAATCATAATGACCAAGTAGTGCATAGTGAGCAATGAATTTTACTTCCGGACATTTTTTCTTTACCTGCTCAAGCCATTCCCGGCCTAGCTTTGCTCTGTCTTTCATTTGTTTGGAAGATTCTGGTGAGAGTTTTGTGAGCATCACATAAGTTTTCATAGCTTAATCCCTTTCGATTAATATTTAACATCGATTTAATTAAGCGTACTAATTAAACAATTGCAGTTTAATTGGTAATCCTAGAATAAATGTAATAATCGAAAAATTAAATTTCAAAAGAAAAGAATGGAAGATTGCTTTGTAATTAACAATTGTTAATAAAAATTTATCAGAAAAGATATTTTATTACTACAAATCCTCCAATTAACAAAACTGTAAATGCAATTGCTAGCCAGTTAAAATATTTATCGATGAATAATTTTATTTGCGGACCAAATTTCCAGATCAATGCTGCAACTAAAAAGAAACGCGCACCACGACTGATTATTGAAGCAATGATGAACATAACTAAATTAATGTTAAACGCGCCGGATGAAATTGTAATTACTTTGTACGGAAGGGGAGTAAAACCTGCTGTGAAAATTATCCAAAAATCATATTCCTCATATAATTTTTGAATTTTGAAAAAAGCTTCGGGAGTAAAACTCGGAATGTTTTGAAAGAAAAAATTTGCGATGCCTGTAAACTCGTTAGAGGGAGTCCACCAAAGGAAATGACCAATTGTATAACCAAATAAAGCACCGGTAACCGAGCCTACAAGACAAACAGTTGCAAATTTAAATGCCTTCTTACTTGAACCTAGTACGAGCGCAATCAGCAATGCATCAGGCGGAATAGGGAAGAAAGATGATTCAGCAAACGCCAGAATAAACAGCGCAGTAGTGCCGTATGGAGTTTCCGACCAGTGAAGAACCCAGTCGTAAAGATTTCTTAATAGTTTCATTAATTCCTTTGAATGAGCGCCAAAGTTAGGAAAATCAAGTCTTTAGTAAAAATATGTTTGACTTTGACTGATAGCATTTTTGAGACTTCTATTTTTATTTATTTATTAAAACTTTAGATAATTTTGAATGGCCGCATTAAAAGTGGTTTGTATTAACAAAATGGGAGAGCCTCAATGAAAAACATCACACTTTACTTTTTCCTAATTTTATTTTTTCTTTCAAGCATGTCATTTGCTCAATACTATGTTAAACTTGAAGGAGGATATAATTTAGGGCTTAATCCTAGGGAATTAGGTGCAAACGAAACATATTCTTCAGGAACAGATACGTATGAAATTGTTAGCGGGTCGTTTGGTGAAGGTGTCAATTTTACAGGAGCTTTTGGTTATGATTTCTGTTCTAATTTGGGTATAGAATTAGATTTAATTTATAAGCTATCAACCGAGTACGAAATATTTCTTCAAGATGGAAACGCACCTTATAATCATAATAGAACCTGGAAGGGTTCCTTTTTTGCTTTTGCTCCTACTTTTGTTGTAAACGCACCAATGAACAATATAAAAGTTTTCGCCAAGCTTGGATTACTAATACCGCTGCCAGCATTAGAAATTAATATCGACGTTAATGACGGTACTTCTGAAATGGGAGTTTTTAGTGGTGGATTTGATTTTGGCTTATCAGGTGGTGCAGGGGTTCTTGTTCCGCTTAGTTCAAATATTAATTTTATTGCTGAAATAGATCTCATCAGCTATACTTGGAAACCAAGTGAAATAGAAGTTACTAATTATGATGGGACAACAGAAACAATTAAACTTCAGGATGAGTACACCTCAGATGATGAAAATACTCAGGGCGCCATATTCATTCCGTTTAGTAATGTTGGTTTAAATGTTGGGGTGCAAATAGGCTTTTAATACATAATTATATTCATATAGAGGCTGTCTATATGGGCAGCCTTATTTATGTAAATGTACGCGATAAGAAAGAAAACCCATCAAATGCCTGAACAGATGGAAAGGAGCTCGTTAATTAGTTTCACACTCTTCAGTACCCACTCGTAAAGATTTCTTCATTTTTTCATTAATTCATTTGATTGCGGCTTAATTTTACAGAAATCAATAGATTTATAATGATTTTTCTGGCTTGAAAATTGTCCTTGTTGGCAGGACAATCTTATCGTTTGATTGTAAAATATTGATGCAATTACCAATAATAAAATAATAAGGAGAATTCTTATGAAAGCAATATTCAAATTGATGATTACACTCATCTTATTTAGCAGCATTTCACTTTTTGCTCAGGCAAATAAAAACTATGACGGACCAAGACCTGAAGTTTACCAGGGTTCAAAATCATTTGTGTTTATGTATACCCCATTTCAAAGCAATTTGGATCCAGTATTTGTTGGCACAATAAGCATACCTGACGGTGCCTTACTTGATGCCGATCTTTATGGTGCTGGATTTCAATATTATGTTACCCCCCAGATCGCATTAGTGTTCGGTCTTAGCCTTGGAACATCGTCCTCAAGTCTTGAAGATGATGCTGGAAGTACCGAAAGTACTGTAACATTATTTGGAATTTCAGTTGATGCAAACTACCATTTTCGTTCACTTTACAGCGTTTCTCCCTACATTGGATTTCATCTTAATTACGGACTTCTTTCAGGCAGTGTAGAAGTTGATCCTGACGGTGGTGAAACGACAACTACAGATTACTCAGGAAATGGCTTTGGAGTAGCCGCACAACTCGGATTTGATTGGTACTTTACAGAAGGATTATCTCTCGGCGGTAAATATGCAATAGGATTCCAGAGTTTAGGTACACCAGAAGTAACAACCGAAGATGGAACAGAGGAAGGACCGAGTTCTACTTCTTTTGGAGTCAGTACTTTTAGTGTAATGTTGAATGTTCATTTTTAATAAATAAATAGTAGTCCTCTTAGATGCACAACCCAGAGGACTTTGTTTTATTATTGTTATTTTTTCATTATAAATATTTTTAATTATCGATTATTCATAATAAAAGGAGAGGAAAGTGAAAAAGTATTTTATACTTGTTTTAATTTTTGCAGCGTTCACATCAGTTTCATTTGGTCAAGGAATGCAGCTGGGTCTTAAGGCTGGTGTTAATTTTGCGAATGTAGTTGGTGATGATGTAGATGGAGTTGATTCAAAAACCGGTTTTGCTGGTGGGTTGTTCTTTATGTATCAATTCAACAAGTTGTTCGCAATTCAGCCTGAAGCATACTATACAATGAAAGGTGCAACGGATGAAGAAGCCATATTAGGTGAAACAGCAACTTTGACAATTTCACTTGATTACATTGAAGTCCCGATTTTATTCAAGGTTATAATTCCTATTGAGAATTCTCCAATTCGTCCATCTGTTTTTGTGGGTCCTTATGTTGCTTTTAATACAACTGCTAAACAAAAACTAGAGTATATGGGTGAATCACAAGAAGCAGATATTGAAGATGTGGCATCCACAGACTTTGGTCTTGTATTCGGCGCGGGATTAGGATTCCCTGTCGGAACAAATGAGGTTGGAGTAGATTTTAGATATGGCTTAGGGTTGACTTCCTTAGATGATTCTGGTGAAGACCTTGATATTAAAAACAGTGTATTTAATATAAACGCTTACTTCGGGTTTAATCTTCATTAAGTTAATTAAACACTCCGCACTTTCTGAAGTGCGGAGTTTTTCTATTCCCGAATCCTCTGATAATTTGGATTATTATTATAATCAAAGCAGGTGATAGTTCTTATCTTGTGATAATGTAAATATCGAGTAACTACCCCTCCCAATTTTCTCACATCTTAAAATTTGCTATAAAATAATATAGTTTTACATTGTAAACACTAATTATTTTTTTTCTCAATAGATATGAGGAAACAATGAAAAAGTATTTTGCTCTCACATTCATCCTCTTGACTTTCACTTCATATTCTTTTGCACAAATGCAACTTGGTATTAAAGCCGGAATTAATTTTTCTACAATTAACGGTGACGATGTAGATGAACTTGATTCAAAGATAGGCTTTGCGGGCGGTTTATTTTTTATGTACCAATTCAATAGTTTGTTTGCTATTCAACCTGAAGTATATTATTCTATGAAAGGTGCAACTGCAGATGATTTAGTTATCGAAAATTCAACATCAACTCTTTGTCTTGACTATATCGAAGTCCCAATTTTATTCAAGGTAATAATTCCAGTAGAAGGTTCATCTGTTAAACCGTCTATATTTGTTGGACCTTCAGTTGGTTTTAATACTACTGCCAAGGCAATGTTTGAATATGATGGTGAGTCATCAGAAGATGATATTGAAGATGTTAGTCCAACAGATTTAGGATTAGTTTTTGGTGCAGGATTGGGCTTCCCAGTTGGTATGAACGAACTAGGATTTGATCTTAGATATATTTTAGGATTATCGAGTATAGATGATTCGGAGGACGAATTTGATGTTAAAAATAGTGTGATAAATATAAATGCTTACTTCGGTTTTAACCTTCATTAACAAAATTAAAACTCCGCACTAAAATTTGGTGCGGAGTTTTTTTCTAACCTATTCAAGTAATTTCTACTTAGAAGCTAATTAATCACCAATTGCTTGTGACCCAGCTAATATGAAATTACAATTACGCTCTTTTCCTGACTCAAAATTTGCATAAAAGCTATTAGTTAGCTTAGTTTTGCTTAGTTATTCTAAATAATTTATTGAATCATAAAAAGGGAAGAACAATGAAAAAAATAATGACTGTTCTGTTTACAATGTTTTTATTTACAGTGCTTGCAAATGCACAGGGAAAAATAGCACTTGGATTTAATGGCGGCGCAGGAATTCCAACCGGTGATTTTGCTGATGGCTTTGATTTAGGCTGGGGCGGAAATGCACTTTTTGTCTATCACGTTAATCCGGCTGTTGATTTAACCGGATCTGCAGGTTACATAACCTGGAGTGGTAAAGATTCTGTTGATGCGACATATACTTCAATTCCTGTACTCTTCGGTGTTAAATATTTATTTGGAAAAGGAAATGTTCACGGTTATGGTAGCGGAGAAGTAGGAGTTCATTTCACAACTCTTGATCTGCCTGAAGTAGATATTGCGCCTGGCGAAACCCTCGGTGGAAAAACATCAAGTGCCTACTTCGGTTGGGCTTTAGGTGCAGGACTTCTATACAATATTAGTAAAACTGTAGATGTTGATCTTAGTGCTAAATACAATATGATTGTTGTTGGTGAAGAGAATTCTTATGATCAGAAAAGTACTACTGTAGATTATTTCAGCATTATGCTCGGATTTTTATTTGCTGTCAACTGATCTCGAATCATTTTTAATTTACAAAGCAGTGTCATGGCACTGCTTTTTATTTTTAAACTTACTTACAAAGTGAAGCTAACCTAAAATCTTTTTCACTATTTTTACGTTCAAAAATTGTAAGGATAAATTATGCAGTTCGAACGCAGTGCAGGTATACTTCTCCACCCAACATCTTTTCCCGGAAAGTTTGGAATTGGAGATTTGGGGACAGAAGCTTACAAGTTTGTTGATTTTTTAAAGGAAGCTGGACAAACTCTCTGGCAGGTTTTTCCACTTGGTCCAACAGGTTATGGAGATTCTCCGTACCAGTGTTTTTCCGCTTTCGCAGGAAATCCGTTGTTAGTCAGTCCGGAAAAACTAAAAGAGGAAGGTTTCCTTTCTGAAGATGATCTGAACGATCCTTCTCAGTCAAACCCAATAAAAATTGACTATGGACAGGCTATTGATTATAAAAAATACATTTTGAAAAGGGCTTTCAATAATTTTAAAAGCAATTCCAATGGTCGGGAAAATGATTTTAATAAGTTTTGCGAAGACCACAAGGAATGGCTGGATGATTTCACTTTATTTATGGCTTGCAAAGAACATCACGGTGGTGCGGTTTGGAGCAGTTGGGAAAAGGGACTTGTTCAAAGAGATAAAATAACTTTGGAAGAATGGACAAAAAAACTGAGCGATGAAATTCAATATCAGAAATTTGTTCAATTCAATTTTTTCAAACAATGGAAATCACTCAGACAATATGCAAACGAAAAGGGAATTAAGATTATTGGTGATATGCCGATCTTCATTGCTTATGACAGTTCCGATCTCTGGGCAAACAAAAAATATTTTACTGTTGATGAAGAAGGCAATTTAACATTTATAGCCGGGGTTCCTCCGGATTACTTTAGCGAAACAGGACAACTCTGGGGCAACCCGCTTTACAAATGGGATGAAATGGAGAAGGATGATTTTCTTTGGTGGCGAAAAAGATTTTCAAGTCTATTTGAACTCGTTGATATTGTTAGGATAGATCACTTCCGAGGATTCGAAGCATATTGGAAAATTCCTGGTGGTGAAAAAACTGCACAGAATGGAAAATGGATAAAAGCACCCGGTGAAAAACTTTTCAACTCATTAAAAAAACATCTAGGCGAACTTCCAATTCTTGCAGAGGACCTCGGAGTAATAACTCCGCCTGTTGAAGCATTGCGCGATCTGT
>Ga0210085_1000326_pt1 | contig 20758 bp, 22 predicted proteins | sample China_Galinas_PW_5_FD_184866 | JGI IMG/M metagenome (GOLD analysis project Ga0210085, IMG submission 184866) | Wetland microbial communities from San Francisco Bay, California, USA, that impact long-term carbon sequestration - China_Galinas_PWC_D1... | ecosystem: Environmental > Aquatic > Marine... | reverse complement strand
GGAGACCTTCGTCGATACCGAGCGTTTCGCCGGTACCTGCTACAGGGCCGCCAACTGGCAACACATCGGCCAAACCAAAGGCCGCGGAAAGCTCGGTCCAAGCGGAAAGCGTTCTGTTCCCATCAAGGACTTATGGCTCTATCCCCTAGATCCTGACTTCAGGCGACTGTTAACCCTTGATTGACCGCGCAAGGGCACACCGAATAGTTACACGGAAATATCTATATCATATTGTTCTTAAAAGAATATTTCCGGGCGTCCCCCATGTCCCCATTGTCCCCCAGAGTTTCGGTAATGGTGAGGAAATAAAAGCAAGAGTACCGGGAAAGTACGGTGTCCCAGGATACTGTGTATATATACATATGTGTCTTATTTAGAACACATAGAAATAGGGTTCGTGTGGGGGACGGGGACAATCGATTTTTCTTAGACCCTTACTGTTTTTCTGGGGGACGTGAGGGACATGGGGACAGCCCTTTTAAACTATATGATATTCAACTTGTTAAACCATTTTTTGGTGTCCCCATGTCTGGGTGACTGGTGGGGGACATGGGGGACAAGGATTGCATCCATTGCGATCTCTTTCGGCTTGTTGCTGTCCTGGGGTGACCACTCCACACGGCAACGTCGGAAGGTCAGGCTGCTCGACCGCTCTCTGCTGCGATCCTCGTTTTTCCCTGGCGTTTCTCCCTACACGCGAATTTGAGGTTGCCAAAGGTTATCACTCCAGCACTCGTGACTTTCCAGATTTGCATGCCGAGTCTACCTTGGTCTACCGGCCAGAGCTACGCGTTCCAGCAGTCCCTTCACCAGATATTCGGCGCGCAATCAAATCGTTGACGCACCCCAAACCGCGCGCTGATAGCCGACCATGCCTTGAAAACTGAACCCAAATCGGATTCTGTTTTGAGCCCGTATGCTGGTCGCCAACCCCCTCCACCAGTACCAACACCCGCCGGCAGCCGATCGGGGACCCGGGCCTCAACCTCGAAGCCGAGTATTAGCTTTCGCCTATTGGCACACCCTTGCGTAGTCACCTTACCACCTATGTGGTCTCTCACCTCGAGCGATCCTCCGGCGTGCCCCCTCGGGGCTCGAAGGTCAACCGGGAGGGAGAGGGTCGGCGGAAGGGTTTCGTCAGCGCAGAAAAAGAACCCGCCAAAGCGGCGGGTCGAAAAGGCTTGTCGTTACGAACCACCCTGGGTAGACCTACGGTTCCTCCAGTACCCTCACCATAGTCCCTGCACCTTACACCAACTGTGAACGGCTGCGCATTATCGGCAACCTCACCCATCGCAGAAGAAAAAGAACCCGCCCCGGAGGAGGACAGAGTGGGGCGGGCGTCCAAGAGGTTGCGCCGATGCCACTGCCGCGTCGGCTCGGCCCCGCGCGGTACCAAGACCTGTCGAAGCAGTTAGCGTATCGCTAACCTAGGATAGTCGGCTCGCACGAGGGTGTCAGTCGGAAAAGGCTCAGGGGCTTATAGGCGATGGCCTACGGGCTCTGCGGGTTGCTCGATTGCCCCCTGCTCGCGACCTTGATAGAGTCGCTCCGAGTCCTGAGCCAACGCCCACCTGGTCATTAGGATTTCGGAGTCCGCTGCGAAGCTGATGTTGCGTGCCGAACAGATGCGTTCGCTGCCGGCGTTCTTCGCCGATATCCCGGACCCCCGACGCGCACAGGGTCGACGCCACCCCTTGCCGGTGGTGTTGGCCATCGCCGCCGCTGCCGTTCTGTGAGGGGCGCGCGGCTATAAGGCCATCACCGCGTGGGCCGAGGATCTGGGCCAGAAGGCCCGGGTCCGCTTTCGCTGTCGCTACCGAAACGGCCGCTACGAGGTGCCCAGCCGCACCAGCTTTCGCGATGTGCTCACCCGGGTAGAGCCTGCATTTCTCGATCAGGCCCTGCACGGGTGGAATGCGCAGTACGCAGCCACCGACGAGGGACTGGCCATCGACGGCAAGACGATGGGCAACGCCATCGATGAGCAAGGCCGCCAGACCCATATCCTCGGCGCAGTCGGACATGAATCCAATACCTGCCACACCAAAAAAAGTCGCTGCCCTGCCAGTAGACGGTACCGATGAAGTCAAACAGACAAACGAGATCGGGATGTTTATTCCCCTGCTCGAAGGGATGGACATCGCCGGCAAGACGATCACCGCCGACGCCTTACTTACCCAGCGCACTCTTGCCCGCTACTTGCTCGAAGAACGGGTCGCGCACTCTCTGTTCATCACCAAAGATAACCAGCTCGACTGGAACTGGGACGAGAACCGCTGCACGATACGCACAGGCCATGGCCCGGAGAACATTACACGTCTACGCCGATTCGCCACCGGTTTGATCAAGTCCAAGAGCCGCGACAGCGTTGCCGCTACCATTGCCAAGCTCGCCCGCAATGTCCGACGCATCTTCGACTATCTGGGCATGACCAAGAATTCACTGCCACAACGACGAGGCCCAGTTGCAGAAGTCGGTTAGAACGAATTTGCCGTGTCCAGCTCTGGCTTTGCACTTGACCACTTTCGTTCCTCCAGATATGAGAGACGCCCTGAATGACGGCGGCGAACGCAACACGAGCTATCTGGAAAGGCTCTTCTACCCCATGAACCGCTCGTTTTATTTCCCGAATTGGATCGATCCCAGGGCTTGGATAATTGGACCTTACAGGCATCCCAATATTAAAAATACACGTCCCTCGAAAATCGCTTTTTTTCACTGCGAAATCGAAAAGCCCGAGTCAGATTGCTCGACGCGGGCTTTCCGATTGTGAGGCGGTGAGCCACGTTGCGCTGGAGACTACTTCCAGCCGGTCAGCTCGAGGATGACGCTGTGGCCGGTGACATTGTGCTGGACGCTGAAGTAATACTTCTTGCCGGAAGCGTCGAACAGTCCACCGGTGGACTCAGCAGTCAGATCGTTGAGGGTGACGATACGCACGCAGCCGTCGGACAGGTAGTCCACATCATCGCCGTCTTCCAGACACATCCAGATGCTGTTGTTGAACGGATAGCCCTCACCGTCCATACCCACTGCATCGCGGTCTTCCTGAATCGCCCAGTTGCCGCGACCGGGCTGGTAGGCGATGTTGTCCATCATGGCGAAATCCGGTGTTCCGGTGCCGAACAGCTGGACATTCGGGGTCGAGAGCGTCTCAGTATCGGCCGCCTCATGCAGTGTGCCGTCGGTGATGCAGATGGTGTTGCCCCAGTTGCTGTCGTCTTCCTCGTCGCCGGTGTTGTTGCCGCAAAAGCGCACGAAGCCCTCCTCGTCCATGGCCTTCTGATCGATGCTGAGGTCTTCTGGCCGATAGTAGCCGGTCAGATCGTACTCCTCCGCCGCAGCACGTAGGTCGGTGCCGTCGGCGGAATAGGGTATCTCGTACCAGATGCCCTTTCCGATCTCGGAGCCCTGCCCGTAGTCGGTGTCGTCGTGGCGCTTGCCCAGACGCATGCCGTAAACCTGACCATCCACCAAGGGCGACTCGCTCAGGTCAGTGATGGGGGAGCCACCTGCCCAAGGGGTGGATGGTATGAACTTGAAATAGGCACCGCCTCCGATTCCGTTTTCGGGACGGTTCTCGTCTCCGTAGTAGATCACGCCGTTCGGCAAGATACCGACGCCTTCGAAGGACAGGTGACCCACGGCAGGACGATAGGCCACGTTGTCGGCATCGGCGCCGAAAAACATATGGGCGTCGCGGTCGTAGACGACGCCAGTGGTGCCTAGGGGATCGATGATCTCCAGCATGCTGCCGCTGCTACCCGCCTCTTCGGCGACCACCACGGTGCCCCAGGGCGTGACGTGAGCCGGGTCGCAGTCATCCGTTCCCGTCAAGATGGTATCGACGCTGCCGTCCGCCAGGCTGACGCGTTGCACGCCGGGCTCATCGGTTCCTTGCTCGTTGCAGACGATCAGGTGTGTGGGATTCACATCATTCGGCCACAGGGCCATCATGTCGATCTTGCCGCCTAGGTCGCCTTCGGCGGAGACTACATGTGTGCGCAAGCCGCGTGCCGTGGTCACCAAGGCCGTCGGATCGGCCTCTGCAGCGCCAGCACCGATGCTTTCGGTCGACGCCGCCTGCAACGGGCCATTGACGCCATATAACTGTTGGGCATAGGCGTTCAGCGCATGATCGCTAAACGCACCGAAGTCGAAGTTGGACTGAGCTGCGGCGCATGTGCCGAAACCGGCAAGTGCCAATGTGGAAAAAAGAGCCAGCTTGCGCATTCGTATTTCCTCGATTCTTGCGGATGTGGTCGGAGCACGCGCCAAGGCTCATGAGGCAATGGTCCAAGGCCCTGAAGCGAGGCGAAAGGGTCGCACAGCAATTTGGCGTCGCGATGACGTTTTTTGTGAACGGTATTTGAAGCCCGACCTTTCTGGTGGGGTCAGCGGATACTGGATGCGCAGATGTGAGCAGTGCGCTCACGGACTCGAGCCTCGGAGGAAGGTAAAACGGAGGTCATCCGATTAACAGGCTCTCGGCACGTTCTCCGATGTGCAAAGCCGCACAAGGCTTTCGGAGCACGACTCCGACCCGCGGCAAGGCACAAGGGTGAATTCTCTGATGAGGCGGGAGAGAGGAACCTCAGGACCTACCCGGCTCCCTGAGCGGCAGCATCAGGGCGAGGCCGACGACGAACAACAGGACGATCACGCCCATGCCCACGCGCTGGCTGTTCGTGATGGTCGCAACCACACCGACCAGGAGGGGGCCGATAAAGGCGGTAACCCGTCCGGACAAGGCGAAGAGGCCGAACATCTCACCGGTCATGTCCGATGGTGCGAGCCGCGCCATCAGGGAGCGGCTCGCCGACTGGACCGGGCCGATGAAGATCCCGATCGCCATGCCCAGGGCCCAGAACCAGCCGACATCATGGACAAGGAGGATACTGGTACAGAGCAGGACGAGCGCCGCGACCGAGAAGTTGATCGTGAGCTTGGCCCCGAACCTGTCGTCGATCCACGCAAAGCCCATGGCACCGAGCCCGGCGGTCACGTTGAGTGCGATCGCAAACTTGATGACCTCGGCCTCGCTCATGTCAAAGGCGGTCGCGGCATAGACGCCGCCTAGACCGAACAGGGTGTTGAGGCCATCGATGTAGAAGAGCCGAGCGATGAGAAACCTGACGATCTCCTTGTGAGGACGCAGGTTGGCGATAGTCGAGCGCAAGCGCCGAAGGCCCTGGCGCACGGCCTCGGTCTTGCTCAGCCCCCCCGAGGGACGGTCCGGCGTAAATACGAACATCGGCCAGCCGAAGAGGATGAGCCAGATCGACAACAGGGGCATCGCCGCCCGCACGTCTTCGGCGTGCTTGTCACTGAGCCCAAAGGGGGGCGGATCGGCCTGGATCAGGCCGACGAGGACCAGGAGCAGACAGGCCAGCCCACCGAAATAGCCGACCGCCCAGGCCCAGCCGGATATGCGGCCGACCCGGTCATGCGATGCGAGATCAGGGAGCATCGCGTTGTAGAACACCGTGCTCAGCTCGAAGCCAAGATTGACCAGGACGACCATGCCCAGGGCATAGAGGATCCAGGCAGGATCGGGCGCGGCAAACCAAAGAAGGGCCGCGGCGATCGCCATCAGCGCGGAAAACCCGAAGATCCAGGGCTTGCGGCGTCCTCCGGCATCGGCGATGGCGCCGAGGACGGGAGCGGAGATGGCAACCAGTAGCGAGCTCGCCGCCAGGCCCCAGCTCCACAGAGCGGTGCCCTCGACCTGGTTGCCGACGATACCGCGGGCAAAGTAGGCCGCGAAGACGAAGGTGATGACCACCGTCGGCATCGGAGAATTCGCCCAGTCGAATAGGCTCCAGGCTGCAAGGCCAAGGCGGCCGGAAGGTCGCCGGACGGGCTGGCTCAACGGGCGGGTCCAGGCGCCGGGTGTGCAATCAGGGATATCCGGTTCCATCAGCCGCGAGCCGATTGCCGATTGCAGCCGACTCGACCGCCGCGGCCCGTTGCATCCAGGATCGCGCGCAGGGCATCAGATGGGCATCGCCGAACATCCCGGCTCCCCGGCGACATGGCCGCACCGTGCGGGACATGGGCGTACCTGTAGAGAAATTCGTTTGCGGGTCGGCTCATTGGACGGCTCGGTGGATCTCGCGGGATTATATCTGGTTGCCTACGACCTGCCCCGCGGAATCTTATCCTCATGTCCCATGCAGCCAGATCCGAATTGAGCCTCGCCAGCTTACCGCACTTCCGGAGGTCCGAAACGCCATGAGCCTGACCGATAACCACATGGACGAGAAACTCTGCCTGGTCACCGGAGGAACCGCTGGGATCGGCCTGAGCTCGGCCGAGATGCTGTCCGAGTGCGGCGCCGACCTGATACTGCTCGGGCGCGACGAGAAACGGGGACGAGCTGCCGTCGCGGACATCGAGCGTGCTACCGGGAAAAGGCCGAGCTTCGTATCCGTCGACCTCTCGGACCAGTCGGCGGTGCGCGAATTCTGTGCTTGGCTCACATCGACCCATCCCCGGCTGGACGTGCTGGTCAACAACGCCGGGGCAATGTTCGGGCGGCGGCAGCTCAGCGCGGACGGCATCGAGATGACCTTCGCCCTGAACCACCTGTCCTACTTCATGATGGGCAATCTGTTGATCCCATCGCTGCAGGCGGCGCCGCGAGCACGCATCGTCAACGTGGCCTCGGACGCCCACTCGGGTGCAAGAATCGATTTCGACGATCTGCAGGGTGAGCGGCGCTACAGCGGCTGGCGGGCGTACAAGCGCTCCAAGCTGTGCAATCTGCTCTTCACCTACGAGCTGGCGCGGCGTCTGGAGGACAGCTCCATTACAGCGAACGCCCTGCACCCGAGCTTCGTCAACTCCCGGATCGGAGTGAGAAACGAATGGACCGGCTCACTCGTCTGGAAGCTGCTCACCTTGTTCGCCATCAGCCCCGAGCGCGGTGCGGAGACGAGTGTCTATCTGGCGAGCTCACTGGAAGTGGAATCGGTCTCGGGAAAATACTTCGCGAAATCGAAAGTGAAGACTTCCTCCCGCGTATCCCGAGACCCCGTGTCCGCAAAGAGGCTTTGGGACCTCAGCACAGCGCTCACCGGGCTCGATGGGATTGCCCTGCCCGCACGTGCTTAGCCTTCTGGTATAACTGCCCCTTGCGCGATCCCACCTCGATCGGGAAGCACATGATTTTCTACACCTGCACCGTCTAACTTGTCCATAAAGCGGTACGCACACCTCGGATACTGGCTGGCGCTCGCCATCGCACTGGTGGCGGGAACGGGCTTCCTCGCCCACCGGGCAATGGAGCGCAACGGGATGCCGCCGAAGACCGGGAAGCGCACGACATTCCAGGTCCACATCCCCCCGGGCTACCGTCTGGAGGTGCTGACGCAGGCACTGCGGTCCCCGCGCATGCTGACCTTCGCCCCGGACGGAGATCTCTTCATCGGCTCGCGAGCGGGGCGAGTTTATCGATTGCGCCCTCCCTACCGGGAGCCGGAGGTCTTCGCCAAGCTCAGGGGCTATCCGCACAGTGTCGCCTTTCGCCCCGGCCAGATCCTCATCGCCAAGACCGAAGGCATCTATGCGGCACCTTACACACCGGGTCGGCCCGCATTGCGGCGCGATGAGCTCCGCCTGCTGGCCGCCTTACCCGGCGGACGAGGACACAACAGCCGCACGGTACGCATCGGACCCGACGGGAGGGTCTATCTCAGCCTCGGGATCAGCAGCAACTGCAGCAACCAGTACCTGGGCAAGGCCTATCCGTTCGAGGATCGCCGTGGCGGGGTCCTGGTGCTGGACGAGAGCGGATCCGAGCCCATCCTGCGACCCTTCGCCTCGGGCCTGCGCAATCCGGTGGGCTTCGATTGGCACCCGGATACCGGGGTGATGTACGCGAGCAACAATGGTCCCGACCACTGGGGCTTCGATCTGCCGCCCGAGTATTTCAGCAAGCTCCTACCCGGGTCGTTCCACGGGATGCCCTGGTTCCAGTTCGATGGTGAGTCGGTGCGCCGAGACAGGTGCATCAGGACGCCGCCGCCGTGGTCGGCTTCCCAGGTGGAGCGCCCGGTCGCGACCTTCCCGGCTCGCAACGCCCCCATGGCGGTTGCCTTCGTGCCCGAGGGTGCACTGGAGCCCGGCCTCGAGGGCGACGCGATCGTAGCCCTGCACGGCTCCTGGGCGACGCGGCCCAACGGGCAAGTGTCCGGCGATCCGGCCACCAGGCGCGCGCCCAAGCTGGCGCGGGTGCATTTCGAGGACGGGGAAGCCCGTGGCGTAGAGGACCTGGTGACGGGATTTCAGGCGAAGGACGGAAGTCGCTGGGCCCGCCCTGTGGGAGTGGCGATCGGACCGGACGGCGCCCTTTACTTTACCAGCGATTTCGGCGCCAACGCCCTGTTCCGGCTCGGGCGCGACGCGGATTGATGTCTATAATTCCTACAAGGAAATAGGTGTTTTCCCAGGACCAGGTGCTCAGGGCTTGTCTACACTTCCTTTCGGTAGCACCACGAGCACCGATACGAGCCGATCGGCTCAACGAGCTTCATAGGAGATACAGAAGATGCCGGTACCACTTAATCGCCTCGGCCGTCTCGGCCATCGGCCCCATGCTCGCGCAAAAGGGTATGGACCTGTTGAGCGGGGTCTTCCGCGGGGCAGTAGACAAGGGGACCCTGGAGATCGCGGACCTGATCGAGGAAAAGACGGGGATCGACGTCAACGACGTGGCCGAGGGGAAGCTGACGGATGACCAATGGGTGAAGCTCAAGGAGTTCGAGCTACAGAACCAGCAAATGCTGCTGGACTATCGCCAAGGTTCCGAGACCCGCAGCCTGGAGGAGACCAAGGCTCACCTCGCGGACCGCGCCGACGCACGCAACATGCAGATCGAGCATTCGAAGAGCCAGGATCGCTTCGTGCGCCGCTTCATCCACTACTACGCCTTGCTCATCACGGTACTGACCTTCGCCTTCGTCTTCTTCGCAGCCTTCGGCCCACACGACCCGAGCAACGTGCGAATAATCGACACCGTGCTCGGCTTCCTGCTCGGTGTCTCCCTGTCCGCCACCATCCAGTTCTTCTTCGGCTCCAGCCAGGGCAGCTCGAACAAACAGGACCAGATCGAGCGTCTGACCCAACAGCTGTCGACCGCGCGAAAAGGGCCGGAAGGGGGTGAGCAATGAGTCTGGTCAGAGAACAGGCGACCTTCCTCCTGCATATGCGTGACCTCATCCAGCGTGCCACCGAGCTCGGCTTCGTAGTGACCGGAGGCGAGCTCTACCGCACCGAGGAGCAGCAGCGGTTGTACATGCAGAACGGCCGCAGCAAGACCATGAACAGCCAGCACCTCAAGCGGCTGGGGATCGACCTCAACTTCTTCCGCGAGGACAGGGACTGAAAGCTCGGCATTTCGTACGACGTCGAGGAGCTACGTCCCCTAGGCGAGTACTGGGAGTCCCTGGACGGCGCCAACCGCTGGGGCGGCAACTGGAACAGCTTCAAGGACACCCCCCATTTCGAGCGCCGCGAGGGGCTGAGCCGCACACCCGCAGCGGCTGCGGCCCCGGGCGCTGCACCCGCTGCCGGTGCGTCTGTCGCCGAAGTCCCCGCCGCACCCGCCGGCAGCCGCGGGCCGGGGTGCATCAAGGCACCCGTGGGTGAGCGCAAGCCCAACGACCGGGACGACACGGAGACTGTCCAGCGCATGCTGAACCTCTGTGCGGCCCAGGGGCGATTCAGCCTGGAGGCCCCTCTGAGCCCGGACGGCGCCTTCGGACCCAAGACAGCCGGTGCCATCACCGCCTTCCAGAGCAAGGTGATCGGCTACACAGACCCGGACGGCGTAGTGAGCCCGTCCGGCAAGACCATCCGCTTCATGGCAGACAGCCTGCCTGAGCGCCTGGACGCGGACCTGATTGCACTGGTCTACCTTCGCGCCGGTGACCAGGCACTGGCCGAGCTCCCCCCGGGCATCCTGGAGGCGATGACCAAGCGCGCGATCACCACTCCCCTACGCCAGGCTCACTTCCTTGCCCAGATCGGGCATGAGAGCGCCGAGCTGCGCTTCCGCGAGGAGATTGCCAGCGGGCGCGCCTACGAGGGACGAAGAGACCTCGGCAACATTCACCCGGGCGATGGGGTGCGCTTCAAGGGCCGCGGACTGATTCAGCTCACCGGACGGGCCAACTACACGGAATACGGCGAGAACATCGGCCGGCGCGACGAGATTCTGGAGCACCCTGAGATTGTCGCTACCGACCCGGTGCTGTGTGTCGACGTGGCCGGTTGGTACTGGGAGACGCGCCACATCAACGCCCTCGCCGACCAGGATGACCTGGTGCGGGTGACCAAACGCATCAACGGCGGCACCCGCGGCCTCGCCGACCGCCGCCGCCTGTTGCTGCGCGCCAAGGCTATGCTCGGACTCACCTGAAGGCCGTGAGGCATGCCCCGACTCGGAGGAACCGAGCCGGGGTCCCACGAATAGCTTCAACGCGAGCGGATACTTCGCTCGCGATCTTCCGGGAAGCTCGAGGGAAAGCCCGGGGGTCAGCGAGGATACCCTCGATCTGCGAGCATTCCCTCGCGCAGGATAAACGCCAGGATCTCCTCCAGGCCCTGTCCCTCCCGCAGATTCGTGAAGACGAAGGGCTGCTCACCGCGCATGCGCCGTGCGTCCTGCTCCATGACCTCCAGGGACGCCCCCACGTAGGGTGCCAGGTCGATCTTGTTGATCATGAGCAGATCGGAGCGGGTGATCCCCAGCCCGCCCTTACGCGGGATCTTCTCCCCCTCGGCCGCGTCGATGACGTAGATGGTCAGATCCGCCAGCTCCGGGCTGAAGGTGGCCGCGAGGTTGTCGCCCCCGCTCTCGATGAAGATCAGGTCCAGAGCCGGGAAGCGCTCCTGCAGGTCCTGCACCGCGGCCAGGTTCATGGATGCGTCCTCGCGGATGGCCGTATGCGGGCAGCCGCCCGTCTCCACCCCCAGGATGCGCTCGGCGTCGAGGGACTGGCTGCGGATGAGAAACTCGCATCCTCCTTGGGTAGATATCGTTGGTGACCACAGCGATCTGGAAGTCCGCGTGCAGGCGTTTGCACAGGGCGTCCAGGAGGGCGGTCTTGCCGGAGCCGACCGGACCGCCGACACCGACACGCAGGGGCGAGTTGATCATGGGGGATGCCTCAAGAGCGAAACAGACGCATGTACTGGGTCTCGTGGGCGCTGCTGGCGATGGCGAGGGCCGGACTGGAAGCGCCGATCTCCTCGTCCGGAAGACTGAGCGCTTCCTCGACGGCTGCCGGAACCTCGCCGAGCAGCCGCCGCAGAACCTGCTGACCCCGAGTCTGACCCAGGGGAATGATCTTGGCCGCGGCCAGGACCAGATTCTCCAGCCAGGTCCAGGCGTATCCCAGGGCGGCATCACCTTCGGGAATACCCCAGGCGGAGGCGGCGAAGGCGACGCCGGCGGCCTGGCTCCGTGCCAGAACCGGCCTCCAGTCCCCTGCCCCGCCCAGCCCCCAGGCGACCAGCAGGTCGGCCAGGGCGCGGCCCCGGTTGGTCTCCTCCGCCCGCAGCTCGGCGGTCTCCCGGGCGGCGAGCAGCCAGTCGACCCAGCAGGCCATGGCCTCCGGTTCCCGGGCACGGGCGGCGCCCCACATGCGGACCAGGAGCGGTAGATCGAGCCTGGCCAGGGAGTTGACCAACTGATCCAGAAGCCAATCCTGGACATCCTCCGCCGTGCGGATCCAGCCCGCCTCCACCGCCCACTCGATGCCCTGGGAATAAGCGAAGGCGCCCACCGGCAAAGAAGGGCTGACCAGGTGCAGCAGCCGCAACAGCTGCGAGGGACGCTCAGTGATCCGAATGCCCGTGTCCATGCGAATGCGCCGAACCGCCGTAGGCACCCGGCTCCGGCTCGAAGGGGCGTCCTCCCGGACCGCCTCCAGACCGAGGCCGCACACCATCTCGTCGAGCACCGGGTCCTGCAGACAGGACAACCGTCCGGGCTCGATCTGCAGGGCGACATGGCGGTTCCCCAGGTGATAGCAGGCACGGGCGAGCAGCTACGGATTCCGGCATTGGACGGTAGATAGGGGCTCGCTCGCCGCCCTGACTAGCACCCGGATCCCCTCTTCGGAGACCAGGCAGTCACCATCCTTCAGACTCTCGCCGCGCGCAAGAAAGATCCCGGCCTCGCGCCCGTCGTCCAGGGTGACCCGCAGGCGACTCCTGGCACGCTGGTCCAGAGTCAGGGTGACGCTGGCCTCTGTCGTCATCGGCTGGTCGAGTCTGGCTGTGAGTCGGATCATGGGGTCAGGCACCCTACTCCACATGACCGATCGCAAGCATCACCAACCTCGAGAGATCCCGGTATGTCTCGACGATGCCATCGGGTCGGTAGGGATGCAGGGCGGTTCCGGGGAAAATGCTCTCGATCCATTCGGAATCCCCGCCCGCACCGTTGAAGAAGATGCTGGCAATCCCGGCCGTCTTTGCCGAGACGGTATCCGACACGCTGTCACCAACGTACCAGACGTGCTTCCCGGGCGCTTCCCCGAGATCCTGCAGCGCCTTCTGCACCGGGGCCGGCGAAGGCTTCAGGTGCCGGGTATCGGTACCGGAGACGGTGCTCTCGAAATAGGGCCGCCAGGCTCCGCCCTCGATGGCCTCGAGCTCCTTCTCGAGAAACTCCCGGGAGCGGTTCGTCAGGATTCCGAGCCTTATCCCCAGATCTTGCAGCTCGGACAGGAGCTCTCGCACTCCGGACTGGAGGGGCCTGACGTCGCCATAGTGGCTTCGGTAGCAGTCGTTGTAGGCCGCGTTGGCAATGTCCTTTGCCTCCTGATCCCCTCCGAAGAGGACCTCTAGGAGATCCGTCCTGGATGCCTTCCGGTCGGCCACCACCTTCGGATGCAGCCGCTGGTGTGCACGTACATACGCCACCAGTTTCCGATCGTCATCCGTCTTCCTCTTCTTCCTGACGGTCAGGCGATCACCGAGCCCGAGCCGATCCAGCTCCCGCAGCATATCGTCCATCGCTCGGTACATGGCACCGCTGGTATCCACGAGGGTACCGTGCCAATCAAACAGAATGACCCGGGGGGCGGGAAGATCCTTCACGACACCAGTGCCGGCAAACCGCATATCGGGCTCAGGAACTGCTCATACCGGTCAGGTCGTCCGCCAAATCCAGGTGCAGACCGGCGAGGGTGCGCGGCGTCGCACTGCCCAGGGCATGACTGCCGAACAAATAGGCACAGACCAATCCCTCGGGACCCCGAGCCAATGCGTTCTTCAGGATTTCGACAAGATGTTGATCGGGCATGGCGCAAATCAGAACAGGAAATACCGCTGCGCCATCGGCAGCACATCGGCCGGCTCGCAGGTGAGCAGTTGCCCGTCCGCACGCACCTGGTAGGTCTGGGGGTCGACCTCGATCCTGGGCTGGTAGTCGTTGAGGGCCATGTCCTTCTTGCGTACCGAGCGCACGCCCCGGACCACCCCGATCAGCCGTTCGAGGCCCAGCGTCCCGGGCTCCCCTGCCTGCTCGGCCGCCCGGGAGACAAAGGTCATGCAGGTCGCCGCGAGCGCCATTCCGAAGGCGCCGAACATGGGCCGGTAGTGCACCGTCTGGGGCGTGGGGATGGAGGCGTTGGGGTCGCCCATGGGTGCGGCGACGATCATGCCCGCCTTGAGGATCAGGCTCGGCTTGGTGCCGAAGAAGGCGGGCCGTCAGAGCACCAGGTCCGCCAGCTAGCCCACCTCCACCGAGCCCACCTCATGGGCGATGCCGTGGGTGATGGCCGGATTGATACCGTACTTGGCCACGTAGCGCCTGGCACGGAGGTAGTCGTGCTCTGCGGGATCTCCCTCCAGACTGCCGCGCTGCACCTTCATCTTGTGGGCCGTCTGCCAGGTGCGGATGACCACCTCCCCTACCCGGCTCATGGCCTGGGAGTCCGAGGCAATCATGGAGAAGGCGCCCAGGTCGTGCAAGATATCCTCCGCGGCGATGGTCTCCCGGCGGATGCGCGACTCGGTGAAGGCCACGTCCTCCTGGATCGATGGGGACAGATGGTGGCAGACCATGAGCATGTCCAGGTGCTCGTCCACCGTGTTCACCGTGTAGGGTCGGGTCGGATTGGTCGACGAGGGCAGCACGTTGGCCATACCGCAGGCCTTGATGATGTCTGGTGCGTGACCGCCGCCGGCGCCCGCGGCGTGGTAGGTGTGGATGCCGCGGTCCTTGAAGGCAGCGATGGTCTGCTCGACGAAGCCGGACTCGTTCAGGGTGTCCGTGTGGATGGCGACCTGCACGTCCATCCGCTCCGCCACGTCCAGGCTGCAGTCGATGGCCGCCGGCGTGGTGCCCCAGTCCTCATGCAGCTTCAGGCCCATGGCCCCGGCTCGGACCTGCTCCTCCAGGGCCTGTGGCAGACTGGCGTTCCCCTTGCCCAGGAAGCCCAGGTTCACCGGTAGCCTCTCCGCGGCCTGGAGCATGCGCCTGATGTTCCAGGGACCGGGTGTGCAGGTGGTGGCGTTGGTCCCGGTCGCCGGCCCCGTGCCACCGCCCAGCATGGTGGTGACACCAGACATCAGGGCCTCCTCCACCTGCTGGGGGCAGATGAAGTGGATGTGGGCGTCGATGGCCCCGGCGGTGAGGATCTGTCCCTCCCCGGCGATGGCCTCGGTGCCCGGCCCCACCAGGATGTCCACACCGGCCTGGGTGTCCGGGTTGCCGGCCTTGCCGATGCCGGCGATCCGCCCCTCATTGATGCCCACGTCGGCCATGACGATGCCCCAGTAGTCCAGGATCAGGGCATTGGTGATGACGACGTCCACCACCTCGGCAGCCGGACGCTGGCATTGACCCATGCCGTCGCGGATCACCTTGCCGCCGCCGAACTTGACCTCGTCCCTGTAAACGGTGCGGTCCTCCTCGACCTGAATGAAGAGCTCCGAGTCACCCAGCTGCACCCGATCCCCGACGGTCGGGCCGTACATCTCCGCATAGGCCTGCCGGCCGATCCTGCTCATGCATCGTGCTCCACATCCAGGGGTCCCATGACCTTCGCGTTGAAGCCGAAGACCGCGCGCGTCCCGGCGTAGGCGACCAGAGCCACGGTCCGCGACTGGCCCGGCTCGAAGCGCACCGCGGTGCCGGTGGGGATGTCCAGACGGAAGCCCCGCGCCTTCTCCCGCTCGAAGTCGAGGGCGGGATTCGTCTCGTAGAAATGGTAATGGGAGCCCACCTGGATGGGGCGGTCACCGGTGTTGGCGACGCTGAGCGATATCCGCTCGCGACCGGCGTTGAGCTCGATGTCGCCCGGTGCGGTGATGATCTCACCTGGAATCATGGGGTCTCTCCCGGCTGAGCTAGAGAATGGGATCGTGCACGGTCACCAGCTTGGTGTCGTCCGGGAAGGTCGCCTCGACCTGGACCTCCCGGATCATCTCCGGAACACCCTCCATGACGTCATCCCTGGTCAGAAGTGTACGGCCATAGTCCATGAACTCAGCGACGCTCCTGCCCTCTCGCGCCCCTTCCAGCACGGCCAGCTGATGAAGGCCACGGCCACCGGGTAGTTGAACTCGAGCCCCTTATTTTTGCGCCTCTCCGCCAACAGCCCGGCGGTGAACAGAAGAAGCTTGTCTTTCTCTCTCGGCGTAAGCTCCATGGGCGGCTCCTCGGGAATTTATAGGTGTCTATGTCACGCCCTTTCAGGGCTGATTCCCAATCATCATTACCCAGGGCGTTACCCTGGGCTAGTCTGTCACGCCCCTTTGGGGCTCGTCGGGCCGGGGACAGTTGATCCCGGACACACCATCCACTCGTTCCCATTACTTGCACGCAGCCGTATTAGGTCGACCAGATGCGCGGCGGACAGGCATCTCGCCCCATCAGGCGCGGCCTGAGTATGCCCCAAAGCGAGCGAAAAATCCGGCTTGCCGGCTCGACCGCCGGGGTGAGACAGCGCGCGATCAGCAGGTCCTCGACGAGGGTCAGTCCGATGGGAAAAGCCGTGGCACCGGGCAGAGTCTGTCGTGCCGAATCCAGGTCCCGCGGACCCGCGCCGGCTGCGACGAAGGTCCCGCAGACAGGAAATCCCCGCAGGCCGCTCGGTCCCTCCAAGCCCTTCCCCTTCCTCAGCCGCAGGCGAACCCGCAGCAGGGGCCTGCCGTCACGCTCGAGGCCGAGGATGAGATCGGCCGTTCCCCGATCGAAGCGCTCACCGATCACAGGTCGTCCCAGGCAATGCATCTCCCAGCCGATGAAACGCGCGTCGCCGGCAAGCTCGACCAGTGTCTCGGTGCGCACCCTCGCCCCTCGAAACAGGATATTCTCCTGAGGGAGCCATTCGAGCCGGCCACCGGTACCGACCTTCAGGCACTGCCGCACGACTGCCATGTTGCCCGGGCTGCGATAGAGCTTGGCCGCCCCCGGGGTGGTGACCAGCACGGACGCACCCGAGGCGACGTCCAGCCCGACGTCGAGCCGATCACCGCCGACCAGGCCGCCCGAGGGATGCAGCAGATAGAGATGGCAGACATCCCCCTCGGGATAAAAAGGCCGCTGGACGGTGAGCGGCCCGACCTGGCTTCTCCGGGCCAAGACAGTGCGCCCCCCTCTCGCCTCGAGCCCCAGCTCGAGCCTGCCCAGCCAGCCTGTCACGGTCTTGGCGTCATCGGACATCGATGCGTATCGGCAATCGCATAGCAAACGAGTCGGCCTGCACTCGCCTTCCTGGGCGATCTCTTCTGGGGACCTTGAAACTCCCCCCAGTTGTTCGAGCGTAACAAGGCATCCTCGGGGCAACAAGGCGGCGGAAAGACATCACAGACGCGATCGCGTACCTCTCGCCGCGGAGATGCGACAGGCCATGCCCAGCATCGGACGACACTTCCCGTATCTGGGAGAGTCCTCTACCATCGACGAACCCCCCCGGTCACACCACTAACAGCGATACCGGTACCATGTCCAACCGAACCCTTACGATCGACGACGGGATCCATCGATATCTCATCGAGCACTCGGTGCGCGAAACCCCTCTCATGCGCGAGCTTCGCGAGCTCACCTCTCAGCACGTGATGGCACGGATGCAGATCTCTCCTGAGCAAGGTCAGCTCATGGCCTTGCTGGTCGAGTTGATCGGCGCCACGAAACTGATCGAGGTCGGCACCTTCACCGGTTACAGCGCCCTGTGCATGGCACAAGCGATGGAGCCAGGCGGCAAATTGATCTGCTGCGACATCAGTGAGGAATGGACCACGATTGGTCGGCCTTTCTGGGAGCGGGCGGGGGTGAGCGACCGCATCGAGCTGCGACTCGGGCCTGCGCTGGAAACGCTGGACGACCTGATTCGGTCGGATGACCGCGGAGGATTCGACATCGCCTTCATCGATGCGGACAAGACCAACTCCGCGAAGTACTACGAGCAATGCTTGGAGCTGCTGCGTCCTGGTGGCCTCTTGATGTTCGACAATACCCTCTGGGACGGCTCCGTGGCAGATCCGGCCAAGCAGGACCCGGACACCGTGGCCCTGCGAGAGCTCAACGACACGTTGCGCGACGATAGCCGCGTAAGCATCAGCCTGGTCCCGATCGGTGATGGGCTTACCCTGGCGCGCAAACGATAGCCCCCAGCATTTCGGCTGAGGAACGAGGCTGAATCCCAGCTCACCGGTATCATGTCCCATCCACCCCTGGTCCTCGCCTCCACCTCCCCTTTCCGCCGCGCCCTGCTGGAGAGGCTGGGAATCCCCTTTACCACGGCAAGGCCCGATGTCGAGGAGGCGAGAGGTCCCGGCGAGACGCCGCAGGAGATGGTGCTCCGCTTGGCCGAGGCCAAGGCCAGGACCGTGGCGCTCGCCCACCCCGACGCACTGATCATCGGCTCCGACCAGGTCGCCTGCATCGACGAGATGGTGCTGGGGAAGCCCGGGGACCGAACGCGGGCGATCGAGCAGCTGACCCGGTCCGCCGGACGGCAGGTCGTCTTCTACACGGGCCTGTGCCTCCTGGATGCCGCCACGGGGCGTGCCCAAACCCATTGCGAGCCCTTTCGGGTGCATTTCCGGTCATTGTCCCGGGAGCAGATCGAAGGCTATCTGGACCGGGAGCAGCCCTTCGACTGCGCGGGGAGCTTCAAATCGGAGGGCCTGGGGATCGCTCTGTTCGAGCGCCTGGAGGGGGCGGATCCCAACGCGCTCGAGGGACTCCCCCTGATCCGCCTGATCCGGATGCTCGAAGCGGAGGGATTCGACATCCTGGCGCCCCTGGATTCCCGGTCGCACGATTGACCCCACCCCCTCCGAAGCATGGCTGCCCGCTCGCCAGCCCCTGTCAAACGCCTTGTCCGAGGGATCCTGCGCGGACTCGGGCTGTTGGCGACCCTGTCGATCCTGCTGATCGTTGCCCTGCGCTGGATCGATCCTCCCACCTCCGCCTTCATGCTCGAGCACCGGATCTCGGGCTGGGTGGATGGAAAGGGTGCTGATCTCCGTTACCACTGGGTCGACTGGAAGCAGATAGCGCCGAGCGTGCCGCTGGCGGTGGTCGCGGCGGAAGACCAACGCTTCCCCTCGCACAGGGGCTTCGATCTCGTGGAGATGGAGAGGGCCTGGAACCGCTTCCGAAGAGGCGGACGGCTGCGGGGCGCCAGCACCATCAGCCAGCAGGTCGCCAAGAATCTCTTTCTGTGGCAGAACAAGAGCTGGCTGCGCAAAGGGCTCGAGGCCTGGCTCACCATCGCCATCGAGCTCACCTGGCCCAAGCGGCGCATCCTCGAAGTCTACCTGAACATCGCCCAATTCGGCCCCGACACCTATGGGGTAGGAGCAGCGAGCCGCGAATACTTCGGTCGGTCCGCGAAGGCGCTGAGCCAGAGGGATGCCTCCCTGCTCGCCGCGGTGCTACCGAACCCGGAGCTCTACCGGCTGGCCGCACCCTCCGCCCATGTGCACAGGCGTGCCGCCTGGATACGGAGGCAGATGCGGCAACTGGGGACGGCGTATCTGAAAGGACTCTGATCGGCTACCGAGCGGCAAGGTATGGACTCGAGAACCTCGGCCCGGAGTGGCGACAACACACCCCGGTGGACGGTAAGTGTTCGGACCCTTCTCATTTTTCGAAGATGCCCTTCAGGGCGTATAAACCCACTCGATCCGGTCGACTAGATCGCCCCGCCGGTAGATGTGCCAAATCCCATCCCAAAGCTCCCTGGTGCTCTCGGTCCGTGTGCGCCATAGCTCCGCGAACTGATCCCATGTCATCGACTTTATGGGTAAAGATGGCCGCAGGATACTGATCTTGGCATCATCCGCAACGCCGAATCGTCCGAGCTTCGGGTTTTGGTCGGCATAGCGGAGGGAATCTACCTCGCAGTCATTTTCGTCGAGGTCCAGGGTGCCCGCTTCGACGCGTCGCCTGCATTCCTCCTCCGAGATCCACTCCCCGTAATCGATGTTCAAATATCTGTGCCCGTTTTTCTCGCCGACGTCGTCGATCGTACCGTAGGCGTCTATCCGACCGTCGGTGGTAACCGATTCCGCACTGGAAAGCTTTTCCGTCGACCCAGGGAGCTCAGCCACTTTTCGAGGGTCAGGCTCTGATCGGAAACCCTTGCTGCCCAGGTCTTCGTGAATGCCGTTTTCAGCGGGGTAAATACTGCCGAAGACGGATAGTGGCATCAACAACGGGATTATTGAGAAAAGTTTGGCAAATCTAGTCATCTCATCGGTCTCGCAGTCTGAGGTCATGTCGGGGAGAATACACAGCTATATCTTTGAAGCAGGAGGGTGTCCCGTCCATGTCTGCTGAAGCCTCTCATGCAAATCCTATCCGCGGTCGTTTCAATTCTTGGCTGTTGGCGAAGTTCGAAGACGATTTCCATGAGGAAGTAGGTCCGATGAAGACCAAGCATATCGGGTCGCTCATGGGAACCCTCGTCGAGATCGGCGCCGGTAACGGCGTGAACTTCCGCTACTACCCTCCCGGTGTGCGTGTTGTCGCCTACGAGCCGAACCCCTTTATGCACGATCGGCTGCATGCCTCTGCCAAGGCCCATGGCCTGGATGTGGAGTTGCGTGTCACCAGCGCAGAAACCCTGGACTTCGAAGACGATAGTGTCGATGCGGTGGTGTGCACGCTGGTGCTCTGTACAGTACCGAATCCCGCGCGGACAGTCAGCGAAGTTCGGCGAGTGCTCAAGCCGGGCGGGCACTTCTTCTTCATCGAGCATGTGGGCGCTGAACGGGGCACCTTTCTGCGCCGCATGCAAGATCTTCTGCATGGTCCCTGGCGTTATGTCTTCGAGGGCTGCCACACGAACCGGGAGACCGGCGCCCTGCTGGAGGAGGCCGGGTTTTCGAGCCTGGAGATCGAGCGCTTTGCCTCGAAAAAGATGCCGTCGTTGGTCGAGCCGCAAATCCTAGGTGTGGCTACGAAATAGGCACCGTTGGGGCCAGATTTAAGGTGATTTGACGAAACAAAGTTACCAAGACTTAGGCTATTGCGGACTTTACCACAGAAGATAGATTTGGAAACATATGGATGCTATTGAATGTCAATGGAGTCCATGCCGATGTCGATCCAACCCTCAATATCGCCCACAGCCGAGCAGATCGCTGAGCTTTGTTTTGCCGCCTCGAAGATGCACGGTTCTGAGCGGCGAGCCTTTGTCGCGCAGATTGCGCTGAAATACTGCAATGGCAATGCCCGGCAGACGGAACAGGTGTTTGGCTGGGGACGGGAAATGGTCCA
>Ga0210085_1000325_pt1 | contig 20832 bp, 18 predicted proteins | sample China_Galinas_PW_5_FD_184866 | JGI IMG/M metagenome (GOLD analysis project Ga0210085, IMG submission 184866) | Wetland microbial communities from San Francisco Bay, California, USA, that impact long-term carbon sequestration - China_Galinas_PWC_D1... | ecosystem: Environmental > Aquatic > Marine... | reverse complement strand
CAAAGTACACGAGACCTTGTCGTTCTTCGAGAATGCCAAGGACGAAGTCCTCTCCCTCGTTCGGATGTACCAAGCGCTGGCGTAACGCGCTACTTCAATTGACAAGATATTTTTCTGAAAGCCTATAGCATCCTGTAACCGCCCGATGCTCATATCTACTGTCGTCGTCCGGCCTCTGCGGCACACTTCGACTTTCCACCCCCGATCTAGGGGGAATCGCCGGGCCTGGCATTTCTCTCTCGATTCGTGGTCTGATGTCCGTCGGAGGGGCAAGCAGGCGAGCGATCGGGACTGCTCGGTCGGCCCTCGGAACGGCAGCGGTCGAATCCCGTCGACAAGGTGAGCAAGCCCAAGCTCATGGCAAGAGCCTGCTTTCGAACCTGGATTCGTCAGTCGTGTTGCTCGATCGCCGACCGTGTCTGCAAAGAAGCACATACCCTTTACCGTCGATGCTGCCTTGCTGCGCGAGCTCGGCGAGCGCCTTGTCGGCAAGCACTATATCGCCCTCGCGGAGCTCGTGAAGAATGCCTATGACGCCGATGCCCGGCGGTGCGAGATCCTGTTCGAAAGGGACCGGATCCGCATCACGGACGACGGACAGGGAATGGGCGAGCAGGATTTCGAGCGTTACTGGATGCGCATCGGCTCCACCCACAAGGAGCGCTGGGAGACATCCCCCGAAGGCCGCCCGTTGACTGGATCGAAGGGTGTCGGCCGTCTTGCGGTCCAGTTTCTCGCCCATGAGATGCGCTTGCGATCCACCCCGCGGGATCGCACCGACGCGGAGCTGGTCGCCGAGGTGGACTGGGACCAGGCCCAGCAAGCGGGGGACCTGGTGAGGGCCGAGGTCTCGGTAACGCCGGGTCCGAGGAGTGGGCAGTACGCGGGCGGTGCGGGCCATGGCACCGAGATCCTCCTCGAAAACCTGCGACACGAATGGACCCCCGAGGACTTCAAGGACCTGGCCCGGGAGGTCTGGATGCTGCGCCCGCCCTTCGGGGACGCGCCCGGGGCCAGGGACGAGGATGATCGGTTCGAGATTGACCTACAGGTCCCGTCTCGGGAGACCAGGGATGAGTTCAACCACATCCTCAACGCGGCCATCGACAACTGGCTGGCCCGCGTGACCTGCACGTGCAGGGTGGCCGAGACCAGGGCGAGGCATTGGTTCAAGTCGAGCTCCGGGCCGGCTACGGACGCGACGAGCCGGGTAGCTACAAGGAGATCGTACCGCTCCCGGTCTTCTGGCGCGCACCGAGGGACGAGGACGAGCCAGAGGAGCGGCACGGCAGCGACCGCTTCCAGGTCGATCGTCTGAGTTACGAGATCCGGATCTACAACCCGAAATACCGCCAGCCCGAAGGGATCGCCGTGGGCGAGATGCGAGCCAATCTCGGCAGCTTCGGTGGCGTACACATTTACGATGCGGGGTTTCGGCTGCCCTACTATGGCGGCTCTGGTGCCGATCACGACTGGCTGGGTCTCGAATACGAGCACGCCCATCGACGCTCCGTCTCCCGGCTTCTTCCGCAGAAGCTGCAGTTCGATAAGATGATGCAGGACCTGTCTTCGAACGGGCGGGTCTTCGGTATCGTGCGCATCAATACCGGGCATGAAGCGACCCTCGGACAACGTTTGGGCGTAGCCCCGGGCAATTACCTGACGATCAACCCTGGTCGCGATCGGTTGGTCGACAACGAGGCCTACCGCCAGCTTCGCGCACTGGTGCGCTTGGGCATCGATTTCTACGTCAGCTGCTACCGCAGACGGCGTCTCGAGCGGGTCGAGAAGCGGCGCCCCACCGAGCGCCCGGAGGAGAAGCGGGAGCGTATCCAGTCCGTCCTGGCGGAGCATCGTGCCTCCATCCCCGAGCCGATATTCGAGCACATTGCTCGGGAGCTCCAGGACTATTCCAAGGCGATCGAGCAGGAGGAGGCGTACCAGGAGGGCTTCTTCGCGCTGCTCGGACCCCTGGCCACCGCGGGGATGGTCTCGTTGGCCCTGAATCACGAGATGGCACGGCAGTTGTCCGCACTGGAAGGGACCTCCGAGCGACTGGCGGCCCTCGCCGACGAGACGGACAACCGTGACTTGGCGGCGCTGTCCGCGGATCTGTCCACCTGGGGCCGCCGCATGCGCGATATCCGGCGCCTGTTCGGACCGCTGACCAACGAAGAGGATCGGCGGGACATGCAGCGATACCGGGCCCTCCCCCTGCTCCGCCAAGTACGTGATGCTCTTGCCCCGTTTCTCGGCGGTGTCGCGGTCACGCTGGAGGGCGTCCCCGGGGACCTGCGCCTGCCGCCGGCCCCCTACGCCGATTGGAATGCGCTCTTTCAGAATGTCGCAATCAATGCGATCAACGCCGTGCTCGATACCGAAAGGAAGGTGATCGAGGTAGCCGGCGGCAAGACGGGGCGGAGGTTCTGGATGCGGATCAGCGATTCCGGCGTCGGACTCGGCGTCCCATTGAACGAAGCACAATGGCTCTTCGAGCCGTTCGAGCGGCGGCTGAAGCTCTCTGCCGACAGACAAGCCCTCGGACTCGGCGGCCAGGGCCTGGGATTGACCATCGTGCGCATGATCGCCGAGAACCGCCACGCCAAGGTCGGCTTCGTGGAGCCGGAGCCCGGCTTGTCTACGACGTTCGAGCTGAACTGGGGGACTTGATGAACGATCCGATAACGGTATTGGTCGTCGACGACGACGCGCAGCGGGCAGAAGAATATAGCCGCCTGATCAAGCTGGGAGGTGGAGACCGCGTCGATGTCTTGGTCGCCACGCTGATCGACGATGCGTCGGCTGACGGTAGTAGGTTGCTGGACTTGAGGGATGCAACAAGGATGCTCGAGGAAAGAACCGCCTATTTCGTTGCTCCGGAGTCAGTAGATGAAGACGAGCCGCACCGCGGCAATTTCATATTCGATTGCTGCGATGTAGTCGTGATAGACAACGACCTGGAGATGCTAGAGGGAAACAGACCTACGGCTGAGGTTTTTCTTGGACAAATACGAGCGTTCACGGATTGTAGCTTCACCGTTGTCCTGAACAAGTCTCCAGAGGCCGACTTCGACCTGAATCTGAAAGACGAGGTTACCACCAAGGCGGATCTTGGTATGAACAAGTCGTTTTTGGAGTTGCCTTGGTTGTGGAACAATGAAGAAGCGCTTGTCGCCAACCATCGGTATTCCGGCTTTCGACCGTCGTACTGGCCGGCTATTGTCGATGCCGTGGGTATGCGTCACGCCCAGCTGAAAGAGATATCATCCCTGTTGGACGAGTCGATTGCCGGTTATTTCGAGTTGGATGCGGATGAGGTCTGGGACCGGTTGAGCCGCAACGCGGTTGCCAGGATTTGCCCGGGTAGCACGAATGAAGCGCGGACAACGATGTTTCGGAAATTCTTTCGCCACAGCGCCATTTCCTTGAGAGAGCAGGACCGGAAAAAGATCCTTGGAGACTTCTCCTGGGAGCAGGAAAGAGGTCTTTCGGCGGCAGATGCCGACAGGAAAAGGCAGCGGATCGCGGGTCGGGCGGACGATATCATTGCTCGCGTTGTCGCCGCGGAGCTGTCGCTATGGTTACAGCGAGATGTTCTGGGTCCACAAGACCCCCTTGTCGACCTGCCTCACCTGTTGGAGAGAATGCCGTTTCTGCTCTGCGACCCGAGAGATGAGCTGGAGATATGGAACGGTGCGCTGGAATCCAGGCAAGCGCCTTTCGGATTGGAGCCGAGCCTGTATCAGCGGCGATTGGCTCGGAGGCGTTTCCCCAGGGACAACCAATGGCTGGGGCGTGACGCCTGGTATTGGCCGATGCTGGACGGAGATGAAGAGCTTGCCGAATTGATGTTGGCCGACGAGACATACTTGAGATTCTTCTTCTGCGAAGATACCTCCCGATTCGAGTTGGCGGATCAAACGCAGGAGTTCGTTTGTGATTTCAACAACATCTGGGATAGCAGGCACATTCGTATGCTTCCGCCCGTGGAATATGCGCCCAAATCCCGGCTTGCAAGGTAGGAGCGTGCAATGAGGGAGGACATCTCGGCGATGCACCAAGCGTTCGGCCGCGTCCTCTTGACGCTTTACAAGTCTGCGCAGGCAGATTGGAACATAACAGCACGGGACAAGGCGTGGATCAAGAGCTGCTTGACGCATTCCCTTGCACCAAACGATTCGTATTTATCTGGGAAGCTGGCCTCATTGAACGGCAGTCTGTCGAATGCGCTCGTTCCGGTGTCCTATCACAAGGATAGAGGATGCCTAATCTATGCAGAGTGGGATTTTTCTGGCACGAATGTTCCGAGAGCCCAGATCAGCGTTCTCATACTTCCTTCCTTTCGGAAATCCCAAGAAATGCGTTTTATCGGATACCGATTCGATTCCCCCCATGACCATCCGGGAAACTCCGAGGATCGGCATAAGTACTGGCACGCGCAACCGATACGTTTGCTCGGGGAGTCGAAAGCGACAATTCCAGCGGCGCAGAGATTGGAGTGGATGCCGGACGATGTCCCCGCCTTTCCGATCGCGGCATGGACCCCTCTCTCACTGCTTGCAGCAGCGATTTACTCGGTTCTTGGTGCAGAGGCACAGAAGGAAAATCAAACAAGCCGTAATGCAGGCTGGTTACGACGACGTAAATGAAGTAATCCGTGCCGTCAATCTTGCTTCGAGCTGATTCTGGCCTGGACGTGTGGTATAGGCAGTTGTCCTGGTGCAGTTGTGAGCCGTCTCTTCGCGCGCAGGACGAACCCACCGATTGCCTGCGTTGACAGGTTCGGACGGGCGTCGGGCCCCATGGTGGTCAGGGTTGCGATCGGCATTTCCGCCGAGGTCTCGAAGACAGCGGCGCTGTGGCGAGGTCTCCCCATGGACTAGGCAGACTTCGGTCAGGTTTTCGTCGTGATGAAACGGGTGTCGCCAGAGCCGTCGTAGCCAATGTCGGATGAAGTCGATCGGGTCCGCGACGACGACGTGGTCATCGCCGCTCATCTTGAGGATCAACGCGAGCTCGGAGGGGATCACGCCTCGGGCGTGAGGTATCCGCCCGGCCCGTGCAGCATCGATCGGTCGAGAAACCGATTGTAGTACCGGCACGAGGGCTCGCCGAGATGCAGGCATGCCATGCATGCGCCTCCCGAGTGCAGGCATCCCGGATCGAGGGGGCAGCGGTGCTCGTCGTGGACGACGGCCGCGAGCAGGCCGTGAAGGTCCGACTCGAAGACGGCTTGCAGGCCACCCAGGACGAAATCGCCGCTCGAAGCGGCGTAGACGTAGAAGCCGAGGTGCAGCGGGACCAGCAGCTCCGAGAGGGCGTTGCGGTCAATGCCAGCGTGGACGGCGGTGAGGCGGATGAATCGGTGCGCATAGGAGTGCACGAGGGTGAGCAGCGCGCTCCCGGGGTCGTTCGGGTCCTCCGGGGCGCCCGGTTGCGGGATGCTGACCGCTTCGAGGATGGCGATTCGTGCCTCGCGTTCGCTGTCCGAGGGACGAAGCGCGACGCCGCGGCGTCGCAGCCAGTCGGCGACCCGGGAGGGCCGCAGGCGGACGAAGAGGGCCTCGGTCTCAGCCAGCTCGGCGTAGATCAAATAGGCGCCGTTGCGATGGCGGAACGGCACCAGCCGGCTCGCGCCGGGGGTGAGCTCGCCCCGGGTGTAGCCGAAGTTGCCGCTGAGCACCGGGAAGCGATCGATCAGGTCGACGGCAGCGAGGCCGGCAGCCTCCAGGGCTTGCGGGTAGTCGCGGCGATACAGCCTGCCAAGCGCGGAGTCCGGGGCCGTGGCATCGCGCAGATCCTCGGTGCGCAGCCTGGCCTCGGACACGGCCAGGGCGATGGTGACCGCCTGCTCCTCTGCCTCGGCGACCTTGTCGGCCGGCAGGGTCAGCTCGGTCTCGGGCGCGCCGAAGGCACCCGAGGCCTCGGCCGCCGCGATCATGCTCTCGACGGCGGCCGCGGGCAGATCCTTCGACAATTGACGGCGCAGCGACTCCCGCGTCGTGCCCACCTCATCGAGGGTGCGCGTCTCCATCCCGCCGACGACCCAGGACAGCGCCCGCGACGGGCCGCCGGCCTGGACGATCGCCTCGATCTTCTCGCGCGAGGGCGGGTTGACGATAACGACACCACGCTGGCTGTAGACGGATGCGGCCCGATGCACGTTGAAGCTCAGAGGGCCTTGGCCGCATTCGCACCGGGGGAAGCCGAATCCCTTGCGCAGCAGGGTTCCGCATTCTGGACAGACGAACTGGATCTCGGCGGCGGAGGCGGTGCCGGGAAACACGACCTTCACGTCGTCATGCTGCCTGCAGCGCGGTATCCAGGGGGTGCGGATGGCCCCGCAGGCGTCGTGATAGCCGACGAACGGGAGCTGTCCGGGCCAGGTGGTGCTCCCGCACTTGCAGGGCCCGTGCGGCGAGTCCCGCAGGCGCTGGCAGCGCTTGCACATCCAGAGCCGCGGGAAGGGCTCGACCTCGACGCCGTTCGCTCGATCGAGGGTATAGACCCAGATATCGCACCCGCGCTGGAGATCCGCGACCAATCCACCGTCCTTGCCGGTGGCTTGCCAGGGGGCGGCCTGGCGGCACAGGGCCGCGCGCAGAGTGGCCATGTCGAGCGCGGTTTGACGCAACGGTTGGCGCCATTGGCGGACCTTCCAGACGCCGCCTTGGAGGTCCACTGTCTGCTCCGGCAGGTAGCCGTAGAGGATCTGCGAGAGGCTTCGGTACTCTTTCATCGCAGGCGATCTCCATAGACCGGGGCCTGTTCCTCGACGTCGCGCAGCGACAGCATCGGGCCACCGGTCGGCGACAGGTCGCTCGGGAAGCGGTAGATGCCGCCGGGGTCGCGCAGGTTGCGGAAGAACCGCTCGTACCAGTCGTCGAGATCCCGTCGCAGGGGCTCGTCCATCGGACCGGCGAGATGCAGTGCCTCGGCGATAGCCTCGGCCTCCGCCGCTGGATCGAGCCCGGTGGCCTGGACGAAGGCGCGCAGCCGCGTGACCGTCGTCAGCGGGGTGCCGTTGGCCGGCTCGTGGATCGCCAGGATGCGGGCCAGGGCGAGGCCCGCGATGGTGCGCTCCAGGACCCGCCGGCTGCGGCGGGTCACCGGGATGGGCTCGACGAAGCGATCACCGTGCTCGACGTACTTGCCGAAGGAGCGATAGATGCTCGCGTCGCGTTCGCGCCCGATCTTGTGCATGACCAGGACCAGGCCGGGCCAGCGCCTCCCCACCCGTGCAGTGGTCTGGATGAACTCAGCGGTGGTGAGTGGAAGGCCCCACATCACCATCAGGTTCAGGCGGTCGATATCGACGCCGTGGGACATCATCGACGAGGCCGCGACGACGTGCAGGCGCTCCTCGAAGGCGTCTTCGGGCCGCTCCAGGCGCTCGAGGGCGCCCCGCACATGCTCGAAGGGGTCGCATCCGGTGAGGGTGGTGGTGTTCAGCGCGGTACCGACGCGGACCTGGGTCTCGAGGGAGCGCATGACAGCATCGATGTCCCTGATCGTGTTGCCGTAGACCACGTTCGTACCGTACAGGGACACGAGACCGGAAGCGAATCTGGGGTCGATCCCGGCGCTGCGGCAGACCTCCTCCGGGGCCTCGACCAGCCGGCGGATACTCGACTGGAGCTCGGTGAGGATGCGGTCGACGGTGTACTCGATGGTCACCCCGCGCGGCGCGATCGCGACGAAGCGGCGCATGAGCCGATCCGAATCGGAGGTCCAGAAGCCGCGTGCCGCCGTCGGTCCCTGGACCGGAAAGACGCGCGCCGCACGCCGGTAGAGCACGTCGACCTGCTTCTCGTAGCCGGTGAGGGTGGCCGACGAGGCCAAGATCTTCGGGCGCCGTCCGCACAGCTCGATCTGTAGCGCATCGTAGAGGGCCTCGTAATGGGCGTCGACCGCGCCCAGGCTGTCCTTCAGCAGGTGCAGTTCGTCCTGGAGGCGAAAGCTCGGACCGAACCGGGCAGAGTCCATATCCAAGGGTGCGACCGAGCCGCGGCAGCCCGGGACCAGACATCCGTTCGGGTGCCTGCCGCGAGGGGCGTAGGTGTAGCCGTGCCCGGGGAACGAGCATTTGCCCCAAGGGGCGCCGACCAAGCCGCGCATCGCCGCCTGCATGGCGATCGAGGCCGCCTTGTCGAGGGTGCCGACGACGACGGTGGGGAGAAAGCGATAGATCTCCTCGTCGACGATGTAGAAGGGGAGATTCTCCTCCGGCCAGGGCACGCATCGTTGCTGCAGCGGTGGGCGAGTCGCCAGAAGCGGCGATCGAAGGCCATCTCGATCGTCTCGCCGTGGCAGAACGGGCAGCGCAACAGGACCTGATAGGCCTTCGGCATTTCATCGTCTTCCGGGTCGGGCTTGCCGTGCTCGGGCTCCTCGTCGATTCGGTTGGGCGTCGCGGCCTGTCCGACGAGGAAGCCGACCGAGAAGGGGTCTCCCGGGATCTCCTCCTCCCGGCGGATGCGCTCGGCACCGGCCATGGCGTCGGCGAACCGCTGGGTCTGCTGCAACGACAGCATCCGCAGCGGGAAGCGGCTCCAGGCTGTGATGCCGCCGCCCTTGCCGGTCAGCCGGTCGTAGAGCGCGGCGGTCACGATCAGTCCGAGATAGGTCTCGGTCTTGCCACCGCCGGTGGCGAACCAGACGATGTCCGCGATGCCGCTCTCGCTGTCCGGATCGACGACGCTGGCCAGGTTCGCGAGCAGGAATCCGAATTGGAACGGGCGCCACCCGTCGTACTTGCCGTTGGCCGACAACAGCATCGCCTGGTTCATGGCCCGGAACGCGCGGCTCAGCGTGGGATCGCGCTGCAGCTGCTCGACGCCGAGGGCGATGCGCCGCTGCTCCTCCGCGAAGTCCGCGGCGGCTCGGGCGGCGCCTTCGCGCATGTCTGGGCTCCATGCCTCGGAGCTCGCCCGGCCATCCAGGCTCTCCTCGCCCCAGTGCTGCTCCCCCCACTCGGCCAGGACGGCGAGCAAGCGGTGTGCGGCGGGGATCGGGTCCGCGGCGAGCGAGGAGAAGCGCAGATCCGGAGCCGGGTCGTCCAGGCTCCAATACAGGGGACGCTCGCGGTCTGCGGTGACGGTGTCGACGGTGACGAGCGTGTCGTGCTCGACGGCCTCGACGCCGCAGTTGATGCCGTAGGCGAGAACGCTCCGATCGTAACGGAACGAGTCGGGGAGTGCCTCCAACTGGTAAGGCTCGACGGAGAGTCCCGATACCCCGAGTGCGCACTCGTAGAGGTTCGTGTCCTTCAGCACGGCATGGTCCCGCGGGGAGCGGTTCACCAGGAGTATGGTCAGCTCCGGCTTGCGATCGGCAGTGCGCGAGACCTCGACGCGGATCTCCGCGCCGAGGCCAGAGGTGCCGACTACCGCGGCGAGCGCGCACTCGAGCACCTCAGTGCCGAAGGCGGTGGTGCCGACCGCGGGGTCCACATCGATCGCGATGGCCTCCGTGAACGCGGGGGTCTTCGTCCAGGGTCCGCCCTTGGCCTGTATCCAGGCGCGGGCACTCGCGTGCACATGGAAGGACCAGGGGCCGGCAGCGACGGGCTTCAGTCGGATGCCAACGGCGCAGGGATCGATACGCTCGCCTCTCTCGCCCCAGCCCAGGGCGATCACCGCCTCTTCCGACGCCAAGCGGCCGAGCCAGAACTTCCCGGCGGGCTCGACATCGAGCTCGGTGAGCTCGTCCCCGCGTCCTGCGACCAGCAGTCTGTCTTCCAGCCAATCGACCAGCTTCTCGGCGGCCCCATAGAGATCCATGATTCTCTCCTTTTTGTGCGTCACTCAGGCGCATCAGGCATTATCGTCGTAGCCCATCGCGGCGAGCCTGCGCCGCAGCTTCTCCAGGCACTGGACCTGGATCTGGCGGATGCGCTCTCGCGTGACATCGAACAGCTCTCCCACCTGCTCCAACGTCTTTTCGTCGCCATCCCCCAATCCGAAGCGTTCTTCGACGATCCGACGTTGTCGAGACGTCAGTCCGCTCAGCGTCAGGTTCAGTACCCGCGCTCGGTCCATCGCCAAGATCTGCTCTAACGGTGCGGGTAGGTCCGAGACCAGGAAATGGCCCAGGGGTGTATCGTCATCCTCGCGGAGAGGTTGGTCGATGGAAACCGTGTTGAAGTCCGCCAAATCGAGATAGAAGCGGACGCGTTCAGGGTCCCACTCAAGCTCCGCCGCCAGTGCGTGCACATCGGGTGCGCGTCCACTGATGCGGGTCAGCATGCGCTCAAGCAGACGAAGCTTGCGAATCTTCCCGGTGACATGAACCGGGCAGCGCACGAGTCGCGAGTGTTGGTCGACGGCACGGCCGATCGCCTGCCGAATCCACCAAGTCGCATAGGTGGAGAAGCGGAATCCTTGCTCGGGATCGAACTTGTCGACGGCGCGCATGAGACCGAGGATTCCTTCTTGGACCAAGTCCTCGAAATCGAGACCGGTCGACTTCGTGTGTTGCTTGACGTTGCTAACCACCAAGCGCAGGTTCGCGAGCACCATTCGTTCATAGGCGCTGCGGCCCCGCGCGATCGTCTCGCGCACGAACGCATCATCTTCGAGCTCGCCCGCCGCAAGTGCATCCAAGGTTTGACGATCGAGCGCGATGCGCCGCCCTAGCTGTGTTTCTTCGTCTGCCGTCAGGAGGGGCGTTTCGAAGAAAGCTTTGAATGGAGTACCGAGCAGATCAGCGTCGTCTGCTCCTTGCTCCCCTGGATCTGAGCTGTCGTCGGCCTCATCTGCGTCGACCTCGATGCCTTCCGCCGCGAGGCCGTCATAGACCTCAAGGCACTCTGCGGGCGAGAGTGCGCGTTTGACGAGCGTGCGCTCGACCTGCTCCCGATCGAGATACCCGCCTCGACGATGGTGATCGTCGATCAGAACCGCAATCGCCCTGGTCGCCTTCTCGCTCGACATCTGGACCATTTCCCCTACGCGGCATTTTCCGCCGGCTCCTTCCTTGCTCTCGGTGCCATCGCCGGATACTGCGCCACGATTGCGGTGGTCACCAATCGAGGACCGAGACGCGTGGTTCGAGGGGAGCGTGCTTCCGTGTTGCTCTTGGCACATTGTGCCATCCGGCGACCAGCTCGGTAAGAGCGGAAACTGCGATGACCAGCAGGAGGCGCAACGTGAACGGGAAACCCCGTGACCAATTCTGGCTTGTATCCCGCTATTCGGAAAGATCCTGAACGACACCAGTGACTTGGCACAGTGTTCGCCATCAATTGAGTAGGCGGCGTCGCAATTTGGACGTCCCGTCCTCTCGATTGGGACGAGGCGCTGAACCTGCGCCTCATGGGCGACGGCCAGCTCGTCCCGGGCTCGGGCACAGCCTGGAGCTGGGATGCCGCCCTGGTTCTCGATCTGCAACAGGGGGAGGGCGTCGCGCTCGAGCGTCGCCTATACGGCTACGACCCGGCCTTGTATGCACCGTCCGAGCGCCGCGATTGGTGGGACCTGCAGCATGTGTTCACGGATACGGGCGATCGCTATGCCGCGCTGTACATCGACCGCCTGAGTCTCGCCTACAGCGATGAGCATGCCGTGCTCAGGCTCGGCCGCCGGGCGTTGACCTGGGGCGGCGGGCTGGTGTTCCACCCCATGGACCTGTTCAATCCCTTCCCGCCAAACGCCTTCGATACCGAGTACAAGCCGGGGGCCGACATGCTTTACGGACAATGGTTGTTCGACAACGGCTCGGACCTCCAGGGCGTGGTTGCGCCGCGCCGCGATCCGCTGACGGGTGAGGTCGAGGCCGATCAGAGCGCAGCTGGCCTGAAGTGGCACGGCTTCCTCGGCCAGGAGCAGCAATACGGCTACCAGCTCATGCTCGCGCGCAATTACGACGACGATGTGCTCGGCATCGCGCTGAGCGGCAGCCTGGGCGGTGCCACCTGGACCGCCGAGGCGGTGCCGACCCGCTTGTCCGGCGGTGGGCTGCGTACCTCCTGGCTGGCAAACATCCAATATGCCTGGACCTGGCTCGGAAAGAGCTACAACGGCTATGCGGAGTACTTCCGCAACGGCTTCGGTGTCGGGGGCTCGGGCAATACCCTTGCCGAGCTGCCCGTGCCGCTCGTCGAGCAGATCGCCAGGGGCGAGCTGTTCACGGTGTCACGCGACTATCTGGCGCTCGGTCTAACCCTGGAATGGACGCCTCTGCTGGACATCGAGCCACTTCTGATCTCCAACGTAAACGACGGCAGCGCCCTGGTCCAGGTGCAGGCCGTGCGCAGCCTCAGCGAGAATCTCAAGCTCAGACTGGCCGCCCAGTCCGGCATCGGCCCGCGGAGCACCGAGTACGGCGGGCTGGAGACCACCGCGGGGTCGGGCATCTACGTGGCCCCGGGTCGCTACCTGTATGCGCGGATCGATTGGTACTTCTGAGAACCTCGGGGTTGGCCTTGTCCGATGGAATCCCGTCGGAGCTCGGAGGATGGCTAGGGCGAGACGATACCCAATTTCAACTACCCTTTCGTGCTCAATCTAGAGTCGACTCGTCCGCTGAGGACAGGTAAGCGGCATCAGCACTTGTCAGCGATCCCTTCACGATGGTCACCGGGTCCCCCACACGGGTCGATACGAAAAGTTGCCGTGCCGTTCCGCGTGGCACCCGAATGCATCCATGGGAGGCCGGGTGAGATGGAACAACGCCTTCGTGCAGACCGATGGCACCGGCATTGAGACGCAGGAAATAGGGCATTTGTGCGTCATATAGGTTAGATGTCCAACGGCGATACCTGTTGGTGATTACGTACTTTCCCGGTGGTGTCTCGTACCCTTGACGTCCTGTCGAGACACGTGTCTTCAGGCGCACGGTTCCATCCACGTACAGCGCTGCAGTTTGGTCCGCGAGTGATACCAGTATCCGGCGTCGCTGCTTTGCGGGATCGGGATTCCGTCCAAGCAGGAGCTGCATCATCGGAACATCCTGCTGATGTGCCGCAAGCCCGATCGGCCAGGTGCCCAGCACACGGGTAGGCGTATCCAAACGGGCGTTGTGCTCGAGTAGGACACGGACCGTGTCTCGACGTCCCCTGAGGACAGCCAGCATGAGCGGAGTCAGACCACGGTCCTTGGTGAGGTATTTTCGAGCAAACGGTGTGTTGAAGAGGTCGGCAAACACATCGCGCGCGGGAGACACGATCCGCGCGTCGATGTCGGCTCCATGGTCAGCCAAGGTTGCGACCACATTTGGGCGATCGAGTGCGACCGCCAGCGCGAGCATCGATTGCCCCTCGCGGCCAACGATCTCGGGATCGGCGCCATGATCGAGCAGCACTCCAACCAGCTCGGGTGACGCATTGCGCACCGCCCACTCGATGACGGACTGTCCGTCGATCATCGTGGCCACGGAGGCTCCGCCGGCAAGCAGGTCCGACAGGATTTCAGTGCGCCCTCTGCGGAGGGCGCGATAGACGAGTCCGGTAGCCTCGGCCCCGTGCGAGAGGAGCAGACTTACGAAAGCCCGCTCGTCGGTGTCGACCGCATACTCGATCAGTCGCGTGCCGTTCGGGGAGGGAGTTTCGATGTCGGCGCCGTGGTCGAGAAGAAGCTCGGCGAGTTTGGTGTCCCCGGTCTGGGCCGCGTAGGCAAGGTAGGAGATGTCCGGCGAGAAGGCCGCGTTCGCGCTCGCTCCGTGCAGGAGGAGCGCGTCGATCATCTTGTAGTCTGTACGCCTTATGGCATGGGCAAGAAGCGACACCCCTTGCCGATCTGCGACATCCGCGTCGAGATCGTAAGCCAGGAGCAACCGGAGGAGGGTCAAGTTCCCCGTGGCGACAGCCTGGAACGGTGCCGGTTTGCGGCCCTTGCCAAGAGGGACGAGGGGGTTTCCGTGATGCTCGAGGAAGAGTTTTGCGATCGAAGTATCGTCGCCGAGCAGCGCAAGGCTGAGCGGAGGGTAGCCTTCGGCGTTGACGAGTCGCTGATCGGCGCCTCCTTCCAGCAGCATCTCCACCGCTCGGCCCGCCCCCGCCCTGACCGCAGTGTGCAGGGGAGTCGATCCCCTGCCATCGCGATGATCGAGGTCGCCGCGAGCGTCAAGCAGGAGCGTCAGTGTCTCGGTATCGTCACGTGCACAGGCTTCGTGCAGGGCTCTAGGGTAATCCTCCGAGGCGATGCCGCGAAGGGCAAGCTCGAAGCGCGCCAGTAGAAACGGGCCGAACAGGGCGAGCGCGACACCCACTGTCGCTAAGACAATGATCGTCGCTGCGATCCAAGGGAATCGGCGGGATGATGGGGTGGTGTCCACCTTCGTCCGCAACGGATCGGTCCTCCTGCTTGAAATTCTACGCGATTAGTAACCGGTCACGGCCCATTGCAAAACAGGGGGGCTTGGGTGCGGCCACGACATAATGTTTGTGTGAGAAGTATACTGTAACCTTCTGTGAAGGCAAGAGGAGTGCAGGCATGGCGCAGGTGTCACACACTGCCCTAATGGAGTCACTCTTTAGTGGCCCTGAAGAGCCTCGAACAGGGGTTAGGGTTTCGCGTTTTTTGACCCTTTTGCAAGGGGAGATTGAGCGGCTTCAGGAAGGGGATCCGGACCCGGAGCGTGAGGAAATGTTGGAATGGGTCAAGGAGATTGCAGAAACCTCGGAGCACACCTACGGATCGCGGCGCAGGCAGCCAAGGCGCTGCGGGCACTGGGATATCGGGTGAGCATCAACTGCAATCACCGCCAGGCGGTGTTCGAGAATTGCCTGGAGTGGGACTTTGCTATCGAGGCCCCCGACCATGTCTATGCCGATGACATCACCTGTCCGTGTGTGGACGCAGCAAGGATGGCTGTACCTGGCCGTGGTCATTGGCCTGTACTCGGGCAAGGTCGTGGGTTGGTCGATGGGACGGCGCCTGACCGCCACCTTGGTCTGCGCGGCTCTGCAGATGGCGCTATGGCGTCGCCGGCCGCCGAAAGGGCAATTGGTCCACCATTCCGATCGCGCGTGCATTACGCCAGCGAAGACTTTCGCAAGCTGCTCAAGGCCCATGGCATCGAGGGCAGCGTGAGCCGCAAAGGCGATTGCTGGGATAACGTGGTGGTCGAAAGCTTCTTCGCCACTATGAAGTCGGAGCGGATCCACTAGCGCGGCTACCAGACCCGCGGGGAAGCACGAGCCGACATCGTCGAGTACATCACGATGTTTTAAACAGGCGGCACCTACACTCGAAGCTGGGCTATCAGAGTCCAGATGAGCTCGTGAGAAATGGCCGACTGGCCGATGTGGATTAACGGGGTGTCCGTTGTTGCTTGACCACCTCATCTCCCACTGCTCAAAAACCACCGACAGGGCGAGGGCTTATGCCGCGTTCAAGACCATCATCGAGACCACACGCAAACGCGGGAAGTCCCTGGCCAGCGGGCTCATGGACGTGTTTTGCTCCGGTAACAAGGCATCTGATCCGGCTCCATCAGACTCCGCTTCCTGTCCATCCTGACAACCTCCGACCCCCAGAGGGCTCGTCTCATCAGGACGAAGCCTCGCTAATCAAGTACCTCAAATCAATAGCACGAACACGGCCAGTGCAAGCGCCAAGCCTATGATTAAGCTGATTGCCACGTAGGGACCGGCGTCGGGAACAATACGTTTCTCTGTTTTTCGCAACTCATCGTCGACTTTCGAACAGTAGTCGTTCCATTTCTCCTTTTGTGTCTCACGGTTCGCGGACGCGGCGTTTACCGCGTCAAAGATTTTGGCAAGAGCGGAGGTCACTTCGCCCCTACCGGTGCCGATGTCGTGTTCCAAATTATCAACCCTCTGATCGAGGTTTTTGGTACGGAAATTCTTATTCCGATATCTCAGACAGCTTTTCAAACAATTAGATAGGCGTGAGCCTGGTAGGATGGGCATCGCCTACCATGCCAGCCAAAGGGTGGGCAATGCCCACCCCACCGAGCTTGCTCTTTGCGTTACCGAAGAGCCGAACATTCCCCATCCCCAGTAACACAATTCGCCCCGCTATTTTGTTCCGAGGAGGTTCGATGGCGCTGGTGGTCAGACCATCTTCCGCCAGGATTGTGGCTACTCCCTCCAGGGTCAGACCGGCGTCGAGAAAGCGGTTCGCCCCAAGCACCTTGCCCTGGGCCAGCCGGGCGCGAGCGACAAAGGGCGCGAGACGGGCCTCGTCCCAGCTGAAGTGGGGCGAGTCTGAATGTTGCCAGATCCAGGTGGGCGACGATGGCATAGGGTAATCGCTTCAATATATGAAGCGATTGTGGCCTCGAATGGCTTCAGCGGCAAGGATCAGTGACGCGGAAACAGACTTTTAATTTTCTTTTCCGCCAGTCGCCTTATTGCTCTCGCAACGCAGTCGCAACCGGCATCCGGGCCGCCCGGATCGCCGGGAAGAGTCCGCCGATAAAACCGATGACGAGCGCAAATACGATACCCTGGACCAATAGCGATCCGGTGACGTCGAATGCAAAGGTCATCTGGCTGAAACTGACCCAATTCAAGCTCGCGGTCTTGATCCCGTCGAAGGCCAGATAGGCTAGTAATCCGCCGATACCACCGCCGACCAGAGCTAGTATCAGTGATTCCGTCAGTACCGAGATGACCACGGGACCGCTTCGGAACCCGAGCGCGCGCAACGTCGCGATCTCCCTGCTGCGCGCCGACACAGCGGTATACATGGTGTTGAGCGCGACGAAGATGGCGCCCAGGCCCATGATCGCCGCGATCGATGTGCCCAGCCCTGTGATCAGGTTATTCGTCACCGTGGTTTGTGCCGAGTAATAATCGGCTTCACGCTGGACCTTGACATTGAGGCGCGGGTCGCTGGTCAGCGTGTCCTTGAATTCGCCGTAGCTGGCGGCCGACGCGAGCTTTACGAACATCGATTGGTAGCTGTTGCCGCGCCGGAACGCTGGCTGCAGCACGGCTGCATCGGCCCAGATCTCCGACTCGGCGATGCCGCCGTTCGCCGCCATGATCCCGACGACCGGCCAGAGCTCGTTGCCCACTGGCAGCTGGTCGCCGACGCGCAGACCCTCAAATTGGCCGCTGGCGCCGATGCCGGCGATCACTTCCTTAAAGCCCCACTCGAATTGCCTGCCCTCGATCAGCTGGAAATCATCTCTTACGGCAAAGGCCGGCCGCGTTACGCCCCGCAATGGCACGTTCGCGTCAGTGCCGGTGGACAGCTTGGGCCGGTCGATGATTACGTACAGCTCTGGAGAGGCGAGTGGTCCGTCCTGGCTGCGGGCGATCCCGGGGGCATCGGCGATGATGCGGGTGTCGTCGCCGGTCAGGCCGCTGGTCATCTCGGTCGTGGAGCCCGATCTAAGCACGATGGCATTGTCTCGAGCGGCCGAGCTGGTCATGGTTTTCTGGATACCGGCGGCGATCGACAGCACGCCGACCATGACCGCGACGACGCCGGCGATTCCGATCATGGCGGTTACCGAGGAGCCCAGCCGCTGCGGCAAGGAGCGGATATTGAAGCTGGTAACCGCGACCACCTGGGCGAGCCAGTTGATGAGCCCGACGATCATGTCATCTGCGTAGCGCGTCTGCGATCCGGAGCCGCTGTGCCTGAATCGCGGGCAGTATGCCCGCGGCCAGTCCCATCAACAGGACAATCAGGACACCGACCGCGAGATCAGCGAGCGGTATGAAGAATACGGGCAGCGCACCCTTGGTGGGATCGCCGTAGGTAGTAAGAAACCAAGCCAGTGCGAGTCCAGCAAAGCCACCCGTGCAAACGATGAGCATCGCCTCGAACAGCACCAGAAACAGCACACCGGTGTGGGTGAAGCCGAGCGCCTTCAGCACCGCGATCTCCTGCGTACGTTCCCTGACGGCCTGGGCCATGGTATTGCCGGTCACCAGCAGAATCGTGAAGAAGACCGCGCTCAATATCGCTTTCAGCATGATGCTGATGTTGCCCATCTGATTGGCGAATCCCTGCAGGAAGGCGCCTTCGGGCTCGGTCTTGGTCTCGTAAGGCGAGTTGGCGAACTCCTCGTCGATCTCGGCCGCGACACGGGCCGCGTTCTCGGGATCATCGATGCGCAAAGTATACCAGCCGACTTGGCCGGCTCCCATCATGCGCGCCTCATCGAGATAGTCATAACGAAAGAAGAATTGACCCGTATCCGTGCCTTTCTCCGCGCCTTCGTAGATGCCGACCAGATCGAATTCCCAGGTCTGGCCGCCATCTTTCTTCTGCCATATGGTCGCCTCCAGCGGAATGCGGTCGCCGATCTTCCAGCCGTAACGGTCCGCGAGGGCTCGCCCTGCGATCGCACCGGTGCGGGTCTCGAGCCAGGCGGTTTTTTCTTCGTCGTCGAGCAGATACTCGGGATAGACGTCCATGAAATCCTCGGGCGGCACCGCTATCTGCGGGAAAAAGTTTGTCGGTTTCTGATATACGCCGCCGAACCAGGTCGAGTGCACCGCGTTGGAGACACCCTTGATGCGCTCGATTCGGGGCTCGTAGCTTTCCGGCAACGGTCGGATCAAGGAGATCCGATGACGCGTGAGCAATCGGTCGGCCCCGGCGACGCTGACGCCCATATCGAATGCCTGCTTGACCGCGGCGAGATAACCGAATAACACGAAGGCGACAAGGATCGACAGCAGGGTCAGGATGGTGCGGGTCTTCTTGCGCCGGAAGCCGCTGAGAAGCAGGCTCAGAAATTTCACGCGACCTGCTCCGCAGACAGCCGCCCCTTGTTCAGGAACAGCGTGCGGCTGGCGCACTTCGCAGCGTGACTGTCGTGGGTGACCATGATGATGGTCTTGCCGTGCTCCCTGTTCAGCGCCTGCAGGAGATCGAGGATCTCGTCGCTCGACTTCGCGTCCAGGTCGCCGGTAGGCTCGTCACACAATAGCAGCGTGGGGTCGGTGACGATCGCCCGTGCAATGCCGACACGCTGTTGCTCGCCGCCGGAGAGGGTCTTCGGAAAATATGCCTTGCGATGGGACAGGCCAACGACGTCCAAGGCGATATCGACGTGCTTGCGACGCTCTGAGCGCGACAGATGGGTCAGCAGCAGCGGCAGCTCCACATTGCGCTCGGCCGAGAGCGTCGGCATCAGGTTATAGAACTGAAATACCAGGCCGACATGGCGCGCCCGCCAGCCGGCGAGTCGTCTCTCCGACATCTGGTCGATGCGCTCACCGCCGATATCGACGCGGCCTTCCGATGGGCGGTCGAGTCCCCCGATAATGTTCAGCAGGGTGCTCTTGCCGGATCCGGACGGGCCCATCAAGGCGAGGAACTCTCCCTCCGGGATCTCGAGGTCGAGACCGCCGAGCACGTGGATCTCCTCGGATCCGCGTCTGAAAATCTTGTCGACGGCCTTGATGTAGACCAGGACCTGTTGCGACTCCATCACTTTTCCTCCCGGACGCTATCGCCGTCTGTAAGCTCGGCGGGGCCTTCGGTAATCACCGATTCCCCGGGGCTGACGCCGGCCCTCAGTACGGCCTCTGCACCCCTTCGCTCCGTCACCGTGACGGCACGCCTCTCGACCCGGCCATTGTCGACGATCAGTACGATGTCCCTTCCTTTGTCCTTTCGCAGAGCGGCTGCAGGCACGACGATGCCTCTCGTCTGCGGGGATTGCTGCTCGGTCTCCTGAAACGCGACCTTGACCCCCATGTCGGGAAGAATGCGCGGATCGAGCTCGTCGAAGTCGATCCTCACTGCGACCGTGGCCCGCTGCCGATCCGCGGTCGGGATGATCGCGATCACCTTGGCCGGAATCTTCCACTCCGGGTAGGCATCGAGCACCGCCGTGACCGCCTGGTCGGCGGTGACTCGGTTGATATAGGCTTCGTTGACGTCGACCTCGATTTCCAGCGAGCCCATATCGACCAGCGTGCCGATACCGGTCCGGGTAAATCCTCCGCCTGCCGAGAGCGGCGAGATCATCTCGCCGGGTTGCGCATTCTTGGCAACGATAACGCCGGCGAAGGGCGCCCGGATGATAGTGTCATCGATCTGTTGTTGCCACACCTCGACTTGACGTTGCGCGACGATCACGTCCGCGCGCTGGCTCTCGAGCCGGGCGGCGAGCGAGTCCTTGCCAGCCTCTGCCGCGTCGAGTTCGGCTTCGCTGGCGACACCCTTTTTCACCAGTCTTACCGTTCGGTCCATTTTATGCGCGGCTTCGACAAGGAGTGCCCGGGTCTCCCTCAGCGCGGACTTGGCAGCCTGAAGCTGCGCCTCGGCAAGGCGAAAACTGACTCTCACATTGGAGTCGTCCAGTTTCGCGAGGACCTGGCCCTGCTCGACCTGCATCCCTTCCTCGATGAAGACATCCATGACCTTCCCCGTTACCTTCGAAGACACAGTCGCCTGGCGCCTCGCGGTAACATAACCCGAGGCATCGAGCACCGTGCTCTGAGCTGCGCCGATCTCGCGCGCGGCCGTGCTGCGGACCTCCGGCTCCTGCGGCCCTCCCAGCCACCACCATGCCGTCAGGAGGATCACCACGGTGGCGCCAACAACGAGAAACAGCCATTTTCCAAGGCTGTAATCACGCTCCTGCGTTCGATCGATTTTCAGCCCGTCGAGCGCGCCTTTCTCCATGGCAGACTACCGGTATGTTGATCTTTCAGACATGCATCGTCTGTATGCGCATGAGTAGGTGGATTATAGGCGTGGGCGGTAATCCAGGCGAATCTGTCCGGGAGATGGGAATCATCGGAGTCCGCATAACAGTCGGTGAAGGATAGATACTATGCAGGGCGACTAGGACTAACCTCCAGTTGAGAGGACAAACTTAACTGAATCGGAGGTGAGAAATGAGACGGCCCGAGACACCCTTTGGAAAACAAGATAGCGCAGGGGAGCCTGC
>Ga0210085_1000324_pt1 | contig 20844 bp, 20 predicted proteins | sample China_Galinas_PW_5_FD_184866 | JGI IMG/M metagenome (GOLD analysis project Ga0210085, IMG submission 184866) | Wetland microbial communities from San Francisco Bay, California, USA, that impact long-term carbon sequestration - China_Galinas_PWC_D1... | ecosystem: Environmental > Aquatic > Marine... | reverse complement strand
AGCGGCGGGTCTCTGCGAGCAATGCGCCGAGCGCAGCACTCTTGCGTGGCGTCGAGAATCCAATCGACTCGGCAAAGCGCTCCATGTCCGAGCCAGAGATGCGAAGGTCAAAGCCCTCACGCGACTCGTATGCGACTGCGGTGCCGTCCTGGCGGGTGTAGGAAAACGACGCCTTACCGGACTCGGAAACTCGGTAGATGCGTCCGCGGACCCCAAATGCCGAAAGCATGCGCTGAACATCCTTGAGCAGAGCCTCGCTACGGCTGCCAAGTCCGACATAGCGATTCGCCTTGCCACCCGACTCCACTCGGGAGACGCATCCATCGGCGCCGTACAGGCCACGTAGGAACGCCGCCTGCACCTCGACAGGCGCAGCGAAGATCATGTCCGGCGCTCGCTTCTCGTGAGCACGCACGGTGCCAATGCCTAGCTGGCGGAAGAATTCCCGCACCGTCTCGCTACCGGCGCGCAGCTGCACAGTGCCGTTTTCCATCTCCTGGCGAGAGACTCCGCCAATCAGCTCCTCGAGTATTCCCTCATGGGAATCGGCGAGCCCGTCGTCGATGTCGTCTCCCCCGTAGCACCAACCGGTCTGGACTTCGGTCATCCAGCCATCGCCGACCAGATGACCGGTCAACTCGCCGAGCCCCTCGCTCCAGCGGTCAGGAAGCTCTTGGTGGGTGACAATGCCGCCGCGGCTGAATGACTTGGCGAGCGCCTCGACCTTGACCGGAAGTGCCCAGGACGCGTCGGTGGCCGTCGTGGCGCTGTCGTTCAGCAGGATCTCGTCCTGTTCGGTCAGCTCATCGGCCGGAACGTAGCCGCGGTTGGCCGTCCACAGACGATGGTTGGGGGTACAGCGCAACTCCCGCCCATCTGAGAAGCGCAGTCGCAGCACCGGCTTGACCCCGTTTCGCATGATCGCGATCGGGGCCGAGGCGAGCACGCCCTCGCCAGGCTCCTCCGCAGTCGCGCGGTGCGTGTAGACCTGGAACTCCTCGCCATCCCGGGCTCGCTCGTAGAGCTCCCCGAAGGGAATCTGGCCGATCGTCGTGTGAACGCGGGCATCCGCCGGGAAGCAGGGGTTGGAGGCGTTGATCCGCCCCGACTCCGGGCAGGTGTGCCAGCGGTTGATGATCGTGTCGTACTGGACTCCGGGGTCGGCGCATTCCCAGGCGGCCTTGGCGATCAGGCTCATCAGGTCGCGCGCCGGCAGCGTCCTCGTCGTCTCGCCGCTCGTGCGCGCCTTCAGCGCCCAGTCCTCGCCGGCTTCGAAAGCCTCCATGAACTCGTCGGTGACCCGCACCGAGTTGTTGGCGTTCTGGTACTGGATCGAGGTGAAGCCCTCGCCGTCGATCGACATGTCGAAGCCGGCTTCGCGCAGCGCCCCGGCCTTCTTCTCCTCGTCGGCCTTGCAGGTGACGAAATGCTCGATGTCCGGGTGGTCGACGTCGAGCACGACCATCTTCGCCGCGCGCCGCGTCTTGCCGCCCGACTTGATCGTTCCGGCCCAGGCGTCGGCGCCGCGCATGAAGCTGACCGGGCCGCTCGCAGTACCGCCCTTCTTCAGCTGCTCCATCGAGCCGCGGATGTTGGAGAGGTTGATCCCCGAGCCCGAGCCGCCGCGGAAGATCTTGCCCTCCTTGGTGTTCCAGTCGAGGATCGACTCCATCGTGTCCTCGACGCTGAGGATGAAGCAGGCCGAGCACTGCGGCCGCTCCTCGAAGCCGACGTTGAACCAGACCGGCGAGTTGAAGGCGGCCTTCTGGTTGAGCAGAATCGAGGTCAGCTCGGCCTCGAAGGCGTCGGCGTCCTCGTCGGAGGCGAAGTAGCCCCCCTCGCGCCCCCAGCCGGAGATCGTCCCCGCGACGCGGCCGATCATCTGTTTGACCGAGCTCTCGCGCTGCTCGCTGCCGAGCTGTCCGCGGAAGTACTTCTGGGCGACGATGTTGGTCGCGTTCTGGCTCCAGCTCTTCGGGAACTCGACCCCGCGCTGCTCGAAGGCCGGCGCGGCGGGATCGCCGATCACGGCGTCGCGCGTCTCCCACTCGATCTCGTCGAAGGGATGCGTCCCCGGGGAGGAGAAACGGCGTTCGACCTCGAGGCCCTTGAGACCGTTTTTCGGGCTGCTGGTGGCGGTCTGGGACATCGAACTACTCCTCTCGGGGCGACTTTCAGGGGTAACTACGCAGGATCGCTGACCCAGCGGCGGCAAAAGTGGTCGAAGACGCAAATAAGGCACTCGGAGACGGCGTACGCGCGTTCACCCATGGTGGCAAGTCCGCAATATCGGCAGAAAGACTCGGGTACCCTGGATGCATGTCTAATGATCTGCGCAGGGGCGCGGAGCGCATTGGGGGGCGCCTCGAGACTGCTCGCGACGCCGCCGCCGAACGTGCAAACGAGGCGATCGCCGCGGTCAAGCCGCGCCTGCGCGGCGTCTCGCACCAGTGGGCCTTCGTCGTCTCGCTCTTCCTCGGCGTCGGCCTGATCGTCGCCGCGAAGACCCCGAAGGCGACCCTGGCGGTGGCGATCTACGCGCTCAGCCTCTCCGCCCTGCTCGGCACCAGCGCGCTCTACCACCGGGTGAACTGGAAGCGGCCGGAAGTGCGCCGCTTGATGCGCCGGCTCGATCACTCGATGATCTTCTTTCTCATCGCCGGGACCTACACGCCCTTCGCCCTGCTCGTGCTCAGCGGCCCGCTCGCCGACGCGATCCTGGTCGTCGTCTGGATCGGCGCGATCGCCGGCGCGGTGGTCGAGACGATCTGGATCGACCACCCGAAATGGGTCGCGGCGCTGATCTACATCTCGCTCGGCTGGGTCGCCTGCGTCGCCTTCCCCGAGCTCTGGTCGGACATGGGCGTCGCCGGCACCCTGCTGGTCGCCGCCGGCGGCCTCCTCTACACGGCCGGCGCCATCGTCTACGCGACCCAGCGCCCCGACCCCAGCCCGCGCGTCTTCGGCTACCACGAGGTCTTCCACGCCCTCGTCATAGCCGCCGCCGCGGCCCACTTCTCAGCCATAGCTTTCTTCGCGCTCCCGGCGGCCTGACGCACGAGGAGGCCTCCTTACGCCAGCGCGGCCGCGGCCCGCTCTTTCGCCGCCTCGATCAGCGCCAGCAGCTGCGTCTCTTCGCCCGCCTTCAGCAGCTCGACCGGGTCGGGGTCGCCGTTGACGATCCCCTCGAAGAACTCCTTGCGGTCCTGGTAGGTCGGCAGCGTCCCCTTGGCCCAGCCGCGGGCGTCGTTGAGGATCACCGCAAGGCGCGCGTACTCCTCGCCGAAGAGCTCGGAGATCTCGCGCTTCATCCGCTTCGCCAGCGCCGGCGAGGCGCCGGCGGTCGAGATCGCGATCGCCAGCGGGCCGGTGCGCACGATCGCCGGCAGGATGAAGTTGCACAGCGGCGGCACGTCGACGATGTTGACCAGCATCGCCCGCTTCTCCGCGTCGTCGAAGACGCCGATGTTGACCTCGCTGTCGTCGGTGCAGGCGATCGCCATGAAGACGCCCTCGAGGTCGGCCGGCCCGGCGTAGGCGCGCTTCTCCCACTCGATCGAGCCCTCCGCGGCGAGCGACTCGAGCTGCGGGTGGGCGACCGGCGCGATCAGGGTGACTCCGGCGTCGCAGGCGAGCAGCCCCTCGACCTTCTCCAGGCCGATGTCGCCGCCGCCGACGACCAGGCAGCGCCGCCCCTTCAGCTTCAGGCAGGCGACGTAGAAGGGGGTCTCGAGCATGTCGCGCACACACGACTGGTCGCAGATCCCCTTGCGGAGCTGGCAGACGCACTCCTTGCCTGCATAGGCCTGAGCTGGCACGGCCCAAAGACTAGTGATCGCCGCTAGATCGCTTCCAGGGTGAGGCGAAGACCCTCGGCGACGCTGGTCGTCACCCGCCAGCCGAGCTCGCGCTCGGCTTTGCCCGCGTCGAGCGCGATCTGCTGCACCTCGCCGGCGCGCGGCGGGGCGAGCTCGGGCTCGAAGTTCTCGCTGCCCTCGATCTCGGCGAGCCTGGCGGCAAGCTCGAGCACGTCGGTCTCGATACCGCTGCCGATGTTGATCGGGCCGCTTGCCTGCGACCCCGCCGCGGCGAGCGCCGCCTCGACCACGTCGCCCACATATATGTAGTCGCGGGTCTGCCTGCCGTCGCCGAACACGGTCGGGCGCTCACCGGCGCGCAGGCGGCCGCAGAAGATCGCGATCACGCCGGCCTCGCCGAGCGGGTCCTGGCGCGGGCCGTAGACGTTGCCGAGCCGCAGGCTGACGCCGCTGAGTCCGTAGAGCCGTTCGTAGAGCGCCAGGTAGCCCTCGGCGGCGAACTTGCTCTGGCCGTAGGCGGAGAACGGTTCGATCGGCGCGCTCTCGTCCAGCGGCAGCGCCTTGCCGGCGCCCTCGCCGTAGATTGCGCCGCCGGTCGAGACGAAGACGATGCGCGAGGAGCCCGCGACCCGCATCGCCTCCAGCAGGTTGGCGGTGCCGCCGACGTTGATCGCCGCGTCGAAGGCGGGGTCGACGAGCGAGCGGCGCACGTCGATCTGCGCCGCCAGATGGAAGACGACCTCGGGCTCGACCCGGCCCAGCAGCTCGCTCAGCGCGGCGGCCTCGCGGATGTCGAGCTCGACCAGCTCGGCGCCGGCGGCCAGCGCTCCGTCGAGGTTCGAGCGCCGCCCGGTCGAGAGGTCGTCGACCACCGTCACCGCGTCGCCACGGGCGAGCAGCGCGTCGACCAGATTCGACCCGATGAACCCCGCTCCGCCGGTGACCAGTGCCTTCATCGCGCGCCGATCCTACGGGGATCGGCGACCGGCGGCCCGCACGGGGCAGCCGAACGCCCCTGCTACCCTCGCCGCCCCATGCGACTGATCGTCACCGAGAAGAACAACAGCGCCAAGAAGATCGCCGACATCCTCGGCACGGGCGAGGCGAAGGCGGACAAAACCTACAAAGTCCCCTTCTACACCTGGACCGACGAGAACGGCGACGAGCAGATGACGATCGGCCTCAAGGGCCACGTGCTCGGCCCGGCCTTTCCCGAGGGCTACTCGAACTGGCAGAAGACCGATCTGCACGACCTGATCGACGCCACGCTGATCAAGGAGCCGACCGACAAAAACGTCGTCAAAGCGATCCGCAAAATGGCCAAAGGGGCCGACGAGCTGGTGATCGCGACCGACTTCGACCGCGAGGGCGAGCTGATCGGGCTCGAGGCTCTGCAGGAGATGCTCGAAGCCAACCCGGACCTCGGCTCGCGCGAGGACGCCGACAGCGGCGCCCTGCGGATCAAGCGCGCCCGCTACTCGGCGCTGACCAAGGAGGAGATCGAGCGCGCTTTCAACGAGCTCGACGAGCTCTCCTACCCGTTGGCCAACGCCGGCGCCGCCCGCCAGGACATCGATCTGCTCTGGGGGGCGACGCTGACCCGCGCGGTCTCGCTCGCCAGCCGTCGCTTCGGCTCGAACTTCCTCTCGGTCGGTCGCGTGCAGAGCCCCACCCTGGGCCTGATCGTCGAGCGCGAGATGGAGCGCCGCGCCCACGTCGCCAAACCCTTCTGGGAGCTGTTCGCCAAGTTCCAGCACCCGGACGGCAGCTTCGAGGCCCACCACGCGACCGACAAATTCTGGGAGAAAGCGGAGGCCGACAGCGCCTTCGCCGGCACCTCCGGCCCGGGCACGGTCAAGTCGGTCACGGCGCGCAAGAACACGCGCCGGCCGCCGACCCCATACAACACGACCGCCTTCAGCACCGACGCCTCCAGCCGCCTCGGCATCACCCCCGCGAGCGCGATGCGGATCGCCGAGGACCTCTACATGGACGGCTTCATCTCCTACCCGCGCACCGACAACACGGTCTACCCGGCCTCGCTGCCGGTCCGCGAGCTGGTCTCCTCGCTGGTCCGGGTGAAGGAGTTCTCCGCCGCCTCCGGCCTGCTCGACGGCGAGCTGAAGCCGACTCGGGGTAAAAAGGAGACGACCGACCACCCGCCGATCTACCCGACGCAGGCGATCCACCCCGGCGCGCTCGACGGCTCGAAGAAGCGCGTCTACGAACTGGTCGTGCGGCGCTTCCTCGCCACCTTCAGCCCGCCGATGATCACCGAGTCGACGCGGGCTGACATCGAGGCCGGCTCGGAGACCTACTTCGTCCGCGGCTCGGTCGTCGTCGACCCCGGATACGCCGGCATCTACACCTACGCCCGCTCCTCCGACGAGGAGATCCCCAAGCTGGAGGAGGGTCAGACGCTGGAGCTCGACGGCGAGCCCTGGCTGCTCGACAAGGAGACGCAGCCCCCCTCGCGGATCTCGCAGGCGAAATTGATCGAGATGATGGAGGAGCGCGGCCTGGGCACCAAAGCGACCCGCGCCGACATCATCCAGAAGCTCTTCGGTCGCGGCTACGTCTACGGCAATCCGCCGGTCCCCTCGGAGACCGGGATCGCGCTGTATGAGGCGTTCAAGAACTACGTGCCGGCGATGGCGACGCCGGAGATGACCGCCCAGCTCGAGGCGGAGATGGACCGCATCGCCGCGGGCGAGATGAGCAAGGGCGACGTCGTCGGGGAGAGCCGCGACCTGCTGCACAAGACCTGGACCGAAATCGACGGCAGTCGCGAAGACCTCGCCAAGGTCATCTGGAAAGGGATGGACGAGGACCGTATCCTCGGCCCCTGCAAGGTGTGCGAGGAAGCGGGCCGGACCAAGGAGGACGGCTCGCCCAACATGCTGCGCATCATCCGGGCGAAAAAATCGGGCAAACGCTTCGTCGGCTGCAGCGGCTGGACCGCCGACGACCCGGAGTCGTGCGACCAGACCTTCCCACTGCCCCAGCGCGGCGACGTCTTCCGGCTCGAGGAGCGCTGCTCGATCTGCGACGAGACGCCCCGGCTGAAAGTCGTCCCCTTCCGCGGCCGCGCCTGGAACCTCTGCCTCAACGACGACTGCGAGTCGATGCAGGAGATGAAGAAACGCCGCGCCGAGCGCGAAGCGGCGAAAAAGGCGAAGGCCGAGATGGAAAAGAAGGCGCCGCCCGATAAGAACGGCAAGGCGAGCAAGGCCGACACCGCGACTCGCAAACGGAAAAGGGCGAAAACGACCGTCAAATGACGTTCATCTCCCTGGAGGGCGTGGACGGGTCGGGGAAGAGCACGCAGGCGAAGCTGCTCGCCGAGGCGCTCGGGTCGGGGACCACGCTGATCCGCGAGCCGGGGGGCACCGACGCCGCCGAGCGGATCCGCGAGCTGCTCGCCGACCCGGCGCTGGCGCTCGACCCGTTCGCCGAGTTGCTGCTCTTCTCCGCCGCCCGCGCCGACCTGCTGGCCCGCGTCGTGCGGCCGGCCCTCGACGCCGGCGGGACCGTCGTCGCCGACCGCTTCGCCGACTCCAGCGTCGCCTACCAGGGGGGCGCCCGCGGGCTCGGTACCAGCCACGTGCTCTCGCTGGTCGACCAGACGATCGACGGGCTATGGCCGGATGTGACCGTGTATCTGCGGATCGATCCGCAGGTGGGGCTGGGACGCGCCGACGGGGCGGATCGCTTCGAGGCCGAGGGGCTGGAGCTGCAGCGGGCCGTGGCCGAGGCGTATGACGAGATCGCCGTCATCGCCTCGGACCGGGTGGTTGCGGTCGATGCCGAGGGGAGCGTCGAGGAGGTTCATGCGCGGGTGATGGACGCGGTAAGGGACCGTGCTTGATGCCCGCGGGTCCTGTCGGAGGAGAGGGGGGTGTTAGCGGACTGGGCCGTCCGAACACCCCCCTCTCCTCCGCCACCCACGGGAGCTACCAACGCAAGGCCCTGATGGCGCTATCTGCGGCGCTGGAGGTAGGCCCGTCGCATGCCTACCTCTTCCAGGGACCGCGGGGGGCGGGCAAGCGCAAGCTGGCAAGGGCCTTTGCCGCGGAGATCCTTGCGGGGGCTGCTGAGGATGCGGAGGACACGCGGAGGAGAGCTTTGCTCGACCCGTCGCCCCACCCCGATCTCGTGTGGCTGGCTCCCACGGGGGCGCAGCACTTGGTGGAGGAGGTGCGGGAGCGGGTCATTCGGGCGGCTTCCTACCGGCCGTACGAAGGCGGCAAGCGGGTCTTCGTGGTCGAGGCGGCGGAGGCGATGCGCGACGAGAGCCAGAACGCGCTGCTGAAGACGCTGGAGGAACCGCCCGCGTTCGTCCACCTGATCCTGCTCAGCTCCGAGCCGGAGGCGCTGTTGGAGACGATCGCTTCGCGCTGTCAGCCGATCGATTTCGCGCCGCTTCCCGCCGAGGCGGTCGAGGCGATGCTGCGTGAGGACGTGCCCGGCGCCCACGCCGACGAGCTCTCCGCCGCCGCCCGCCTCTCCGCCGGCGACCTGGAGCTCGCCCGCCTGCTGCTCACCGACCAGGGCAGGGCGCTGCGCGAGCAGGCCGTCGCCCACGAGTGGAGCGCGATGCTGAAGAACGCCGAGGCGGCAGGCGAGGAGGCCGAATCGGCGACCCGCGAGGCGCTTGAGGAGGAAAAGGAGGCGGGAATGAAACGCTCCGCCCGCGACATGAGCGACGCGGCAAAACGCGCCGGCCGCCGCCGCCGCACCGAGCTGCTCGAGCTCGGACTGCGCCTCGCCGCCGCCTGGTTCCGCGACCTCGCGGCGGTCGCCTCCGGCGCCGCCGACGTCGCCTACAACCGCGACCGCCTCGACCAGCTCCGCGGAGCCGCCGACGGCCTCGACCCGAGCGCCGCCCGCCGCGCCGCCGAGCTGGTCGCCGACACCCGCCGCCGCCTCGACCTGAACGTCTCCGAGGAGCTAGCCCTCGAGGCGCTTTCGTTCAGGCTCGCCGCCGTTTTCGGCTGACTGCGCCTGCTCGCGTGCTCCCTCCAGCGCCCGCTCCTGGGCGAGCCTCGTGATCTGGGCCGCCTGCCGGGACATGATCACACTGAAGTTGAGCGCCAGGCCGAGCAGCAGCAGGAGGATGATCGAGAAGAGGGCGACGTTGGTGTCGCGGACGCCCATCAGGTCGGCGACCGTGCCGAGCAGGCCCGGGAAGATTGCGCCGGCGAGCATGCCGATCCCGGCGACGAACCAGACGACGCTGAAGCGCTCCTGCAGGCGGTCGCGGCGGATCAGCTCGAGGATCATCAGCATGAAGGCGACGGCGATCACCGCGGCGAGGATGCGCGTCTGCGAGGTCAGGTGGACCTTCGGCTGTTCGGCCGCGGCGAGCAGCAGGACGCTCATCGGGAAGCTCCCACGTTGCGCGGGCGGAACTGCCCGACAAGCAGCACGATCAGCCCCTTGAAGATGAAGAAGGCCGAGCGCAGCGGCGTCAGGAAGGAGGAGCCGCCGGCCCGCTCGAGCATCCGCACCGGCACCTCCTCGACCCGCAGGCCCTCGCGCACCGCCAGCTGCAGTGACTCGATCTCGGCGAAGTCGGGCGAGTAGTTCTCGCTGAACAGTTCCATCACGCGCCGGTTTGCCGCCCGCATGCCGCTGGTCGTGTCGGTGAAGCGCTGCCGCGTCGCCAGGGTGAGGAAGAAGCGGAAGACGCTGATCCCGATCCGGCGCGAGATCGTCGCCCGGTAGTCCTCCCCGTCGATCTCCTCATTCCCGGCCTTTGCCCCGTCTTCGTGGAAGCGCGAGCCGATCACCAGGTCGGCTCGGTCCGCCCGCACCTGCTCGAGCAGGTGCGCGACCTCGGCCGGCGGGTGCTGCCCGTCGGCGTCGAGGTGGGCGCAGAAGTCGTAGCCCTCGCGCAGCGCGTAGAGGTAGCCGGTCTGCAGCGCAGCCCCGAGGCCCTGGTTGAAGGGCAGCGAGGCGACCGCCGCGCCGGCCTCCGCAGCCCGCGCCGCCGTCTCGTCGGTCGAGCCGTCGTCGACGGCCAGCACGTCGACATCCGGCAGACGCTCGCGCACGCCGTGGATCACCGACGCGACCGACTCCGCCTCGTTCCAGGCAGGGATGAAGACCAGGGTCCTGATGCGGCGATTCTCCCATGCCGTCATCCTGTTGCGAGTACCAATGAAACGGATCGGGATCAGGTTCTGGCTGGTCGGGGCATTCGCCGCCGTGACCCTGCTCACGGCAGGCGTCGTCTACCTGTTCGGCGACCGCCCGCGCGCGGTGCTGGGCGCGATCGCGCTCGGCATCCTCTCCGGTTTCATGATCGCGCTCGGGATCTCCCGCCGCGTGCGGCGGCTCTCGCGCGGGGCCGGCGAGCTGGCGGCTGGCTCCTTCGACACCCACCTCGACGTCGGCGGGCGTGACGAGATCGGCGACCTCGCGCGGGCGCTCGAATCGATGCGCGCCTCGCTGAAAGAGAGCTTCGGTGTGCTGACCGCCGACCGCAACAAGCTGAAAGCGATCTTCGACGGGCTGACCGACGCGGTGATCGTGGTCGACGAGAACGGCGCGGTGCGCTTCTCCAACAGCGCCGCGGCGAAACTGCTCGACTCGCTCGGCCGGCCCCCGGCGACGATGCGCTCGCAGCTGCGCCGCGCCGCCGATGTCGGCTTCGCCGCCCATCCTGCGCTGCGGATCGGCGACCGCGCCTACGCGATGAGCGCCCGCGCGCTGCCGAAAGAGCGCGCGGTCCTGGTCGTCGCCCGCGACCGCACCGACGAGATGCGCCGCGAGCTGGCCGAAGCCGACTTCATCTCCAACGCCGCGCACGAGCTGCGCAACCCGCTGGCCGGCATCTCAAGCGCGATCGAGGTCCTGCAGGAAGGAGCGAAGGACGACCCCGGCGCGCTCGAGCACTTCCTCGGCCGGCTCGCCGAGGACGCCGAGCGGATGAATCGGCTGACCAAGTCGCTGCTCACCCTGGCCCGGGTCGAGTCGATCGGCGCCGGCGAGAGCGAGGAGGTCGACGTGGCGGCGGCCGTCCGCGACACGGTCGCCGCGGTCGAGACGCCCGAGCACATCGAGCTCGGCACCGAGGTCGCCGCCGACCTCGTCGCGAAGGGCGACCCGACGCTGCTGCGCCAGGTGCTGGTCGGCCTGCTGACCAACGCCTTCAAGCACACGCCGCTGCCGGGGCGCGTAACCGTTCGCGGCCGCCGTGACGACGACGAGGCGATTCTGGAAGTGATCGACACCGGGCCGGGGATCCCCGAGGCGGAGATTGAGCGCATATTCGAGCGCTTCTACCGCCGCGACGAGTCGCGCAAACAGGAGGGCTTCGGCCTCGGCCTGGCGATCGCCCGCCGCATGGTCAGCGTGATGGGCGGCGAGATCGGCGCCCGCTCGGTCGAGGGCGAGGGCAGCACCTTCTGGGTCCGCCTGCCGGTCGCGCAACCGAGCCCGACCCCGGTCGCGTGATAAATATGATTCCGCCCACTTCCTCTGCTCCCGTGAACGACAGAAGAATCAGATATGGACTGTCGTTCCCTCCCGCGGCCGGAAGTGGGCGGGCGAGGCATGGCAATGAGTAGTGGCCGGATACTTATCGCCGACGACGAGCCGTCGGTGCGCGATTCGGTCGGCTACGCGCTGGCCCAGGAGGGCTTCGAGGTGAGCGCCGCCGCCGACGGCGACGAGGCCAGCGAGATGGTCGGCAACGGCATCCCCTACGACCTGCTGATCCTCGACATCATGATGCCCGGCCCGAGCGGGCTCGACATCTGTCGCGACGTGCGCTCGCGCAGCGCCGTGCCGATCATCCTGCTGACCGCGAAGGACGCCGAGGTCGACAAGGTCGTCGGGCTCGAGGTGGGCGCCGACGACTACGTGACCAAGCCGTTCTCGGTGCGCGAGCTGCTCGGCCGGGTGCGCGCCCAGTTGCGCCGCCGCGAGCTCGACCGGGCGCCGCTCTCCCAGGCGGTCAAGGTCGAGGCCGGCCCGGTCGCGATCGACCTCGTCCGCCACGTCGCGACGGTGCGCGGCGAGCCGGTCAACCTGACCCGCTCGGAGTTCCAGCTGCTGCGCCTGCTGGTCGGCCGCGCCGGCGAGGTCTTCCCGCGCCGCCAGATCATGGAGGAGCTCTGGCAGACCGAGTTCGACGGCGACGAGCGAGCCTGCGACGTCCACATCTCCAACCTGCGCCAGAAGGTCGAGACCGATCCCCAGGACCCCGAGCTGATCGTCACCGTGCGGGGCGTCGGCTACAAGTTCGAAGGCGGCGCGGGCTGACCGCCCATCCGAACGGCGCGCCCGCTTCTCCCTGCCAATAACCTCTGTATATGGACCGGACCGTGAGCGCAGACGAGGCGACGGCGATCGCCGCGGCGATCGCGCGCTTCGAGGCGGACACGGCTCCGGCCGAGGTCGCGGCTGAAGGGGAGGCGGTGAGCCCGTGGCAGCGGGCGGCGCTGGCCGAGGGGGTCGGCGCGAAGGGCATCGTTCAGAGGCACCTAGAAGGAGGGATCCAATGGCAGTCGTGAAAATCATCGAGCTGGTCGGCAGCTCCAAGACGTCCACCGACGACGCGGCGAAACAAGCGCTGGCCCAGGCACAGGGCACGCTGCGCAACATCCGCGCCGTCGACATCGTTTCGACCGGGATCCGCGGCGAGAACCTCGACGAGTACCGCGCCCACGTGCGCGTCGCCTTCCTGGTCGAGGGAACCGAGGTCGACTAGTGGTGGACCAGGCGCAGGAGACGAGAGAGGTCTCGCGCGACGAGGCCCAGAAGCTGATCGAGGAGGGCGCGCAGCTGGTTGACGTGCGCGCCGGGCACGAGTGGGGCGCCGGGCGGATCGTCGGCGCCGTCCACATTCCGCTCGATGAGCTGGCGGGGCGCACGGCGGAGATCGACGCCGAACGGCCGGTGGTCCTCTACTGCCGTGGCGGCAACCGCTCGACGATGGCGACCGATGCGCTGGCCGACAGCGGCTTCGACGCCGCCAAGCTCAGCGAGGGCGTCGTCGGCTGGGCCGAGGCGGATCTGCCGCTCGAGCCCGAGGGCGGCTACGTGGCCGAGTCCGGCGAGGCCGCGGCGGTTCTCGAGGCGCGCAGGAAAGCCGCTCAGGAGTAGCGCCGGAGCTAAATACCCTAATCCCTGTCAGGTTTTGCTATTTTCCCTGGCCGTGGAGGTGGTAGTCGACCAAGGCAAGCAGCAGCGCGGCAAAGGCCGGACGGGCACGCTCGAGAATCCGGAGACGTACGAGAACGTCCCCGGGCACGTCATCCCGATCATCGAGCGCGAGTTCGACGACTTCGACAACGAAGCAGAGCAGTTCCTCGCCGGCAATCTCGCCGAGGACCAGTTCATCGGCTTCCGGCTCAAACAGGGCGTCTACGGGCAGCGCCAGGCCGACGTGCAGATGGTCCGCGTCAAGCTCCCCTTCGGCGGCGTCACCCCGGAGCAGATGGAGATGTTCGGCGACGTGGTCGAGAAGTGGGCCCCGCTCGACAAGGGCCACATCACGACCCGCCAGAACATCCAGATCCACCACGTGCCGTTGCGCGACATGGAGGCGCTGATCCGTGAAATCTCCGCCGTCGGCCTCTCCTCGCGCGAGGGCTGCGGCAACACGATGCGCAACGTCACCGGCGACCCCTGGGCGGGCATCGCCGCCGACGAGGTATTCGACCCGACGCCCTACGCCGGCGCCTACGTCCGCTACTTCGTCCGCCACCCGACGACGCAGCTGATGCCGCGCAAGATCAAGACCTCCTTCACCGGCTCCGACGAGGACCGGGCGATCAGCGGCATCCACGACGTCGCCTTCCTCAGCCGCGAACGCGATGGCGTCAAGGGTTTCGAGATCCGCGTCGGCGGCGGCACCTCGATCATGGCCCGCGTCGCGCCGACGCTCTACGACTTCGTCGAGGCCGACAACGGCGACTACATCAAGGTCGCCGAGGCGGCCCTGCGGATCTTCGATCGCCAGGAGTGGCTGCGGGTCAACCGCGCCCGCGCCCGGATCAAGGTGCTGGTCGACAAGATTGGCATCGACGCCTTCCGCGAGCAGGTCGACGAGGAGCTCAAGGGCGAGTGGGTCGGCGAGCGCGAGTTCGGCCCCGAGCTGGTCGAGCGCCTGCGCTTCGACGACGAGGAGGAAGAGCGGGCACCCGAGCCGCCCCTCCAGCCCGCCTCTCCGAACGGCGACCGCTCGGAGTTCGACCGCTTCCTCGAAGGCAACGTGCAGCCGCAGCGCCAGGATGGCTTCGTCGCGGTCGAGGTCAAGATCGAGCGCGGCGACCTGACGCCGGAGCAGTTCCGCGGCCTCGCCGCGATCATGCGCGAGCACACCGGCGGCTACGCGCGCAGCACCGTGCAGCAGAACCTCGTCCTGCGCTGGGTGCGCGACGAGGCGCTGTACGAGGTCTGGGAGCGGCTGAAGGGCCTCGGCCTCGCTGAGCCCGGCGCGCGCGAGATCACCGACACGGTCAGCTGCCCCGGCACCGACAGCTGCAAACTCGGCATCACCAGCTCGATGGGCCTCAACCGGGCGATCAAGCAGCGGGTCGAGGAGATGCAGATCGACGACGCGCTGACCCGCAAGATCCACATCAAGATGAGCGGCTGCCCGAACGGCTGCAGCCAGCACCACATCGCCAACATCGGCTTCTACGGCGCCTCGCTGAAAGTCAGTGGCCGCCAGATGCCCGCTTACATCCCGCACATCGGCGGCAACTACGAGGGCGGCGAGGTGATATTCGGCACGCGGCTGAAGTCTCGCCTGCCCGCCAAGCGGGTGCCCGAGGCGGTGCAGCGCTGGATCGAGCTCTATGAGGGCGAGCGCGCCGAGGGCGAGGAGTTCAACGCCTTCGCAGAGCGCGCCGGCGCCGGCCGCTTCGAAGCGGCGATCAAGGACCTGACGCTGCCGGCCGAGTTCAGCCTCGAGACGATGCAGCAGTTCATCGACTGGAACCGCTCCAGTCCCTACAAAGTGGAGCGGGGCGAGGGCGAGTGCGCGATATGAGCGCGGAGCGACCAAGCGTGCATCTCCGGTTCTTCGTGCAGGGAGCGAAGCGGGAAGCATGGATATGACCCCGCTGGCGGCCACAACCCCGGAGATAGACGCCGAGGCGGTCGCTGCTGAGCTCGAGGAGAAGAGCGCCGCCGAGGCGATCGAGTGGATGTTCGAGGCCTTCGGCGAGAGCCACTACATCGCCTGTTCGTTCCAGAAGACCAGCTCCGTTACGGCCCATCTGGCCAGCCAGATCAGCTCCGAGGCGCGCTTCTTCTACCTCGACACCGACGTGCTGTTCGATGAGAGCTACGAGACGCGCGACCGGCTGGCCGAGGAGCTCGGCGTCGAGTTCGACCGCTTCCACAACCTGACGATCGCCGAGCAGGCGGCGCAGTACGGCGACGAGCTGTGGCAGAGCGACCCCGACGCCTGCTGCGGCCTGCGCAAGGTCGAGCCGATGCGTCGCGCCCTCTCTTCCGTAGACTGCTGGCTCGCCGGCGTCCGCCGTGAGGACTCAGCCAGCCGCGCCAAGACCCCCAAGTTCGCTTGGGACAAGCGCTTCGAGCTGTGGAAGCTGAACCCGATCGCGGACTGGACCGAGCGCGACGTCTGGAATTACATCCGTGAGCACCATCTCCCGTACAACCCTCTGCACGATCGCGGCTATCCGTCGATCGGCTGCACCCACTGCACGAAGCCGGTCGGGCCTGGCGGCTCGCCGCGCGCCGGGCGCTGGGCGGGTCTCGAAAAGACCGAGTGCGGGATCAACTAGCGGCCCCCTGAGGGGCCGCGACACCCTTCCCCGAGACCTGCCGAGGAGCACATGAGCGAGACGATGACCGAGCTTTCCCTGACCCTTTCCGAGCGCCACACGGCCGACTTCGAGATGATCGGAAACGGCGGCTTCGCGCCGCTGTCCGGCTTCCAGGGCTCCGCCGACTGGGAGCGCGTCTGCGCCGAGATGCGCACCGCCGACGGCCAGTACTGGCCGATCCCGATCACCCTGGCGACCGACCTCGAGTGCGCGGTCGGCGACACGGTCGAGCTCTCCAGCGACGAAGGCAAGCCGCTGGGGCGGATCACGGTCGAGGAGATCTTCGAGCGTGACGTGAAGCGCGAGGCCGAGCAGGTCTACGGCACCACCGACGAGGCCCACCCGGGCGTCGCCGCGATCTACGAGGAGGGCAACCGCTGCATCGCCGGCCCGATCGAGGTCGACGCGCTGCCCGACCACGAGGACGCTTTCATGAGCCGCTACCTGACGGCGCCGGAGACCAAGGCCGAGTTCGAGCGGCGCGGCTGGAGCCGGATCGTCGCCTTCCAGACCCGCAACCCGATTCACCGCGCCCACGAGTACCTGACCAAGGCGGCGCTGGAGACCTGCGACGGGCTCTTCATCCAGCCGCTGATCGGCAAGACGAAGGCCGGCGACATCCCGGCGGACGTGCGGATGCGCTGCTACGAGGTGCTGATGGACAACTACTACCCGAACGACCGGGTGATGCTCGGCGTCAAGCCGGCGAAGATGCACTACGCCGGCCCGCGCGAGGCGGTTCTGCACGCGATCGTCCGCCGCAACTACGGCGCCACCCACTTCATCGTCGGCCGCGACCACGCCGGGGTCGGCGACTACTACGGCACCTACGACGCCCAGAAGATCTTCGACGACATCGACATCGCCGAGCTGGGCATCGAACCGCTGTTCTTCGAGCACAGCTTCTGGTGCAACGAGTGCGAGGGGATGGCCTCGGGCAAGACCTGCCCGCACGACTCCGCCGCGCATGTGTTCCTCAGCGGCACCAAGGTGCGCGAGATGCTCGGCAACGGCGAAAGGCCGCCGCAGGAGTTCTCGCGCAACGAGGTCGCGGACATTCTGATCGACGCTTACAAGGAGGACTGAGTAAAGATGGCTGACGAGAAGGGCTTCACCCTCTGGTTCACCGGGCTCTCCGGAGCCGGCAAGACGACGATCTCGAGGCTGCTGGAGGGCCACCTGCGCGAGCGCGGCTCGAAGCTGGAGATCCTCGACGGCGACGTGGTGCGCGAAAACCTCTCCAAGGGGCTCGGCTTCTCGAAAGAGGACCGCGACACCAACATCCGCCGGATCGCCTTCGTCGCCGACCTGCTCTCCCGCAACGGCGTGCCGGTGATCACCGCTGCGATCTCGCCCTACGCCGAGATCCGCGCCGAGGCGCGCGACCTGATGGGCGACCGCTTCATCGAGGTCTTCGTCAAGGCCTCGGTCGACACCTGCGCGGAGCGTGACGTCAAGGGCCTCTACGCGAAAGCCTTCGCCGGCGAGATCAAGGAATTCACCGGCGTGTCCGACCCCTACGAGTCGCCGGACAACCCGGAGGTCACCTGCGACACCGAAGGCGAAACGGCGGAGGAGTCGGCGCAGAAGCTGATCGAGTACCTCGAGTCGCGCGGCCTGATCCCGGAGCACGCGGCGGCTTCGGCTTAGGACCAAGCGTTTGCGAGGGGAGGGGACACCCGTCCCCTCCTCTTGACGGAGCGTCGCAATTCCCTAAGGTGCGAGGCGTGAGGTGGGGAATCGGACTTGTCGCGCTCGCGGCCTTTTTGGGGCTCGTCATGCCCGGGGGGTCGGTGGCGGCTTCGGGGCCGACTTATGAAGATGCGCCCGCGCCGATCTATGCGCCGCCTCCCCGCGGGCCGCGCTTTCATTTCGCCGGGTTGCGGCGCAACCTGCGCAGTGGGACGGCGATCGTCTTCGTCAGGGTGCCCGGGCCAGGGCGCGTGATCGTGCACGGACGGGGCGTGCGGCGGCTGGCGCGGGTCGTCCGCCGGCCGAAGCGCCTACGGCTGCCGGTCAGGCCGAAGGTGCGCCTCATGCACTACCTGAAGCGCCACCGCAAGGGACGAATCCGGGTTCTCGTCACGTTCAGGCCGGACGAAGGCGACCCGACGACGATCGAACGGCCGATCGCCCTCAAGCGCAGGCACCACCGGCGTTGATCGATTCTTCTCTTCCATGCAAATCGAAAGTCGGACTTTAGATTTGCATGGTTCCCAGGGCAGAATTTGTTTTGAACAGTTTATTGGCGGGTTCACGAACAAAATATAGTTTGTTCGGTATGCTGCTGCTGTGGCAACGCCGAACAAAAATGCGCGACGAGGTCGGCCGCCTCGCGCAGCCATCTACAAGCGCCTGCAGAAGCAGGTCGATGAGCTGCGCGAAGAGCTGGGCGGGCTTCCGTCGCCGGAGAAGGCCGAGGCGATCTGGCGCGGGATCTGGCTCGAGGAGGCCCATAACTCGACCGCGATCGAGGGCAACACACTGGTCCTCAAGCAGGTCGCCCAACTGCTCCAGGAGGGGCGGGCGGTCGGCAACAAGGAGTTGAGCGAATACCTGGAGGTGCGCGGGTACGCCGACGCCGCCAACTGGGTGTACGGCCATGGCATTCGGCCAGGGGATTGGGGCGGGGAGGAGCTGCTCACTCTCGCCGAGCTGCGGGAGGTCCATTCGCTAGCGATGACGCCCGTGTGGGATGTCGCGCCTCACCCGCAGGCTTCCCCCCGCGAGCGGCCTGGATCGTTCCGCGAGCACGACATCGAGTCTTTTCCTGAAGGAATGCGGCCGCCCGAATGGCCGCAGGTGCCCGCGCTGGTCGACGACTGGATTGCCGATGCGCGAGCTTTGCGAGCGACCGACGGGGGCGAGCTCATCGAGGCGTTGGCCACTCTGCACGCGCGCTTCGAGCAGATCCACCCCTTCCTCGATGGCAACGGCCGTGCCGGTCGCCTGCTGCTCAATCTCATGCTGGTTCGCCTCGGACATCCGCCCGCGATCGTCTACAAGGCCGACCGGGAGCGCTATCTGGCCGCCCTGCGACGCGCCGATGCCGGCGACCCCGGGCCGCTGGGTGAGCTCCTGGCGCGGGCGGTCCTCGACAACCTCTACAAGTTCGTCGTCCCCGCCATTGCCGACCGCGAGCGCCTCGTGCCATTGCCGGCGCTGGCGACGAAGAGGCTGTCACCCAATGCCCTGCGAGTCGCCGCCGTTCGCGGCCGGCTCAAGGCGGTGAAGGTCGAGGACGGAAGTTGGCGCTCCTCCGCCGCCTGGGTCGAGGAATACGCCGCGAGTCGCTACAAGCGCGGTTGAGTCTTACGTCCTCGGCGGGACCTGGGGATCGGCGAGGCCGTAGGTGTCGTAGGCGCCGAACTCGGCGAAGGTCTTGTGGGTCGGACCGTGGTAGTCGGAGGACGCCGTCGGGATCAGGTCGAGCTCGTCGCAGAGCTTCAGCAGGTGCTCGGTCTGCTCCTTGCTGTGGGTCGGGTAAAAGGCCTCGACCCCGTCGACGTCGAGCGCTCGGATCAGCTCCTCGACCTCGGCCGGGTCGGAGATGTCCCAGTAGGGGTGGGCGACGACGGCGACTCCGCCGGCCTCCTTGATCGTCTGCACGGCCTGCTCCGCGGTCGGCCAGCGGCGCGGCACGAAGGCCTTGGCGCCCGGCACCAGGTACTGCTCGAAGAACGGCCCGAGGTCGCCGGTCGCACCCGCGGCGCGGGCGATGTGCGGCCGCCCGATCGAGAGGGCGTCCCCTGCCTCCCTGACCGCGTCCTCCAGGTGCAGGTCGAATCCCTCTCCGCGCAGCTTCTCCACGATCTCCCCGGCCCGATTCACCCGTTCCTGTTGAGCTCGCTCGCAAGCCGTCGCGATCGCCCCCAGGTCAATCCAGTACCCGCAGACATGCAGATCTTCCGCGTACTCATGCACACAGGACATCTCAATCGCCGGAACCAGCTCCACCCCGAGCTTCCCAGCGGCCTCCGCCGCCTCAGCAACTCCCGCAATCGCATCGTGATCGGTCAACGCCAGCGTCGTGACCCCAGCCTTCGCAGCTTCCGCGACGACTTCGGCAGGCGCAAGCTGCCCGTCCGACACGGTGGAGTGCGATTGAAGCTCGATCAGCATGGAGCAGGAGAAGCTTTGCCGCCGAAGATCACGACGGCGCACCCTATGCCACGGCCTGGGCTTGTGGGGTCCGGCACCCCCTCGCCCTAGCCTCGCGAAGCGGCTCCGCAGAGTGTTCCTCAGCCGCGAAGCGGCACATGATTTCACCGGCCGAAGGCCGGTGATAGGCGTAGGCGAGGGGGTGCCGGACCCCACCCCCGCACTGCCCCGCGTATGAATAAACTGCGCCGCCGTGTTCCAGAAGGTCCTCATTGCCAACCGCGGCGAGATCGCGATCCGGGTCGCCCGCACGCTGAAGGAGATGGGCATCTCCTCGGTCGCGGTGTACTCGGAGATCGACCGCGACGCCCCGCACGTGCGGGAGGCCGACGAGGCCTTCCTGATCGGCCCGGCGACTCCCGCCGAGAGCTACCTGAACATCATCAAGATCATCGACACGGCCAAGCAGGCGGGGGCAGAGGCGATCCACCCCGGCTACGGCTTCCTCGCCGAGAACGCCGACTTCGCCCGCGCCTGCGCCGAGGCCGGCATCGTCTTCATCGGCCCGCCGGCCGAGGCGATCGAAGCGATGGGCTCGAAGACCAGGGCGCGCGAGATCATGGCCGAGGCCGGCGTGCCGATCGTCCCCGGCGCGACCGAGCCCGCCCCCGACCTCGACGCCGCCCGCGCCCAGGCCGAGGATGCCGGCTACCCGGTCGCCTGCAAGGCGGCGGGGGGCGGTGGGGGCAAGGGCTTCCGCGTCGCGATGACGCCCGAGGATCTGCAGGACGCCTACGAGGGCGCCGCCCGCGAAGGCGAGAAGTTCTTCTCCGACTCGCGCGTCTACGTCGAGCGCTATCTCGAGGACCCGCGCCACGTCGAGGTCCAGGTGCTGGCCGACTCGCACGGCAACACGATTCACCTCGGCGAGCGCGACTGCTCGTTGCAGCGGCGCCACCAGAAGGTGATCGAGGAGGCCCCCGGGCCGCAGGTCGACGAGGAGATGCGCGAGCGGATCGGCAGGATCGCCACCGAGGCCGCCGCCGCCGTCGGCTACCGCGGCGCCGGCACGGTCGAGGGGATGCAGGTCGGCGACGAGTACTTCTTCCTCG
>Ga0210085_1000323_pt1 | contig 20894 bp, 14 predicted proteins | sample China_Galinas_PW_5_FD_184866 | JGI IMG/M metagenome (GOLD analysis project Ga0210085, IMG submission 184866) | Wetland microbial communities from San Francisco Bay, California, USA, that impact long-term carbon sequestration - China_Galinas_PWC_D1... | ecosystem: Environmental > Aquatic > Marine... | reverse complement strand
TGGTCGGAGTTGAAGCGGTTATTCCAGCAAGACCCCTGGGGGTCACAGGGGCCGGAAGGACCCAGGGCGAAGATGGCGTTTATGGCCACGTATAATATCGATCAATTTCGAGATTTTTTATTTAAAAGCACCTTCTTGAAACGGTACAAGGTAACATCCAAAATTTTGAAACAGATCCGGTCCGATGATGTGGAATTGATGAAATTCGGTTTTGAGTGGGTAAAATTTTACATCTGGGGGATTCGATCCAAGCTCTTTAGGCTAAAGTAACCGAGCCCTCGGTGCATTTTTCAGAATAGCCGCTTCATGGAACATCTTTTTTTTAAACGCGTGATCACGCCGGTCAAGGATGCTGCTGTCGGTGTGGCGAATAAATCACACGGCAAAGGTTCGCCTCAGGTATGATTAAATTTTTTCTGAAAGAACTCGTGGAAAAGGGCTCGTAATGAAAAAACCGGTCTTATCTTTTGAAAAGAGTAATCGGTTCAAGAAAATATGTTCGTATAATTTCCAATGAGCAGGGTTTTTTCATAACGATCCCTAAGCCACTCAAACAGCTTCCAGTAAAAATTTAATCATACCTGAGGCTCTTTCTCGTTGAGCGTGCTGAAGGCGAAGACCAATAACGCCATTTGTTTCAAAAACCGCTAAAATTACGCAAAAAGGTCATCCATGGTGGCTGAAAATAATTTCAGATGAAGGTGGCTATAGACTGATGACCGCACTTTCACAGGCCATGGAGATCAATTGATCCCCGGTGGCCATTCTGGCGCCTTCTATCAAATCTTCAGCCGACATACCTCTGGATATGGCACAAGGGGTACACACAAGGATCGGCACACCGAATTCCTGCAAATAGGTCATATGGTCATCCGCCTTATCACCGGTGGCTGCCTGTATATTTTCTATAATTCCCTTTTTGGCAATATATACGCCTTCATCCAACAGAAACACGGCGGTGTCCTTGCCCTCCTTTTTGGCAACCATGGCAAAAAACAGCGCTCGCGTGGTTCGATTCGGATTATCGGTACCACAGGACAGTACGATCAATACTTTGTCATGCATAGTTCACTCCTTTTTATTAATATATTGATAATGGACCCCAGACAAACTCAATGAACGGCTCCAAGGGATTGCCGAGGAGCCGTTCATCTTCCTCTTTCGTTTGAAATTCTTCATGAAAAATTCTGACAAAAATTATTGTAGCACCCCTTTCGGCATGGGGGCAATTTTTTCACCGCCCAAAATATACCCGCCATCGAGCCTTAGCACACTACCGGTCATAAAGGGCGCATCTTTGATCATAAAAAGCACAGCCTTCACCACATCTGCTATGGTGCCGATACGCGGAATCAACGTGTGGTCGATAATTGCCGCTTTTTGTGCATCGCTGAGCAGGTCCCATCCCCGGGTATTTCTGCCGTGTCGGGTTTCAACCAACCCCAGCATAATTTCATTGACGCGAACTTCCGGTGCTCCCATGCGTGCCCATGTTTCGGTTAAAAGTGAAATACCCCGATTTGCAGAGGCATAGCCATCATTGAATATGTAACTGGCGGGACCTGACCGTCCCACGATGGCGGCAATGGAGGAAAGGGTTATGACAACACCGTCTCCGGAAACTTTAAGATGTGGCAAGGCAGATTCAACCATCCACCGTTTGGCACGCAGGGTGGTGGCCATTTCAAGATCCCACTGTTTTTGATCATACGATCCGTGAACCACCGGCCATCCCCCCCGTTCGATATTGTTGATCAAAATATCAAGTCGGCCGAAACGATCCACAACCTTGTTGACAAGTCCTGGAATTTTATCGGTTTCAAGCAGATTTGTTTGGATGATCAGATGGTCCTGGCCGGTTTTGGCAAAGTCCTGCTGCAAATCATCCAGGCTTTCTTCCCAGTCAAAATAGTTGAGAGCGACGCTAGCCCCTTCCTGAGCAAGGGCAAGTCCGATTCCTTTTCCGATGCCCTTTACTGCGCCCAACACCAGAGCGACTTTGTTTTTCATTTTCATGGTTAATCCTGTTCAAGGTTACCAAAAAGGATCTTTTTGATCCATCGATGCCCCAGTTTTAACAGTTCGACGTCATCATTTTTGACGGAATCCAACGTTTTTTCATCCAGGTTCCAATGATCAAGAATATTTTGTTCAAATATGTGAGATCTGAAGGTGTCCATATCATACAGGGCCATATGGAAAGCAAATCTCGACTTGATATCCAGTGGACCGGGAATGAGGCGATTTTTAAGACCGATGATTTCCAGCAACATATCATTCATTTCATTATAAAGGGTAACATTTTGATCTTGGATCCATTTCCGGATGGTCCAGGTTCGGCCCTGTTCAAAGCCAACGCAGTGAGATTCTTTCAAAAGGATGTACTGCTCCGTAATTTTGCCGGTTGCTCTGGAACGAGAAGCCATTCGCACCAGCGGATAGGTCCGACACGATGATGGACGGTCTTCATAAACGCTGCATCCGGATGACGTTACAAATGGGCACGTGAGTTTATGCGGATCATTTGGTTTTAAAGTTATTATGGGAAGACCGGTTTTAGGGCCGGTCTGTTGGATGGTATAACGTTCAAGAAAAAGATGCGATGATAAATCGAGTCGATGTTTCAGTCGCAATATATCGTAAGGGGTAAGAAACTGGTTCAGGTCCCGGCAGCATTCATTGAAACAGGGCACCTTTTTTGAGCATGAAAATAAGAATGTGTCATTTGCCGAAAGGGGAGTCATGTTGTTTTCCATAGCAACTAATCAATGACCAATCCAGCAAAACCTGTCAACCCAAAAATGTATGTTGAACTTAATTTAAGCGCCCGGATGGGGTAAAAGAGAAACGTGCCTAACGTGCTGTAAATCTTTCGGCATGGCCTCCACAGACCTATACAAATGTCCGGATACTGTATGGCATTCATCTCCTGAATGATTTATATAACATGAATTGTTTTGAGCACAATATATGGTATGTGTCGGATCATTCTAACCCAAATTCAAGATTTTAACAAATCCGTTAAAGCAAGGCATAGAAATTTATAATTTAGTTTTCCCAAAAGTTCTTGACAAGAATAATGTTAATTGTTATCTAATCCCTTTGATTCTCAGATCTTATCTATGTTGTTGATTTTATAATATATTGTCTATTTGATGGTTATCATAACGTTTATGGATTTTAAAATCACCTAAGGGTGATTGGGTAAAAATAAAGTGGAATTTTTTAAAACGAATAACAACTGTCGGTCTTTTGAGGCCAAAATTACGAAGGGAGGTGCAGACAGCTTATAAAATTGTACCAGAGACTATTTTAAAGAGATTGAGATATTGAAAATTTTTAAAAATCAGGAGGTAATTAAATGCCAAGTTTTGTAATTGCAGAAAAATGCGATGGCTGCAAGGGCGGCGATAAGACCGCTTGCATGTACATTTGCCCCAATGACCTGATGGTTCTGGAGCCCAATGAAATGAAAGCTTACAATCAGGAGCCGGATCAGTGCTGGGAATGTTTTTCATGCGTAAAGATCTGCCCCACACAGGCAATTGAGGTTAGAGGTTATGCTGACTTTGTGCCGCTGGGAAGCAGTATTATGCCGATGCTCGGAACCGAGGATGTTATGTGGACCTGTAAGTTCAGAAACGGTCTCATCAAACGCTTTAAGTTCCCCATCCGGACAACCCCTGAAGGCGGGGCCAATGGGTATCTGGATCTCGTAGGCAAAGATCTTGACAGTGAACTGCTCTCAACCGAAGAAACAGATGGTTATCAGATGCCAAAACCGCTGGCAACCGTTTAAGCGGTAACGGATTTTCAAAACTACAGTTTGATGATCAATTTAGAATATTTTGATTTAAGGAGGATATAATATGGCATTACCGAATAAACCTTTGGGAGAACTAAAAGCTGTCAGGGATCCGGAAGTTGAAGAGCGCGAAGTTGATATTCTGATTGTAGGCGGCGGTATGGCTGCTTGCGGAACTGCTTTCGAGATCAAAAAATGGGCACCTGACAAGAAAATCCTGCTGTGTGACAAAGCTGCCATGGAGCGTAGTGGCGCTGTTGCCCAGGGTCTTTCAGCAATCAATACATATATCGGAGAAAATACACCGGATGACTATGTGCGAATGGTTCGCAACGACCTGATGGGGATTGTCCGTGAGGACCTGATTTTTGATCTGGGTTGCCACGTTGATGATTCCGTCTTTCTGTTTGAGGAATGGGGTCTTCCGATGTGGAAACTGTCAGATGACGGAAAGAAAATGGACGGTAAAAAAGGCCAGAAAATGGGGACCTTGAAGTCCGGCGCCAAACCGGTCCGTACCGGCAAATGGCAGATCATGATCAACGGCGAATCCTACAAAAGAATCGTTGCCGAAGCTGCCAAACTGGCCCTTGGCGATGACAATATTCTGGAACGTTGCTTTATCGTCGAGCTTCTTCTGGATGCCAATGAAGAGAACCGGATCGCCGGCGCCGTCGGTTTTTCCGTTCGTGAAAACAAAGTTTACATTATTAAATGCAACACCATGATGGTTGCCTGCGGTGGCGCTGTTAACATCTACCAGCCTCGAAGTGTCGGTGAAGGTAAAGGCCGTGCCTGGTATCCGGTATGGAATGCCGGTTCTACCTACACCATGTGCATGAAAGTCGGTGCCGAGCTGACCATGATGGAAAACCGTTTCACCCCGTCCCGTTACAAAGACGGTTACGGACCGGTGGGTGCCTGGTTCCTGCTTTTCAAGGCCAAAACCGTCAACGGTCTGGGTGAAGGCTACGTGGGCAGTGATGCAGCGAAAGCCGAACTTGAAAAATACGCGCCTTACGGCACGGCTGCTATTACCCCCACCTGTCTGCGAAACCACCTGATGCTCTTTGAGATGAAGGAAGGCCGTGGCCCGGTCATGATGGATACGGTCACAGCCTTGGCGGAAATGGGTGGAAAACTGGACAAGAAAGAAATGAAGGCCCTGGAGTCTGAGGCCTGGGAAAACTTTCTGGATATGACCTGCGGACAGGCCAACCTGTGGTGCGGCACGAACACCGAGCCGGACAAGAAGACCTCGGAGATTATGCCCACCGAGCCGTATCTGCTGGGATCCCATTCCGGCTGCTGCGGACTGTGGACCTCCGGTCCCGATTATGACTGGATACCCGAAGAATACAAGATCCGATACAAAGACAAGGTCTATAACCGTATGACCACGGTTAACGGTCTGTTTACCGCCGGTGACGGCGTAGGTGCTTCCGGTCACAAATTTTCATCCGGTTCACATGCCGAAGGACGGATGGCCGCCAAGTCCATGGCTCGGTTCGTGCGTGACAATGCCGACTTTACACCGACCCTGAGTCAGTCCAAAGAAGAGCTGGTGGACCTGATTTACAAGCCGGTGAGAACATTCCTGGACCATTGTGATTACACCACAGCCATCAACATCAACCCCAATTATCTCAAGCCCGAAGGGATGATGTATCGCTTGATGAAGGCTACCCATGAGTATGGTGCCGGTACGGCCACCTACTACATGACCAGTTCCAAGAGTCTGGAAATCATCATGGATATGCTTGTGATGATGCGCGAAGACTGCGAAAAGCTGGCCGCCGGTGACCTCCATGAGCTGATGCGCTGCTGGGAAATCGAGCACCGCATCTGGACGGTTGAGTCTCACCTGCGTCACATCCAGTACCGGAAAGAAACCCGTTATCCTGGATTCTACTATCAGGCCGACTATCCGGGACAGGATGACGAGAACTGGTTCTGCTTTGTCAACTCCAAGTATGACCCCAAGGCAAAACAATGGGATATCTTCAAGAAAGATTACATCCAGATCATCCCTGATTAATGCTGAATCAGTTTTAGCCTAATCTGTTACGCCTCCAGGCGTCTTTGAGACGCCTGGAGGTTTTTATTAAGAAAAAGTTAACCTTTCAAAACCATTTGCCTTCAGGCGATATTCCCAAGACCAAAAACCGTGTCCGGTTGCTCAAGGGTTTTACCCTTGGTGTCGATGATAAAACTTTTGAGCATGCGGACACTTGAATTTTATTTTATAAGGATATCGCCTGAAGGAATATAACACCGGCAAAAAGAATTTAATCGTAAACGTAACAATGCATGGAGGGATAGCATGACAGAAGACAAAGCAACCCCTGCAAACGGAAGCATTTTGGTTGTTGGAGGAGGGATTAGCGGGTTGACCACGGCCCTTGAAGCTGCCGAAGTGGGGTATGAGGTGTTTTTGGTCGAAAAAAATCCTTACCTGGGCGGAAGAGTGGCACAGCTGAATCAATATTTTCCCAAGCTATGCCCTCCAACCTGTGGTCTGGAAATCAATTTTAGAAGAATAAAGGATAATCCGAAAATCAAGGTTTTAACCCAGGCAGAGGTCGAAAAGGTCGACGGCACCCCAGGAAGCTATGATGTATCCGTAAAGCTGAGCCCCAGGTATGTCAACGAAAACTGTACCTGTTGCGGAGACTGTGAAGCAGCCTGCGAAACCGAGATTTCCAGTGATTTTAACTTTGGAATGAATACGATCAAAGGCGCTTATCTGCCCTTTGAAATGGCTTTTCCGGCCCGTTATGTCATTTCTTCTCAGATTATCGGGACCGATGACGCCCAGCGTTGCAAGGATGCCTGTAAATACGACGCCGTAGATCTTGACATGGAAGCCAAAACCACAAATCTTAAAGTTGGCGCCATTGTCTGGGCCACAGGCTGGGAGCCTTATGATGCCGCCAAGATAGACAATCTTGGTTTTGGTCAGTACCCGAACATTATCACCAACATGATGATGGAAAGGTTGGCTTCGCCCAACGGTCCGACCAAGGGAAAAATTACCCGCCCGTCGGACAATAAAGAACCCGAAAGTATTGCCTTTGTTCAGTGCGCCGGCTCAAGAGACGAAAATCACCTTCCCTATTGTTCCTACATTTGCTGCATGGCGTCTTTGAAGCAGACGACCTACATTCGGGAACAATACCCCGACGCCAAGGTTTATATTTTTTATATTGACGTTCGGGCACCGGGTCAGCGGTATGAAAAGTTTTATAAAACAATCAAAGAGGATGAGAATGTCTTTTTGATCAAAGGCAAGGTCGCTGAAGTCAGTGAGGATCCGAACACCGGTAATATCACTGTGGTGGCAGAAAATGCGGTCACCGGCGAAAAGATCAAGCAGACCGTCGAAATGGCAGTCCTCGCCACCGGTATGCAGCCGACAGCCGCAGCGGTAAAACTGCCTGCCGACCTCAAGTACAATGAAGACGGCTTTATCATCAACGATTTTGAAAAAGGCGGCATGTTTGCGACAGGTTGCGCCAATAAGCCGTCCGATGTCGTTTCGGCAAATCAGAATGCCACCGGTATGGCCCTTAAAGCGATTCAAACCCTGGTGAGGAAGTAGGAGGATATCCATGGATAAAAAATATTGTGTATATATTTGCACAGGATGCGGCATCGGGGATGCCCTTGAAATGGAAGCGCTGTGCGAAGTCCCGGAAGAAGAAGGTTACCCTGTTAAAACTCACCCGTTTCTGTGCGGAAAGGAAGGGGTTGAACTGATCAAAAAGGGTATCGCCGAGGATGGGTACAATACCCTGGTTATTGCGGCCTGTTCCCGCCGGGTCAATTATGATGTCTTTAAATTTGAGGGCTGTATCGTCGACCGCGTGAACCTGCGGGAACAGACGGTCTGGTCTCATCCCAGATCCGAATTTCCGGCACTGACGGAAGAGCAAAAAGATGATGAAGAACACTTTGACCGCCTTCAGATGCTGGCCGAAGATTATCTGAAAATGGGAATGGCCAAGGTTAAAAAGATCAGCCTGCCGGAACCGTACAAGCTGGAAACCTTAAACAGAAAAATTCTGGTCATCGGCGGCGGTATCACCGGTATTTCGGCAGCGTTAGATGCAGCCAAAGCCGGTTATGAAGTCACTATTGTCGAAAAAGAATCGGCAATCGGCGGCTATGCAGCCAAAATTCGCAAACAGCTGCCCACCGAAGATCCTTATGAGAACCTTGTATCACCGGTTATTGAAAGCAAAATCAAAGAACTCGAAGCTTATGACAACATTACCGTTAAAACCGGAACCGTCGTAGCCCGTATCGCCGGTGAGCCCGGGGATTTTACAGTGACATTGAAAAAGCCCGGTGAAAAAATCGAATTTGACGTGCCTTTCCCGTTGCCGGAAGAAATGAAGTTTGATGAGAACGGTAAAGAACTGGATGTTGAAGACCAACATAAACGTTATTTGGAATATAACAAGGGCAAGGTCGATATTTTAAAGTTCGATCCCAATGGTGAAAAATTCGGGGCCGTGGTGCTGGCTGCCGGATGGCGCCCATTTAAACCCAAAGTTGATGATTTCGCCCACCTGGGTTTTGGCGAACTTCCGGATGTTATCACCAACCACCAATTTGAGGAGATGGCGGCTAAAGGGAATATCACCCGGTCTGACGGTAAAGAAGCCAAATCCGTTGTATTCATTCAAAGCCCCGGCAAAGGCGAAGATGATTCGGATTTTGATTACGCCGGTTCGGTGACCAGCCTGGTTACCCTCAAGCAAGCCAAATATGTGCGTGAAGATTATAACGACGGCAAGGCTTATATCTTCTATCAGCACATGCGCACCCCCGGACTGATGGAAAACTTTTACAAGAGTATCCAGCAGGATGAAGGTATTTTCATGACCAAAGGGGAAGTGATCAATGTTTCCAAAAACGGCGACGGCATGATTGTCGAGGCCGACAATACCCTTTTGGGTGAAAAGGTCAAAGTCAAGGCTGATATAGTGGTACTGGCCACCGGCATGGTTCCGGTTACGGTGGATGACCCTGTTGTCAATATGGCGTATCGCCAGGGACCGGCATTTCGGGATATTGGTCTTTTTGATGGATATTGTGACTCGAATTTCATTTGTTTTCCCTATGAAACCCAGCGAACCGGCATTTATGCGGCCGGCGCCATTCGTCGCAGCATGACCATGGAAGAATCCATGGAAGATGCCACCGGAGCGACCCTCAAAGCGATTCAATGCATCGAATCGGTAAATCGCGGTGTTTCCGTGCATCCTCGGTCCGGTGATATGACCTTCCCGGATTTTTTCTTTCAGCGATGCACCCAGTGTAAGCGGTGTACGGAAGAATGTCCGTTTGGCGCCCTGGATGATGATGAAAAGGGAACCCCAAAGCCGAATCCGGCCCGTTGCCGGCGCTGCGGCACCTGTATGGGTGCCTGTCCGGAGCGGATCATCGGTTTTGCCGATTATAACATCGACAGTGTCGGTTCCATGGTTAAAGCCATCGGCGTACCTTCGGAAGACGATTATGACGAGCCCCCTTTCAGGATTGTCGGGTTTGTATGTGAAAACGATGCCTATCCGGCACTGGACATTGCCGGTTTGAACCGGCTTGTCTATTCAGCCGACGTCCGGTTTATTCCGATTCGATGTCTGGGTTCCATGAATGTCATCTGGATCAAGGACGCCCTGGCTCAGGGTATGGACGGGGCTTTTCTGTTGGGCTGCAAGCATGGTGATGACTACCAATGTCACTTCGTCAAGGGGAGTGAACTTGCGGACATCCGAATGAAGAAAATCGGGGACGCATTGGCAAGCCTGGCTCTGGAAGAAGAACGGGTGACCCAATTCACGGTTGCCATCGACGAGTATGACAAGCTTCCTAAAATGATCAATGACTTTGTAGAAGAGGTTGAAGCGCTGGGTCCGAATCCGTTTAAGGGATTTTAGGGATTGATGATTTTCGATTGGCGGTTGAAGATTGAATACGTCTTGAAATAAGACCAAAAATCTTCAATCTTCAATCTTCAATGTTTTAATAGCAGGAGGTATCCATATGACAGACAAATACCTTATAGAGCCAGATGTCGACTTTGTTAAAGAGATTGTCGGGCTCGGGGGCGACACTTTGAAAAAGTGCTTCCAATGCGCAACCTGTTCGGTGGCCTGCCCCATTTCTCCGGACACAAAACCTTTCCCTCGAAAGGAGATGATTGCGGCATCCTGGGGGTTAAAGGACAGACTTGTCGGCAATCCTGATATCTGGCTGTGTCATAATTGCGGAGATTGTACGACCATGTGTCCCCGTGGTGCAAAACCGGGGGATGTCTTGAGCGCTGTTCGTTCTTATGCCATTACGGAATATGCCGTTCCCAAATTCCTGGGAAAAGCAATCAAAGATCCAAAAAAACTGCCCTTTCTGCTGGCCGTCCCAGTAGTAATTTTTCTGGCAGTGGGCCTGCTCCTAAAGCTTTTCGGTATAAATTGGCTCAATTTTGCGCCGCATAGTGGGGAAATCTGGCAGGACCATTTTATTTCCAATTTCCTGGTGGATTCCATTATGGTTCCCACTTTTTTTGGGGCCGTCGCTATCTTTGCCCTGGGGCTCAAACGGTTTTTGGCGGATATACATACCAACGCTCTTGCCGAAGGAAAAACCACAAAGGAAAAGATTGAACCATTCGAATTTGTAAAGGCTCTGTTTCGTGTGGTTCCAACAATTCTTAAGCACCAAAAGTTCGATGAATGTTCTGAAAACAGCGAACGAACCACGCCCCACATGATGGTGTTATTAAGTTTTATCGGTCTTTTTATTGTCACCACCTGCTTTTTTCTGGCGGAGTGGGTTTTTCAGATCGAAGGACCGTATTCCCAGCTCAACCCTGTTAAATGGCTTGCAAATGTCAGCGGCATCGCTCTGATCATCGGCGGCGTACTGTTGATAAAAAACCGTACTGCGAAAAAAGATCAGGTTTCTACTTACTGGGACTGGTATCTGGTCGGATTGGTGCTTCTTTTGGGACTGACCGGTATGCTGACTGAAGCGGCCCGATTGGGGGGTGCCGCCGGGCTGTCATATTCTATGTATGCTATTCATATTATGCTGGTATGGTGTCTGTTTGCCTATACCCCCTTTTCAAAGTTGGCTCACTTTGTTTATCGAACCGTGGCCATGACATATAATGAATATTCAGGCAGGCAATAGCTGAAGGATTTGTAAAAAGTTTAACTATAAATTATTTTTATTTGCAACATATAACAAAAAAGGGGAGACAACTTTTGTCTCCCCTTTTTTGTTAAGTCACTGGCAAAGAGCAACAAGCAAAGCGTTGCTCGATTCCTTTTCTATTTTTTATCGTCACCTGTGGCGGCGCTATGCATTTTGATCTCGACTCTTTCTTCAAGTCCTTCGTAGTACTTTCGCAGGATTTCAACCACTTCGTCTCTTCCAAAATGATCCGGAAGATCTTCGCCCTCGGAAAGCATCTTGCGCAGCATGGTTCCGGAAAGAAGCACCCGATCTTCCTTACCATGTGGGCAGGTTCTGAGTGACGCCATACCGTCACATTTGTGACAATAGAATGTCCAGTCGATCTTTAAGGGTTGGCAAAGCAAATTTTTTCCAGGATCTTCAGATGTCGGGATTTTGTCAAAGATGGTCTGGGCTTCGAACATGCCGTAGAAATCACCCACGCCGGCATGGTCACGGCCGATAATCATTCGGGAGCAGCCGTAATTCTGACGGAAGGTGGCATGAAGCAGGCCCTCTCTGGGACCGGCATAGCGCATGTCGAGGGGGTACCCGCCCTGGACCACATTTTTTTCTACAAAATAGTTCTTTACCAGGCTGTCGATGCATTTTACACGAACTTCGGCAGGAATATCACCGGGTTTTAAGTTACCCACCAGTGAGTGAATATAGACACCGTCACAAACCTCTACGGCAATCTTGCAAAGATATTCATGGGATCTGTGCATGGGGTTTCTGAGCTGCAAGGCGGCAATTTCACTCCACCCTTTTTCTTCAAAAATTTTACGGGATTCTTCGGGCCTCATATAGACGCCGGCATATTTTTCGGGATACTCACCTTCGCTCAAGACTTTGACTGGGCCGGCAAGGTTGAATGGCTTCTGTTCCATGACCATCTGAACACCCGGATGATCTTCACCGGCAATTTTCCAAAATTCTTCAGCGGTAGGCGTGCCTTCTCCCATGTATATTTTTTCACACTCAAATTTTTTGTCGGCCTCGGTCAGTTCATATTTTTCCGCGACTTTCATGGTTCCCATAATTTCATTGGTATCCGGATCACAGAGGGCGATTTCATCGCCGTCGCTGATGCTGTCGGCATCGGCTTTGTCCACGGAAAGGGTCACGGGAATGGGCCAGAAAGTTCCATCGGCCAGTTGAAAATTTTCACAAACACCTTTCCAGTCCGCTTTGGTCATAAAGCCTGTCAGCGGGCTGAATCCGCCGATACCCATCATAATAAGGTCTCCAACTTCTCGATGGGATACGGTGATTTTCTTTAGGCCTTCGGCCTTTTTCTTTTCTGCATCAAGCTCAGCGCCTTCAAGCAGGCAGCAGGTTAAACCTTTGCCGCCATGGGGTGGAATTAATTTTGACATGTGTTAACGTCTCCTTTCAATTTTATTATTAAAATAAATGGCTTTTTCAACACCATTTCAGTTTTCACAAAAGCGAATTATTAATAGGGATTAAATGATTTGTCAAGGGTAATCAATTATTATAACCAATTTAGGTTTTTCAATACATGATTCGCCTGTGATTATAACATCTATCCATTATTAAAAGAGTACCTAAAGTGCCTAAAGTGCCTAAAGTGCCTAAAATAATAGGTCAATCGGAATGACTTTCATTAATCGTCAAGAATCAATATTTCAATTTTCAATCCTGTTTGGTTCCCATAATGGTCACTTCAACGGTGCGTGTTCTCGAACGATTGTCGTGATTGATGGCGACCACCTGTTGCCAGGTTCCCCGTCTGAGTTTTCCATTTCGAACGGGCAAAGCAATGGACGGTCCAAGCAGAGCGGCCTGGACATGGCTGTGTCCATTGCCGTCGTGCCAGGCCTTTTCATGCTCATATTCCAGGCCGGGCGGCGCCAGTGTATTGATGGCCCTTTTCAGATCTTCCACCACCCCGGGCTCGAATTCTATGGTGGTAATCGACCCGGTGGATCCAACCATTGTGGCGCAAAGATTTCCGGTTTGGATCTTCGATTCGCTGATCAGGTTTTCAAGCTCCGTTGTAATATTATAAATATCCGGACCGGTTTTCAGTTCAATGTCGAGAGCATCGGCAAATATTACTGCAGATTTCATGGTTGTCCTCCAGTTGGAAGTTTAAAATGCCTAAAGTGATCTAAAGTGCCTAAAGTTATTTCAAAGACATGATATTAAGTTTTTCGGTGTTTCCAATAGGATAAAATCTCATGTTACGAATATTTCATCAGGATTGATCTCACTTCTGGGAAGTTATGGCTTTCACCATTTTATAATTTGACTTCGCTGAAAGCGAATACCTTAATTTTAGCTCACTTTAAACTTTAAGCACTTCTTGATATAAATTTCTTCTGAAATAGAGGAAAAACATCCTGATATTACTTGTGTTAAAGCATACAAGGCAGAATATTAAAGAAGTTCCAAATCCCAATTCCACAGACCGGGTCTCTTCTTCAATGCCACATCTTTTGGAATCGGTTCCAAAAGATGCACAAACAGTTGATAGCCTGCCTTTTCCAAAGATTTTCGTTGAATGCCTAAATCGAGTTTCCAGTTGGGATATACCCAATAGTCGGATTCGTATTTTTTAACCCAGGCGGATTCATTTTTTGGACTGGTAAAAGATGTTTCAGTTTCCAGGTCGTCCGCTAGAGCGCGTGAAATACAAAGGGGCCAGTTGCCGAAAAAAACGATTCCCAGCGGCAAAGGGCTTTGCCTGGGAAGCGAGAAAAAATCTTTTTGACCCAGTTCAGGGGTAACGATGGCACCTTTATACCCAAGAGACGCCAGGGTTTTTAGCGCCAGAACATTGGCAATATTACAAAAAGGGCCGGCCCAGAGGTTCATCCCTTTTAGATGAGTGAAAAGCGTGGTCTGCCACGGAGCGTTCAACACGAATATTTTTGCGCCATTATTCAGGACAGAATCGACGAGTTCTTTAAGTTTTTGCTCATCATCCGGCCAGATCACCGGTGGCAGCCACCACCAGATTCTATTCCAAATCTTTTTGGGAAGTGTCTTCACAGCTTGATCCGAAATCCAGAGTCCCGATGCGCTATGGGGTTGGATTTTGTCTATGTGACGGTAAACACGAAGATCTGAGATTATTCCGTTTTTCTTTCCGGAGATTTTGGGCTGTCCGGCGACAAAGACAGATGTGTTGGATTTTATGACCGGTGTTTTGGGCAGCTCTTTTTCGAGATCGGACATCATATCGCCAAGATCCTTTTCCTGACGGTCGATCAAAAAAACCGGAATTTTCTTTTCAGGATTCTTTTTTAAAATCGGCTTTAGAAAGAGACGTCCGCCTTTTGGAACATATTTGCCCACCCTGATGGTGCCGTGCCACAACTCGTCTTCATATCCCAGGCGAAGGCGATCGCCCGGCAGCAGCTCTTCCCTGGGATTTAAAAAAGGTTTTTGTTTTGTTCCTTTTACGGCTCCCACCAAAAGACCGGATCCGGTTTGACTGTTAATACGGATTGGATTCTGGGGTCTTTGGGGTAAAAAATTATAATGGGTTCCTGATCTTCCCAGTGCATAGGACAACATATGGAGCGCTTCTTTTTTCATTTTGGGATCGGTCCCCTGGTCTCTTAAGATCCGGTAAGCTTTAACCGTATAAAAAATGGTGTGCGGACCTTTTTTACGGCCTTCGATTTTCCAGGTTCGTATTTGTGGAATGGTACGCAGGACTTTTACCAGGACATCCAGACTAAGGTCTTGGCAGGAGAAAAATCGTTTATTTTGGTCGTTCTGTTTGTAAATGCGACGACAGGGCTGGACGCATCTTCCCCTGAGCCCGCTTTTTCCGCCGAAATAGCTGCTCCAATAACATCTTCCGGAAACACCATAGCAAAGTGCGCCGTGCACAAATACTTCAAGGTTCAGATTCTTTGGACAGGCCGCTGCCATGGCTTTGATCTCGTCGATATTCAGTTCCCTGGGAATAACGACCCTATGGACCCCAAGGCTTTTTTGAACTTGTTGAAGGGCTGCTGAAAAACTGACATTGGATAGGGTTGAGAGATGCAGCTCGCCTGAAAAGCCGGTTTGTTTGGCGAGTTGTACAAAGGCCAGATCCTGAATGATGATTCCATCCGGCTTTACGTGTCTTTTAAGCTGTTGAAGAAGTTCTCCAGCTGTATCCAGGTCGTTGGGTTTCAGCAAAGCGTTCAACGCCACATAGACTTTGACCCCTTTATTGTGGGCCAGCAGCGTCAGGGGTACAAGTTCTTCAATAGAAAAATTTTTGGCCTCCATGCGCGCTGAAAGTTGTTTCAGACCGCAGTATATTTCGTCGGCCCCTGCGGCAAGGGCGGCCAAAAAAGACGCTTTATTACCTGCCGGGGCCAGAATAGAGGGAGAGGAAGATTTTTCCGGTTCTTTGCTCATGTCTTCAATATCATGGTTAAAAAGTTAAAGATAAGTAGCAGTTTAGCTTTTTTAAATATAAGGCGCTTTTACATCGATTGGTTATAAAAACCAAGATAATCTAAAAAAATATAAATTCCAAGGGGCATTATCAAGCTAAACGGCATATAAATGCCCTTGCTCCGGCGATATACTGTGTTATATTTAACAATATTCGAATGCGAAAATTGATTTCAATTATTTAACACGATTCCAAGAGACCTTTGAAAAATATGAATTTCTGTTCGAGTTCGAGGAAGGCGAGGATTTTAACCACAGGAATACATTAGGCATTTTGAGGATTAAAATTTGAGCCTGACAAAGAAATCGGACAAAAAGAGATGTTTTGCAAAGGTCTCTCCAAACAAATGGGAGAGGAAATACTTATGAAAATTGCAGTCAGCGGCAAAGGGGGCGTCGGCAAAACAACGTTTTCAGCACTTTTGATACGAACATTGAATGATCAAGGGAAACATGTGCTGGCCATCGATGCGGATCCGGATGCCAACCTTGCAGCGGCGCTGGGTATTCCGGATGCCGACCGCATCGTTCCTATTGCCGAGATGAAAGAACTTATTTTTGAAAGAACTGAAGCAAAGCCGGGCAGCATGGGAGGTTTTTTCAAGCTCAACCCCAAAGTGGACGACCTTCCCGACGCGCTTTCGGCAAAACTGGATAACATTAAACTCATGCGCCTTGGGGGGGTTCAAAAAGGCGGGTCCGGATGCATCTGTCCGGAGAGCACTCTGTTAAGGGCACTGATAACTCACATTGTCTTGGCGCGGGACGAGGTGGTGGTCATGGATATGGAAGCCGGAATCGAACATTTGGGAAGAGCAACCGCTTCGGCCGTAGACCGGTTGATTGTGGTGGTGGAACCCGGTCGTCGAAGTATGGATACCGCTAATCATATTCGAAAGCTTGCCTCCGAGATCGGCTTAAAAAATATTGTCCTTGTGGGCAACAAGATTCGCAGTCCCAAAGACGAGGCATTTTTAAAAGAACATCTAAAGGATTTTGAGTTTCTCGGCTTTATCCCCTATGATGAAGCGCTGATAGAGGCGGATCTGGATGGTGTTTCACCATTTGATGTGGATTCAACTGCAAAAGAAAATGTTAACGAGATGATTTCCAAGTTTTAATGAGCCACCCAAAACGACACTTTTATAGAGGAAAAAAAAGAAAAGGCAGATTCGAACGGGGTCGCCAGCCTCCCAAAATCAAGGCCGGTGCGGATGCCGGGCTCAAAAAGATTTTTGCCGATATCGGTGTGCCGGCTCAGGAACCGTTTAAACCCGATCCTTTTCAGCTTCAGGCATTATCGGCCGTAAAACGATCCGACTGCCTGGTGACCGTACCCACCGGCGCCGGTAAAACCTGGATTGCCGAACAGGCCATCGCTCGAATCCTTAAAAAGGGAGGTCAATCATGGTATGCTTCTCCCTTAAAAGCCTTGAGCAATACAAAGTACAGCGAATTTTCAAAAATATTCGGGCCTGAAAACGTCGGCATTTTAACCGGTGACAGAAAAGAAAAACCGGATGCACCCGTCATTGTAGGAACCACTGAAATTCTCAGGAATCAGCTTTATGATGCCATGTATCAGGGGACCACACTTCACACGGATTTCGTGGTTCTTGACGAGGCACATTTTTTAGGGGATGAAGACAGGGGCGTTGTATGGGAAGAGATCATGATATATCTTCCCTCCAGGATTCCGCTTCTGCTGCTTTCGGCGACCATCGGCAATGCAAAGGTTATTTCCCAATGGCTTTCGTCCATTCGCGGCAAAAAATGTATTGTTGTTGAAGAAACCAAGAGGCCCGTACCGCTGTATCCGCTTTTTTTTCACCCTTCAGGGACTTTGTATCCTTTGCTCGTGAGGGGAAGTCCGGGGAAAGGCAGATTGTCTAAAAAGGTGGCTGCTTATGTCAGCAGCAGTCGTCCACCTTATCTCTCGCCGCCCAATAAGCTGCCTCCTTTTGGGGATATTTTGCGTGTATTAAACAAATACCGCCTTCTTCCTGCCATTTTTTTTCTCAAATCCAGAGCCAATTGTGACAATGCCCTTGACTTGTGTGAAGAGGGTTTGAGATCTGACCGGATTAAAAAAGATAAACGCAGCCGGAGAATCGAAGAGCTTGTGGCCCATAATGCCCATATTGCCAGGCACCGGCAATTGTGGCACCTTGAACACCTGGCAGTCGGTGCTCATCACAGCGGACAGCTTCCGGCTTGGAAACTGATTCTGGAAACCCTCATGACAGAAGGGCTGCTGGATGCCGTCTTTGCGACATCTACCGTTGCCGCCGGTGTCAACTTTCCGGCCAGGACCATTGTTTATCTGAACTCCGACCGGTTCAACGGCAGAGAATTTATGCCGCTTTCTCCCACTGAATTTCATCAGATGACCGGGCGGGCCGGGCGAAGGGGAATGGATCATATTGGATTTGCTGTGGCAATTCCGGGAAAGTACATGGATATCCGGCTTGCCGCAAAGCTGATGAAATTACCGCCGTCTGACGTTTCCAGTCAGATAAAGATTAACTTTTCAATGGTTCTTAACTTGCTTTTGTCCCATACGCCGGAACAAATCGAAGATCTTCTAAAAAAATCCTTTGCAACGTATATGATCATTCATTCGAAAAAAAATAAGGGCCTTAAAAAGCCTATAGAAAATGATCTTAAGCAGCTATGGCAGGATTTTGTGCGGCATCTCGATTTTCTGAAAGAAACCGGTTATGCCAATCGAAGCGGCAGACTGACCGCCGACGGCATATGGGCCTCTCAACTTCGTGTCGATCATCCGTTGATGATTGCAGAAGGATTTAGATGCGGAATTTTTCCTGACAATGATCCGGCACTCCTTGCCGCTGTGACAGTGCTGTTTGTCAACGAACGCGAATCCGATGAAATAATAGGCAAGGCATTTATGCCTAAAGCGCTGGTCGACACCTTTCTCGATGTCAAAAAAAGCCTTTCATCCTTTTCAGCACAAATGTCCAAAAAGGGGTTTGACACCCGGCCGCTGATTTTGCAGCCGGCGGCGACCCTGTATGCCTGGGCAACCGGTTTGCCCTGGGAAAAGGTGCTTTCCATTGCCAAAATGGAAGAGGGGGACCTGGCCATGCTGATTCTCAGGACAGCAGACAACCTGAGGCACATCAGAGCCCTCAAGAATGTCTTTCCTGAAGCCGCTTCAGCCGCTGCGACGGCAATAGATCTTATTATGAGGTATCCGGTGGTGATGGATTATGAGTAACCTGAATTTTTTATAATAAATTTGATTCCAAATTATCATCTAATTTTTTGCAAAGAAATTCCACCTGTTTCTGCAACGGACTGTTTTTCTTTATTCCCCGCTCGACGATACCGATGGAATGGAGGGCTGTGGCATGATATCTGTTAAAACTCTTCCCTATTGCCTGGAGGGGAGCATCCGTGTATCTGCGCGAAAGATAAATCGCTATCTGCCGTGGCCGAACAATGGATTGCTTTCGTGAGCTTGAAACAATGTCCTTGATGGAAATATTATAATGTTTGCAAACCAGTTTCTTGATAGCATCTATAGTAACATTCTCCCGCTGGCGAACGATATGTTTGGTGACACTTTGAGCAAGTCCAAGGTCAATGGGTTCTCCCAAAAGCAGTGATTTTGAAGCAACCCCTATGAGGCCGCTTTCAAGCTGTCTCACATCCTCTGTAAGTTCACTGGCCAGGTAATGGATCACTTCTTCGGGTACTTCATACCCGTTAAGAGTTGCTTTTTTCTGCAGTATCCTGACCCTTGTCCTGAAATCAGGAGGATCAATGTTTGAAATGAGGCTGCATGAGAGGCGTGATCTTAATTTGTCATCGAGTTTCGGAATGTCTCCCGGAAGATAGCAACTTGAAAAGATTATTTTCTTGCCGGCTTCAAACAGGGTGTCAAGGGCAAAGGCAAGCTCGACCTGGGTGCGATCCTTATTTCCGAGATAATGGACGTCTTCAAGCAGCAATGTGTCACATCGATTCCTGTATTTCTCCTTGAACGAATTTATGGAGCCGTGCTGAAAAGCATCGACCATTTCATTGCTGAAATCCTCTGCGGTCATATAATAGACACGGTCCGAGGGACGTTCGGACAGGATGTGGTGTCCGACGGCCTGGGTGAGGTGGCTTTTTCCCAACCCTGTCTTTGACAGTAAGAACAAACAATTTTGGGAAGTATTCTTTCGAGAAGCCATTGACAGGGAAGCTGAATAGGCAAAGTCGTTATTCTCTCCAACCACAAAATGATCAAAAGTGAAATCCTTTTTCAAAAGACGACCATTACGCGGACACACATTTATATTGGGAAGCAGCAGTTGAGGGTCTTCATATGCTTTTGGTTTTGGAAGGGCATTTTTTGCGGAGATCTCGATGGAAAGCCGGCATTCTCTTCCCAGAACACTTTTTATTTCGGACTCTATGAGGGCACCAAAATTCTCAAGAACCCGCTTCCTGAAAAAAAAGTTAGGGGAACATAGTACAATGCGGTTTTCATCACACCTTGCCAGTTGAAGCGGCTCAATCCACATCCTGAACGTGTGAGCAGGAATTCCTGATTTGATAGAAATTTTTACTTCGTCCCAAACTTTCTTCATATCCGTTAATGTTTGATATTTTTAAAAACAGATTTATCTGATTTTTTTATAGGGAGTGAAAAGAGGCAAACCAACTAAATCCAACGATATAGGAGTATTATCTAAGATTACCAGAAAACCGGCTTAATACCGAAGCAAGTTATAATTTATTTAGCGAACTATTTTATTTATGTCAAACCCGATAATTCCGGTTTTTCATTTTTCTGTTAACATATTATCGATGAATTATATCTTATTGTTTTAAATGGATTTAATTTCTTTCAAAAATCAAACGTTCTGAGATTCGAGCTTTTCTGAACGCTATGTTTCTACAGGAATTTCAGCCATCTCCAAACCTGTGGTTAAGTTATTAACAATTATATTATCCTCCATATACGCCAATTTACGTTGAATATCTACTAATTTCAAAAAAATATTTATCAGATTATTGTCATATTAGGATTGAGAGTGAAGTCAAGGCCTTTGGTATTGAATAATTTGTGCCATGACCTGAATGTAAATTTTTAATCTTTGTTCCAAAACTTCGATAGAAGTTTGAACATGATGGGATTAAAAAGATTTGCATAATAATCAAGACCCTGGATTTTCAGTATTTATAGTTTTGAACATTTTGTAACTTGTTAATTTTGTCGATAATTGAGAGAAGTAATTGATATTGAATCAATATCGCTGAAAAATTTTGTTGATAACTTGTTAATAACTATTTCATCCTATCCTGCACATTTTTCAAGCTGACCCTGTATAAATAGAGCTTGGCCTCGACCACATAGAATTGTGATTGCCCGTTTTACAGAAATGGCACGCTT
>Ga0210085_1000322_pt1 | contig 21021 bp, 16 predicted proteins | sample China_Galinas_PW_5_FD_184866 | JGI IMG/M metagenome (GOLD analysis project Ga0210085, IMG submission 184866) | Wetland microbial communities from San Francisco Bay, California, USA, that impact long-term carbon sequestration - China_Galinas_PWC_D1... | ecosystem: Environmental > Aquatic > Marine... | reverse complement strand
ATTTGAACTAATAATCCTATCTTTTCGTTTAATCATATAAAAATTTAGAAAAATGATAGTATTCTTCACAATATTCTTTACTGTTTACACAGCGCTTAATTATTACATCTTCATTAGAGGATGGCAGGCATTAGAATCTATTGCTTTCCTGCGTCCTTATTACATTGTTGTTTTTATAGTTGTTGCCTATGGATATGTCTTCTCCAAACTGCTCTATAAATTTCTTCCTCCTCTTATTTATGATATCTGGCTAGGTGTGGGAGCTATCTGGTTTGCATTTCTGGTTTACTTTATTCTTATCCTTTTAAGTATAGATTTAATTCGCTTGCTGGAATCATTCTTTCACTTTTTCCCCAATTTCATTTATGAAAATTATGAGCAGACTAAAAAGATTACAGCCCTGGTAATTATTATTCTTGTAAGTGCTATAGTGTTCCTTGGGAATTTGAATAAGAGAGATATATCCATACAAACTTTAAATATTACTCTTCCCAAAGGAAGCGGTAAATTAAATGAACTTAACATCGTAATGGCTTCTGATTTACATTTATCGCCAATAGACGGCGAAAGATTACTTTCAGAAATCGTGGACAAAATAAATTCTGTGAATCCTGATATTATTTTATTTGCAGGTGATATAGTAGATGATAAAGCGGTAATTCTAAAAGATAGAGGAATTGGTGAGTCATTTAAACGATTAAATCCAAAGTACGGTATATATTCAATAAATGGAAACCATGAATTTATAAACGAAGTTGAACCATGTGTAAAATTTATGGAAGATTTTGGGATGAAAATGTTAAGAGATAATTATGAATTGATTGACAGCAGCTTTTATTTAATTGGAAGAGAGGATGTTGTTATGAAGCAATTCACCGGTAAAGAAAGAAAAACTTTGGAAGAAATCATCAGTGCAGTAAATTCAGACCACCCCAAAATACTATTGGATCACACACCTGTTAAATTAGAGCAGGCAGAGAGAAACGGAATCGACTTACAATTTTCAGGACACACTCATCACGGACAAATCTGGCCGGCTAATATCATCACGAACATGATATACGAAGTTAGCTGGGGGTATTTGAAGAAAGGGAAAACTCATTTTTATGTTACTTCAGGTGCAGGAACGTGGGGTCCACCGGTTCGCACTGGCAGTAAATCAGAAATTGTAAACATTAAGGTAAAATTTGAATAGCTTGTTCACATGCAACCGTACAATCATGCATTCATACAAGTATTCTCAATCGAATGAATGTATGTTTGTATGACTGTATGGATTAGAACGTAAAAGTCATTCCAAATTTAAAATTATCCATTGAAATTGGTGGAGCACTTGGAAATGGCCAGTTCATTTCGCTTTTTCTTAATTCATATAAGCCATATCCTAAAGCACCTTTCAAAACAAAATAAACAATAGGACCAGCTTCAGGAGACGTTTTAAATATTTCTTTTACAAATGCATCTAATGCTGCATTTGCAGCCACTTCAATTACTGCACTTCCTGCCCATTTCCAAAACAACCATGCTTCAAATACGGCAGCAGTCTCATACCCAGCTTCAACAATAATCAAATCTGTTATCTGACCACGAATACCGAATTCTGAACTTGAACCAAACCTGAAAGTGCCGTAGTAGCGATTCATTATATCTTCATCATTTACGCTTAGTGAATCATTCTGGTAGTCAATTTCGGTAAAACTTAAAGTAGAGCTGTAGTAAGGAATGATTGCAGACTGAGGTCCAATTTTATAACCATAACCGGTTGACCAGCCTAATCCGAATTGCCAGTTTTTTGTTACAATTTTAGAAGTATCATTATCATTACCTGCAAGACTCGAGGAGTTGTAATTTAAGAATGCATAATTATAAGTAAGTTTATTAATATAGTCAGCATATCGCGTGGTTTTTTCTACTGTATAACCAAGCTTAAGTTCCATCAGAGCATTGTCTGCGAAAGATTCAACAACATCTTCTCTTGAGATGTATGAAAATCCGTAGAGGAGTGAAATGGTCGGTTTCTTTTTTGACCAGCCAATCCAGTCGTCAACTTCATCCCATTCAAATTCCCATGCCCATTCATCATCATCATCATCTTTGGTTTTTGTTGAATCCTGTGCATTTATAAAAGGTGGTGAAAAAAGAATTAAGAATAATAAAATAACTAAGTAAAGTTGTTTCATTGCTTTTCCCTAAATCATTTGTAAAAATACATCTGAAAAATAGACCCGGTTGCTGATTATTGCGAATTATTTTAAATGAACGGTCTTTTTTTTAGACGAAATTCAACTGCGAAAGGTTACTACATCTGCTATTGAATTTTCCTTTTAATTATTTCATCGAGATAATAATGGAATTTTGCAGGAAGGTTTTTATACTTTGATGAGAATCTTTTTTTTAAAGTTTCAAAGTTTAGATTATTAACTTTATCGAGATCCTTATCAATATTATTCAAAAATGTTTTTACCTTTTGTTGAACTCTTTCGCGCACATCATTTTCGTTATTACCTGAAATCAATTCAATAACCTTATCAATATTAAAATCATTTTCAATCAGTGTTTTGAAAACAAGTCCTCTGAAGTTTTCTGAAATAGTTGTCCGATTTACATTTCCGAGTTCTTTTGCTGTTTCAATAATTGATGAGTGCGAGAATTTTTTGTTCCTCAGAGATTCGATGACAAGATCCTCAAAACTATATTTGGTTTCCTTTACGATTTCTTTTGGTAGATCTGAAAGATGAATAAGATTTCGTTTCTCAGATTTTGCAAAAATCACTGCTCTCTTAATGACAGATTGTAGCTCTCTCACATTACCTTTCCACTGGTATTCAGTTAACGCCTGCAAGACTGCTTGTGATAGATTAATTTCGGAAGATTCATTCTGAAGAAAACTTATTACCAGCGCTTCGATATCTTCCTTCCGTTCTCTTAACGGTGGTAGTTCAATTGTAATTACATTCAATCTGTAAAAAAGATCTTCCCTGAATTTTTTTTCTTTAACAAGCTCAGAAAGGTTCTTATTTGTGGCTGAGATAACTCGCACATCAACTTTATGTACTTTGGTTGAACCGACTTTTTCAATTTCTCCGGATTGCAAAACTCGCAGGATTTTTACCTGGAAATTTTCGGTTGTTTCACCGATCTCATCAAGGAAGATAGTTCCTTCATCAGCAAGTTCAAATTTTCCTGGCTTATCAGAAGTTGCTCCTGTAAAACTACCCCGGACATGTCCAAACAATTCGCTTTCCAGTAAACTATCAGTTAGCGCACCGCAGTTTACAGCAATAAAATTTTTATCTCTTCTGTTACTTAATGAATGAATTGCTTGAGCAACAAGTTCTTTGCCTGTCCCGCTTTCACCAGTAATTAAAACTGTGGTATCAGTTGGTGCTGCCTTTTTAATTAATTCTACTATGGATGACATTGATTTTGATCCGAAAACAATTCCGTAAAAATCTTGGGGCTTTATTTGTAAATCTAACGAAGCTTTTAATCTGTCATCTTCATTCTCTTTAAGTTTATTAATATCATTCCTGAGTGATTCAATTTTATGAACTAACTGCTGTGATTCTTCTCCAGTTTCACTAATCTGACTTTGAAGTTCTGATAATTCATTCTCTTTCGATGAAAGCAAATTCCTGAGAAGAGTTGCTTCGTCGATAGCACCTTTTAGTTCTTTTTGTCCACGAACAAAATAAGATGCAGTATCATTAAGAATCAGGAAGAAAATGGGAATTAGAAAAATTGAAGAAGCAATTTTTAGATTTAGCAGTGAAATTATAATAAATACCAGCAGCAGGACTAACACAGTTGTAACAAGATAGACTGGAATCAATTGCCGGTTGAATATATTTCTTAAAAAAATAAATCCAATTACCAGCAATGAGAAAATTATTATTGAGGTTAGATAGTAATTATCATTTATGCTTCGTGAGTTAAGAAGATTGTCGATAGCAAAATAGTGTAAAGCAATTCCGGGTAATTGTTCATCGAATGGAGTTTGGATTGTCGGTGCAATTTGTATATCACTTATTCCAATCAGCACAATTTTATTTTTAAAGTTACTTAGTTCAGGACTCTGGTTATACACAAGCTCAGCGAATTCAAGTGCAGAATATTTTGGAATTTCTTCCCAGGAAGAAAAAAAGTTTACAATCAAATATTCCTTATCTGACTGTAACCCTGAAATCTGATATGCAAATGCTTTTTCGTATATCTTCTTGTTTATCAGTATCATCGGGATTTCAATATCATAATTCCTCAAAAAATTAATATGACCGGTGTATAAGCTTTCATCTAATAATTTTGGGGAGGGGAAACTGAGTGAGTCAGTATAAAATTGATCGTTTCTCTCTGTAATTTCTCCTGCAATAGAGCTTAAAATAACTTTGCCAGATTTTTCAATTTCTTTTTTGAGCAGGTTATCATACACGGATTGGGTAACAAATCTAGAACTCAGAAATATTTCTAATCCAATTTTTTTTACTCCAAGTTTTGAAAGTTGATTAATAAGAAGAGCATAATAGTTTCGTTTAATTGGCCAGGGACCTATTCGTGCTATATCTTCCTCAGAAAAATGAATAAGGATAATGTTTGTATCAGGTATTAATTCTCCCCGAATCTTTAAAGCCGTGTTACTTATTTCCTCATCAACAAATTTTCTAATATCCGGAAGAACAAGTAAGGATAGAATTACTATCAGTACAATAAAAAATTGTGCGAATATTTGTTTTTTACGTTTCAAGAATCACGATATTTAAAATTTATTTTAACCGGCACCAAATTTAACAAACTACATTTTCATATTGAGTTTATAAGCCTGGATGGTTTCTTTTATAAATCAAAAATAAAGTATTTAGGTTAAAATTTGTATTTTTGTGTTAAATGATTTGTTAATTATTTAAATGAGATTGTGATGAAAAAATATACAATATTAATCACCTTTATACTCATATCGTTGTTCTTCACAGGATGTTTACAAGTTGAGACTACACTAAATGTTGAAAAAGACGGCAGTGGGACAATAAATGAAAAAGTATTGTTCAGTAAAACTTTTGTAAAAATGATACAGGATTTTACTGAAGTTTTTCAGGATTCAGCTTCCACCGAAGAGTTCACGCTTTTTGAGGTAGATGATATTAAAGCTGATGCAAACAATTATGGTGAAAATGTTAAATATGTTTCACATAAATTAATTGACAACGAGAATTGGGAAGGTTATCAAGCGGTTTATTCTTTTGATGATATTAATAAAGTTCAAATATCACCTGACCCCGATTCTAAAGTTGCACTTGATGATCAATCCACAGATACCCAAGAGGAGGAATATTATTTCTTCAAGTTTGTTAAAGGTGATACACCACAATTAATTATCGATAGACCAGATATTGAACTTAGTGCTGAAACAGATGAATATGATGACACTGAAGAAACAGAACAAAATAATGAGCAAGAGGATGAAGAATTTTTAAAAATGATGGAAGGAATGAAAGTAGATATTTCAGTTGAAGTTGATGGTGAAATTGTAAATACAAATGCTACGTATGTGCAGGGATCAAAAATAACTTTATTTGAAATGAACTTAACTGAGATGATGAAAAACAAAGAAGTCTTTAAAGAGTTTAAGAAAAATGAACCTAATAATATCGAAGAGATGAAGCAATATCTTGAAAAGTTACCGGGATTAAAAATTGAAGTAGAAAAACCAATTACTATCACATTCAAATAATATCAATAATAAAGGAATAAATATGAAAATAAAGATAATCTTCGCGGTGTTTTTTCTTAGCTTTGGGTTAGCTTTTGCTCAAACAGATGACGTACAACAAACAGAAGAAATTAAATTAGGTGGTGAAATAACACTCACCGAGAAAACTAACATCTCCGATATTCTTGCTGATCCTGATTCGTATATGGATCAAAAAGTATTGGTCGAAGGTGAAATCCTCAATGTTTGTCCGAAGATGGGATGCTGGATGGAATTAAAATCTGATGATGGTGAAGGGATGATTAAAGTCAAAGTTAAGGATGGTGAAATTGTGTTCCCGGTAGAATCAATTGGAGAGTCTGCAGTTGTTGAGGGTACAGTTTACAAAATTGAATTATCACAGGAAGATGCAATTAGCTATTATGAGCATATTGCAGAAGAGACCGGTGAAGATTTTGATGCTTCTACAATTACCGGACCCATGACCATTTATCAGATAAAAGGTTTAGGTGCTGTTATTGATTAATTAATTTATTTTTTGAAGAAAGCCCGCCAATTTGTGCGGGCTTTTTTATTGGACGTCTTTAATCCAGGGTCTTGGCATCCCTAAAATTTCAAAAAAACTTGTTAATTTTTTAAAGATGATCAAAAATATCTGAATGCCATCTTACTGCATTCATTGTTATTCATCCGATTTGTAAATTTGATTCTCAATTATGAATGAAAATAAAATAGAAAAACAGACCTTTACTTACCCATTTATTTTCCAGTTGGTTTTTAGATACGGAAATATTTTTGTGACACCGATAATAATTATTTACTCAATTCCGCTTTTTTATTTTCTGGATGATAAACCAATTCTCGCTTTTCCAATAATTGTCAATTTGTTCATAATATATTTTCTGAACAGACATTATTTCAAATTGTACAAGTTGCTTCCTTATACAATTGAAGCAGATGATGAAAAATTAATTTGTTCTGATTTCTTTCTATCAAAAAAGAATATTACAATTTATTACGATGATATTTCATCAATATCCGGAGGAATATTTGATAATAGAATTTCCGGTTTGATGAAAGTGTGCGACGGAAATAATAATATTTGCATGGGATTCTATCATCGGCTAAGTAACTCCCATAAACTAGCAACAATTATTCTAAGCAAAGTTAAGCGTGAGCTATATGATCAAACATTGGAAAAAATTAAAGCAGGAAATAGAAAAAAGTTAAAATGAAAATTGCAGTTCTATTATCCGGCGGGGTTGATAGCTCCGTAGCACTTCGTTTGCTAAAAGATCAGGGGCATGATCTTACTGCTTTCTATTTAAAGATATGGCTTCAGGATGAATTTTCATTTTTAGGTGAATGTCCCTGGGAAGAAGACTTAAAGTATGCAAGGGGAGTTTGTGATCAAGTAGATGTACCTCTGGAAATAATTCCTCTGCAAACTGAATACTGGGATAATGTTGTTTCATACACCATCTCTGAAATTAAAGAGGGGAGAACTCCAAACCCTGATATTTTCTGCAACAGTTTGATTAAGTTCGGTCAGTTTTATGAAAAGATTGATCCATCATTTGAAAAAGTTGCTAGTGGACATTATGCAAGAGTTGAAAAAGTAAATAGCAATTATTTTCTGAAAACTTCTCCTGATAGGATAAAAGATCAAACATATTTTCTTGCTTATCTTACTCAGCAGCAACTTTCACGAGCTTTATTCCCGATTGGACTATTTGAAAAATCTGAGATAAGAAATCTTGCAGAAAAATATGATCTACCCACAATGGCAAGAAGAGATAGCCAGGGAATTTGTTTTCTTGGACAAATAAAATTTAAAGAGTTCATTAGACATCATCTGGGAGAAATTAAAGGGGACATTATAGATGTCGATTCCGGAAAGTTGATGGGTGAGCATCCTGGATATTATTATTTTACAATTGGTCAGAGATCAGGTCTAAAGCTTGGTGGAGGTCCCTGGTTTGTTGTAAAGAAAGACGTAAATAAAAATATCATCTATATTTCGAAAGAAAATTTTGCTGAAAGAGAAAGAAATGAATTATATGTTGGAAAAATTAATTGGATTTCTGAAAGTCAAACAGAAAGTAATAGGTTGAAAGTAAAGATCCGGCACGGTGCCAGAATGTATGATTGCAATATTAGTCAATTGAACAAAGATGTATTGAATGTAAAACTTAGTGACTCAGATACCGGAATTGCACCTGGACAGTTTGCTGTATTTTATGATGACGATGTGTGTTTAGGCGGTGGTGTTATTCTGGATGAATTGGATTAGAACTAGTTTTGCTGAAAATTCCTTTTGTCCTCAAACTGAGGTGAAGTAGAAATTGGCTTCTTCGAAATCCCCAATAGTTTTTCACAGTTGCTGCAGATGTAAGCAAACCTTAACCCAATCACCGAATTAATTTCACAAATCCAGACATCAGTAGTCTCGAATTTACAATGTGGGCAGTCCATCTTAATTGGTTCTTTTTGTAGAATTTTTGTCATCTTCCTTATTCTCTTCCTACTCCTATTCTTAAGACTACTTAACCCACTAAAAAGTTACCTTTCTCTCAAATTATTTTCAACAATTAATTTTTAGCCAAAGCAACTCTATTTAGATTCTTCGTGTTTTACTTTAAAACCTTTTTTCATCCAGGGTTTTGCTATAATTAATCCAATTGGAGATATAATTGCAATAAATCCGTAGATAAGCCACATGGTTTCAGTATTCATTTCGGATGGAAGAGTATCCGCAGGACAGTAATTCATCAGGAACCAGCCCGAATAAAGACTGGTGATAACCTTTGTGAGGAACCATGGAAACTGTCCTATTCCCATATAAATTCCGGTCATATTTTTAGGTGCGATTTCTGCAACCCACTGCAGAAATCTTGGCTGCCACATTGCTTCTCCCAAAGTCATAAGCACAAGGTAAGCCATAAGCGTGTAGAAGTTTGGTCCGATAGCCAGAATAAACGTCGGAGCTGCCATAACAGTAGTTCCTATTATCATCATACTATAGGTGTCTTTTTTAGAGGTGAGTGCAGTTACCATAGGTGCAAGAATAAAAATCAATATCGGATTAAGGTTAACGAAGAATTCAAAATTCTCACTCACAAATCCTTCAAAGGCTCTGCTTGTGTATTGAGGTAAGGTCAACCAGTTATGAGCAAACAAGGTTTGAACAAAAATTAAAATAAAAACAAAATAGAGGAATCGTAAATCCTTTAATGGAAAATTCTTTACGTAATAAGCAATTTTTTCTTTTGTAGTTTTATCCGCCATCTCATCTTTTTCTTCCGGCTTTTGATTTCCTTTATCATCCTGATTTGCGTCTCTGGTAGCTTTCTCCATAGCTTTCTTCGTAATGACGAAGTATACGATACCTATTCCAACAACAGTAAGAGCAGCATAAACCCAGAATACTCCTGGGATTCCAAAGGCTCTTCGTACTGGAGGTGAAATAATTCCAGGTAAGAATCCACCTAAATTCATTAATGCGTAAAGCATTGCGTAACCCATTGCAGAAGTCTTTTCATTTGTAAGTTGTTTAACTCCGGCATAACAAGCAGGCTGGTAAATTCCGTATCCAAGGATAATTCCAAGAATGCCAAGCATTGCAAGAATATGTGCAGAGTTCCACAAACCGGGAATACCCATATCAGGCGAAATGGTTAATAATACTCTTCCTACCAGCATGAGTGATAATGCTATAAGAAGAGATTTTCTTAGTCCGATCCAATCAACCGTTGCCCCTAAAAATAACATTGCTATTGTAATGCCGGCAGTGAGAATACCAACCATTCTGCCTGCATCAATGTCATCCAACCCGATAAAGTCATTAAAGAATATGGCTAATAAGCCAACAACGCCAAAGTAAGTCAAACCTTCTATAACATAAGATAGGTTAACACCAAGAAGAGCACGTGAAGTATGCGCAAGGTCAATAAAAGGTTGTGAAAGATCCATTATTATATTTTCAGCAAAATCGTATTCGTCTTTGCGTTTTGCTTCCTTACCTTGTACGAATAGAACTGAAATGTATGCAATAGGAGGAAGAACTAATGAAAAGAGGAACCAGGGTAATCCGTTAAGCCCTTTCCCTATAGCAGTTCTTGCTGTACCTAATACAAAGAATATATAAAGCATTATTGCCAGACCGATGAATACAATTAACAGATCGTTCATGATTCCTCAATTATTTTTTTGTTGAAATAGAAATATGAATAAAACTTAATAATAAGTACTTGTTTGATTTGAATATTTTGGCAGGTAGCTTCGTCACTGGTTTATTCACTACTCTTCCAAGTTTTTTACGTTGCCGAGATATCTTGGAACCGTGATTGAAAATCTGCTGCCTGTTCCTTCTTCACTTTCTACCCAAAGAACGCCGTTATTCTTTTCAGTAAATTCTTTACATAATAGCAAACCCAATCCAGTTCCTTTTTCATTTGCTGTTCCATCACGACGGGTTTGTTCATCGATTCTAAATAAATTTTTCTGATCCTCCAAGCTAATACCAATACCTGTATCTGTAACTGATATTTCGGCATTATCTCCGTTTATAATTCCTTTGATGGTAATATTACCACCAGGTTTTGTAAACTTTATTGCATTCGACACAAAATTTCGTACTATAGTATCTATCATATATTTATCTGCATAAATATAGATTTCCTCATCCATTTGGTTAGTTAATTTAAGTTTTTTGTGATTGGCACCTTCAGCGTATAGGTTTATTATTTCTTTCCCAAGATCAGCAAGATTTATAACACTTTTATTAATACTCAATCGTCCGGATTGAATCATTGACCACTCAAGCAAATTGAGAATTAAGTTATAAACCTGTTTGGAAGAGTTATAAACATTTGCAACAGAGTTTTTAATTTCTGTCGGGGTCATTTCATCATAAGAGTGAGCAATATACTCTGTAAGACCAAGCAACGAATTAAATGGGCTTCTTAGATCGTGTGAAATAATAGAGAAGAATTTATCCTTGGCTGCATTAAGTAATTTTAAGTCTTCCGTGTATTTAATTAATTGTTCCTCAGATTTTTTTCTTTTGTTTATATCCTGAACCTGTGCTATAAAAAATGTTGGTTTGTTTTTCCCATCTCTAATCATAGAAATTGTTGTAAGAGCCCAGATTGTATCCTGTTTTTTATGTAGATATCTCTTCTCCATTGATTTGCTTTCAATATCCTCATGCGTAAGTAATTCTTTTATCAAATCTAAAGATTTATCCAGATCTCCTGGGTGAGTTATATTTCTGAAATTCATTCCAATTATTTTTTCTTCTTCGTATCCCAGCATCTCACAAAAAGTGGAATTGATTTTAGTGAATTGCCCATCGGGAGACAATATTGCCATGCCTATTCCGGAACTCTCAAAAATATTCCTGAACTTTTCTTCACTCTTCTTTAATGCCTGTTCATAATTCTTTCTTTCAGTTATATCAGTTGCTGAACCTATTATTCTATTAGGTTTACCATTTTCCGCAGAAATTAATATTCCGCGCAGTGCAAGCCAACCAATAGAGCCGTCATTTTTATATAAACGATGCTCAATCTCAAAGTTATCTGTTTTTCCTTCAAGACATTGCTGTATTGATGTTTCAACAAGATCTTTATCATCCTCGTGAACAAATTTAAACCTATCGGTTTTCATATCTTCCAGATCTTTTTCAGAATAATTGAACAGCGCAGGCATATCTGAATCAATTATAAGCTCATTACCTTCTGCCCAAAGTTCCCATACTCTTGTTTTAGCAGCCTCCGTTGCGATCTGGAAGCGATGTCTGGTATTTACCAGCTGTTTATAAATTTTGTTTTTGTAAAGAGCCATTTCGACAACTCTGTTTAGCTCTTTAATATCAATCGGTTTTATGAGGTATCCGAAAGGCTCAGCAGTTTTGGCCCTTTGAAAAGAATCATCATCTGCTAATGAGGTAAGAAAAATGACAGGGATTTGAAATTTCTTTCGAATATGATCTGCAGTCTCAATTCCATCCATTGAACCGATGAGTTTGATATCCATCAGTACAATATCTGGTTTAAGTATACTGATTTGCTCAATTGCTACTTCACCATCTGTAACAGAAGCAAGAACTTGATAGCCAGCAGTGGTGAGCTGCTTTTCAGTAAACTTTGCAACGATTAGCTCGTCTTCAACCAGCAGTATCTTGATGTCGCTCATATGTATAGACAAAGAAATTTTATAATCATATATACAATTTAATGAGGAAAAAAGTATTAATTTGAAAATGATAAGTCAAGGTTAATAATTGTCAGACAAACATATTAAAAGTTTACTTTCTTATTTTGAATTAACCCATTTAATCCTTGCAATCCACCAGTATGTATTGCTATTATTTTGCTTCCCTTTGGAAAAAACCCTTTGGAAACAAGATCATAAATTCCAAAAAGCATTTTACCAGTGTAAATTGGCTCAATTGGGATTTTATTTTTCTTGCTGAACTCATAAATGAATTTTACTAATTCTTTGTTAAATTTCGCATAACCACCGAAATGATAGTTGAGGTTAATGTCCCAATTGTCATACTTTTTTCCATCAACTTTTTTTAATAAGTTAGATACATCATCTAGCAGGAATGAAGCTTCCTTTAACACAGAAAATCCCAAAGCAAATTTTTCTCCCTTCAGTCCCGAAATTAAACCAGCAATAGTTCCTCCGGTACCACAAGGACAGCAAATGAAATCAAAATCAATAATAATGTTATCCATAATTTCACGACATCCCTTTACAGCAAGTTCATTTGTTCCACCTTCCGGCAGCAAGTAGAATTCACCAAATTTATTTTGAAGTTCATTTATCATTTCAGAAGAATACTTAGTTCTATATGATTTTCTATCAAGGTAATAGAGATTCATTCCGTTAGCAGTCGCAAATGATAATGTTGGATTTAATGGTGTATGCTCTTCGCCTCTGATGATCCCAATTGTTTTAAGATTATAAAGTTTACCGGCAGCAGCCACAGCATAAATATGATTTGAGTAGGCACCACCAAATGTTAGAAGAGTATCTTTGTTTTGCTCTTTTGCTTCCAAAATGTTGAACTTAAGCTTATACCATTTGTTTCCGGAAATTGTCTCGTGAACCAGGTCTTCTCTTTTAATGAAGAGGGAAATTTTTCTTTCGCTTAAAGCAGGATCTTCAATTTCCTCAATGGGTGTGTTTTTATTTGTTTTGATTATTTCTTCCAGAATGAAATTTGCTTCTTATTTAATTATTTTTGTTTCAAGAATTATCAATTAAATACCAATAGTGATAAATGAATAATAATGAGATTGAAAATTTAAAGAAAGAACTTTCAAATGAAAGTGAATTAATGATTTCCCCGGATGAAGTAATAAATCAGATTAATACTTTTGAAAAAGGAATCCCGTTCATCAAACTAGTAAGACCTTGCACAATCGGTGATGGAATTAAAGTAATTCAAAAGAAGAATCACAAAGATTATATTGAGAAATTCGCTCATGCATTAAATGGAGGGAGAGTTATTAAATTTGTGCCTGCATCCGGAGCTGCTACCAGAATGTTTAAAAAGCTGTTGTCAATCATTGCAAGATTTGAAAAAGTTGATTTTAATGAATTAACTGAACTTGCCCGTAAGGGTGATGAGGATTGTAAAGCAACTCTGGAGTTTTTTAATAACCTTCAACGGTTTGCATTCTATGATGAGCTGAGGAAAAAAACTGAAGAAAATGGGAACAAGCTTGATGATTTTATCACTGATAAAAATATTTCTGAATTAATTCAACTTGTTGCTGAATCAGATGGATTAAATTATGCAAACCTGCCCAAAGGCTGTATCTTTTTTCACTCTTATCCAGATGGAGCAAGAACAGCATTTGAAGAACACCTGGTTGAGGCAATGAACTATTCTGCCGGAAACGACAAGGTTGCAAAAGTCCATTTTACTATTTCACCTGAACACGAAAAAGAAATTAAAAAGTTAATAAATTCAATTTTGAAGAAATATCAAACAAAAGGTTGGAAGTTTGATATTAGCTTTTCATTTCAAAGTCCTGCTACTGATACCATTTCAGTAACAATGGATAATCAACCTTTCAGAGATGAGAATGGGAAAATTTTATTCAGACCGGGGGGACACGGTGCTTTACTTAAAAACCTTGATGATCTTAAAGTTGATATTATTTCGATCAAAAATATAGATAACATTGTCCCAGATCATTTGAAGGGTGAAACTTACACTTATAAAAAAATACTTGGTGGATATCTAATTGAACTGCAGGAAAAAGTATTCAGTTTTCTTAATAAACAGAAAAAAAATCTTGATGATGTAAAATTAATTGATGACACAATTAAATTTATAAAAGATGAGTTTGAAAGTGATCTCTTGACAAAGCTGAAAGAAAAAACGGTTAGGGAAAAGAGTAAATTTCTTTTTGATTTTCTCAACCGTCCTATCCGGGTGTGTGGTATGGTTAAAAATGAAGGTCATCCCGGAGGTGGTCCATTTTGGGTTGAAAGTGAGAACAGTGAAATAACTAAGCAAGTTGTCGAAACTACTCAAATTGATAATTCCGATGAAAATCAGTTAAAAATTCTTAATCAAGCAACCCACTTCAGTCCTGTTGATCTCGCCTGTGGTGTAAAAGATTACAAAGGAAATAATTTTCAACTTAACAATTATTCTAATCCTGCAACAGGATTGATCGTTAAAAAATCTAAAGATGGAAGGGAACTAAAAGCACTTGAACTTCCTGGATTGTGGAATGGCGGGATGTATAATTGGTTGTCAGTATTTGTTGAAGTACCAAAAATTACATTTAATCCAGTAAAAGAAATTAATGATTTATTGAAACCCGAACATCAACCTATTTAAATTAAATAAAGTGGATCACCTCACGTGGCAAATGAGGTGACCATTGTGGAGGGGTGTTGTCTAGTTAGCTAAACTTTTTGGTGGATTGTGCACAATTTTTCTGATTGTGTCAAATTGCAAATACGGATATTCCTCTCTTATTGAATCAATCGCATCTCCGGTTCTCAGTTTTTGAGCCCGCAAAGATTTAAATTTTTTCCTTATGATATAATCCCTTACAGCACGATCGTTAATGAGTCCTTTCGATGCCAGCAACTCATAAATTTCATCGCTGATTAAATCCGCTAAAGGATTGCTCAGTTCTATTTTTGAGGTTGTAGCTTCCATAGTGTGCACCCTTCGTTTTTGTTGAATTTTTGAACTATTGAGCGTTGTTAATCTCTGGTTTAAAACTAACAGATTATTTTGGGTAAACAATTACATGATTATGTAATTATTTAGATGATTTTCAGGTTGTGGAATTCAACCCTACATATCTATGTGGGTAATGGGTTTAAATGATTCTTTTGCGAATTGCCTTTGCTACTGCTTCGGATTGTGTATGGACGTGTAATTTTCTGTAGATATTTTTTATATGATGACGGACGGTATCGACACTTATAAAAAGTTGATCGGCAATTTGCTGGTAGTTGTTGCCATCTGCTAAAAGGTTTATTACTTCCTTCTCTCTTGAACTTAATTCAAATTCTTGCTTTTCATCTTTAGTATCTTTTGATTCTTTAAATGCCGTAATTACCTGTCGTGCAATCTGGCTGCTCATTGGTGAACCTCCTTCGTGAACTTCTTTTATTGCCTCGAGCAATTTAGATGGAGGAGTTTTCTTTACAAGATAACCGCAGGCACCTGCACAAAGCGCATCAAAGACTTTTTCGCTATCTTCGTAAATCGTTAGCATAAGGATGTCAACTTCAGGTTTTATCGATTTAGATTCTTTTACTCCTTCAATCCCATTCATCCCTGGTAAAGCAATATCCATTAGAACAACATTTATATCAAGTATTTGAAGTTTTTCCAGAAAGCTTTCACAATCTCTGAAAGCACCCACGCTTTGATAACCTGTTGTTCCATTAATCAAAGCTGCGAGACCTTCTCTTATTGTATCATTGTCTTCTACTATTGCAACATTAATCATAAATGATTTAGAAAATTAATTTATTAGTGATTTAAGTTTGTTTATTCGACCAATCTTCCCTGAAAAGATAACAGTGGTACCTTTTCCACTCTCAGCACTCAATTTCAAATTTCCTTTTAATTTATTTGCACGATTCTCCATGTTTTTAATTCCTTCACCAAACTTAACTTCATTTAAATTAAAACCATTTCCATCATCTTTAAGTTTAATTTCAATTAAATCATTTTTATAATAAGCATCAAGAGCTATTTTATTACAACCACTGTGTTTAATTGCGTTATTAATCGCTTCCTTGAACAAAAGAAGTAAATTTTGTTTGTATTCCATCGGAAGTTTTATGTCATCACTTTTCTCTATGTTATTTACCTGGAATGAAATTCCAATTGTACTAAAAAACTCATTGTAAGAGTCTTTGAGCCGGACTATAAGATCATGTAATGAATCTCGTTGTGGATTTACAACCCAAACAATATCACTCATTGAATCAACTAACTGACGAGCTGTGTTGCTTATTTTTTTTAGTTCATTTTTAACAACCAGGCTAGAATCACCATCATTTTGTTCTGCTACCTCACTAAGAATTGAAATTTCTGTTAAGCCAGCACCAATATTATCGTGTAAATCGGAAGCAATTTTCAGTTTTAATTTTTCAATTTCCAGTTGGCTTTTTACCCGGATGGTTCCAAAGAAATAAATTAAAAAAGCTACAGTTAAAATCACAAGAGTAACGAACCACCAGGTCTGCCAGAACGGAGGGTTAATTATTATTTTTAGTGTTGCGGGTGTTTCATTCCATATTCCATCTTCGTTAGTTCCTTTAACCAAAAAATTAAATTCGCCGGGTGGCAGATTTGTGTACGTTGCTTTTCTACTAGAACCATCAGTAAACATCCAGGAATTTTGGAAGCCTTCAAGTATGTAACTGTATTGGTTTTGTTTCGGAATGGAAAAATCCAGAGCTGCATATTCGATAGAAATAAAATTCTGATCGTACGACAATCTAAGCTCAGTCGGTTCACCCTTAATTCTATTATCCATCACTTTTACTTCACTAATTACGACTGAAGGCAAATACTGATTAATTTTAATGCTATCTGGATGAAAATAGTTAAATCCATTTATGCCTCCAAAATACATTATGCCACCAGAATCTTTAAAGAAAGCTCCACCACTGAACTCAAGACTCTGAACTCCATCTTCAGTACCAAACTGGGTAAAGCTTTCAGTAGTAGTATTGAAAAGAAAAATTCCATCATCGGTACTCATCCACAGGTTTGAATTTTCATCCTCCAGAATTCCATAAACAACTGCACTGACAAGTCCTTGTGCCAAAGAATAATTTTGAGATGTATTTGTTTTCGTGTTAAACTTTGTAAGCCCGCCTCCGGAAGTGCCTATCCAAAGTGTGCTGTCTGATGATGAGTTAATTGACATGATTTTGTCATTTACCGCAGGTTGAAAATTTTTGGGATTTGGAAATACAACTTCAAATTTTCTTGTTTTCTCATCAAATTTGTTTAAGCCACCACCGTATGTTCCAACCCAGAAATTATTGTTCTTGTCTTTAAGAATAGTATAAACTCTGTCATCGGATAAAGATGTTTTATTGGATTCATCATGCTTGTAAATTTTGAATTTCGGTCTCCCTGAGGAATTATCCTTAAATAAAAGCTCATTCAATCCACCCCCAAATGTTGCAACCCAAATTTTGCTTTCCGACTCAACGAAAATATCCAGTACCTGATTAGACGAAAGTGAATTGCTGTTTCCGGGTTCATTAACAAAAGTATCTACTATACTATTGTGGATATTAATTCTATTTAATCCACCGCTATATGTGCCAATCCAGATATTACCAAGTTTGTCTTCTGCAATTGAGCGTATGTGATTATCATCAATACTTCCTGTTTTACCGATTGACTTTTTATAAATTTTTCTCTTCTTAATCTCAAAGTTTAGAACGTTCACACCACCACGGTATGTCCCAACCCAAAGATTTTCTTTACTATCTTTAAACAATGACCAGACTACATCATCATTTAGTTTTAATTTACCAGTTGATTTAGTATTAATGATGTTAAATTTTGTTTTTACTTTCTGAATTTTCGTAACTCCTTCACCAAGATGCGAACCTGCCCACAGTATTCCTGATCTGTCAACGAATAGAGAAAGTATTTCGTCATCAGGAAAATCACTTTGTGGGGATGTGATTTCAGAGAAATTTTTAAATCTTTCATCATTTATAGTCATAATGTCAATCCCACCACCAAATGTTCCAACCCAGAGCGAACCATTAAAATTTTGCTGAACAGCCATAACAGTGTTGTTAGAAATATTACTATTGTTTCTATTGTAAGAAATAAATTTTACCTGATTGGGAGGGAGTTTTTTGTTTATTGAATCAAGTTTGTTCAAACCACCATAAAAAGTACCTATCCATATATTTCGATCTTTATCTTCAAACAATGTGATAGTTTTATTATCGCTTATAGAGTATTTGTTGATTTTGTTGTTTTTGTAGTGCAAAAATTTAACTGGTTGATCTTTTCTTTTATTTTTGTTCTCTACCTGAACTAATTTATTCAATCCGCCACCAAAGGTTGTGATCCAAATTTCTCCATCTGTATCTAGCAAGACATCAACTACTCTATTCGAACTTAAACTTGAAGGATTATCCTTTTCGAAGAAAAAGTGTTGTGCGTTTTCTTTCTTCTTGTCGAATTTAATTATTCCATTACCCCAGGTACCTATCAACAAATTTCCATCTCTGTCCTCAGTTATGGATGTAATAGTATTTATCTGATTTCTGGAGAAAGCCAGCGGGTATTCATAATATTTTGTTTCAGGATTCTTAGTAGCGGAGAAATAATTATTAATAAAATATCTTTTAAATACATCGGTCTTTCTATCAAATCGATTTAGATAGCCATTTACAGTCCCAACCCAGATATATCCCTCATCGTCTTCATAAAGTGCGGAGATAAAGTTGTCTGAGATGGATGTTGAATCTTCTGATTCATTTACATATACTTTGAACTCATAACCATCATAGCGATTGAGCCCATCAATTGTACCAAACCATAAATAACCAAGCTGATCCTGCATCATTGCAAATATGGTACTTTGGGAAAGCCCATCCGCATCTGTAAATTGTTTAAAGATATATTCTTCAGTCTGTGAAAAGGAAGATAGCGAGATAAAAAAAATCAGTATTGTCGTTATTATTCTCATAGAATTAGAGGAATCTTCGTGTGAAATTCTCTTAGACGAAATATAGTAATTTGAGTAATAATTTTACTAAAAATAGAGCATCTTATAAAAGTTACTTAGTTAAAATCAAATGAAAAAAGAACTTTCTCTCGAAACAATTAAACGATTTTATACTTTAAAGTTTGATATAATATATTCATTACCAATTGTTATTCTAATGCCACACAGCCGATGTAATTGCCGTTGTGTAATGTGTGATATTTGGAAAGGGAATAGTAATGTTAAGCAGTTGGAAGAAAATGATATTAAAGATTTACTTGACTCACTTGAGAAATTAAACACAAAGCTTGTCGTGATGTCAGGTGGTGAAGCTCTTATGCATCCGAATTTCTTTCGGTTGTGTGAAGTTCTAAAATCTAGAAAAATAAAAATAACACTTCTCTCTACCGGTTTACTTCTAAAGAAGCATGCATCAGATATTTTTCAATTCACAGATGAAGTTATAGTTTCATTAGATGGTTCAAGAAAGGTTCATGATCGAATTCGAAATGTTCCAAATGCTTTTGAAAAATTGGAAGAAGGTGTTAGGGAATTAAAGAAATTAAACCCGAAGTTTAGAATTACAGCACGTTGTGTAATTCAAAAAGAAAATTTTGAGGACTTCCCCAAAATTGTTGATACTGCGAAAGAAATTGGGCTTGATCAAATAAGTTTTTTAGCAGCCGATGTTTCAACCGATGCTTTCAACAGACCAGATTTATGGGAAGAGCAAAAAGTTGGAGAAGTAAAACTTTCACGTGATGAATTAGCTAGATTTAAAAGTGTAATTGAATCACTAATAACTACTCATTCAAATGATTTCCAAACAAATTTCATTGCGGAATCACCGGATAAAATAAGAGGATTTTATCAGTATTACACAGCTTACTATGGATTAAACAAATTCCCGGAAATGAAATGTAATGCCCCCTGGGTTTCTGCGGTAATTGAAGCGGATGGAAGTGTTCGTCCTTGTTTCTTTCACCAGGTAGTTGGTGATGTCAGGAAAAATTCTTTAGCTGAAATAATAAATTCAAAAAAATCAGTTTCGTTCAGAAGGGACCTTGATGTTAGTACAAATAGTATTTGTGAAAAATGTGTCTGCTATTTAAACCTCTCACCCTTTGCCAAAATTTAATTTTAGTTGTCGCCTGTATTGCTAAGCTATAGAACTTTTTAGGCTGAAGATATAATGATTTTCTCCCCAGGTATTTTTATGGAATAGTTCATTCATTACAAAATTAAATTCTCTCGCTATAGAATTTATCATATCTAGATCTATTTCATCTGAAAGAACCATAATCACATTTGTGTTTTCATAGTAATTATTGCCAAGCTGTGAAAACAATTTTCTAAAATATTGAAAATCATCACCTCCAAACCAGGCTAATTCCTTTTCGCTCGATGGCGTTTTTTTATAATAAGGTGGATTAATAATAATGTAGTCATATCTTCTATGGGGGATATCATCAAAAAGATCTGAGTGGACAACTTCAACATTTGCATTAGTCATCTTAACATTTTTTTCAATGTTATAAACTGCAGTCAAGCTGATATCGGAAGCTGTTACAAAACCCCCTTTATTGGCTGTGAATATGGATATCAATCCTGTTCCCGCACCAAGTTCAAGAATATATTTTTTTTTAACATCAATATCTTCGAAGTATTTAAGGAGTAGTTTTGTGCTGAAGAAAGAACCCGGATGGAAAACTCCCGGAAAAACTGTAACCGTAATTCCGTTGTAAGTATAATTGGTTTCTTTTGAAAGATACTTTTCTGATGCAGGGTGTAGTAATCTAAACGCAAGACTTTTTAAAATACTTTTTCTTTTTTTACCAATCATTCTGTGTAAAATCCTTCTACTTCAGGTCGTCGGTATTTCAACCAAAATTTCTGAAGTGCTTTAAGCTCGTATGGAAATTTGTAGAAATCACTTTTATATCTTAGTGAAGATAGAGTTCTCATCACTTTTTTCTGAAGCGGGGTCACTTTAAAATCTGATATAGTTGGGTATTGAGCATTGATCACAGTTTCAAAATTTAAAATTTTGTTTTTCATCTCAGG
>Ga0210085_1000321_pt1 | contig 21023 bp, 19 predicted proteins | sample China_Galinas_PW_5_FD_184866 | JGI IMG/M metagenome (GOLD analysis project Ga0210085, IMG submission 184866) | Wetland microbial communities from San Francisco Bay, California, USA, that impact long-term carbon sequestration - China_Galinas_PWC_D1... | ecosystem: Environmental > Aquatic > Marine... | reverse complement strand
CGCCCTCGCCGAGGCCGAGCTGATCGTCATCGCGCCCTCGAACCCCTTCGTCTCGGTGGACACGATCCTGGCCCTGCCCGGCATGGCGGAAGTCTTCGCGGCAGCCTCGGCCCCGGTGATCGCGGTGAGCCCGGTGGTCGGCGGGGCCGCGCTCCGCGGCCCGGCCGGGCGCATGCTCGAATCGCTGGGCGGCAGCGCCTCGGCCACGGGTGTCGTGCGCCACTACCAGGAGGCACATCCGGGGCTAGTGGACGTCTTCGTGCTCGACCAGAGCGATGCGCGCGAGGCGGAAGTGCTGCGTGCGAGCGGTACGGAGGTGCAGCTGCTGCCCACGGTCATGCGCTCGTACGCCGACCGCGAGGTCCTGGCGGAGGCGCTACTCGAGACGCACCTGCCTCGTTGAGCGGCGCTGCCGACTACCATCAGGCGACGATGACCATGCCGCCCGTGCCCCCGACCGCGCTCGAGCCCGTCCACGTCGTGCTGCCCATGCGCACCGTCTCCGGGGGCAAGGCCCGCCTGGGCGAGGCGCTCGATGCCGAGGAGCGCGAGGAGCTCGTGCTGGGCATGCTGCTCCACACCGTGCAGGTGCTGGGCCGCTGGGACGTGTGTGGCCGCATCCACCTGGTCAGCCCCGATCCGGTGCTCGACGCGGCTACCCGCCAGGCCGGCGTGGAGGTGCGTGTGCACCGGCAGGTGGGCGAGGGCCTCAACGCCGGCATCGCCCTTGGCATCAGCGCCGCGCGAGTCGAGGGCGCCGCCAGCGTGCTGGTGCTGCCGGGCGACCTGCCGCTCCTCGACGTGGACTCGCTGGACCAGCTGCTGCTGGCCGCGGACGCGGGGCTGGCCGCAGCTGCGGGTGGCTCGCTGGTCACGATCGTGCCCGCCGACGCCGGCGGCGGGACCAACGCGCTGCTGCTCTACCCGCCCACTGCCATCGGACCCGCCTTCGGCCCGGACAGCTTCGAGGCGCACCTGCGCGCCGCCGACGCCGCCGGCGCCGGGGTGCAGGTGGTGAGCGGGACCGACCTCGGCTTCGACCTCGATACGCCCGACGACCTGGAACGGCTCGAGCCAGGACGGCTGCTGGCCCTCACGGGACTGGGCCGGGCCGCCGCCGACGAGGTCGGGGTGTGAGCGGGCGACTGCTCGCGGTACCCCTGCCACCGCTACCGGAGATCCAGCCAGGGGACGATCTGGGTCGACTGCTGGCGGAAGCCTGGTGGACGTTGATGACCGACGACCACACGCTGGCGCCGGCGGCCGGCGACGTGTTGGTGGTGACGCAGAAGGTGGTCTCCAAGGCAGAGGGCCGGGTGGTACGCCTGGCCGAGGTGGAGCCGCGGCCGGAAGCCATGGACTGGGCGCGCGCCTGGGACAAGGACCCGCGCCAGGTCGAGGTCGTGCTGCGCGAGACGGCGGAGGTCGTGCGCATGGAGCGCGGCGTCATCATCAGCCGGACGGCCCATGGCTTCGTCTGTGCCAACGCCGGCGTCGACGCCTCCAACGTCGGCGGCGACGAGGTGGTCACCCTGCTGCCGGAAGACCCCGACGCCTCTGCCACCGGCCTGCGCCAGGCGCTGCTCGACGAGCTGGGCGTGGACGTCGGCGTGATCGTCAGCGATTCGTTCGGGCGGCCCTGGCGCGTGGGCATCACCGACGTGGCCCTGGGTGTCTCCGGCTTCGCACCTCTCGACGACCTGCGCGGCCGGGCCGACGCCGACGGCCGGGAGATGCAGGCGACCGTGGTGGCCGTGGCCGACGAACTGGCCTCGACCGCCGAGCTGGCCTCGGGCAAGACCAGCCGCCAGCCGGCGGTGCTGGTGCGCGGAGCGCAGCTGCCGCCCGGACCCGGCTCCATCACGCGCGACGTGGTCATGCCACGCGAGCGCGACCTCTTCGGCTAGGGGCTGGTCCCGCGCGGCAGGGGCGGCCGGGCCGGCTCGCTAGACTGCAACGCATGAAGCTCGGGCTCCAGATCAGCTCGTTCACCTGGCCCGGCGGCGACGCCGGCATCGGGCCCACCTTGGCGGCCATCGTGCGCACGGCCGACGAGGTCGGCTTCGACTCCCTCTGGGTCATGGACCACTTCCTCCAGATCGGCTCGGTCGGGGCACCCGACGAGCCCATGCTCGAGGGCATGACCACGCTGGGCTACATGGCCGCGCACACGCGCCGTGCGCGGCTGGGCCTGATGGTCGGGGGAGTCCACTATCGCCAGGCGGGTCTGTGGGTCAAAGCCGTGACCACGCTCGACGTGCTCAGCGGAGGCCGCGCCTGGTTCGGCCTCGGTGCGGCCTGGAACGAGCATGAGTCACGCGCCTGGGGCTTCCCCATGCCGCCGCTCGGCGAGCGCTTCGAGATGGTCGAGGAGACGGTCCAGCTGGCGCGCGCGGCCTGGTCTGGCGAACGCGGTCCGCACGAAGGACGGCACTACCAGGCGGCCGATCCACTCAACAGCCCCCAGGCCCTGAGCCGGCCGCACCCGCCCATCCTCATCGGCGGCGGGGGCGAGCGACGCACGCTCCGGCTCGTGGCACGCTTTGCCGACGCCTGCAACGTCTTCGGCAGCGACCCCGACCGGCTGCGCCACAAGTACGCGGTGCTTCGCGACCATTGCGAGGATGTCGGACGCGACTATGCCCAGATCGAGAAGACGTTCCTGGGAGGGGTCGACATCAGCCCGGACGGGGCCGGCGCCTCGATCGCGCCGGCAGCCTTCGTCGACCGCCTCGGCGGCGCGGCCGATGCCGGCGCCCAGCACGCCATCGTGGGCGTCAGGGGTGTGGAGGACCCCTCCAAGCTCGAGCTCATCGGGCGCGACGTCATCCCTCAGCTGCAGGGGCTGGGGACGCCCTCTCCCCTCCCCTGAAGATGGCGCGGACAGGCCCGGTCGATGCAGACATGGATACTCCCGGGGGGTATCGGGAAAAGTGATAGGATGCGCACGATGAACGACAACGAAGCGGGCTTCGGGGGCCTGCAGATCCTCGACGACGGCGACCCGACGGCGGCGGCCCCGATCGCCATGGAGCGGCCGGCCACGACGATACCGGCCACGACGACCGACCACGAGGGCGTCCATGCGCGGGTGCTCATCATCGGCAGTGGACCGGCCGGCCTGACCGCCGCCATCTATGCGGCCCGAGCCGACCTGGCGCCGTTGGTCATCGCCGGCTATGTGCCCGGTGGTCAGCTCATGATCACCAGCGAGGTCGAGAACTTCCCCGGCTTCCCAGAAGGCATCGACGGCCCGGCCCTGATGGCCAACATGCGCGCGCAGGCCGAGCGTTTCGGCTCGCGGCTGGTCGACGTCGACGTGGAGTCGGTCGATCTCGAGGCCCGACCCTTCGAGGTCACCGCGGGTGGCACACGCTACACCGCGGACGCGGTCATCGTGGCCACCGGCGCCAGCGCCGTGTGGCTGGATCTGGACAACGAGACGCGCCTGCGCGGCCGGGGCGTCTCCGCCTGCGCGACCTGCGACGGGTTCTTCTTCCGCGACAAGAAGGTGGCTGTCGTGGGCGGCGGCGACAGCGCGCTCGAAGAGGCGCTGTTCCTGACCAAGTTCGCCAGTGAGGTCGTGCTCATCCACCGGCGTGACGCGTTCCGCGGCAGTCGCATCATGCAGAACCGCGTCAGGAACCATCCCAAGATCTCCATCGAGTGGAATGCACAGGTGACGGACGTGCTGGGCCAGGATCGCATCGAGGGCCTGGAGCTGACCGATACCCGATCCAGCGAGAAGCGTGAGCTGGCGGTCGAGGGCCTCTTCGTGGCCATCGGGCACAAGCCCAACACCGATGTCTTCCGCGAGTACCTCGACGTGGACGACAAGGGCTACCTCGAGATCAGCGAGCACTCGCGCTCCAACATCGAGGGCGTGTTCGTGGCCGGTGACGTCCACGATCATCGTTATCGGCAGGCCGTCACCGCGGCCGGCGACGGGTGCCGTGCGGCCATCGACGCCGAGCGCTGGCTGGGCGAGCAGGCAGAGGCCGCGGGCGCCGTGCTCCCGCCCGAGGAGGGCGAGGTCGTCTCGGTCTCGTAGCGGGGCCCCGAGCGCTCAGCGCGATGGGTAACCCATCTCGGGCAGGCGTCGCCCGAGCAGCCGTTGCAGGGCGGCCTGGTCGCTTGGTTCGATGGTCTCGCGCCAGCGGATGGCCGCCTGCGCATCGAAGCCAGCCGTGCCCACCAGCGCACCCCGCGAGGTGACCTGCTGTTGCAGCATGCGGGGCTCGGGCTCCAGGCCCAGGAAGCGACAGAGTCCCTCGAGCGTGCCGGCCGGGTCCGTGACCAGGTCCTCGAAACGGAGCACTCGATAGCGTCCGGGGTAGCGGCGGACGAGGACCCGGTGGCGGTGGACGGCGCGAGCCCAGGCCCAGGCCACCTCCAACAGCACGAAGCGCTCGAGCAACGCCGGCACGGCTGCCAGCTGGCGGTAGGGGAAGCCCACCGCGTGCTCTCGTCGCCGGCGCAGCTCGGAGACGAAGATGGCTCGCGGATCACGCAGGCAGTGGATCACGCGTCCGGCGGGGAACCACTCCAGCAGCGTCTCCACGTAGGCCAGGTGGGCCGGTGTCTTCTCTCCCATGACAGCCTTGCCGCGTCGGTCGGCATAGATGCGTAGGAAAGCTTCGAACAGCCCGCGCTCGCTACGGTCGGAAGCCAACAGGTAGGCCTCGATGTCCGCCCGCGGCACGTGCGCGGTCAGCCAGCGCCAGTAGGGGCTGAGCTCGCGCAGGCGGGAGCGACGCTGCAGCTCCCCCGAGTAGATGAGTTCCACGATGGCCCGCACGACGTCGTCATCGTGCGGGTCGCCGAGCCGGCGGAAGTAGTGCCGCGTGCCCTCCCACGAGACCAGGTGGCCAAGGAAGTGGTTCTCCGTGACGATGCCCACGCGGCTGTGCCGATCCAGGATCCGCCGCGTGAGCGTGGTACCGCTGCGGCTGACGCCCACGATGAAGATGGCCTCGGGCTCGAGGGGGTGCCTGGTCGGTCGGTGGTCCACGAGACCGGAGTCTAGCCGTGGTGGAGACCGCCTGAGCGCGGTGCTGAACGGGTCGCTCGCATCCGCCCGGCATCGGGCATGCTGTGGTCATGCCAAAGCACATCTCCGTTCGCTGGGGGAACCAGGCGCTCGACTTCACCGCTGTGTCGGACAGCGGGGCGCGTGTGGCCCTGGGCAGCGCGGACGTTCCCGATACCTTCCGACCCGCCGAGCTGGTGCTCGCGGCACTCGCCGGCTGCACCGGCATGGATGCCATCTCCATCATGAGCAAGCAGCGGCTCGAGGTGGAGAGCTACGAGGTCCACGCCGACGGCGATCAGCGCGAGGCGCATCCACACTCGTTCACGCACATCGTGGTGGAGCACGTGGTCCGCGGTCGCGCCATCGATGACCAGGCCGTAGCCCGTGCCATCGAGCTGTCAGCGCGCAAGTACTGCGTGGTCGGCGCCAACCTGGCGGCCGGCGACACTGACATCAACCACCGCATGCGTATCATCGACGATGCCGGCGAGCGCACCTGTGACTGCATCACCATCGGCCCGCACGGGGCGGGCCTGAGCCACTACCAGGAAGCCTGACGCTCGAGCTCACGCGAGCCCGCTCTGTGGCGGGGCGCACTCACATCTGCGAGAAGCGCGGGCCCTCGCCGCCCTCGGGCGGCAGCCACTCGATGTTGCCTAGCGGGCACTTGACCGCGCAGGTCATGCAGTGGAGGCAGTTCGAGGGGCTGAGCACGATGTGCTCGCCGTCCCAGCGGTAGACCTCGCCGGGACAGAAGCGGGCACAGGCGGCGGCGTAGTCCTCGGCGCATGAGAGGCACTTCGCCGGGTCGAGGATCCGCATGTGGGCCAGCTCGTCCTCGCGGTGCATGGCCCCGGTGAGGCTGACGAAGGTGGCGCTGTCCATGCCGCCCGGATCGGGCCGATCGAGACGGGCCTTGGCACGTGTGCCGTCAGCATCATCGTGCATGCCGACCCGGCCGGGGATCAGGTGCGAAACCTGCGAAAGGGGCGTGCCCGCATAGAGGCCCCACTTGAACACCTGCCGGTAGTTGCGCGCGCGGCGCATCCCGGGCAGCACGCCACGCTCCTCGAGGCGGTCCTGGTAGCCCTCCAGCGCGACGACTCCCGAACCGGCCTCGGCGAGACCGGCAGCGATCGTCTCCGCTGCGGCCATGCCCGACCAGACGGCATTGTGGATGCCCTTGATCTTGCGCATGTCCACGAAGCCGGCGCCGTCGCCCACGACGAGTGCGCCGGGCACGGAGGCTGCGCCCAGCGCGTAGTAGCCGCCCTCCGGGATGGTGCGAGCGCCCGTGGCCACGGTCACGCCGCCACGCAGCTGCTCGGCGATGAAGGGGTGCGCGCGGAAGCGCTCGAACTCACGCTGGGGATCGAGGTCGCCGTATCTCCAGTCGAGCCCCAGGATGAGGCCCACCGCGAGGGTGTTGGCGTCCATGCTGTAGACGAAGCCACCACCGAAGACGTCGGCCGGGTTGGGATAGCCCAGGAAGTGCGCCACGCGACCCTCCCCGAAGGGGTGCCCCTCGGCGAACTGCATCACGCCCTTCACGCCCAGCGAGTAGACCTGTGGGTTGCGCCCGGCACCGTAGTGCTCTCGCAGCTGCTGCGAGAGGACACCCCGGGTGCCGTCGGCCAGCACCGTCACGCGCGCCCGGATCTCCTCGGGCGGGCGATAGTTGGCCATGTGGCCGCCATCGGCATCGAGCCCGACCTCGCCCAGTCGCACCCCGGCCACGACCTCGCCGTCGATGATCAGGTGCCGGGCACTGAAGCCGTGGTAGACCTCGATGCCCATCTCCTCGGCCGCGGCGGCGAGGTAGGCCACGAGGCGGGAGATGCTGACGATGACGTCGCCCTCGTGACTCATGGCCGACGGGGCCAGCCGAGCGGGGATCTTGATGGCACGCGCACCGAGCAGGAAGTACATGTCGTCCTGGGCCACATCTGCCACGCGACGCGCGAGGGCCCGGTGGTCGCGCCAGCCGGGCGTCAGCTCATCGAAGGGTCGCGGGTCCAGTACCGCGCCGGAGAGGTTGTGATAACCGGGCTGGAAGGCCTTGTCGATGACGGCCAGGCTCACCGTCCGGCCCGACTCGTCGGCCAGCTGCTTGAGGCGGATGGCGGTGGCCAGGCCGGCCGGCCCGGCACCCACCACCAGGACATCGAGGGGGGGCCTCACGCTGCGGCCTCCAGGGCTTTGGTGAGGGCCGGGAGGACGACCTCGATGTCACCGACGATGCCGAAGTCGGCGTAGTCGAAGATCTTGGCCTTGGGATCCTTGTTGATGGCCACGATGACCTCCGATGACTGCATGCCGGTGATGTGCTGGATGGCGCCGGAGATGCCGACCGCGACGTAGAGCCGGGGGTGGACGGTCTGTCCTGTCTGTCCGACCTGGAAGTCGTGGGTGGTGCAGCCGTCCTCCACCGCCATGCGCGACGCGGCGACCTTGGTGTCGGCTCCCAGCACGCGGCCCAGGCTCTCCGCCAGCGGCTGCAGATAGCGCTCGAACTCGGCCCTCGAGTGGAAGCCGTGACCTCCGGCCACGATGACCTCCGCATCGCGGATGGAGACCTTGCTGGCGAACGACTCCACCGACGTGATGCGCAGCCCGATGTCCTCGTCCTCGAGGTCCACCTCGCAGGCGATGACCTGCCCCTCCCGGGCAGGGTCGGGCGTCGGCACCTTGAGCACGCCTGGCCGAACGGTCGCCATCTGCGTGGGCGAGTCCTTGGTCATGATGGTGGCCATGACGTTGCCGCCGAGCGCCGGGCGTGTCTGCTTGAGGATGCCCGTGAGCCGGAGGGCGCCCTTCTCGAAGTCGCCGATCTCCAGTCGGGTGCAGTCGGCTGTCAGCCCGCAACGGCAGGAGTAGGCCACTCGCGGCGCCAGCTCGCGACCCAGCGGGCTGGCTCCGAAGAGCATCGCCTGGGGCTTGTGCTCGCGCACCAGCGCGGCGATGACGTCCTTGTGCATGCAGGTGCAGGAACGGGCCAGCAGCGGGTGCTCGGCGACGTAGACCTTGTCGGCCCCGGCGGCGATGAGGCTGGCGGCACGGTCGCCGGCGTGCTCCGTCTCGAGCACGGCGCCGACCTGCTCGCCGAGCTCGTCCGCGAGCTGACGAGCCCTGCCCAGCAGCTCCAGCGAGACCGCCCGAACACCTTCCCCCTCGGTCTCCGCGTAGACCCAGAACTCACCGTGGTAGCTGGGCTCCCGCCCAGCGAGGTCGTAGGCCTCGCCCAGGTCGGCCCCCGCGCCGGCAACCTCGGCGGATCGATAGCGCGCCTCGACCAGCGGCACCAGGGCGCCCGGATCGTGCACGAATTCACAGGTCTTGGTGCGGGCCTCCGCGGGGGAGAACAGGCGGTACACCTGGGTCCACGAGCCCTTCAGCCCGATGCGCGACGGGTCGGCCTCTACCGAGGCCGCGTCCCACTCGTGGACCGTGGCCTCGCGGGCCTCGCGGGCCGCCGCGAACGAGCGGAAGAGCGGCTTGGTGGCAGCGGTCAGCGTGATGAGGACCGGCCAACGCGTGGGCTGCACGTCCTCGGTCCCTTCGGCACCGATGCGCCGGACGGTGAGGGGTGGGCCCGGTCGGAGCTCCTGGGCATAGGCGATCTGGTCGATGTCCAGCTCCTCCGCGATCTGCGGCGGCACCTGCGCGGTATCGCCATCGACCGACTGCATGCCGGTGACGATGGCGTAGTCGGTGCCCCCGTCGAAGATCTCGCGCTCGATCCGCCGGATGGCCATGGCCAAGGAGTAGGCCGTGGCGCCGGTGTCCGCGCCGGCGAACGCCTTGTCGGTCAGCAACACGGCCTCACCCGGGACGCGGCTGAGGCAGTCGATGAGCGTCTCGCGTGCCGCCGGCGGCCCCATCGTCAGGAAGACGACGCGGGCGTCCGCGTCTCCCTCGATCAGCTCGGCGGCGAAGGTGAGCGCGTGGAGGTCGAGCGGGTTGGTGACGCTGTCGAGCATGGCCCTGCGCAGCGTGCCCTTCTCGCGGTCCCAGGCGTCCTCCGGGATGTTCGAGACATCGGGCACCTGCTTGACGAGCACGATGGCGTCCAACTCAGCCCCCTGTCCTGGCCGGGCCGGCACGCGTGCACAGGCGTGGCGGCGAGGCGTCGTATCCGATCTTCCTGGCAGCACCAGCGACGCAGCGGCTCGAGAGCGGTCGCGCGCGTGGTCACGTGTACATGAGACACGGTATCGGCTGGGCTTCGCGAGCTGATGTGCCGTCGGCCGCGCCGCAGGGGGCCATCGGTCCCGAAGGCCTTCCCAGTCCCCGACCGCGCTCGAGTCAGTCCTCCTGGCCCGATCGATCGTCGCGTGCTTCGCGGTCCCAGCGTTCTCGCAGACGCTCGCGCAGGGCCCTCACCTCGGCGGCCCGTGCCTCGCGCCGGGGCAGCTCGTAGAGCTTGGCCGCGGTCAGGATCCGGTAATACGTGCGCGTGATCGCCACGGCCAGGCCCATGGTGCCGTCGCGATAGCCGCGGGCCCGGACGAACTGGCGCCAGAAGTAGACGAGCGCCTCGGGGAAGAGCTGCCACGGCCGATCCACGCGCCGGCCCCGGGCATAGGCCTGGCGCGCCTCGATGTCCGTGTAGCGGTCCACCTTGCGCACCAGGTCGCTGAGGTCGCCGCCGGGGAAGTGCCAGATGGCCAGTCCCGGGTCCGCCGCCAGCTTGTGCCGGCGCGTGCCGGGCGCGGGCGCGATCGACTTGTGGATACGATCGGTCATCAACAGCGAGCCAGGGCGGAAGAAGCGCGCGTGCCGGCTGGGCCAGTTGTTGCCGTGACGGATCCAGCGGCCGAGGATGACGTTGGCTCGGGGCACGAGCACCACATCGATGGGCGGGTCGCCGGCCGTCAGCTCGCGCAGATGCGTGGCCAGGCTCGGCGGGATCATCTCGTCTGCGTCGAGGATGAAGACCCAGTCGCCGGTAGCCTTGCCCACCGCGAAGCGCCGGGCCGGATCGGCGATCCCGCCGGTACGCTCGTGCTGGTAGACGAGCGCTCCCATCTCCTCCGCGATGCGCGCGGTCTCGTCCTCGGAGTGCTGGTCGACCACGATGACCTCATCGCACCAGGGCAAGAGCGTGGACAGCGCATAGTGCAGCTGGTGGGCCTCGTTGAGGGCGATGATCACGCCACTGATGCGGGCCACCCTAGAACTGGACCTCACCGACCGCCTCGGGCGCCTTCTCCAATCGCTCCAGATCGGAGTGATCGATGGGCGCCAGGTCGGGTACGTGGTCCAGGCCGAGCATGGCTTCCTTCATGCGCTGGTACTCCTCGGCCCGTCCGTGCGAGGCTTCCTCGTCCCACTGCTTGGCCTGCACCAGGAAGCGGTCCATGACGCGGATGACGGAGATGGCGATGCCGGCGGCGCCGTCCCTGTAGGCACGCCCCCGGAAGAACTCCTTCCAGGCCTGGCGCAGCGCGACCCGGAACCAGCGGCGAGGCCCGGGCCGGCGGCCCTTGCGCGCACGCTGCCAGGCCTGCACCGTGGTGTAGCGCTGCGACTTCCAGACCATGTCCGCGATGTTGTGGTAGCTGAAGTGCCAGAGGCAGCACTCGCGGTCGAGCGGCAGCATGATCTCGGTGGCGCCCTTGGCCGCGTGGAATCCACCGTGCATCTCGACGCGGATGTCGATCCAGTCCTTGTGAAAGAAGCGGCGCTTGGCGTTGGGCCACCACTGGCCGTGCTCCATCTCGACGCCGAGGATGACGTTGCGCCGCGGGATGCGCACGACATCGGCCTCACCGGTCTCGGCGATCTGCCGCAGCCGGCGGCCGAGGTTGGGGTGCACGATCTCGTCGGAGTCGAGGACCATGACCCATTCGTGGGCGGTCAGGTCCACCGACAGCTGGCGGATGATCTCCACGTAGCCGGTGGCTTCAACCTCCACCACGCGAGCGCCGCAGGCGCGGGCGATGCGCACGGTGTCATCGCTCGACTGCTGGTCCACCACGAGGACCTCGTCACACCAGGACCTGAGCGATTCCACCGCGTAGCGGATGGTCTCGGCCTCGTTCCAGGTGTTGATGAGGCCGGAGATCCTGGCGGCCATGGCTAGCTCCTCGACCTCCCTGGGCCCGGCCCGGTCAGGAGGTCGGCAGGTGGCGCTCCTCGGGTCCCGTGTAGATCACGTCGGGCCGGATGAGCTTGTCCACGCCGGCCTGCTCGAGGGCGTGCGCCGTCCAGCCGGCGGTGCGAGCCATGGCGAACGTGGCGGGGAACAGGTCAGGCGGCAGGCCGACGCCCTGGAGCACGGCCGCGGTGTAGTACTCGACGTTCGTCTTGAGCGGCCGATCAGGGAATCGCTCCTCGAGCACGCGCAGGGCCACGTCCTCCACGGCCACCGCCAGCTCCAGCCAGTCGGCGATGGAGCTCATCTGCTCGGCCACCTCGCGGAGAGCGGCGGCGCGGGGATCGTAGGCCCGGTAGACCCGGTGGCCGAAGCCCATCAGCCGCTCCTTGCGATCGATGGCGCCGTTGATCCACTCCTCCGCGGCCTCCGGGGAACCGATCTCGTTGAGCTGGCTCACGACCTCCGACGGCGCGCCGCCGTGCAGCGGGCCCTTGAGCGCGCCGGTCGCGCCGGCCACCGCGCTGGCGATATCGGAGCGCGTGGAGGTGATGACGCGGGCGGTGAAGGTGGAGGCGTTGAAGCCGTGATCGGCACCCACGATGAAGTAGGCGTCGAGCGCGCGGGCTGCCGCCTCGCTGGGGACCTCGCCGTTCAGCTGATAGAGGAAGCCGGCCGTGGTGTCGAGCGAGGGATCGGGCTCGATGGGCTCCAGGCCCTGGCGCAGGCGTCCGAAGGCCGCCAGCGCGGACGGACCCATGGCCGTGACCTCACGGGCCTGCTCCACCGTTGGCGGCCAGACCAGGCGGTTGGTAGCGCCCCACACGGAGAAGGCCGTGCGCAGGGCATCCATGGGGTGCGCATCCGGGGGCAGGTCGCGCAGGGCGGCCAGCACCGGTGGGCTGAGCGGCACGAGCGGGAGGTGCGCCTCGGTCAGCCATTCGTCGGCCCACAAGAGGTGGGTCACCTGCGCGAAGCTGCCTTCGCGCACGAGCTCCCCGATGGGGTAGCCGCGATACAGCAGTCGACCGTTGGCGCCGTCGACGAGCGACAGCGCGGTCTCCCCCGCGGGCACGCCCGCTAGACCCGGAGAGTAGGCGCGTTCTTCCTTCACCATGCGGGGCAGTCTAGTGCTCCGCGGTCCGTCGTGCCTCGCGAACCCGGCCGCGCTGCCCGCGCTCAGTCGAGGCTCACGCCCGCCTCACGCAGCGCGGCCAGGGCCCGTGCGCCGTCACCGGGCTGGAGGTCGACGGCGCGCACGGCCGCGGTGAGGACGGTCGTGGGGAAGTCACGCGCGCGGGCATCGAGCGCCGTGGCCAGCACGCAGTAGTCGGTGGCCAGGCCGACCACGACGAGGCGCTCGACCGCCGCAGCCCGCAGCAACTCCCCCAGCTCTGTGGGGCGCTCCTCCCCGCTCTCGGGGTCGCGGGTCATGAAGCCGCTGTAGCCGTCCTCGCCGTGGACGCCCTTGCGCACGACGGGACCGTCCACGCGCAGGTCGGGATGGAGCTCCGCGCCCCATGTGCCGGCGACGCAGTGCACCGGCCAGATGCCTCCGTCCTTCTGGAAGTGGGGCGTGGAGGGCGGATGCCAGTCCTGGGTGTAGAAGACGCGTCCGCCGGCGGCGAGCGCGTCGGCGATCTCAGCGTTGACCAGGGGCACCACCTCGGCCCCACCCGGCACGGAGAGCGAGCCAGCAGGGTCCGCGAAGTCGTTCTGGACGTCGACCACGATGAGGGCGGTCGCAGGGTCGTAGCGATCCATGGACCGATGGTAACGCCGGTCCCGCAGCGGGCGGCTCGGTTTCCACTAGCATCGGAGACTCCGTGACCCGTCCGGCGCCCAGCGCCCAGCCCACCGCGATCTCCTCTGGCAACGACCCCCGTACGTGGGCCATGTTCCTGCTGCTCTCGGCGATCTGGGGCAGCTCCTTCGTGTGGATCGCGCTCATCCTCGACGAGGGCGTGCCGCCCTTGACGCTGGTGAGCCTGCGCACGCTGTTCGGGGCGGTGCTGCTGGCAGCCTTCCTCTACGCGCGGGGCGGGCGACTGCCGCTGCACTGGGACCTGTGGAAGCGGATGGGGTTCCTGGCCGCCACCAACATCGTCATCCCCTTCTCGCTCATCGCCTGGGGCCAGCAGTACATCGACTCGGGCGTGGCCTCCATCCTCAATGCCATGGTGCCGCTCTACACCATGATCTTCGCGACCGTAGCTCTCGCAGACGAACGGATCACGATCCCCCGCTTCGGCGGCCTGGTCGTCGGGTTCGTCGGCGTGGTCCTGCTGGCCCTGCCCAGCCTGGGCGCCGCCGGCACGGATTCGAACGCTGCGCTGGCGGTGGTAGGCATGCTGGCGGTCGCCGGCGCGGCCATGTCCTACGGCATCGCCTCGGTCTACACCCGCCGCCGCATCGCCGGCCAGCCCATCATCAGGCGGCTCGACGGCAGCACCAGGGCTCCGCTGCCGGTCGAGACCGCGCTGGGCTCGACCCTCGCCGCCTTCGTCATGATCAGCCTGCTCGCGCTGGTCTTCGAGCGCCCGCCCGGAGGGCTGCTGCACGTGCCGCAGAGTCCCGTCGGCTGGGTCGGCCTGCTCTGGCTCGGTGGCCTCGGCACCGCCGTCGCCTACCTGCTCTTCTTTCGCATCATCGAACGCTGGGGGGCCACCCGCACCACGCTCGTCACCTACGTCATCCCGGTGGTGGCCATCGCCCTCGGCTTCATCGTGCTCGGCGAGCGGCTGCGCCCGCTGGAGCTGGCCGGTGCCGGCTTCATCATCGCGGGCGTGGTGCTGGTGAATGCCAACCTCGGCGGGCGCGGGAGATTCGGTCGTCGCCGGCCGGTGATCGCCGCCACCGACGCGGACGCCTACGCCACGCCCATCGCCGTGGACGTTCCTCCCGAGCCGGCCGAGTCCCTTGGAGCAGCGGACGACTGAGCTGGCTCGCTCGGCCCGCAGCACTTCCCCCGCGACGGGCGGTCGGAGCACGAGGGAGGCCGACCCAGATGAAGCGACGGTTCTCGCCGGGTAGCAGCGGTGCCGTGTCTCGAGCACGTGTTGACGTCGACTACGGTGCCCGCGACCATCCTCACGTGAAGAGCCCCGGCCGTGCCCACGCACACGCACATCTGCCCACGGGTCCGGTGACCTTCCTGTTCACCGACATCGAGGGCTCGACGCGCCTCTCGCAGGAGCTGGGCGAAGCCTATCTCGAGGCGATCGGCCGGCACCACGCCCTGCTGCGTGCGGCCATCGCCGATGGGGGCGGCATCGAGGTCTCGACCGAAGGCGACGCCTTCTTCGCGGTCTTCACCGATGCGCTCGGGGCCGTCCTGGTCGCGGCCGTGGCGCAGCGCGCACTGGCTCACGAGCCTTGGCCCGGCGACGCCTCGCTGCGAGTGCGGATGGGGCTGCACACGGGGATCGCCCACCTCGGCGGCGACGACTACGCCGGCGTAGAGGTCAACCGCGCGGCGCGCATCGCTGCTGCCGGCCACGGTGGGCAGGTGCTGGTCTCGGCGAGCACGGCCGAGCAGGTAGCCGGCACCCTCCCGGCCGAGCTCGGCCTACGCGATCTGGGCGCGATCATGCTCAAGGACTTCGACGCCCCCCAGCGCGTGACACAGCTGGAGGTGGCAGGGCTGCCACAAGCGTTCCCGCCCCTACGTGCCCCCCGGCCGGGATCGCTGCCCCAGCCACTGACCTCGTTCCTCGGCCGCGAGGAGGTCGAGCGGGCCGTGCGGCTGGTGCGCCGGGAGCGTCTGCTAACGCTGACTGGGCCTGGTGGCACTGGCAAGACGCGCATCTCCATCGAAGCTGCCCGGCAGTTGCAGCCCGAGTTCCCCGGCGGTGCCTGGTTCGTCCCGCTCGAGACCATCCGCGACCCGGACCTGGTGCTGCCCCAGGTGGCCGACCAGCTGGGCCTGGTCACGACCCGGGGCCGACCCCTGCACACCGTCGTGGCCGAGGCCATCACGGACACGCCGACGCTGCTCATCCTCGACAACCTCGAGCAGGTCGTGGCCATCGGTCCCGAACTCGTCCGGCTGCTCGAGCACGCGCCCGGATTGCGCGTGCTGGCCAGCAGCCGGGAGCCCCTGCGGGTCGATGGCGAGCAGGAGCTGCCGGTGCCCGTCCTCGACGGCTCGCTGGCGGTGGAGCTCTTCATCGACCGGGCTCGACGGGTGCGACCGGGCTTCACGCCCGATACAGCCGAGCGTGACCAGCTGCGCGACCTCGTGGAGCGGCTCGACCGCCTGCCGTTGGCCATCGAGCTGGCCGCGGCTCGCGCTCGCCGGCTGGGTGTCGCCGCCATCGCCGAGCAGGTGCGAGCCTCACTGGTGGAGCTCGACTCGGGTCGACGTGATGCCTCCGCGCGCCAGCGCACGCTGCGTGGCGCCGTAGCCTGGAGCCGCGACCTGCTCTCACCGGACGAGCGCCGGACGTTCGACCGTTTCGCGGTGTTCGCCGGCGGCTGCGCCTTCGGCCTCATGGCCGACGTGGTCGACCCGGGACGCCCGGCGCGCGCGGTCCTCGACGATATCGAGGCCCTGGCCGACAAGAGCCTGCTGGATATCCGCGAGGGACCTGACGACGAGCCACGCGCCCGGATGCTCGAAACCATCCACGCCTTCGCCGCCGAGCGCTTCGAGGCGGACCCCGAGGCAGCGCTGGTGCGGGAGCGCCATGCCCGGCGCCTCCTCTCCTTCTGCGAGGAGATCGAGCCGGAGCTCACCGGAGAGCGGTCGGACGTGGCCCTCGCGCGCATGGAAGCGGAGCACGACAACGTGCGTGCGGCCCTCGACTGGGCGCTCGTGCATGAGCCCGCGGTGGGGCTTCGCATCGGCGGCGCGGTCTGGCGCTTCTGGCAGCAGCGGACGCACCTGGAGGAGGGTCAACGGCGACTGGAGGAGCTGTTCGAGGTGGCCGGCGAGCAGACCGAACGCTACGCGTTGGGTCGAGGCTCCACGGCCCTGGGCAGCGTTCGCTACTGGCAGGGTGACTACCCTGCGGCCCAAGCGGCCTACGAGCGCGCGGTCGAGCACTACCGTGCCGTCGGTCATCGGGCCGCGCTGGCCGGGGCCCTCTACGACCTCTCCTACCCCGTGGCCTTCCTGGGCGATGAAGCACGCGCCGCCCAGCTGAACGAGGAGAGTCTGCGCGTGTTCGAGGCCATCGGCGACGAGGCGGGAGTGGCCCTGGTGAAGGAGGTGCAGGCCATGTTGTCGACCATGAGCGGCGACTTCGAGCTGGCCGCGGCGCCTCAGCGTGAGGTCGTCAGGTACTGGCGAGCACGGGGCGGCTTGTTCAGGCTCTCGGATAGCCTGAGCATGCTGGCTCTCATCGAGATCCGGCTGGGCCACATACCCGAGGCGCACGGGCTCCTCGAGGAGATGCGCGAGGTGCAGCGCCGGATCCGTGATCGTTCCAGTCTGGCGGGCGCATTGGAGGTCCGGGCGCTGGTGGCCTTCGCCGAGGGCGATCCCGAGACGGCAGCGCTGTGTCTGGGCGCCGTGCAGGGCATGCGCGACCGCTCACCCAACATGCTCGTGCCTTCGGAGGTCCTGGGTTTCTATGATCCCGCCGACGGGCTCCAGGAGGCACTGGGCGAGCGCTTCGAGGCCCTCGTCGAGGCCGGCCGCTCGATGGACCCCGAGGAGGTCTTCCTCACCGACGGCCTCGCCGCTCACGTGGTGTGAACACCATCAGGGGTCGGCCCTATGTCGGCACCAGCGGCTACTCGTATGCGACCTGGATACCGCGCTTCTACGCGCCGGGCAAGGCCAGCCGCAAGCTGCTCGCGGCCTACGCCGCGCGCCTGCCGGCCGTGGAGCTGAACAACACCTTCTACCGACGCCCGAACGAGCAGCAGGTCGAGAAGTGGGTGCGCGAGACCAGCCCCGAGTTCCGCTTCTGCCCCAAGGCCCAGCGGGGCACGGCCTGGCGCGCGTGGAAGGATGACGACCCGAGCGAAACATTCGCCTGGCTAACGGACTCCTACGCCGGCTTCAAGAGCAGGCTCGGTCCCGTGCTCCTGTCGGCGCTGGGGTCGCGCGAGCGTGACGACGGAGCCCTGGAGCGTGTGCTGGGCGCGTGGCCGGAGTCGATGCCGCTGGCGCTGGACCTGCCCCATCCCAGCTGGGCCGGGACTGCGATCCGGGAGCGGGTCGCCGCCGCCGGGGCCGCGGTCGTGGCTAACGACTGGGACGACCGCGAGCCGCCCTCGCTCGAGACCACCGGCGCCTTCGTCTACCTGCGCTTGCGGCGGATGTCCTACAGCCCCTCGGACCTCGATCGCTGGAGCGATCGGATCGAGGCCGTGCTCGAGGGCGGGCGAGACGCCTACGTCTTCTTCCGGCACGACGAGGACGGCCAGATGGCGCTGCACGCCGAGTCGCTCTGGAGTCGGCTGGCGCAGTACGGGGCCAGCGCCGGGAGCGCGTAGCATGGCCTGGTCCCTCCATCGATCGGTCATCGACACATACCCGCAGAGGAGTCAGCCGTGAACACCCCGAACGAAGCCGTCGCCCAGGCCTTGCAGGCCTCCCTGGTGGAGCTCGTCGACCTGTCGCTCGTGGGCAAGCAGGCCCACTGGAACGTGGTCGGCCCCCAGTTCCGTTCGGTCCACCTCGAGTTGGACGAGATCGTGGACCTCGCACGCGTGGCGTCTGACCGCGTCGCCGAGCGTATCGCCACCATGGGCGTCGCCCCCGACGGACGAGCGGAGACCGTGGCTGACGGCAGCGAGCTGCCGCCCTTCCCGGTCGGCTTCGTGCCCGCCACCGAGGCCGTCCAGCGTATGACCCAGGCCATGGACACCGTGGCGGTGCGCCTCAAGGAGCGCATCCTCGCCGTCGGCGACCAGGACCCGGTCAGCCAGGACATCCTCATCGGCATCACCGACGAGATCGAGAAGGCCGCCTGGATGCTGCGCTCGCAGCTGACGATGTAGGCGTCTCGCGTGTGTCGGTGCGCGGGCCGGGCAGGGGACCGATCTGGCAGACGCCCCGGTCGGCTAGCCGCTGGACGGACGTGCGCCGCTGGAGATCCCTCGCAGCAGGCGCCCGAGGATATCGGCGCCGGTGATGATGCGCCGTTCGTCGCCCCACAGCAGCACGACGTCGTTGTCGATGACGTCGTCCTCGTCGCGCACGCTGCCCGCCTGCAACCGCCCGATGACGCGGCCCAGGGGCATGCTCGGGTCAAGCACGATGATGGGACGGTGGCAGTGGTGGGCCACGACGGCATCGGCGCCGCGCACGAGGACGTCGCGCACGAAGCCGTCCGCGTCCATGGCCAGGCGTGGCTCGCCCTCAGGGTCGGTCAGGATGACCCACTTGCGCCCGGATCGATTGACTTGCTGCACGAAGGGGTCGTCCACGCCGGCCGTCAGCTCAGGCAGCTTGAGGGCCGTGCTACCGGGCGCCCGGAAGGGCAGGGCCAGGACGCTCGAGGCGTCGAGCGGCTCACCGGCCTCGGACACGGTCACGTCATCGAGCGCCAGGAAGTTGAGCGCGCCCATGCCCTCGACCCAGTCGACCTCCGCCGCGCCCGGTTGATCCATGTGGTGCTGGATCAGCTGCCGCAGCTCGGCCTCGCGGAAGAAGGTCACCTCCTCGCGCCCGAGCAGGGCATCGAGCATGCGGGCCGAGGGCAGGGCCACCGGCAAGAGCAGGATCTGGTACATGCGCAGGACGGGCCCGAGCAGGGAGGCCATACGCAGCGCGTTGCGCGAGAAGTAGGCCTGCGGCAGGATCTCACCACCGAAGGTGATGACCACGGTCGAGAAGACGAAGGCGAGGGCACCGACGAGGACCGAGCCGACGAGCAGCGTGAGCAGCACGTTGATGCCCACATTGCCCCACAGGATGGTGGTCAGCAGCAGGCTCGCGTCCGCGCGCATGGCCAGCACTCGCATGGCTCGCTGGTCGCCGTTGGCGCTGGCGATCTCCAGCTGCAGCCGGTTGAGGCTGAAGAAGGCCAGGTTGAGGCCGGAGAACATGGCCGACTGCGACAGGCAGAACAGGACGCCGATCCAGATGATGGCGCTGTTGATCGCGGGATCCACTAGACCTGCTCGCTCCCGACGTCGCTCACGTGTGCCGTATGGTAGGGCCGCGGCACACGGGCGGTGACAGCCCGCCGGACCAAGCAGCAGACAGGATGGACGTGGACGGGAGCTCTGGCACAGACGACGCAGCCTCCGCTCGGCCGGGGTCGGAGGCCGATGCGGTGGACCGGGATGTGGCCAGCCTGCGCCAGGCCATCGCACGCGTCGATTCACTGCCCCAGGAACGGCGGCGCTTCCTGACCAGCTACGCCTACGTGCTGGTGCGCATCGCACGCGTGGACGCGGAGCTCAGCGATGCAGAGCTCGCCCGCATCGAGGAGTCGGTCCTCTCAGCCGGGGACCTCGCAGAGGCCGATGGCACGCTCATCGTCAGCCTGGCCAGCAAGATGAGCCAGCTCTTCGGCGCCACCGAGGACTACGCCTTCACCCGTGACTTCACCCGCAGCTCCTCGCCCCAGCAACGCCAGCGCCTCTTGCGCTCGTGCGTGATGGTAGGGACCGCGGACGGTGCCATGGCCGCGGCCGAGATCGCCGAGCTCCATGAGATCGGCCTCGAGCTGGGCTTCGCCGCTGAGGAGGTGGACGCCATCCGCGAGCAGATGGACCCGGCGGCGGGTCACCGCTAGCCCGACCACCGCGGGCATGGCCGCGGCCACAGCGCCCGACCGGTCGAGCGCTCTAGCATGAGACTTGGCTCAGCCCACGAGCGAAGAAGGAGACCCGAGTGACTGAAGCGGCCGTCAAGATCGGCACCCTCATCTGGAACCAGTACACCGACTGGCCGGCCATGCTCGGCGTCGCCCGCCGTGCGGAGGTGTTGGGCTATGACTCACTCTGGACCTGGGACCACCTCTACCCCATCGTGGGCGACCCGGCGGGCCCGATGCTCGAGGGCTACACCGTCCTGGCCGGCTGGAGCCAGCAGACCACCACGCCCACGCTCGGACTGATGGTCGGTGCCAACACCTTCCGCAACCCAGGCCTGGTGGTGAAGATGGTCACCACGCTCGACCACCTCTCGGGCGGGCGCGCCTACCTTGGCATCGGGGCGGCCTGGTTCGAGACCGAGCACGAGGCTTTCGGCATCGAGTTCGGGCAAGGGTTCGGCGAGCGCATCGGCTGGCTCGACGAAGCGGTCGAGATCATGCGCGCGCTGCTGCGGGATGGCGTGGCCAGCGCACGAGGCGAGCACTACGCCGCCCGCGAGGTGCGCAACCAGCCGGCGCCGCTCCAGGCCCGGCTGCCCATCCTCATCGGTGGTGGTGGCGAGCGCAAGACCCTGCGCACGGTGGCCCGGTTCGCCGACGCCTGGAACGTGGCCAACATCACGCCCGAGGAGGCCGCTCACAAGGACGAGGTGCTGCGCCGCTGGTGCGATGAGATCGGCCGCGACCCCGCCGAGATCGAGCGTACGTTCGGCCTGGGCCCGACGATCATCCGCGACGACCCGGCAGAGGCGAAGCAGGTGCTCGCGCGCTACGAGGCCACCAACCCGGGCATGGACCGCCCGGTGCGCATGGGCTCAGCCGCCGAGATCGCCGAGCAGGCCCGGGCGTACGTGGCCCTCGGCTTCCGCCATCTCATCGTGCACAGCGTCCCGCCCCACGACGAGGAGACCCTCGAGCGCTTCGCCACCGAGGTCCGGCCCGAGCTCGACTGACGAGAGCGTCAGGGCACCGGGATCGCGCCATCCGGATCGCGCCATCCGGATCGCGCCAGATGTCACGCTGGGTGGCCTTCGTCGCGACACCGTCGTGGCTGCGTGGATCCCGGGCGCACCGTCATGCAGGATCACAGCGTGGACGGCTTCGATATGCGTCA
>Ga0210085_1000320_pt1 | contig 21034 bp, 17 predicted proteins | sample China_Galinas_PW_5_FD_184866 | JGI IMG/M metagenome (GOLD analysis project Ga0210085, IMG submission 184866) | Wetland microbial communities from San Francisco Bay, California, USA, that impact long-term carbon sequestration - China_Galinas_PWC_D1... | ecosystem: Environmental > Aquatic > Marine... | reverse complement strand
TCATGGAGTTTGCTTCGTCGGAAGATATTTTTGACCATCCTCACCATCCTTATACCATATCTTTGCTATCGGCGATTCCAGATCCGGACCCGGACAAAAAATGGCTTGTTAAATCTTCGAATGGTCACACCGACGATTCTGATGTTGTTCCGGAAGGATGTAAATATCAGGATCGATGTACTATCGCTGAAACCGCATGTCGGAAAGAGAAAATCGTTTTCGAAAAAGTTGGAGAAAATCATTTTGTCAGATGCTGGAAAGCTGCTAAAAAAATATAACTTTAGTTTTACACTTGAAAATGGTTAAAAAGAACTTGAAGTCGTTGGCCGAAATATATTTTTAACAACCAAATATTTAGTGTGTCATGGAGAAAATCATATGAAACCTGTATTGTTTGAAAAGGACGGACCCATTGGATGGTTGACATTGAATCGACCGGATAAACGGAATGCACTTTCTCTTAACGTGATGAATGGTATGCTCGACGAACTAAAAAATATCGCACAGGATCAGGATATCCATGTCGTCGTTATCAACGGCAACGGACCCGCGTTCTGCGCAGGACATAACTTGAAAGACATGGTCGGTGCAAACCTGGATATTCAGCATTTTTATACCATTTTTTCGGTATGTGCGAAGATGATGCAAACCCTTCACAAACTTCCACAACCCGTTATTGCCCAGGTTCACGGTATTGCGACGGCAGCAGGATGCCAGCTTGTTGCTGCCTGCGATCTTGCCATCGCTGAAACCGGCGCACAATTTGCAACACCCGGTTCAAAAATAGGTCTTTTCTGCACGACCCCTGCTGTTCCGCTGGTCAGGGTTATCGGAAGAAGAAGGGCCATGGAAATGCTTTTGACGGGTCGATTTATCTCCGCCCATGAAGCTGAAAAGTTCGGCCTGGTGAACCAGGTCGTCGCCCCGGACAAGCTTTTTCAAGAAACCAGAAACCTGGCCATGGAAATGGCGCAATACAGCCGGTATACCCTTGCTTTTGGCAAGCGGACATTTTACAGCCAGGTAGATCTAAATGAACCCTCTGCTTATGAATATGCAACCCATGCAATTGCCATGAACTGCCTTGATGAAGACGCTCAGGAAGGTATTAAGGCTTTTCTCGAAAAACGAGCACCTGTGTGGAAAAATCGGAAAGAATAAAAGGAACGAGGAGCCCCTCGTTCCTTTTTGAGACCTTTGCAAAACCTCTCTTTTTGTTTATTGAAAAAAATTCTAACGTTTCGAGAACTGGAATCGAGCACGAGCACCTTTTTGGCCGTATTTTTTTCGTTCCTTGACCCTGGAATCACGCCGAACAAATCCGGCTTTTTTTAACACCTTTCTTAAATCCGGGTCGGCCAGCATCAGTGCCCTTGTAATACCATGTCGAATTGCGCCGGCCTGTCCCGAAACACCGCCGCCGACAACCCTGCTTTTTACATTAAACGATTCAAGGGTATTGGTCAAAACAAGCGGATGCTTCACCATCCCTTTTAAGGACTCAATCTTGAAATATTCATCGATGGGTTTATTGTTGACAATAATTTCACCGCTTCCCGGTGTTAACCATGTTCTGGCAACGGAAGTTTTTCGTTTTCCAGTTGAATAATAAACGCTTTCTTTTTCCATACAACTCCCCGATAATTAATAGATGATAACGTGATTTAATTAAATTTCAAGAATCTCTGGTTGTTGCGCCTCATGGGGATGATGATCTCCGGAATACACCTTCAATTTTTTAAACAGTTTTCTCCCCAACCTGTTCTTCGGCAGCATACCCTTAACGGCAAACCGAATGAGATCTTCGGGTCTTTTTTCCATAAGCTTTTTGGCGGTGATGGTTTTAAGGCCCCCGATGTAGCCGCTATGCCGGTAATAATTTTTTTGATCCCATTTCCTTCCGGTGAGAGCAACCTTGTCCGCATTAATGACAATAATCCAATCACCGGTATCCGCATGGGGGGTGAAAAGCGGGTTGTGTTTTCCTCGTAGACGGGCCGCTACGGTGCTGGCGAGTCTACCCAGAATCGCATTTTCGGCATCCACCAGACACCACCGTCCCTGGTTGTCGGTATCTTTTGCACTATATGTGTACTTTTTCACCTGTCTTTCTCCTTTGAGTAAAACCCGATAGATATAATAGATAATATAACTGTGTCAAGGGAAAAATCGTAAGCCCATCCAAGATTTGACACGAAAAATAATTTCTAATATATATTTGAAGCCTGTTGGTTTCACAAGAAATTTCCGTGTGATGAATTGTTTTTAGGAAATAAGGTGCCGCCCGATGGAATATTTAGAAACCGAAGTAAAATTTTACTTGCCGAATATGGATCCTGTAAGAACCCGCATGATTGAGCTTGGCGCTGTTTTTAAACATCGAACTTTTGAAACCAACATACGGTTTGAAGATGCTGAAAAATCGCTGATGCAAAAAAAATCTCTGTTACGGCTGCGTAAAGATAAAAAAATTACATTGACTTATAAATCCCCCCCCCCCTTTGAAAACAATCAGTTTAAAATATTAAAAGAATTCGAAGTTGAAGTCAGTGATTTCGACACCATGGAACATATCCTGAAATCTTTGGGATTCCAAGGGGAACAGGTATACGAAAAATGGCGTGAAACTTATGTGTTCGGCGATACGCACCTTTGTTTGGACACCATGCCTTACGGAGATTTTCTTGAAATCGAAGGCAAAAAAGAATCGATCCAACAGTTGTCTTCTAACATCGGCCTTTTGTGGGAAAAACGGATTATTCTGAACTATCTCGCCATTTTTGATATCATAAAGCGCCAATTAAATCTTTCCTTTTATGATGTCACATTCGGTAACTTTAACAATATCCGGTTTGATATGGGTCAATATCTCAATCTGATCGAAGCAGATGCAGGTAATTAAAACTTGCCGTATCGAATGCCCCTGCTTTAGCCCCGCTCCCAAACGTCTACCACTTTATTTTACTATAGGGGTCGGGAAGTTTTTCTCTTAAATCCTTTAATATAGCCTACGCCTCGGAGCGCTGCATGGATGATCTTATTTTAAATCGGATGCTGTCTGAGTGGCTTAGTGGTCGTTAGAAAAAACAGGCGAAAACCGATATGGTATCTTTAAAATAATTTTAAAATTACACAGAGAACCTATTGATATTCCAAAGATAGTTTTTTGTTTTTTCTTTACGATCCCTTGCCGCGAGTTCATGCGGTTTAAAATAAGATTATCCATGCAGCGGTTTCTAGAAAAAGGATACCAACCCGTTTTTTTATGGACAGGGCCAAATCATCTCTGATATAGATCACAGGGCCGGATTTTTGATATTAAAAAAATACTATGTTTTCTGTTTTGACTCTAAATTTACGTTTTGGACTGGCTGATGACGGTGCCAACAACTGGCGATATCGGAAGAAAGGCTTTCAGCCTTTTCTTGAAAAATATCGTACGGATTTTATCGGTTTTCAGGAAGCCAATGACTTCCAGACTGATTTTTTCCACAATATATTGACGAAATACAATACCATCGGAAAGCGAAGCCCTTCACCCTCTTTCTGGCAAAACAATGTTATCTTTTATCAAAAAAACTGGCACTGTATCCACCATGAACATTTTTTTTTGAGCCCGACGCCCTCGATACCGAGCCGATATCGGAAAAGCATCTGGCCGAGACAATGTACCATCGGCATGTTCGAAAAAGACCGCCGACAAGTGATATGTATTAATACACATATGGACTTTGACGTTTCGGTTCAGGTGAAAAGTGCCAAACTGATTCTTGATCGGCTGTCTCATCTTCCAGGCGAGATCCCTGCTATTCTCATGGGAGATTTCAATACGGCGCCGTTCAGTCCATGTTATGATATTTTCACGGGACATGTTGACACACCATCGGTAAATGCGGGCTATTTTAAAAATGCTTTTAAAAAGCCTTTTATGGGAACCCACCACGGATTTACCGGAATTCCAGAAAAAGATCCTATTGACTGGATTCTCTTTCGGGGGAATATCACGTTAATAAACAGCAAGGTCATTCAGGATACCTTTAAAAATATTTACCTGTCGGATCATTTTCCCTTATGTGCTCAATTTGCGCTGGGAGCTGAATCCTAAAAGAGAATATTATGGGCCTTCTTTCATCACGCATGTCCATCACCCGCTATCAGGTTACGGGGCAACTGGACGGATCTGTTCATGAAACCGTCTACCAGGGCCTCAAACAACATGCGATTCCAAAAATCGAGGATGACGGCGCTGAAGCCTCCGTCGGCTGGACATCCTTCGAAACCCCGTATGCACCTGATTTTGAGGGCTATTCATTTGTTTTTGGTACGGATATGGTGTTCGCCCTGCGGATCGATAAAAAATCCATTCCGCCGAAGCTTATTCAGAAACATTATGCCCTTTACGTGGCCAAACGCCTGGCTGATACCGGCCGGCACTATTTGTCCGGCAATGAAAAAAAATCCATCAAAGATCATGTGGTGAACACCCTTGTCCAGCGGATTCCGGCCACACCGAATGTTTATGATTTGGTGTGGAAGTACGATACTGCCTCTTTGTGGTTCTTCTCCAACTTAAAAGCCGCCAATGAAGCCTTGGAGACACTTTTTATCAAATCCTTTAACTTACCGTTGATCCGCCTGTTTCCCTACACCACAGCCGATCGAATGGCCGGACTTTCGGATAAAGAACGCGATGTTTTACGAAAACTGGAAAAAAACAGACCTGAGGAATAACTGATGCTGGATATCGCCGTTGCATATAACCGTTACAAATTCTTAGGGAACGAATTTCTCACCTGGCTGTGGTTCATGATTGAAACTGATCAGAGTTCGTTTCGTCAACATGACCCGGATCTTGTATCTTTAACTGTCGGAAATCGGCTGGTCCTTGAAAACACTCACAACAACGCCAAAGAAACCGTCACCATTAAAGGCGATAATGCCAGCCTGGAAGAAGGACTGGTGGCACTTACTAAAGGCGCTACGGTCACTGAAATACATCTGTCCTACAAAACCGGTGCTCAAACTTGGAAATTTAGTCTCAAAGGGGAAAGCCTCAACATCTCCAACCTGAAACTGCCGGAGACCGGTCCGGTGGAAACCCCGGATGACATTGAGGGCGTTGTTCTCGAAAAAGTATATCTGATAGAAAAGTTGATCGGGCTTGTGAACAACCTCTTTTCCCATTTCATCCATCTTCGAGTGTCCGATACCTGGCAAAACCAAACCATGTCCAAAATCAAAAAGTGGGCGACATCTAATTAGTGTCCATCCATAAATGGCTCTTTTTGTCCTGCTCTGCGGTTTTCCGGCTGCGGCGTACAGATATACGCCTTCCTGTCCCGTGAGCGCGGACCGCAAACCCTTGTGCGGCCTTGATCAGAACAACATCGGATAGTTTTTATTCTAAATCTTTGAACATCAGCGGAATGGATGAACTTAATTTAAATCGAGTCATCTTTTGGCCGGGTCATCATAAGTGGGCTTTTACCGGTAAGAAAAAACTTGACCCAGTCAAAACCGAATTTCATCAGCTCAACGTCTGATTCCCGAAGTTGGTTGACTCGATCCTGATGCACATTAAACCTTGATAAAAAAGTGCTTTTAAAAACAAACTTTTTAAATTCATCGACGTTAAAGCAGGCCATAAATGCCATTTTAAAAGCAGGATTGTCGATTCCTTGCGAGCCCCATGGATTTGCTCGAAACAGGGTGTCGATATCGACCCACAACTCATTCATATCATTGTATAACCGAATCTGTTGATCTTCAATCCACTCATTTATCGTCCATTCACGAGATTCTTTGTGGCCCTTGCAATAGGAATCTTCGGCAATGAAATACAAAACAATTCGCTCAATCTCACCACCGGTTCTTGCCACAGCACGTTCTATTGGATACGCCCGGCAGGAAAATGGACGGTCTTCGTATATCATACACCCGTTTATTGTCAAAAACGGACACCATTTCTCGTCATTGTCCGTCATTTTCAGCATAAGACTCGGAAAATAAGGATTGTCTCTAATGGCTCGAAACGTATACTGATCCAAGAACTGATCTGATGAAATGCCAAGTCGGTTTTTCATACGGATGATATCATATGGATAAAGATACATGTCCGCATCTTTGCAGCAACGGGTAAAACAGGTTACACCGGGATGACAATCAAAAGAAAATGCGTCTGTCGTAAGACGCCTGCTTCTACTGCCGGTTGTTGGAAGGGGTGTTTTTTTCATCATTAAAATTTTCGCGCTCCTATCATTCCGTAGATCTGTAACTGAAAAACAGGCACATGCCTGCCGCAATCAATGAGGCCTAAAAAAACAACGTAACTCCCTGGGCAACCGCTTCCCGAAGGGCTTTTTGAACATTTTCCGTGAGAAGGGATTGTATCTCCGGTTGAAATAGGCGTTCGATGACATAAAAAACCACCCATGAACACAATGTCAATATAAAAAGTCTTTTGCCATGAAAAATAATTGACAATAAATCTGCCCAAAAGGAGCCCCAAAACCCTTGATAAACCCCAGACAAAACTGATTAGCGACATCATTTTGCTTCGTCTTTCCGGTGGAGTAATATTTGCCAGAACAATATAGGCACGGGCAAGCGAATACACCGAAAATACCCGGCTGTGGCGCTGTATTTCGTCAAGATCCCATATTCAATCCATATCCTTATAGTGATATCTGCTGTTTAAAAACATCGTGAGACTATTTTATGAACCTCATGATAGTTCAGGTTCAGGATATTAGCTTTTTTTAAAAAAAGGATGGACATTACAACAAAATTTTATTAAAATTATAAATATTTGTCCTGCCCACAAAAAAACATGAAAACAAATTCATACAATAATAGCTCAGACAGACGGCCGGAATCCAGAACCATACTGGATCGCTATTACAGTGTTGAATTTCAACTACAAGATACCGGAAATGTCTATCAATTTAAATTGCGGGACATGTCATCAAAAGGACTGGGCATTCTGGTGAACAAAGATTCTGCAGTATTGAAGCATTTAAAGGTTGGAGATACTGTGGATATGAAATATATTCCTCCGGAATCCGCAGGCTCGTCTGAATCTGTAAAAACACAAATCGCACATATTACCCAAAAAGATGAAGAGCCGTTCAAAGGGCATTTTCTCATCGGTCTCTTAATCACAGAAAGAGCGATTATTGATCCCTTATACCCAACTTCAACTTAACACAATAATATTATTTGGTTTTCTTAATAAATTCTTCCCCCGACCTGCTGTTCTGCGAAGAATTATCCCCTTTTTCATGTTTGAATAAGCATCCGATATAGCCAAAGATCTTTTTGATACCCCCCCAAATCTTTGGTATCAGCCAAATCATCAACCCGATAAAAATGTTCTTGATACTCATGAAGATGGAGATCGGCAACCATCCGGCGTCACTCCATCTTCATGAGTTGTATGTGGTTACAAAACTTTTTACGTATTACTTAACCGGCGTAAATTCTACCCTTCGGTTTTTGGCCCGGCCTGCTTTCGTATCATTACTGGCCGCCGGTTTCGTAAAACCAAACCCCTTGGTGGTAAGTCGTTTGGGGGCGATCCCTCTGGCCACCAAAAAATCCTTTATCGCTTCGGCCCGTTTTTCTGAAAGGATCATGTTATACGCTGCCGTTCCGGTATTGTCGGTATGTCCATCGATCTCGACGGTGAGATCCGGATTTTTTTTCATTATCAACACCGCATCATTGAGCATGGGATATGCTTCAGACTTCACTTCTGCGCTGTTAATATCAAACAGTACTACCGCATCATAGGTCCAGCATCCCCTTGCATCAACCGTTGCTCCCATAGGTGTATTCGGACACTGATCCAGGTAATCTGCAACACCGTCACGGTCAGCGTCCAGCGGGCAACCAAAAACATCCACTTTGACGCTCTTAGGCGTATTCGGACACTTGTCCTTATTGTCCGGAACACCATCGCCATCGCTGTCTAAAATGGCAACAGGAGCAGGTTTGGCCAAAAATACGCTTTCGACAAAACCCGCGAGACTCGACGAGGTGGTAAGTTTGTCGGCATTGGTTGAAAATCCACAATTGCTCGCTCCTGCGATCTGTTCCAAAATCATTTTGCCGTCAGAATCATCTCCCACCTGTACCGTGTCAATGCAAAGCCTGTTGCCGAACTCGCCTTTTAGATCCTTGGCTGCCGTCACCGGTACCTGGTCCATGTCCGCACCATCACTAACGATGATGATTGCTATGGGACCTCGGGTCGATTTCAAGTCTTTACCGGCAGCGGCAATGGCTTTTGCCAGCGGAAGAGAACTATCCCCACTGGGCCCCTTCACATCTTTTAAGGCGGATCCAAATCCAGCCGTGGAATATAATTTAACATCATATACCGACATCGTTGATCTATCCGGCAAATAAGCGCTGTGGCCGAATGTTCGAAGCGCCCCATTGTACTTGAGTTCCGGAAGGGTCTGATTCATCGCCGTTAAGAATTTTTTGGCGATTTCGGCCTTAGACGTCCCGTTGTATTTATCGGCCATAGAAGAAGATGTGTCCAGAATCACAACAAAATTGTCTACTTTCGGCACATATTGACTCGCCTTAAACGTGTACGGTGTAAATGTCGGTGCTGTTGTTTGAACCTGATGGCCTGCACAGCTGATCAGCAATACGCTGATTGCGCCAACAAAAAGCGCCTTAAAATAATGTTTTTTCATATTCGCCTCCTTTTGTTCAATATATTATAATTTCTCTAAATGACTCCCTTTTTTCTATCTACTGTCCTTCGTGCTTATACACATGCACATCTCGCTGCGGAAAGGGTATGCTGATACCCTCGGCGTCAAAGCTTTTTTTAATATTTTCGGTGAGAGCGGAGTAGACACCCCAATAGTCGGCGGCCAATACCCATGGACGAACCGCAAAGTTTACACTGCTGTCTGCCAGTTCGACGAGCATGATCGTTGTAGCCGGATCTTTTAAAATGCGTTCTTCTTTGGCCAGAACATCCATTATGACTTTCTTTGCATGATCAATATCATCTCCATAACCGATACCGAAAACCAAATCAACGCGTCGTGTTCCTTTGGCCGAGTAATTCGTAATATTGCCTGCGGTCAAACCGGCATTGGGTATAATGATGGTTTTATTGTCGGGTGTCAGCAGTTGTGTGGTAAAGATTTGAATCGCTTCAACGGTTCCTGCAACCCCTGCCCCTTCAATATAATCACCAACTTTGAACGGTCTAAAAATGATCATCAAAAAACCGGCGGCAAAGTTTGCCAGTGATCCTTGAAGTGCAAGACCGATGGCAAGGCCGGCAGCACCGATCACCGCGATAAACGACGTGGTTTGTATGCCTAGCTGTCCGAGAGCTGCCAGAACGACAAACACCAGCAAGGCAATATAGACCAGATTTGCAACAAAAGAGACGATGGTGGGATCAACGTGTCTTTTCTTCATTACTTTTTCTGTAAGCGTGGTCAGCATCTTCGCGATCCATCGACCGACGATAAAAACGGCGATCGCCGCAATGGCCTTGAGTCCGTAAATGGTTAACAGCGTCCATACTTTTGACAATAAATCCTCCATGTTACACCTCCTTTAAACGAATAATATTATATATATTAAAAATCGGGGAGTTTTGTTTGGAAAAGCGTGTACTGTTTGAGTGGTATATCCCCCCAGCGGAGTTATCCGCCTCTATCGTGATGACTTGGTTTGAAAAAAGCATGATACATGGAGCAATTGAACAAACACTCCAACCCTTAAATAAAGGTTTTTATATGATCCGGGGAAAGTTACATTATTGGCAGTCAGAATATATTTTTCTTCAACTTATAGCAATATATATACCATTTGTATCCGAATCAAGAACTCTTCGTTACTTTCAGATCAACAAAAGTATAAAATGATGTTATATATAGTAAAACCGATTATTTGTTGGGGTTATGGTATTTTGCTATAAAAATAATAAAACAGTGGGCAGCAAGAGGTCGCATCAAATAAATTGTTTCAATATTATCAGGTTAATAAGCAGGTCTGAATACGTCGTCAGGGTAACTATCGTTGAAATGGTTTTAAGAGATTTATCATTGCAAAGGCTGTCTCATTCGAGTCGCTTGAGACAGTTATGTATCAAGTCATGTTTGTCCACTTCAGCCGGATACAAAAATGTTAAATACAGTTATCACCTTCATTCATACTTCATTTTGATGAACGCGTATCAGTATTGTGGGAATCAGCGCCAACAAAAAAGCGAGTCCTGCAATCAGGAAACAATCGTCAAAAGCGGCGACCCGGGCTTGCTTATCCACCATGAGCTGCAACATGGCCAGTGCTTTATGATTTGCCGCGATTTTCACACTCCCAAATTTTTGAAAAACACCCTGAAGATGGCTCAAGTATTGTTTGGTGGCAAAAGCATTGAGATTTTGAGACTCAGCGTAATGCGAATAATGAAAAATATCCCGGCGGTCAAGCAGAACGCCGATAACCGCTACCCCGAACGCACCGCCGATCTGTCGAGAAACATTCATCAGCCCCGAACCCACGGCAGTTTTTTCCGGCGGCAGGCACTTCAGCGACAGGTTCATCAACGGCGCAAAAATACATCCGAGGCCTATGCCTCGAGTGATCAACATCAGATAGGCCGTCATCTGGGAGGTTCTCAGATCGACAAAAGACATCCAGTACAGAGAAAGGAATGAAAATACCACACCAAATGCAATGGGAATACGCCCGTCCATTCGGTCGGCCATGCGTCCAGCCGTCGGCAAGAGGATGGCCACAGCGATGGCCATGGGTAACATGAGCAGGCCGGTCTGAAGGGCCGTATAGTCCAGCATGCTTTCAAAAAAAAGCGGAATGAGAAAGGTAGAACCGTACAGGCCGAAACCTTGGATGATAAAAACCAAGGTGGACATGGTATGCGGAAAGGTCTTGTATACGCTCAAATCAATAAACGGCTCTTTTGAGACACGTTCCGCCCATAAAAAGGTCACCAAAGCAACGCCGGCAACGGCAAAAAGTGAAAGAATATAAAAAGAAGTCCACCCTTCTCTCTGGCCCTGGCTGAGGGCTGTCAATAAACTTCCCAGGAAAAGCGCCATGCTTAAAAATCCCAGGACATCGAAATATATTTTCTTTTTGTCTTTGTCCGGCGGCAAAATAATTGCGGCCAGGACCGTACCGATAATTCCGATGGGGACATTGATAAAAAAGATAAGATGCCAGGAAAACTGGTCCGTCAGATAACCGCCGAGGGTCGGGCCGATGGCCGGGCCGAACGTGGCGCCGATTCCGTAAACACCCATGGCCAGTCCCCGTTCTTCAGGCGGGAAGGCCTCGAAAATGATGACCATGGCGATGGGCATTAAAACGCCGGCGCCGACACCTTGAAAGATTCGGAAAATAATCAGCGCATCCACATTCCATGCCGCGCCGCTGAGGCAGGATGTTGCTGTAAAAATGATCAGGCTCGAAATGAAAAGGGTTTTGTTGCCCATTCTCGTGCTAAGCCAGCCGACGGACGGCATCATGATCGCCATGGCGATCATATATGCGGTGATAATCCATTCAATTTTATCCACATTGACGCCAAATGCGGCCATAATCTTAGGCAGCGCCACATTCACGACGGTGGTATCGAGCACGACCAGAAACGCCCCGCTCATCACCGCGATAACCACCAGCCATTTATAAAACGGTCTCCGGCGAGCCTCTGCCATTGCAGGTGTCATTTTTTGGTCTTCCTGATGTCGATGCCGACCGTTACCATCATGCCGGGCCGAAGCGGTTCGTCAGGATTGTCAAGCTCAATTCTTATGGGGATCCTTTGGGTGACCTTGGTAAAATTTCCGGCCGAACGGTTATCCGGGATCAGCGCAAACTGGGAAGCCGCCGCAGCGCCGATGTTAATCACTTTTCCTTTGAATTTTGTGTCTGGATAGGCATCGACATTAATATCAACAGGCTGTCCCAGGCGAACGTGTTCCACCTGGGTCTCTTCCAGATTCGCTTCCACCCAAATATGGTTCAAATTGACGATAACGGCAATGGGTTGGCCGGCTGCGACGACTTCTCCGATATGGGAAATTTTTCTGGCGATCACCCCGTCAATGGGGCTGGTTACCGTCGTGTGATCGAGTTTAAGCCGTGCAGCCTCGAGTTCCGCACTGGCTTCTTTCAGCTTACCTTTTAAGGATTCGATTTGCCTCTGCTTTAACGTGACTTCGCCGGTATTGGCTCGAACAACATTGAGCTTGGCCCGGTTTTCATTAATTTCTTCCTCCGCCGTTGACTGCCTGGCCTTCGCCAGCTTATAGGCTGCCTGAATTTTGTCCATTTCGCTCGCTGAAACCGTTTTGCTTTTGTATAGTTTGCTCACCCGGTTAAAATCCAAGGTCGCCAGTTGCATATTTGCTTCAGCTTCTTTGAGCCGGGCCTGGGAAGCATACAACACCGCTTCCGCTCGCTTCACGTCTGTTGCCGTTTTTTCCTTGACCAGACCTTCATCGGCCATGGCCTCATTGAGCGATGCTTTGATCGACTGAACGACGCCGGCAGCAACATCAACTTGCGCTTGATAATCTTCTTCCCGAAGTTGGGCAACCAATTGTCCTTTTTTTACTTGTTCTCCCTCATGGATGGGAAGCAGTCTTATTTTGCCCGAAACCGTTGAACTTACCGAAATCAGGTCTCCTTCGACACTGGCATCGTCGGTGCTTGCGTGAGTAAAATAATAATGGAGCCAGCGTATGCCGTAAAAAGACCCGATAAGGATACCAATGGCAAGAATGGCGAAAAGCCATCGCTGCTTGCGTTTGCGGCCATTGTTGTTTGACGATAGCAGATCGATATTCTCAGCATCCTCGGCGGCCGCTTCTTTTTGTTCCTGTTTCATAACCTTTTTTTACTGTATCTTTTGGGATGTTTCCAAACTAAGTAGTTTCGGTCCCTGTTTTAGGATGAATTGGTCGTCAACGGTCTCCCATATCCACCCCGAATAGCCATAACCACCCACCGGCTTTGATACAAAAGCTCTCTTCCAAGATTCCGACCGTCCCTGGTTCACCCCGACGGTACCAAACGTTCCAAAAACCATTTTATCCACCGGATGACAATACGGTTTACCCACAAGCTCATTGCCGAAATTGACGGCCGCTTCATCGCCATAAACCGAGGCTCTTAATCCATACCGATTGTCCCGGGCCAGTCGCAACGCTTCATCGGACCCTTTAAATTTAATAATAAAACTCACCGGGCCGAAAGTCTCATCCCGAACCCCAATCATGTCCTGGGTAGCGTCCACCACCACCGTGGGATACACCATGTGGCCGTCAATACGTCCGCCGAGGGCAATCCGGGCACCCTTATCCACGGCATCCTTTAATTGAGCCTTGATATTTTCGATGGCGCGGTCGCTGGCCACGGGCCCCATCATGGTATCGGGATCAGCAGGATCCCCGGTTTTAACTTGGCGGCTTAATTCAACAAACCGCTCCACAAAGGCATCATGAAGGGATTCATGCACATAAATACGTTCCGGTGCCGTGCAGGTCTGTCCGGCATAGATATACTTGGAAAAGGAAAGCTCTTTTGCCGCAGCCTCCACGTCAGCCCCCGGAAGAACAACAAAAGGATCTTTTCCCGGTCCTTCGAAAATAAACTTTTTGCCGAATTTCTTAACTGGATTCTGGTAATAAAGCGCATGATCATCGGAACCAAAGAGACATATAGCGGGTATGTTTGGATTTGACATGGCATTTTCAAGGAAACTTCTTCCATCGGCATATTCAAAACGAATGGCGTCACTGAATATCGGCTTATAAAGGGATTCTAAAAAACGGGAAATATCGGTCCCCCGTGTTGCAAATTTCACTTTTACACGATTGCCTATGAGGAATATGGAAATAATGGCTGTGTTCAACCACGCGCTGCCGTTATACGGCAGCAGCAAGGCAACCTCCTGATCCGGTCGGCAAATAGGCTTTCTTTGGGAAAAAAGCGTAACCATTTCGTCAAAACCTCTCAGATTGTCCAAGTTCATATCCACTTCGATACGACATTCTCTGATGGTAAAGCCCGCGTCTTTCACCGCGGTTTCAATCAAATGATCCCGGTTGGCGGATATCGTCTTGATTAATTGATGAACTTTTTCCAGTCTTTTTTCAATCCCTGTCATTTACTTTCTCCCAATCAATAGATGTTGTTATGATGTACGCCAAAGGTTTTGTATGAAGAAATATGTTTAACCCAAGTTTTGCATAAGTAATACGTTTTTGCTGAATCGATCTTGTTTCACAGGGAGTCGTCATTTCTTTATGCGGGCTGTCCTGTTTTTATTTTGTCTGCTGCTTTTCATTTACCGTCGTTTTTGCATTATTTTCGGCCGCCTCATAAAATTCCCAACCACCGCCAAGCGCCTTGTAAAGACGCACCAGGTTTGTGGTCACGGCGCCGTTACTTTGAACCAATTCATCCTGAAATGACAACAGCGAAAGCTGGGTAATCAGCACATTGCTGAAATCCACCAAACCTGCCTGGTATCGATCTCTGGCCAGAAGATCAGCCTTGCGGGCGGCCTCCGTTGCCCTGGAAAGGGATTCTCTCCGGCGCTGTTCTTTGGCAAAAGCCACCAGTACGTTTTCCACCTCCTCTTGTGCATTTAGCACAGTGGATTCATATTGAAGCAACGCCTGTTCCTGCCGTTCCGTCTGCACATTGATGTTCTGGCGAATGGCGCCCGCGTCAAATATATTCCAGGAAACCCCGGGACCGACACTCCATGTTCGACTGGCCCATTCAAAGAAATCTTTACTGGAAAGAGACTCAAGCCCAATAGTACCAAATAACCGAAATTTAGGGAAAAGATCCGCCGTAGCCACGCCGATACGAGCTGTTTGCGCGGCCAAATTTCGCTCGGCGATCCGGATATCCGGTCGGTTGCGCAACGTTTCCGCCGGAACCCCAACCGCTACCGTCATTGGCGGAACCGGGATCGGCTTCGTCTCGTTAAGCTCCTGATGAAGTGCGCCGGGATTTTCGCCCAGCAGAACCGCCAGTCGATTTTTGGATGCTTCCAGTCCAATTTCCAGCGTCGGAATTTGGGAACGGCTGCGTTCCAGATTATACAGAGCCTGCTGCACAACCAGTTCATCGATAATTCCTGCCTCGTATCGCGATTGATTCAAATCATAGGTTTCCTGCTGCGTTTTTATATTCGCATAAGCCGCAGAAAGACGCGCCTGATATGTTCGCACTTCCACATAGTTCAGAGCTACTTCAGCCATCAGGCTGACCAGCACATTATGCAGGTCCGCCTGGCTGGCTTCGAGACTCGCCTGGGCGGCCTCCACCGAACGCCTCACTCCACCGAAAACATCCAATTCCCAGCCGGCATCAAAACCTGTCGCGTAGAGTGTGCTTTCCGTTCCCGTGTCGCTGTTTTCACTGCTTCGTCTCTTTGTGACTGAAGCGCCAGCGTCTAAAGTAGGAAAAAGACCCGCTTTACTGATTCCCCGCAAGGCACGGGCCTCACGAAGCCTGGATTGAGCATCTTTCAACGTCAGGTTGCCTTTAACGGCGCGTTCTACCAAACGGGAAAGTTCCGGGTCATTCAGCGTGGTCCACCAATGAGACAGCTTTTCGGAATTCAACTTATCCGCTCTTAAGCCGTTCTGCAGTTCGGCATGCCATTTTTCCGGCGCCTTGGGCTCTACCTGGGTATAATTCGGTCCAACGGCTGCGCACCCAGCCAAGGCCAGAATCAGGATTATCGACAAACTCCTTTTTGTTAGCCCGCCGATCATATTCTTCATTCGTTTGTCCTTTTGTACATGCATCATCTTTACCTTTTTACCCTATTCCTCAACCTGTTTGTCTCTTTTTTTTGCCAGCCAGGCATGGCCCTTTTCGCGACCGGTTTGAAAAATATAGTAAAGGGCCGGAATCAGAAAAATACCCAGCAGGGTTGCCGCCAACATACCGAAAAAAACCGTGGTACCGATGGCCCGGCGGCTGTTAGCCCCCGCACCTGAGGCGATGACCAAAGGCGCCACGCCGAGAATAAACGTAAATGCGGTCATTAAAACCGGGCGAAAACGTATTTTCGCCCCCTCAATGGCGGCCTTTTCTACGGAATACCCCTGCTCTCTGCGCTCTTTGGCGAATTCCACGATGAGGATAGCGTTCTTTGCGGCCAACCCCACCAGCATAACCAAACCGATTTGGGCGTAAATACTGAAATTGAGTCCAATGATCCACAAACCGGCAAGTGCTCCCAGGCTGGCCACCGGAATCGATAAGATGATGGAAAGGGGGATATTCCAGCTCTCGTATTGCCCCACCAGAAACAGATAGCCGAAAAGCAGGGCCAAAGCAAACAGGATTGAAACCTTTCCGCCGGCCTTGCGTTCCTGAAAGGATATTGATGACCAGTCGAAAGCATAGCCGGATGGAAGCGTCTTGGCAGCCAGACGCTCCATGGCTGCTATGGCTTCTCCCGAGGAAAATCCCGGTGCTGCATTGCCGTTAATCTGTACACTGGTAAACTGATTATATCGGTAAACGATTTGCGGCTCCAGAACCGTGCTCAGAGTGATCAGGCTTTTCATGGGCACCATTTTATCATCGTTGCTGCGTACATACAGTCGGCTGATGTCATCCACCGTATTTCGATACTGGGAATCAGCCTGAACTTTGACCTGATAGGTCCGGCCGTAAAGGTTGAAATCGTTGACGTAACTTGAACCGAGATTTGCATGCAAGGTGTCAAACACCCGGTTGACCGGCACCTTGAGCGTCTCTGCCCTCGTGCGGTCGAGGTTCACGAAGATCTGGGGGGTGTTGGCCGTGTAGGTGGAAAAAACCCGTTTTAAGGCCGGATCTTGATTGGCAGCAATGACCAGAGATTGGGTTACTGCGGCGATTTCACGGGGTTGCTGATCTTCAAGGGCCTGAAGACGAAAGTCAAAGCCACCGGTGGTACCCAGTCCAATGATGGGGGGCGGCGCAAATGCAAAACTATTGGCCGAGGAAATAGCGGCCAGTCTGGCCTGTACCTTGCCTAATATGGCCTCCAATTGCTGATCGGAACGGGTTCGTTCGTCCCATGGTTTCAGGACCACCAGGCCGAAACCCACATTTTCCGCCGTACCGCTGAGAAGGCTGAACCCGCTGACGCCCAGAATGTCGCTGACACCATCGATATCCTTTAGCGCCAAAGTTGCCTGTTCCATCACCTTGTTGGTGCGAGCCAGTGATGCACCTTCGGGCAGTTGTGTATTAATAAAAAAAACACCCTGATCTTCCTGGGGTAAAAAGCTGGCAGGGCTGTGGTTGAATAAAAACCAGGCGCTGCCAACGACACCGACAAAAAGCAGCAGGGCGACGCCAAGCTTGCGAATCAGCCAGGCGGAACCGGCAACATACATGTTGCGTGATGTTTCCAACGTCTTGTTAAACCAGGCAAGGGGACCGTGTTTGGGAATTTTCGGGGCCTTCAGCAAAACAGCGCAAAGGGCAGGGCTCAAGGTTAAGGCATTGATGGCAGAGATTACCACTGCTGTGCAAATCGTTACGGCGAATTGTTTATAAAGTTGGCCGGTGATGCCGGGCATGAACCCCACCGGCACGAACACGGCCAAAAGCACCAGGGTGGTGGCGACGATGGGCCCGGTGACCTGGCTCATAGCGTGGATGGTTGCGGCTTTGGCATTTAGTTTGCGTTTATCCATAACCCGGTAGACGTTTTCCACCACCACGATGGCATCGTCCACCACAAGGCCTATGGCCATAATCAGAGCAAACAGCGAGATGGTGTTGGCACTATACCCAAAAGCCAGTAAAACGGCAAAAGTACCGATCAGCGAAACCGGAATGGTCACCGTGGGTACCAGAGTGGCCCGCCAGTCCTGCAAAAAAAGGTAGTTCACGAACAAGACCAGAAGGAAGGTAATGACAAGGGTCAGCTCTATTTCGTGAATGGCTGCCGATACATATTTTGTGGTGTCGAAAAAGACATCGTACTGTATATCGCTGGGCGCCCGCTCGGCGAGGTGTGCAAGTTCGGTTCGTACGGCTCTCATGGTATCCAAAGCGTTGGCATTTGAAGACCGGTAAATACCGATGGCTAAAGATGCCTGTCCGTTAAAAATCGACCGGGTGAGATAGGATCTGGCGCCAAGTTCCACCCGGGCCACATCGCTAACCCGTACCAACCCCCCTTGATCATTGCTGCGCACGATAATGTTTTCGAACTCTTCAGGTTTATCAAGCCGCCCCTTGGACCGCAGAGTATACTGAAGTTGCTGTTCCTTTCCCGCAGGCGATGTCCCGACAGACCCCACAGCCGCCTGGATATTTTGCCTGTGGACAGCCGTAATCACATCATCGGCTGTGAGCCCAAGGGCGGTTAGTTTCTCCGGATTCATCCAGATGCGCATGCTGTATTCGAACTCACCAAAAATAAAAACATCGCTCACTCCATTGATACGCACCAAGGCATCTTTTATATTTCTGCTGACGTAGTTGCTTAAAAAAAGTTTGTTCCGAGTATTTTTAGGAGAAAAGAATTCCACAGCTCCCAATATGTCGGTGGATCGTCTGCGTACATCTATGCCCTGATCCACCACTGCCTGGGGGAGTTTGGAGGTGGCCAGTTGTATCCGGTTCTGAAGGTTTACCTGGTCGATGTCAGGATCAGTGCCCACCTCAAAAGTAACGGACAGTGTGTATCTTCCGTCATTGGAGCAAGAGGAAGCCATGTAGAGCATATTTTCCACACCGTTGACTTCTTTTTCCATGGGCGCGGCCACATTGTCCGCAACAACCTGAGCATTGGCGCCGGGATAGGTGGCGGTGACCCGAATCTCCGGAGGGGTAATCTGCGGATATTGGGACACGGGTATGTTGAACAGTGCAATCAATCCGGCCAGGGTGAGCACAATGGACACCACCATAGCCAGCCGCGGACGTTTGATGAAAATCTGTGAAAACATGCGTTACCTCCCCTGGTGTCCATCGGTGCCGGAAGTTTTCACGACCTGACCGGGCCGAACTTTCTGAACGCCCTCGACGATGACTCTTTCATTTACAGCCAGACCCGACTTAACAGCCCAGTTAACGCCGACCACAGGTCCGGTTTTAACCCGACGCACGGCAACCTTGTTCTGATCATCCACCAGCAGGACATAATATCCTTGGTGGTCTTCCAGAACCGCCGCCTGGGGCACAACCGGCATGGGTTTAGGCTCTTTTCGTGTAACCAGAACGGTTACGTACTGCCCTGGAATCAAAGTGCCTTCAGTATTGCTAAACAGGGCACGGACCGCGATGGTTCCGGTAGAAGCATCCACCGTATTGTCCACAAAATCCACATGTCCCTTTGTTTTGAAAATTTGACCGCCGGCCAGTTTGATTTGCGGCAGCAGTATGGGGTGATTTTTCCCTCTATCAGCATCCTTAATGGCTATATTAAAGGCATCGAGGTCGTTTTCGCTAATGGAATAGACCACTCGAATCGGATCTAACTGGACAATTCGAGCCAAGGTCCCTGAATCCAGCCCAACCAAATTACCTCGGGTAAAAGCAGTCCTCCCGATGCGACCGCTGATGGGTGATTTAATAGAGGTGTATCCCAGATTGATTTGCGAGAGTTGAAGATCGGCCTTGGCCTGCTCAAACTGTGCTTTTGCGCGGAGTTCTTCGGCCACAGCATTGTCCAGGTCCGTTGCAGATATGCCTCCGGAACGAACGGTTTGTGCCCGATGGAGGTACTGGCGGGCTTTGGTGAGTATTGCTTGAGCCTGGGCCAGCGAGGCCTTGGCCGCATCAACTTTGGCCTGATAAGGTGCCGGTTCTATAACATAGAGAAGATCGCCGGCATTGACATCGCTTCCCTCTTTAAAGTTAACCTTTTCCAGAAACCCTTCGACCCTGGCCCGCAAGTCAACACTCTGAATGGCCTCCACGTGGCCCACATATTCCGCCGGCGGATTGACATCCTGCTCGATAACCGTGGCTACCGTCACCAGCGGCGGCGGTCCGGCTCCCGAAACGGAAGGCGCTGCGTTCACACCAAAAGACAATGTCAATATTAAGAGTATGCTCAACAGAAGGATTATAGATCCGTTAAAGCAACCCGAAACGTCTGTTTTGAAAAGCCTCTGTTTAGAATATTTACTGCTAAAAATCATAGCGGCTATCGCTTGAGGGCAATTGAAGCTAAGTTTCGTTCTCATTTTACAGGATCCTCCAAACCAATCAAAGCGTAAATAATGTCGAACCGGTGTTTGTTATAAAAGCATTTGACAATTTTAAATGTCTATTTTAAATGTTTATTTAATATAATCCATTGGCCAATTCAAGTAAAAACTTTAAATCGCCCTTTGGTTTATTTGGCTCAGTACTTATAAAAAAGCTTAAGGAGGGTACCATGGCCCAAAGAGAAGACGGCAAGGTAACCCGAAATCGACTGTTAAATGCCGCCTGTGAAGTGTTTGCTGAAAAAGGATATCGCAATGCAAGGGTGGCGGAGATTTGTCGCCGAGCCGGCGCCAATGTGGCAGCTGTCAACTATTATTTTGGCGATAAGGCCTCCCTTTACTCCGAAGCATGGCGACATGCTTTCAATGAATATGCCATGCCTGAATTGTCCCTCCCGGTGCAAGCCAATTCGGAGGATCAGTTGAGGAATTACATTCATTCCCTTATTCAGAATTTTATGGAAAAAGGTATCCAGGGGTATTTTACGCGCCTGTACTTGATGGAACTGGCCAATCCTACCGGGTTGATCCAAGACTCCTGGCACGATATGATTAAACCTCGTCGACAAAAACTAATTGAAATTATTCAAAAAATGTTGGACGTCGAAACGACCGATGAAACGGTCCTGTTTTGTGAACTGAGTATTATCAGCCAGTGTCGTGCCCTTTTAACCATCAATCGCGATGACCTGGAATACCTGTTGGATCAGCCCCTCTCTCCGAATTTAATCAAACGCCTGGCCGACCACATTGTAAATTTTTCCCTGGCAGGCATT
>Ga0210085_1000319_pt1 | contig 21087 bp, 18 predicted proteins | sample China_Galinas_PW_5_FD_184866 | JGI IMG/M metagenome (GOLD analysis project Ga0210085, IMG submission 184866) | Wetland microbial communities from San Francisco Bay, California, USA, that impact long-term carbon sequestration - China_Galinas_PWC_D1... | ecosystem: Environmental > Aquatic > Marine... | reverse complement strand
GTGTCGAAGGCGCGCAGCTTCAGCTCCGGGCCGAACTCGAAGAAGCCGTAGGCGGCGAGCCGCGCCTGCTCGGCCGCCTGGTACTGGCCGGCGGCGACGGCGGCTTCCATCTGGTCCAGCGAGATGTCGACCAGTTCGTAGTCGGCTTCGTCGCCGGAGGCCTTCCACTCGGCCGGGGAGATCCGGTCGACTTCGGCCCCGGCCCGCTCGCTCGCCGCGTCGAGGTCCTCCTGGGGAGCGACGCCGCGGTCCTGCTGGGCGTCGTCGACGATCTTGCGCATCGCCGCGAAGTCGTCCCTGATCCTGGCGACGGCCGCCGGGTCCCGTTCGAGCAGGGCCGGCTCGAGGTCGGAGAAGGCGGCTTCGACCCCGTCCATGAAGGCGACCGCCTCCTGCACCTCGAACGGGGTCGTGACCCGTCCATCGGTGACCCCCTTGTCGTACTCTTTCGGCACCAGCTCGTTGAAGCGTTCGAGCTGGCTCGCCCGGTTGACCTGCTCGTCGGGCGTCAGCGGGGCGGCGGTGAAGCCCTCCAGGTCGGCTTCGACCCGCTTGCGCGCCGCTTCGAACCGGGCCTCCTCGCCCGCCGCGCCGGTGGCGGCGAGCCGTTCGAAGTCCCGGTCGGTGGCCAGTCGCTCGCCGCGGCTCTTCTGTTCGGCGTACTCGGAGGCGAGCGCCCTCCAGTAGCCAGCGGCGATCGCGGCCGTTTCGGCGAAGCGCCCGGCGAACCCGCGCTCGGCGGCCTGGCCCGCTTCGTCGAGGTTGGTCTTGAGACGGGCCTGGAAGGCGTCGAGCAGGTCCTTTTCGATCTGCACGACGGCTTCGTTCCGGTCGATTTCGCCGGCCTCCAGCCTTTCCAGGGCTTCGGTCGCGTTGACGCCGGGGCGGGTGAAGCGGGTGGTCTTGCGGAAGTCGCGGACCTGCAGCCAGGCCCTCGCCCGGGCGGCGTCGCCTTCGCGCGTCGCGGCGATCGCCACCGCCATCGCGCCGCGCCGCAGCGCCGCGATCACCTGGCCGGTGGCGGCGCCCAGGGCGGCTTCGTCGTCGCCGGCGGCGGCGCGCCCGGCGTCCGCCAGGCCGGCTTCGATCTCCTTCAGCTCGGCCGGGGCGTGCTCGGCGAGGCCCTGCCGGAGATCCCCGGCGAGCTGCTTCTCGGCGGCGTCGACCGCGCTTCGCCCATCCTCTTCGAGGACGAGCAGCTTCTGCGCCTCGGCGAGGTCGGTGCGGATCGAGTCGGCGGCCTGCCAGGGGGGAGCGGCGTGCGCCGCTGCGGCGGCGCAGCAAACGGCCACCATCGCGACCAGGGTCGCGATGGTGGCCTTGACGCCGATCCGGCGCCGCCTGTCGCCTCGGGTCCGGACCGGTGCCCCCTAGCTTTCCTGCAGTTCCACGTTCAGCTGCTTGGCGGCCTGCGTCACCTGGCCGGCGATCGCCTCCGCCTGCGCCTGCGCCTGCGCGCCGAGCGCGTCGGCCTGCTTCGCCGTGAACTTCTCGCCTTCCGCCTCGCGGTCGCGCAGCTCGGAGGCGAAGTCGACCAGGCTCTGCAGCTCTTCCCGGGTCTGTTCGGCCTGCGCTTCGTTCTCCGCGGCGATCAGCGGTTCGATCTCCTCGTAGGTGACGAGGATCCCGCCGAGGATGTCGGCGATGTCGGAGAGCCGCGAGGTCGCGACGAAGCCCTCTTCCTCGGCGTCTTCGCCGGCGATGAAGCGGGAGTTCTTCCAGGCCTCGAAGTACTCGCTCATGGTCGGCGTCATCACCACGATCGAGGTCAGCGCGTCCGACGGAGTCGGTTCGAAGTCCTGCGCGTCCTCGTCGAGGCTGCGCGCCTGGCTCTCGAATTCTTCGAGCGTCGCCTTGTAGACCTTCGCGTCGGGCAGGCCCTCGCCGAACTCGACCTTGCCGTCGCCGTCGACGTCGGGCTCGACCCCTTCGGCCTGCAGGTCGGGGTTGGTGCCGTAGAGCGCCGTCTCGGTGAGGAAGAAGAGGTTGCCCGGTTGCCGCAGCTCTTCGCCGTCGGCCGTGGTCAGCGTGAAGGAGACCGCGTCTTCGGGGGTCGAGGCGTCCGAGCCGGCGTCGATGTCGACGTCGTAGTGGGCGAGGCGCGGGACGCCGGCGACGACTCCCTCCATCTCCTCGTAGGCCGGGTTGGCGACGACGAAGACTTCCTTGGACTCGCCGAGGATCTCCTCGACTTCTTCGCCGTGCCGCTCGAGCAGCGCTTCGTAATCGAAGTCGACGGACTCGGCGAGGTCGTAGTAGCGATCGGCGTTCTCCCTGAGGACTTCCACCTGACCGAGCAGATCGGCCGAGTGGTCGGTCAGATAGGTCTTCACCGCGGCCAGTTCGGCCGCCGAGCCCTCCGCGGTCGTCGTTCCGTCGCTCTCGCCGTCGCTGCCGCCGCAGCCGGCGGCGACCCCCACGAACAGCGCCAGCGCGGATGCGGCGGCGAGTTTTGCTCTCAGCTTCATCGAGTCGGTTGACCTCCTGGTTAGGGGAGCCTACTGAGGGCTCCCTAATTTCACATTCGTTAGGCCACCCTAACGGAATCCGAGCCAGAAAGTCGGGATTGGGGAAGGACGGCTCCAGGCGCGCTCTGGAGCGGCATCGCCGGCTCGCCTTCCACTATTGAGAAACGAGCCCGCCGGATTTGCTCCACCCGTCTAAACACATCCAGACGGGCGAAACCTACGGTCTCATCGAATCGCCAAAACCGCGACCGCCGGGCCCTGCTCGGCGGGCAAGGAGGTTGTTTTTGATGAGAAAGAAACTGGGGATCGCCGCGCTTTTAGCGGCGACCGCCGCGCTGGTGGCGCCAGGAGTGGCGTCGGCAGCCGAGCTCGATGAAGTGGCCGGGAGCCTGGCCGAACGGACCAGCGAGCTGAACATGGTCTGGGTCGGGGTCGCCTGCGTCCTCGTGTTCCTGATGCAGTGCGGCTTCATGTTCCTGGAGATCGGGTTCTCCCGCCAGAAGAACGTGGGCACCGGGGTCGCCAAGATCCTGATCAATTTCGCGATCGCGACGATTGCCTGGTGGGCGGTCGGCTACGGGATCGCCGAAGGAGGCGGCAACGACTTCTTCGGCGACAGCGGCTTCTTCTTCCACTTCGACCAGGTGGTCGCAGGCGAAGCCGTAACCGGCGAATCCGCGATGCTGATGCTCTACGGGATGGCGTTCTGCGCGGTCTCGCTGGCCATCGTCTGGGGCACCACCCTGGAGCGGATCAAGTTCGGCGCCTACGTGATCTACGCCGCCGTGTTCGGCGCGATCATCTACCCGCTGGTCGCCCACGCGGTTTGGGGCGGCGGCCTCCTCGGCGACATCGGCGGCAAGCCGGTGATGGACTTCGCGGGCTCCTCCGTGGTCCACCTGACCGGCGCTGTCGGCGCGCTCGCCGCGCTGCTGCTGCTCGGCCCGCGGATCGGGAAGTACGACGCCTCGGGCAAGCCACGCGCGATCCCCGGTCACTCGATGCCGCTGGTCGGCCTCGGCGTGATCATCCTCTGGGTCGGCTGGTTCGGATTCAACGGCGGTTCGACGTTCGAAGCGACCGGCAACTTCTTCGGCGAGGTCATGCTGAACACCCAGCTGGCCGCCGCCGCGGGCGTGATCGGAGCCTCGATCGCGATCTACCTGAAGAGCCAAACGCTCGACGTCGGCATGGCCGGCAACGGCGCGATCGCCGGCCTGGTCGGCATCACCGCCCCGTCGGGCTTCGTCGAGTACTGGGCGGCCCCGATCATCGGCATCATCGCCGGGTTCCTGGTCGTCTTCGCGGTTCTGGCGATCGACAAGCTCGTCGACGACCCGGTCGGCGCGCTCTCCGCGCACGGCCTGGCCGGCATCTGGGGCACCCTCGCGGTGGGCATCTTCGCCTCGCCGCGGCTGATCGCCGAAGGAGCCGCACCGGGCATCTGGTACGGCATCTTCGACGGCAACGTGACCTTCGGGGGCACGCTCGGTCAGTTGGGGGTCCAGGGCCTCGCGGTCGCGTTCACGTTCGTGGTGGTGTTCGCGATCTCGATAGTGACGTTCGCGATCATCAAAGGCACGATCGGACTCCGCGTTCCGCCCGAGGAGGAGGACGCAGGGCTCGACATCAGCTCGCACGGCATGTACGGGTACCCGGAGGTGTTCATTCCGCAGCCGGAGTACTCGACCGGTCTGCCGAGCACGATGGTCGGCGGCGTCGCACCCGCGGCTTCGCCGAGTCAGATGACCGCTACCGAGACCGAATAGGAGGGCTGAGCGCATGAAGAAGATCGAGGCGTTCATACGCCACGAGGCGTTCGAGCCGATCAGGGCCGAGTTGCTCGACAAGGGATTCCCGTCCCTGTCGATCATCGAGGCCAAGGGCTCGGGTCGCCAGAAGGGCATCGTCGAGCGCTACCGAGGCTCGACCCTCACCGTCAACGTCCGGCCGAAGCTGAAGCTGGAGGTCGTGGTCGAGGACAAAGATCAGTCGGTCGTCGTGGAGACGATCCTCAAACACGCCCGCACGGGCGAGGTCGGCGACGGCAAGATCTTCGTGCTGCCGGTGGAGGAGGCGATTCGCATCCGCACCGGTGAGGGGGGCAAAGAGGTCCTCCAGCTGCACGAGGGGTCGGATATCCCCGGCTAGGGGGCGATCCGGGACATCGAGTGACGCGGACGGGGCGGCTTTTTGCCGCCCCGTCCGTCTGTTCGGGGCCCGCGCGGCCCTTCGAAGCGGGAGACTGGCGGCGTGGCCGACCAGCGCATATCCCTCAGCGAGGCGGCGCGCCGCTCCGGCGTGCCGGCGAGCACCCTGAAACGGTGGGCGGAGGAGAAGATCGTCCCGGTGCGGCGTGGCCGCTGGACCGCGGCGGCCGCGGCGCAGGCGCGGGTGGTGGCGCGGATGCGCGAGCGCGGGCACTCGCTGGAGGAGCTGCGCGACGCCGGCCGCGAGGGCAAGCTCGCCTTCGGCGTCGCCGAGGATCTCCTCTCCGAGCACGACGCCCCGGTCCCGATCGAGGAGGTGGCGCGCGAGACCGGCCTGGAGCCCGAACTGGTCGAGCGCATCCTGGCGATCCTCGGCACGCCGAAGGAGCGCCAGGCCGAAGTCAGCCCGCGCGACGCCGCGGCGCTGCGCCACTGCGCCCGGGTGCTGGCGGCCGGCCTGCCGCTCGTCGCCTTCCTGCAGCTGGTCCGCGTCTACGTGCAGTCGATGCGGCGGATCGCCGAGGCCGAGGTGCGGCTCTTCCACCTCTACGTCCACGAACCGATGATCCGCGACGGCGTGCCGGAGCTGGAGATCGCCGACGACATGGGGGAGCTGGCGGCCGACCTGCTGCCGCTGGCGCCGCCGCTGACCGACTACCTGCACCGGCGCTACCTGCGCTACTTCCTCGAGCAGGACGTGGTCGGCCACATGGAGCTCGACCAGGACCTGGAGACGGCCGAGATGGAGCTCGGCCACGTGACGATCACGCTCTGCTTCATCGACCTCACCAACTTCACCCGCTATACCGAGGAAGAGGGGGACATCGAGGCGCTCGACGTGGTCGAGGACTTCGTCGCCAGGGTCGAGGCGACGCTGCCGCGCGAGGCGACGACCGTGAAGACGATCGGCGACGAGGTGATGATCGTCTCCCCGGATGCCGCCTCGCTGACCCACTGGGCGGTCGATTTCATCGGCAGCTTCTCGCAGCGGCCGCAGCCGCGGGTCGGGATCCACTGCGGCGAGGCGGTCTACCGCGACGGCGACTACTTCGGCAGCCAGGTCAACCTCGCCCACCGCGTGGTCAGCCGGGCGCTCGGCGGCGAGGTGCTGGTCACCGACCGGGTCGCCGACTCGATCGCCGGCAGCGAGCGCCTGCGCCGCGAGCCGATCGGCAGCGTCTCGCTGAAGGGCTTCCCGACCCCGACCGAGCTGTTCATCGTCCGCCCCGAGTAGGGCCCGGGGAGGAGGAGACTGTGCCGATGGCCGCTGACGAGCTGCTGGAGCGGATCGGGGCCGGCGGGCTGATCGACCCGCCGGCGCCGCTGGTGGCGATGCTCTCCGGCGGGCGGGACTCGGTCTGCATGCTCGACCTGGCGGTGCGCGCGCGCGGCCCGGCGGCGGTGGCCGCGCTCCACGTCGACTACGGGCTGCGCGAGGAGGCCGCCGAGGACGAGCGCTTCTGCGCCGGGCTCTGCGACTCGCTCGGGGTCGAGCTGGCGGTCGAGCGGCCGGTGCGGCCGGAGGGCGCCGGCAACCTGCAGGCGTGGGCCCGCGACACGCGCTATGCGGCGGCGGCGCGGCTGGCGCTGGCGCGCGGGGCGACGATCGTCACCGGCCACACCGCCGACGACCAGGTCGAGACGATCCTCTACCGGCTCGCCTCCTCGCCCAGCCGGCGGGCGCTGCTGGGGATGCGGCCGCACGACGGCAAGCTGGCCCGGCCGCTGCTCGGCACGACCCGGGAGGAGGTGACCGAATACTGCGAGCGCCATGGCCTGCGCTGGCGCGAGGACCGCTCCAACGCCGATCCGGCCTTCGCCCGCAACCGGATCCGCCACGGCCTGCTGCCCGAGCTGTCCCGGGTCCACCCGGCGGCGGCGGCCAACGTGCTGCGCACGGCGGAGCTGCTGCGCGACGAGGCCGAGGTGCTCGACGCCCTGGTCGACGCCGAGCTCGACGGCGCCGGGACGGCGCCGCGGGGCCGGATCGAGCTGGAGCGGCTGGCGGCGCTGTCGCCCGCGCTGCGGCGGCTGGTCGTGCAGCGCCTCGCCGACCGCGCCGCCGGGCGGCCGGTGCCCGGCGCCGCCCGCCACGCGGAGGAGGTCGCCGGCCTGCGCCGCACCGGCGTCGCCCGCCTCGATCTGGGCGGCGGCGTGCGCGCCGTGGCCGAGCGCGGGGTGCTGCGCGCCGAGCGCGACTGAAGCGCGGCGCCCATATACATAGACTCAGCCGCGTGAATGCCCCCGGGGTCGGCGACACGCTCGTCGCCAAAGATGATCTGCAGCGCCGCGTCGCCGAGCTCGGCTCCCAGATCAGCGGCGACTACGCCGATCGCGAGCTGGTCATGGTCGGCGTGCTGAAGGGCGCCGTCCTCTTCCTCGCCGACCTGATGCGCAACGTCGAGGTTCCCTGCGAGGTCGACTTCATGGCCGTCTCCAGCTACGGCTCGCAGACCGATTCCTCCGGCGTCGTCCGCATCCTCAAGGACCTCGACTCGCCGATCGAGGGGCGCCACGTGCTGATCGTCGAGGACATCATCGACTCCGGCCTCACCCTGCAGTACCTGATGCGCAACCTCAGCGCCCGCAACCCCGCCTCGCTGGAGGTCTGCGCGCTGCTGACCAAGCCGCAGCGGCTGCGGGTCGACCTCTCGCCGCGTTACGTGGGCTTCGAGATCCCGGACCGGTTCGCCGTCGGCTACGGCCTCGACCACGCGCAGCGCTTCCGCAACCTCGATTACGTCGCGGCGCTCGCCGAGTAAGCGGCAAAACCGCCCTGGTACGCTGATTTCAGCCTTGAGGCGTTTCTTCAAAAGCGCGGCATTCCCGATCCTGCTGGTCGTGATCCTGGCGTTCATCGCCCAGAAAGTGATCACCAACGACACCGGCAAGGAGGCGCCCTCCTACAACGAACTGACCAACGCGAGCAGCGGCCTGATCGCCGAAGGCAAGATCGAGGAAGTCTCGGTCAACACCAAGGACAACACGCTCGACGTCAAGGAGACCGAAGCGGCCGGCGGGGAAAGCTTCTCGACCGGCTACCCGCAGAACACCGAGCCGGAACTGCTCAAGCTGCTCGACGAGAACGAAGTCACGACCAAGGTCCACGGCACCGGCGGCTCGAGCATCCTCTCGCTGCTCACCTACATCCTGCCCTTCGTCCTCTTCTTCGGCTTCTGGATCTTCCTCATGAACCAGATGCAGGGCGGCGGCTCGCGGGTGATGAACTTCGGCAAGTCGAAAGCCAAACGGATGTCGGTGGACGCGCCGAAAATCACCTTCCGCGACGTCGCCGGGGTCGACGAGGCGGTGCAGGAGCTCGGCGAGATCAAGGAATTCCTCGAGAACCCGAAGAAGTTCCAGGCGCTCGGCGCCCGGATCCCCAAGGGCGTCCTGCTCTACGGCCCTCCGGGCACCGGCAAGACGCTGCTCGCCCGCGCCGTCGCCGGCGAGGCCGGCGTGCCCTTCTTCTCGATCTCCGGCTCGGACTTCGTCGAGATGTTCGTCGGCGTCGGCGCCAGCCGCGTCCGCGACCTCTTCGAGCAGGCCAAGCAGAACTCGCCCTGCATCATCTTCATGGACGAGATCGACGCCGTCGGCCGCCACCGCGGCGCCGGCATGGGCGGCGGCCACGACGAGCGCGAGCAGACGCTGAACCAGCTCCTGGTCGAGATGGACGGCTTCGAGATGAAGGACAACATCATCCTGATCGCCGCCACCAACCGACCCGACATCCTCGACCCGGCGCTGCTGCGGCCCGGTCGCTTCGACCGCCAGGTCGTCGTCGACCGGCCCGACCGCAAGGGCCGCAAGAAGATCCTCGAAGTCCACACCCGCGGCAAGCCGCTCGGCCGCTCGATCGACCTCGACGCCCTCGCCGGCCAGACCCCCGGCTTCACCGGCGCCGACCTCGCCAACCTGATCAACGAGGCGGCGCTGCTGACCGCCCGCTCGGGCAGCCGCGAAATCACGATGAAGGAGCTCGAGGAGGGGATCATGCGCGTGATCGCCGGCCCCGAGAAGAAGACCCGGGTGATGAGCGAGAAAGAGCGGCTGGTCACCGCCTACCACGAGCTCGGCCACGCGATCGTCGGCCACCTGCTGCCCAACTGCGACCCGGTCCACAAGGTCTCGATCATCAGCCGCGGCCAGGCGCTCGGCTACACGATCAGCCTGCCCTCCGAGGACAAGTTCCTCACCACCCGCGCCGAGCTGACCGACACGATGGCGATGACGCTCGGCGGCCGCGCCGCCGAGGAGATCGTCTTCGGCGAAATCACCACCGGCGCCTCCAACGACCTCGAAAAGGTGACCGAGTCGGCGAAGCAGATGGTGATGCGGTTCGGGATGTCCGAGCGGCTCGGGCCGCGCGTGTTCGGCCACGACCGCGGCCAGCCCTTCCTCGGCCGCGAGTTCTCCTCCGAGCCCGACTACTCCGACGAGATCGCGCGCGAGATCGACGACGAGATCCGCCGCATCGTCGAGGGCGCCCACCAGACTGCCCGCGGCCTGCTCGACGAGAAGCGCGAGGAGCTGGACCGGATCTCGAAGCTGCTGCTCGAACGGGAGACGATCGACGCCGACCAGTTCGCGGCGCTGCTCGAAGGCAAGCCCGAGAGCGAGGTCTTCGTCGACGAGGAGGAGCCGCCGCAGGCAGCCGAGCCCGAGCCGGAGCCCGAGCCCGCGGCCCGCGAGGGGTCGCGCCCGAATCCTCACCCGCGCCCCGGCTTCGCCGGCGGCGACGTCAGCTGACCCTCCCCGCCGTCAGGTTGATGGGGGTGGTGAACGTCACCCCCGATTCGTTTTCGGACGGGGGGCTGTACCTCGATCCCGAGGCGGCGATCGCGCACGGGCGCGAGCTGATCGCGGACGGGGCGGAGATCCTCGACGTCGGCGGCGAGTCGACGCGGCCGGGGGCGGAGCCGGTCGGCGAGGAGGAGGAGCTGCGCCGGGTCGTGCCGGTGGTCGAAGGGCTGGCCGGGGCCGGCGCGGAGATCTCGGTCGACACCTCGAAGGCCGCGGTCGCCGCAGCCGCGCTCGACGCCGGCGCGGAGATCGTCAACGACGTCACCGCCCTTCGCGGGGACCCCGCGATGGCACCACTCTGCGCCGAGCGCGGCGCCACCGTGGTCCTGATGCACATGCGCGGCGAGCCGCGCACGATGCAGGTCGACCCGGTCTACGAGGAGGTGGTGGCCGAGGTCCGCGACTTCCTCGCCGCGCGCCTCGCCGCCGCGGTCGACGCCGGGATCGCCGCGGAGCGGGTCTGGCTCGACCCCGGGATCGGGTTCGGCAAGACCGAGGCGCACAACCTCGAGCTGCTCGGCCGACTGGGCGAGCTGCGCGCGCTGGAGCGCCCGCTGGTGGTCGGCACCTCGCGCAAGAGCTTCATCGGCGGCGTCGATGGGTCGGGCGCGGACGGCCGCCTCGGCGGCACGATCGCCTCCTCGGTGATCGCCGCGGCCGCGGGGGCGGAGGTCCTGCGCGTCCACGACGTCGCCGAGATGGCGCAGGCGATCAGGTTGACCGAAGCCGTCCTCGGGTAGGTTCCAGCTTCCATGGAGTCCCAGGGACCGCACGGAAACGGGGTCGATTCGAGCGCGGACGTCGAGATCCGCGGGCTTTCGATCTACACCCACCACGGCGTCTCCGACGCCGAGCAGGAGGTCGGCCAGCGGCTCGAGTTCGATCTCTCCTTCGACGTACCCGACTGCGACGCGATGTTCACCGACCGGCTCGAGGACACCGTCGACTACGCGCAGGTCTGCGACATCGTCGCGCTGGCCGCGACCGAGCGCAGCTACCGGACGCTGGAGCGGCTCGCCCACGTGGTCGGGGCGCGGTTGATGGAGCGCTACGGCTCGGAGTCGGTGCGGGTCCGTGCCGCCAAGCCGGAGCCGCCGCTGCCGCTGGCGATCCAGGAGGTGGCGGTCGAGGTCACCCAGGAGCGCACGGCGGAAGAGGAAGACGGCGGGGCGGGGTAGCGGGCGCTTGCGCGACGGCTACCTCGGGCTCGGCTCCAACGTCGGCGACCCCGCCGCCCACCTGCGGGCGGCGGTCGCGCTGCTCGGCGCGCGCGGCGTCGCGGTCGAGGCCGTCTCCTCCGCCTACGCGACCGAGCCGGTCGGCGAGGTGCTCGACCAGCCGGACTTCCTCAACGCGGCGGCCCGGATCCGCACCGGGCTGGAGCCCGAGGCTCTGCTCGACGCCTGCAAGGCGGTCGAGGCCGAGCGCGGCCGCCGGCTCGACGCCCCCCGTCACAGCCCCCGCCCGCTCGACGTCGACCTGCTTCTCCTCGGCGACCTCGAGCTGAGCACCGACCGCCTCACCCTGCCGCACCCCGAGGTCAGCAGCCGCCGCTTCGTCCTGGTGCCGCTGCTCGAGCTCGACCCCGACCTCACCCTGCCCGACGGCACCCGCCTCGCCGACCGCCTCGCCGCCCTCCCCGAGGGCGAGCAGCGGGTCGAGCTACGGGGGCGTCTCTAGCGGTTGTCAGACTTGCTGGCATCGATGGGTCGAGAGAGAAGGGGGTGCGGGTTGACTGGGAACGTTCATGTGGTCCCGAGCGACGGTGGCTGGGAACCGCTCGGAGCACATCATCCACGGCCGGGACGGCAGAATCCGACAGCGCGACAGCTACGGGCGCGACCCGTTCCCGCCGCGCGGGTAGAACGTCGCCGTCCGGCCGCACTGCTACCTTGATTTCGCTGGCTGAGAGTGGGTTCGCACCGGTGAGCTCCAGGATCTCGGTCCCTTGGTCGGCACCACCTTCAGGGTCTCGCTTCGGCGGGGCCCTTCTTCGTCAGTAGGACGGGTACCAGACTTCGTTGGTGCGAACGAACGGCTCGATCCGGCTCTCCCATAGTCGTTCGATGGCTACGGCCGAGCGTCCGGACGGTACGACTCCCGACCTGATCTTCCGCAGCCTCGAGGCGATGTAGGTCGCGGAATCCGTGAGCTGGATCGCGCCGTTGCTGTGAGACGGCACGAAATGGATCGTGTCGACGATGTTGTCGACCTGCTCGGGATTCCATCCCCAGGAGGTACCGAGCTCCTGGTAGTTGGCCAGGTCCCGTAGTGCAGTGTCCTCGACCTCTTTGGCCTCGTCGGCCACCAGGAGGACTCTGCAGCCTCGACTGCGCGCCATCCGCTCGATCGACTCGTCGAGCTTGCGCCCCGTATTCCCCGCCTCGTCCATGTACGCGAACCGCAAGCTGGCCTCCCTGCGACGCCGTTACGAACCCCCGCCCGTGGGGCCAGCCTAGCGAGGCGAGGTCTCTGGATCGCCACGGAGCGGCGCCAGCCACTCGGGTGGCAGCACCGCCGGAGCGTGGCCCGGGTAGTCGGGCACGACGCGCTTGGCGAGGGAGGCGGCCGGGCGGGACTCGATCGCCGGGCGCAGGTCGTCCATCGTCATCGCCAGGCCGATGCTGGTGGCGATCTGGAAGTCGGCGGCATTGAGCGGATCGCCGTTCAGGACGCCGGCCGCGATCCACTCGTCGACCCGGTCGAGCAGGCCGGGCAGCGCTTCCAGGGCGCGGCGGGCGTGCTCGTCGTCGGCTTCGTTGAAGCGGGCGGAGAGGGCGATGATCGGAGCCGCGGTCGCCATCGCCAGGCCGATCGGGATGCCGATGTGGGCGCCCTCCGAGTAGCTGCGCAGCGGCTCCTTGTCGCGCTTCACCGCCCACCAGAGGAGTTGGCGCAGCGGGTGCTGGAGCTCCTCGTCGCCGAAGCGCTCGGCCTCCTCGACCGCGGCGCGCAGCTCGGGATCGGCGGGGAACAGCGGCGGCTCGGGGCGCAGCCGCTCCAGCTCGCGGGCGATCTGCCGGGACCCCTGCACCTTGCTGCCGTCGATCTTCAGCGCCGGCACGGTGATGCCCGGGAAGCCGGCCAGCCGCACGACGCCCTTGGAGACGACCGGCAGCAGGTCGGTCCGCTTGTAGGCGATGCCCTTGTGGCGCAGCATCAACTCGGCGGTCGTCGCCGGATGCGAGGCGGGGATGACGTAGAGCCGGGCGCCCATCCGACACGATCCTATGCACAAAAAGGCGGTCTTGGCCAGCCAGCCAGTCGTCTGCCCGCAATAATCGCCGCCAACCCTGATGCTCCTCGCGGTCGACATCGGCAACACCCAGACCCACCTCGGCGCCTTCGAGGGGGAGGAGTTGGTCGAGCACTGGCGCTTCCAGACCCGCTCGGGGGCCACCGGCGACGAGCTGGCCGAGCGGATCGACGGCCTCTTCGCCCTCTGCGAAATGTCGTTCACCGAGGTCGACGCGGTCTGCGTCTCCTCGGTGGTGCCGCCGCTCGGCTCCCAGTTCGAGCAGCTCAGCGAGCGCTACCTGGAAGCGGAGTGCCTGACGATTGGTCCCGGGGTCAAGACCGGCATGCCGATCCGGATCGAGAACCCGCTCGAGGTGGGGGCGGACCGCCTGGTCAACGCGATCGCCGCCTACGACCGCTTCGGCGAGGCCTGCGTGTCCGTCGACTTCGGCACCGGGATCAACATCGACGCGGTCTCCGCCGACGGCGAGTACCTGGGCGGCGCGATCGGGCCGGGCCTTGCGCCCTCGCTCAGCGCCCTGATCGAGCGCGCCGCCCGGATCACCCGCGTCGACCTGGAAGAACCGCGGGAGGCGATCGGGCGCTCGACCCGGGCGGCGATCAACTCCGGCTTCATCTTCGGCTTCGCCGGCCTGATCGACGGCATCGTCCGCCGCATCGAGGCCGAGCTGCCGAACCCGCGGGTGCTCGCCTCCGGCGGCTACGCCTCGACCGTGGTCCCCTTCACCGAGACGATCGACGAGGTCGACGACCTGCTTACCCTGAAGGGGCTGAGGCTGATCCATGAACGCAACGCGCCCTGAGCTGACCGACCCGTTCGAGATCGGGGGGATCCCGATCTCCAACCGCGTCCTGCTCGCGCCCCTGGCCGGGATCGGCAACTGGTTCGTGCGGCTGCAGGCCAAACGCCACGGGGCGGGGCTCGCGGTTTCGGAGATGGTCTCCAGCTTCGCCCTGCACTACCGCAACGAGCGCACCCTGCGCGACCTGATGCGGATCCACCCCGACGAGCACCCCGTCTCCGTGCAGCTCTTCGGGCACGACGCCGAGGTGATGCGCTCCGGGGCCGAGACCGCCGCCGCCGCCGGCGCCGACCTGATCGACATCAACATGGGATGCCCGGTGCCGAAGGTGCGCAAGACCGGGGCCGGCGCCGAGCTGCTGCGCGACCACGAGCTCGCCCTGGCGCTGGTCCGCGGCGCCGCCGAGGGCAGTGGCCTGCCGGTCACGGTGAAGATGCGCTCGGGGGTCACCGCCGGCGACCGCGCCGGCTTCGAGCTGGCGCTGCGGCTGGCCGAGGAGGGGGGCGTCGCCGCGATCGCCTTCCACCCGCGGCCGGCGACCAAGGGCCACAAGGGCTCGCCCGACTACGCCCTGACCCGGGAGCTGGTCGAGCGGGTCGAGGTGCCGGTGATCGTCTCCGGCGGCCTCAACAGCGCCGAGGCGGTGCGCGCCGCCCACCGCGAGTCCGGTGCCGACGCGGTGATGCTCGCCCGCGGCTCGCTCGGCAACCCCTGGCTGTTCGAGGAGCTGACCGGGCGCCGGACGGGGCCGCCGCGGCCCGAGGAGGTCGTCGCCGAGCTGCTCTGGGTGACCGAGCGGGCCGAGGAGCACCTCGGCGCCGAGCGCGCCGAGCGCTACCTGCGCAAGTTCTACCCCTGGTACCTGGAGCGCCTGGAGGCGCCCGCCGCGGTCGCCGACGAGCTCCAGCGCGACGCCGATCTGAGGCGGGCGCGCGAACTGATCTCCGCTCTCGCCGAGCCGGTGGCCGTTGCTTAGCCGAACCTGATCACCGGCCCACCGCCCTCGCTATAATCCCGCGACTCCGCGCCCGGGTGTGGCTTTCGTGAAGCTGCGCCGGGGCGGTTTTTTTCGGTCAGGGAGCCGGTTTCCGCCGTTCCCACGAACCCAAAACCAAGCGAGGTCGTTTTACGTGAGTCGTCAGGCTGTGATCACCCCCGAGGGGCTCGAGAAGTTGAAAGAGGAGATCGAGTTTCTCACGACGACGAAACGCCGCGAGGTCGCGGCGCGGATCAAGGAGGCGCGCGAATTCGGCGATATCTCCGAGAACGCCGAATACGACGACGCCAAGAACGAACAGGCGCTGCTCGAGAACCGGATCGCCCAGCTGGAGGAGAAACTGCGGCGGGCGACGGTGATCGACGAGAAGGCGGTCGGCACCGACGAGGTCGGCTTCGGCTCGGTCGTCCACGTCAAAGACCAGAAGACCGGCGACTCGCAGAAGTTCCAGATCGTCGGCTCGACCGAGGCCAACCCGGTCGAGCACAAGCTCTCCAACGAGTCGCCGATCGGCAAGGCCCTGATCGGCCACAAGCGCAACGACATCGTCACGGTCGAGGTCCCGCGCGGGCCGAAGAAAAAACTCAAAATCACGAAAATCGAGACCGCTTGACGGTCGATAGGCTCGCGGCCGCATGAGCGAGCCCGAGCAGCCAGAGCTCTCCGACGTACTGCGCGATCGCCGCGAGAAGCTGGAGCGGATCCGCGACGCCGGCATCGAGCCGTTCCCGCACGAGTTCTCCCAGCGCGAGGACATCGCCGAGGTGCGGGCGGCGCACGCCGGGCTCGGGGCCGGGGCGGAGACCGACTCGCGCCACCGGGTCGCGGGGCGGATCGTCGCCCGGCGCGGCCACGGCAAGGCCTGCTTCCTCGACCTGCGCGACGGCAGCGGCCAGCTCCAGCTGCACGCCCGCGCCGACCTGCTCGGCGAGGAGGCCTACGAGATGCTGGTCGGCCTCGATCTCGGCGACATCGTCGGGGTCGAGGGGACGGCGATGGCGACCCGCCGCGGCGGCGAGCTCTCGCTGGCGATCGACCACTGGCGCCTGCTCGCCAAGAGCCTGCGGCCGCCGCCCGACAAGTTCCACGGCCTCGAGGACACCGAGATCCGCTTCCGCCGCCGCGAGCTCGACCTGATCGCCAACGAGGAGAGCCGCGAGGTCTTCCGGGTCCGCGCCCGCACGATCTCCGAGATCCGCCGCTGGCTCGACGACCACGGCTACGTCGAGGCCGAGACCCCCGTCCTGCAGCCGCTCTACGGCGGCGCCCTGGCGCGGCCCTTCGTCACCCATCACAACGCGCTCGACCGCGACCTCTACCTGCGGATCGCCACCGAGCTCTACCTGAAGCGCCTGGTGGTGGGCGGCATCGACCGCGTCTACGAGCTCGGCAAGGACTTCCGCAACGAGGGCGTCTCGCACAAGCACAACCCCGAGTTCACGATGCTGGAGTGGTACGAGGCCTACGCCGACTACGAGAAGACCGCCCACGACCTCGAGCTGATGGTCGCCGAGGTGACCGAGCGGGTGATGGGGACGACCAAGGTGCGGCGCGGTGAGGTCGAGATCGACTTCGCCCCGCCGTGGCGGCGGATCACCCTGCGCGAGGCGATCCTCGAGCGGGCCGGGATCGACGTCGCCGAGCACCCGACGCGCGAGGCGCTGGCCGCCGCGATGGGCACCGAGCCCGACCCCGCCGAGGGCTGGGGCAAGCTGGTCGACGGCCTGCTCTCGCGCGAGGTCGAGCCGGGGCTGATCCAGCCCACCTTCATCCTCGACTACCCGGTCGAGCTCTCGCCGTTCGCCAAGGCGCACCGCTCCCAGCCCGGCCTGGTCGAGCGCTGGGAGGCCTTCGCCGGCGGGATCGAGATCGCCAACTCCTTCACCGAGCTCAACGACCCCGACGAGCAGCGGCGCCGCTTCGAGCAGCAGGCGGTCGAGCTGCAGCGGGGCGACGAAGAGGCGCAGCCCTACGACGAGACCTTCGTCGAGGCGCTGGAGCAGGGGATGCCCCCGACCGGCGGCGTCGGGCTCGGCATCGACCGGCTGGTGATGATGCTGACCGGAGCCCAGACGCTGCGCGAAGTGCTGCTCTTTCCGGCGATGAAAAGCTGATCGGGGCGGAAATCCGCCTTTTGTGGACTGAAAGGCCGCTATTAGCGGTGATGTGGGGAGGCGGGCCGGGGAGCCGGTCTCGGTAGAGTTAAGGACAACAAGGGCGCCTTCCGATCCAGATGGGTGCCTGCCCGGTACTTACGCGGACCAGCCGGGTTAACCGAGAAGAGGTTTCATTTGTTCGAGCGATTCACTGAGAGAGCTCGTCAGGTCGTCGTCCTAGCGCAGGAGGAGGCCCGGACGCTCAAGCACAACTACATCGGCACCGAGCACATCCTGCTCGGGCTGCTGCGCGAGGAGGAGGGCCTCGCCGCCCGGGTGCTGGAGTCGCTCGACATCACGGTGGAACGCGTCCGCTCGCAGGTCGTCCGCATCGTCGGCTCCGGCGAGGAGGTCACCTCCGGCCAGATCCCGTTCACCCCGCGCGCCAAGAAGGTGCTCGAGCTGGCGCTGCGCGAGGCGCTCAGCCTCGGCCACAACTACATCGGCACCGAGCACATCCTGCTCGGCCTGGTGCGCGAGAACGAGGGCGTCGCCGCCCGCATCCTGCTCGACTTCGACGCCGACTCCGACAAGATCCGCAACGAGGTGATCCGGATGCTGTCGGGCCCGGGCGGCCGTCGCCAGGGCGGCGGCGGTGGCGCCGGCGCGACCGGCGAGGGCAAAAAGTCCTCGAAACTGCTCGACCAGTTCGGCCGCAACCTGACCCGGCTCGCCGAGGAGGGCAAGCTCGATCCGGTGATCGGCCGCGAGACCGAGATCGAGCGGATCATGCAGATCCTCTCCCGGCGCACCAAGAACAACCCGGTGCTGCTCGGCGAGCCCGGCGTCGGCAAGACCGCCGTGGTCGAGGGCCTGGCCGCCCGCATCAACAGCGGCGAGGTCCCCGAGCTGCTCAAGGACAAACAGATCTACACGCTCGACCTGGCCGCCCTGGTCGCCGGCTCGAAGTACCGCGGCGAGTTCGAGGAGCGGCTGAAGAAGGTGATGAAAGAGATCACCCAGCGCGGCGACATCATCCTCTTCATCGACGAGCTCCACAACCTGGTCGGCGCCGGCGCCGCCGAGGGCGCGATCGACGCCGCCTCGATCCTGAAGCCGGCCCTGGCTCGCGGTGAGCTGCAGACGATCGGCGCGACGACCCTCGACGAGTACCGCAAGTACCTCGAGCGCGACTCCGCCCTGGAGCGCCGCTTTGCCCAGATCAAAGTCGACCAGCCCTCGCCCGAGGACACCGTCCGCATCCTCGAGGGGCTGCGCGAGCGCTACGAACAGCACCACCGGGTGACGATCAACGACGAGGCGCTGGCCGCCGCCGCCGAGCTCGCCGACCGCTACATCTCCGACCGCTTCCTGCCCGACAAGGCGATCGACCTGATCGACGAGGCCGGCTCGCGGATGCGGATCAAGAGCATGAGCACCCCGCCCGTCTACCGCGACCTCGAGGAGGAAATCGAGAAGACGCGGCGCGAGAAGGAGGCGGCGATCGAGGCCCAGGAGTTCGAAAAGGCCGCCAACCTGCGCGACACCGAGCGCCAGCTGACGACGAAAAAGCGGCAGCTCGAAGACGAGTGGGAGGAGGGCGAGGACGGCGATCGCCCGGTCGTCGGCGAAGAGGAGATCGCCGACATCGTCTCGATGTGGACCGGGATCCCGGTCTTCAAACTGACCGAGGCCGAGACCAAGAAGCTGATCCGCATGGAGGAGGAACTCCACAAGCGCGTGATCGGCCAGGAGGTCGCGATCACCGCCGTCTCGAAAGCGATCCGCCGCTCGCGCGCCGGGATCAAGGACCCGAAGCGGCCGGCCGGCTCGTTCATCTTCCTCGGCCCCTCCGGGGTCGGCAAGACCGAGCTCGCCCGCACCCTCGCCGACTTCCTCTTCGGCGACGAGGAGGCGATGGTCCGGATCGACATGTCCGAGTACATGGAGAAGCACGCGGTCAGCCGCCTGGTCGGCTCGCCCCCGGGCTACATCGGCTACGACGAGGGCGGCCAGCTGACCGAGGCCGTGCGGCGCAAGCCGTACTCGGTGCTGCTGCTCGACGAGATCGAGAAGGCGCACCCGGACGTCTTCAACATCCTCCTGCAGATCCTCGAGGACGGGCGCCTCACGGACGCCCAGGGCCGCACCGTCGACTTCCGCAACGCGATCGTGATCATGACCTCGAACATCGGGGCCGCGGAAATCTCCAAGAACACCTCGATCGGGTTCACCGTCTCCGACGAGACCGGGATGTCCTACGACGACATGAAGAACCGGATCATGGGCGACCTGAAGAAGGTCTTCCGGCCCGAGTTCCTCAACCGGATCGACGAGGTGATCGTCTTCCACAAGCTCTCCAAGGACGAGGTCAAGGAGATCATCGACCTGATGATCAACCGGGTCCGCATCCAGGTCGCCGAGCACGAACTGCAGCTCGAGCTGAGCGAGGAGGCCAAGGACACGCTGGTCGACAAAGGCTGGGACCCCTCGATGGGCGCCCGTCCGCTGCGCCGCGCGATCCAGCGCTACATCGAGGACCCGCTGGCCGACGAAGTCCTGCGCCGGGGCGAGATGGTTCCGGGCTCGACCGTGATGGTCACCCGCGATCCCTCCGGCGACGAGGAAGACAAACCGCTGAGGCTGGAGATCATCGCTCCGAGCAAGGGCGATCCCCGCCTCGAACCGCCGGCCGAACCGGAGAAGGTCGGCGTCGGCGCCAAGGGCGAAGGCGAGGAACGCGGTTCCGACGAGGGCGAGTCCCCGTCGGCCTCCGACGCGCCGCCCGCCCCCGAGAGCGACTGAGCAACCCACCCACCGCCGCCCATGCCCGAGCCCGGACGGATCGCCCTCGGAACCTGGAGCGGGGGACGCTTCATGCACTTCGGTGAGGCGGTCGACGAGGAGCGGCTGGCCGCCGTGTTGCGGCCCGGCGGCGGGATCGACACGGTGCTCAGCGCCGACGCCTACGGGCAGGGCGACGCCGACCGCCTGCTCGGGCTGGCGCTCGCGGGCGTGCCGCGCGACTCCTTCGCGGCGATCGGCGCCGTCGGCCACGACTTCTACGAGGGCGAGCGGGACGGGCCGAAGGGGTTCCCGCGCTTCACCGACCCGCGCCTGCGCGGCCCCGACCGGTACGGGAGCTACCTGCGGATGGCGACCGAGGCGAGCCTGGAGCGGATCGGGATCGACTCCTTCGACCTGCTCCTGCTGCACAACCCGGACCGGATCGGCTACTCGAGCGAGGTCGTCTGGGACGGGATGACGGCGCTGCGCGAGGCCGGTCTCGCCGCCCGGATCGGCGTTGCGCCGGGCCCGGCCAACGGCTTCACCCTCGACATCATCTCCTGCCTCGAGCGGTTCGGCGACCGGATCGACTGGGCGATGATCATCCTCAACCCGTTCGAGCCCTGGCCCGGCGAGCTCTGCCTCGATGCGGCCGCGCGCCACGACGTCGAGGTGCTGACCCGGGTCGCGGACTTCGGCGGCATCTTCTGGGGCGACATGCGCCCCGGGATGGAGCTCGGCCGGACCGACCACCGGGCCTTCCGTCCCCAGGGGTGGATCGAGCAGGGCCTGGAGAAACTGGAGCGGGTGATGCCATACGCCGAGCGCGCCGGCCTCACCCCGATCCAGCTCGCCTGCCAGTGGAACCTCGCCCACCCGGCGGTCTCCTGCGTGGCGCCGACCCTGATCCAGGAGGCCGGCCCGGAGGCGCGCTCAATCGAGGAGAAGCGGGCCGAGCTGGCGGCGCTGCCGGCCGAGCAGCGGCTCAGCGACGAGGACGTCGCCGCGATCCGGGCGATCGGCGACAACGCCGGCTGCATGGCCCTCAAGGGCGGCACCCCCGGCCACGAGGGGGAGGAGCGGGCCGACACCTGGCCGCTCAACGAGGATCTCGCCGCGGTCGGCGAGCGCTGGGGCATCGACCCCGAGCGCGACCTCGTGGCCACCGCCTGACTGCGGAGTCCGGGGGCGTGTGGGCGGCGAGGGCGGGGCGTTCCTCGTGGGAGCTGGGATTTTCGCCGGGGGTTAGGTGGCGGACGGGTCCCATGCCTGGTCGCCCTATGGGCGGCTGGGGCATGGGGAGTCCCGGGGCCGCGAAGCGCCCGCGGGCGAAAATCGGACGCCGCTCCCACGAGGGACGCCCCGCCCTCGCCGCACGAAGCCCCAGCAAGTCCCGCGTCGACGGGGGCTTCACGGCACACCAACTCCGCGAGTCCGCCTCAGGCGTCGGTATGCGACGCCAGAGGCGGACTCGCCGGTGGGGCTCGAGGCGGTGCGGGACTTCGCAGCCTCAGCCATCCAAGGCGGTGCGAGCTTCCGCAGCCCACCCAAGGCGGTGCGAGCTTCCGCAGCCCACCCAAGGCGGTGCGGGGCTCCGCAGCTTCAACCCATCCCAGGCGCTGACAGGGGTGGGGTCGGGGTGCCCCTCGTGCAAGCGGCGTC
>Ga0210085_1000318_pt1 | contig 21136 bp, 17 predicted proteins | sample China_Galinas_PW_5_FD_184866 | JGI IMG/M metagenome (GOLD analysis project Ga0210085, IMG submission 184866) | Wetland microbial communities from San Francisco Bay, California, USA, that impact long-term carbon sequestration - China_Galinas_PWC_D1... | ecosystem: Environmental > Aquatic > Marine... | reverse complement strand
CGGCGGGCCGGCCGACCGCGCCGTGGTCAGCCTGCCGCAGGAGACGACGACCACCGCGCTGGAGGGGTCCCGGACGTGAGCGAGGCGGCGCCCGCCCTGCGCGAGGTACAGGGGCCCTCCGCCCTCGGCGGCGGCAGGCAGCGCTTCTTCGACCTGCTCTGGCTGATGGCGGTGACGGAGTTCAAGCGGGTCTACTTCGGCACCCTGCTCGGCTACCTCTGGTCGCTGGTGCGGCCGCTGATGCTGTTCGGGGTCCTCCTCTTCGTCTTCACCAAGGCCCTCAAAATCGGCAGCGGGGAAGTCGACCATTACGCGGTGATGCTGCTGACGGGGATCGTCCTCTACACCTTCTTCCAGGAATCGACGACCGAATCGGTCAGCTCGGTGGTCACCCAGGAGGGGGTGGTCCGCAAGACCCAGTTCCCGCGCCTGGTGATCCCGCTCGCCACCGTCCTCACCTGCGCCTTCAACTTCGCCCTCAACTTCCTCGTCGTCCTCGCCTTCATCCTCGCCTACGGCGTCGAGCCGAGCTGGACCTGGCTGCTGCTGCCGGTCGCCTTCCTCTTCCTGGGCGCCTTCACGGTCGCGGTCAGCGCGGGGCTCTCGGTCCTCTACGTGCGCTTCCGCGACGTCGCGATCATCTGGTCGGTGGTCGCACAGGTGCTCTTCTACGCAACGCCGATCCTCTATCCCGTCACCGCATTCCAGAACCAGACCATCGAACGGCTGCTGATGGTCAACCCGCTCGGCGTGATCTTCGAGCAGGTGCGCGTCTGGCTGTTGGCCGAACCGCAGGCGCCGACCGCCGCCGAGGCGGCCGGGGGCGTCGTCTACCTGCTGCCGGCGGCGGCGATCTTCGTCGGCGCGTGCGCCTTCGCCGCCTGGATCTTCCAGCGCGAGGCGCCGCGGATCGCCGAGGACCTCTAGCCGGCGGGAGAACCGGGGATGGGCGGGCGCCGCGCCGCCGGCCGCAGCCGCTCGAGCGGTTCGCCCCGGCAGAACTCCTCCTCGCCGGCGACCACGTCGTAGTGACCGGCGCGCTCGGCCTCCACCCCCGCGGGGTCGTCGCGCAGGAGGACCTCGACGCCCATCTCCCACCACGGCCCCGGGTCGCCGTGGCGCGCGGCGATCGTGATCCGCGCCCAGGGCAGCGCCGCCAGCACCTCGCGCACCGCGGCGCCGAGATCGCCGGCCGGTGAGGGAAGCGCGCCGGCGACGACCAGCGCGCGCCCGGTGGCGAACCCGTCGCGCGCCGCGAGCGTCGTCGCCGGATCCGGCGGCCACAGCGAGGGCGGGTGCGTGGCGGCCAGCTTCTCGCCCCAGCGTTCGACGAAGATCGGGCGATTGCGGTCGAACAGCTCGGTGGCCGCCTCCTCGCCGCCGGACCCGAAGCCGCCGTGCAGCACCCTGACGTCCGGTATGTACACGGTCCGCAGGCCCCGCTCGAGCAGCGTCAGGCAGAGATCGACGTCCTCGAAGTAGGCCGGCTCGTAGGCCTCGAGGAAGCCCCCGGCTCCAAGGAAGTCGTCGCGCCGCATGAGCATGCACGCGGCCGCGCCGAAGTCGGTGGCGCGCGGAAACCGCCAGGCCGGGTCGTCGACCTCCTCGCCGTTGCCGAGCGCCAGCACGCTCCCGTCCGGCGCGACGAGCGCGCCGGCGATCTGCATCGTGCCGTCCTCGTTGACCAGGGCCGGCTGCACCGCCCCGACGCCCGGTCGCTCGAGCGCCGCGAGCAGCGGCCCGATCCAGCCGGCGGGGACGACGGCGTCGCTGTTGACGAAGGCCAGGAGGGGGGCGCGGGCGACTCGCGCCGCCTGGTTGTTGGCCGTGCCGAACCCCGCGTTGGCGTCGTTGGCCAGCAACCGCACGTCCGGGAAGCGCTCGCGGACCCTGTCGGCCGTGCCGTCGGGCGAGGCGTTGTCGACGACGATCACCTCGTGCGGGACGTCGGTGTGCGCGGCGATCGCGGCGAGCGAGCGCTCGGCCCAGGACCAGGCGCCGTGGGTGACGACGACGACCGACACGACGGGCTCGACCGCTCCCCCGATCATCGCGAGCCCCGCACCCGCTACTCGGCGTGGATGGTCGCGCACCAGACGGCGCGCGCGGCGACGGCGCCGTCCTCGCCGCGCTCGGGCCCGGGGTTGTAGGCCGTCCTTGCGGCCCGCTTCGGATCGACCCGGCGCCAGCCGTGCGGCGTGTGGGCGAACACGGCTTCGTCGCGACGGCCGGCGCCGGCGTGCCGCAGGAGGTCGTCGACGTCGTCGCGGTCCAGCTGCCGCAGCCAGCCGTGGTCTTCGCGCCGGCCGAACGGGACGCTGAGGTGCACGCGGCCGCCCGGGCGCACGACGCGCAGCAGCTCGCGCAAAGCCTGCGCCGCCTCCGCCCGGGGGTCCTCGGCCCGCGGCGCGGCGGTCCCGTAGCCGGAGTTGTCCATGCCGACGTGCTCGAGCGTCGAGAGGCAGACGACGTCGTCGAACCAGCCGTCGCGCAGGGGCAGGTCGCGCAGGTCGGCGTAGAGGTAGGAGATCCCGAGCTCGGTGAAGGCGGCGGGCTCCGGCGCCAGGGTGGCGATCGAGAGCTCCTCGACGGCGGGCAGCAGGCGCTCGACCACGTGCCGGTGGTTGAACACCGAGCCGGCGTCGAGCACCCGCCCGGAAAGGCCGCGGGAGAACGCCCATGGATACTCGACCACCCGCTCGTCGAAGCCGAAGCCCAGCCCCGGGGGCAGCCGGCCGCCGGCGGCGAAGACTGCGCGCCACTCCTCGCTGTCGAGCAGGGAAGCAACCAGGGCGCGGTGGGTTGCGTCGTAGGCGAGCGTGCGCGGGGGCTGTGACGGGAAGCGCCGCTTCCAGGCGCGCCCGAGGCGCCGCGGCGCGGGCAGCAGGCGCTCGAGCGGCGCAGGCGCGGGGTCCACCCGCTCGAGCCGCAGGACCGCGCAGGGCTGCGCGGCGGAGTCGACGGCGCGCACCAGCTCTCCGGGGTCGGCGGGCAGCCCGTCCCCGGCCACCGGCACCAGGCCCAGCGCCCGGTATCCGTCCAGGACCGTGACCGGGTCGGCGCCGGTCTCGCGCAGGCGCTGCGGCCGGAAGGCGACCAGGACAGACGGGCGGCAGTGGTCGAGGATCCAGCGCGCGCCATACAGGGAGACGTGCGGGGCGGCGTCGGCGTCGATCAGCAGCAGGTCCACCTCCGGCCTGGCGAGGGCCTGGTCGAGGTTGTGCGGGCCCCGCTCCCAGAGGGAGATCGTGGAGACGACCTCGATCGCGGCGCCATCCCCCCGCGCGGCCTTCTCCCGCAGCGCCTCCGATCTGCCGGGGTCCGCCTCGACCGCCAGCACCCGGCCGGAGGGCCCGACCAGCTCCGCCATCAGCAGCGCCGACTCGCCGGCCCCGGCGCCGACGTCGACCGCCGTCATCCCGGGGCGCAGCAGGGCCCTGAGGCCGGCGCCGAGCTCCCCTGCGAGTTCCGTCTCCGCCACGCGCTGAGTATTCCTCATCGGCGACCGGTCGCGAACCCCATAGGCTCCCGACGATGCTGACCCGGGAGCAGATCCTCGCCGTCTACCGCCAGGTGCTGGAGCGAGAGCCGCGCGAGGACGAGATCCAGGCCCAGCTCGCCGGCGCCCCCGACCTCGAAGCGCTGCTGCGGATCGCGCTCGAGTCCGAGGAGTACGCCGAGCGCCTGCGCCAGCGCGGGCTGACCGCGCCCTCCGGCACCCGGCCGGTGGTCAACGTCTACCACCCCGACCTTGCCCAGTGGGGGTTGCCAGCCGGCACCCGCTCCGAGGACGGGATCGCGATCGTCGGCCGCGAGGGCTGGCTGTTCCTCTGCGGCGGCACCAACGCCAACCTCGGCCAGTACGTCGGCGAGGTGCGGATGCAGCGCGGCTGGGTGAAGAGCTGGCAGCAGGCTCTCCGCGGTCGTGAGGCGGAGGCGGCCGAGCTCGGCGTGGCCACGGCCCTGCTGGTGGTGCCGGACAAGCTCGCGGTCTACGAGGAGAGCTACCCGGAGGAGCTGCGCCGGGTGGGGCCGCGCCCGATCGAGCGGCTGCTGGCGGAGGGCGGGCTGCCGATCGTCTACCCGCTCGAAGAGCTGCGCTCCGCCGCCGCGACGGGCGAGGAGATCTACATGCGGACCGACACGCACCTCACCTTCCGCGGCAACCAGCGGCTCGCCTCCGCCGCGATGGCCGCGCTGGGAGCGCGGGACCAGCCGGACCTGAGCGCTCTGCCGCTCCGCTCCTACCCGATCAGCGGCGACCTGGGGGAGAAGTTCGACCCGCCCATCGTCGGCGTGGTCAACGAGCCGGGGTCGCTTCACGATGCCGAGATCGTCGAAGACAACCGGGCGGAGATCGCCGCCGTCGGCGGCCACATCGGCACCCGGCGCGTGTTCCGCAACGAGCGGGCGCCGGACCGGCGGGTGGCGGTCCTCTTCGGCGACTCGTTCGGCTTCAGCGGGGCCAACTACCAGGGCGTCTCCTGGTTCATGGCGCAGACCTTCCGCGAGGTCCACTTCGTCTGGATCCCGTTCGGCTGGGACCCGGACTACGTCCGCCGCGTCGGCGCCGAGGCGGTGCTGGTCCAGGGGGCCGAGCGCTTCGTCGCCCGGGTCCCGCACGCACGGGTCGACACCTCGCGCCTCGCCGAGGAGACCCTGCGCCGCAAGCTGGCGACCGGCATCGAGAGCATCTCCGACTAGGCCCGGCCCGACCCGGGAGCGTGGTTAGACTCCGCGCGCCACCGGCGAACCCGAGGAGAGGTCCCCCAGCTTGAACATCTGCACGATCATCGCGCGGAACTACGTCGCCTTCGCCCGGGTGCTCGCTGAGTCGTTCAAGGAAGCGCACCCCGACGGCAACTGCACCGTCCTGGTCATCGATGACCCGACCGGCTTCATCGACCCCGCCGAGGAGCCCTTCGAGCTGCTGACGATCGACCAGATCGGGCTGCCCGACCCGGAGCGGATGGCTGCCTGGTACGACGTGATGGAGCTCTCGACCGCGGTCAAGCCGTGGCTGCTGCGGACGCTGCTGGAACGTCCCGACTACGACCACGTCGCCTATCTGGACCCCGACATCCGGATCTTCGCCCCGCTCGAGGAGATCGAGCGCCGGGTCGCCGCCCACGACGTCGTCCTCACCCCCCACTTCAACAAGCCGCTGCCGCGCGACGGCCGCAAGCCGGCCGAAGAGGACATCCTGATCGCCGGCAGCTACAACCTCGGCTTCATCGCCCTGCGCGCCGGCCGGACCGCCGACGAGCTGCTCGACTGGTGGTCGGAGCGGCTCGAGAACCACTGCCTCAACGAACCGGAGGTCGGGCGCTTCGTCGACCAGCGCTGGATCGACCTGGTGCCGGGGATCTGGTCGGACGTCAGCGTCCTCCGCGACCCGTCCTACAACATCGCCTACTGGAACCTGCCGGTCCGCGAGCTCGAAGACGACGGCGGCGGCTACCGAGTCGACGGGCGGCCCCTGCGGTTCTTCCACTTCAGCGGCTTCGACCCGCGCCACCCGAAGAGCTTGAGCAAGCACCAGGACCGGATCGACGCCGCCGGGGACCCCGTCCTGCGCCGGATCTGCGCCGAATACGCCGACCAGCTGCTCGACCACGGCTACAAGCAGGCGATCGAGTGGCGCTACGGCTGGAACGCGCTGCCGAACGGGATCCGGCTCGACCGCGAGGCGCGGCGCGTCTACCGCGAGATGGTCGAAGCGGGGGGAGCCGGCGGGTCCGTCTTCACCGAGGAGGGCGCGGAGCGGTTCGCCGGCTACCTGAAGGCGGCCGGCCACGGCGAGGACGGGCGGCGGCTCACCCCGCGCCCCCGCAAGGGGGCCAACGTGGTCGGCTACCTCACCGACCCGCGCGGCGTCGGCGAGGCGGCCCGGCAGGTCGTCGCGGCGCTCGAGCTCGCCGAGATCCCGACTGCGACGATCGACGCGCCGCCGGAGCAGCGCAGGATCGCCGCCAAGCTGGGCAAGCTCGGCTACGACGACTACCCCTACGACTTCAACCTGATCTGCGTCAACGCCGACACGCTGCCATTGGTTGCCAAGGGGCTCGGCCCGCGCTTCTTCGGCGAGCGCCGCTCGGCCGGCCTCTGGTTCTGGGAGATCTCCCACTTCCCGGAGGAGCAGCGGCACGCCTTCGACAACGTCGACGAGGTCTGGGTCGCGACCCGGCACGTCGCCGACGCGCTGCGGCCGCTCTCGCCGAAACCGGTGCGCACGATCCGGATGCCGATCGTGCCGGGCGAGCCCGCCGCCGCGACCCGGGCCGAGCTCGGGATGCCGGAGGGCTTCTGCTTCCTGTTCGTCTTCGACTACCGCAGCATCTTCAAGCGCAAGAACCCGCTCGGCCTGGTCGAGGCCTTCCGCCGCGCCTTCGAGCCCGGCGAGGGACCCTCGCTCGCGATCAAGTCGATCGGCGGCGAGGACTACCCCGAGGAGCGGCGGGCGCTGGCCGAGGCGGTGGCCGACCGGCCGGACATCAGGCTGATCGAAGACGTGGTCAGCCGCGAGATGAAAGACGCGATGATCGCCGGCTGCGACTGCTACGTATCGCTGCACCGCTCCGAGGGCCTCGGGCTGACGATGGGCGAAGCGATGTACTTCGGCCGGCCGGTGATCGCCACCGCCTACTCCGGGAACCTCGACTTCATGACCCCGGAGAACAGCTACCTGGTGCCCTACGAGATGACCCAGATCGGCCCCGACGCCGCCCCCTACCCGGCCGACAAGCAGTGGGCCGAGCCGGACCTCGACCGCGCCGCGGAGCTGATGCGCGCGGTCTTCGCGGACCCGGCGGCCGCCGCGGCGCGCGGCAGGCGGGCGGCCGCGGACATCCGCCGCACGCACTCGGCCAAAGCCGCGGCGGAGGCGCTGGAGACGCGGATCGAGGAGATCAGGCGGGCCGGCCTGCTCGACCGGCTGCAGGGACCGACCCCCTCGCAGGTCGCGGCCGGGGCGCTGGGCGGCAGCGCCCAGCTCGCCCGCCTGATCCACGACCCGGAACCGCGCCGGGGCGGTGGGGTCAAGGGACGGGCGCGCCGCGTCGCGAAGCGCGCCTACCTGCGGCTGCTCCGCCCCTACGCGGCCCGCCAGCACCAGGTCAACGTCAGCATCGCCGAATCGGTCGACGACCTGCGCGAGGTGCTGAAGGAGACCGTGCGGATCTCGAACGACCACGACAAGACGCTGCGCGCCCTGGCCGGCCAGACGGCGCGGGCCAACGAGCTGGTCGACGCCGCCGCCGCCGAGCCCTTCATGGCCGACGAGCGGCTCGCCGGCCGCACCCACCCGTCGCTCGGCAAGACGATCGGCTTCCGCGCCTCCGCCGAAGAGGCCGGCAACAACGGCTATCGCGGCTTCGAGGGCCTCTTCCGCGGCTCCGAGGAGACGATCCGCGACCGCCAGCGCGTCTACCTGAGGCTGCTCTCCGGCCACGAGCCGGTGCTCGACGCCGGCTGCGGCCGGGGCGAGCTGCTCGACCTGCTCGCCGAGAACGGGATCGCCGCCCGTGGCGTCGACCTCGACCCCGGCATGGTCGAGCGCTGCCGCGAGAAGGGCCACGAGAACGTCGAGCAGGGCGACCTGATCGAGGCTCTGGAGCGGACGCCGGAGGGCTCGCTGGGGGCGATCTTCAGCGCCCAGGTGATCGAGCACATGGAGCCGCCGCAGCTGCGGCTGCTGCTCGAGCTCGGCCGCTCGCGGCTGCAGCCCGGGGGGCTGCTGATCGCCGAGACGGTCAACCCCCACTCGGCGGCGGCACTGAAGGCCTTCTGGGTCGATCCCACCCACCACCACCCGCTGTTCCCCGAGACGATGCTCTCGCTCTGCGCGCTGGCGGGCTACGCCGAGGGCGACGTCTTCGCCCCGGCGGGCAGCGGCGACTGGGACGAGGACCGCACCCGGGTCGGCGAGTACGCGGTGGTCGCCGCCGCTCCCGACGCCGCCGCGGGCTGAGCCGCGCCGCCGCGCTCAGGCGGTCGAGACGGGGTTGCCCTCTTCGAGCAGGGCGAGGTCGGCGTCGACCATCAGTTTGACCAGCCGCTCGAAGTCGACGCTCGGCGTCCAACCCAGCTTCTCGCGCGCCTTCGACGGATCGGCGATCAGCAGGTCGACCTCGGCCGGGCGCATGAAGCGCGGGTCCTGGCGGAGGAACTCGGCCGGGTCGAGGCCGACGTGGGCGAAGGCGATGTCGACCAGGTCCTGGACCGAGTGGTCGACGCCGGTACCGACCACGTAGTCGTCGGGATCGTCCTGCTGCAGCATCCGCCACATCGCGTCGACGAAGTCTGGCGCGTAGCCCCAGTCGCGGCGGGCGTCGGTGTTGCCGAGCGTCAGCTCCTCGGCGAGGCCGAGCTTGATCGCGGCGGCGCCGTGGGTGATCTTGCGGGTGACGAACTCGAGGCTGCGGCGGGGGCTCTCGTGGTTGAAGAGGATCCCGGAGCAGGCGAAGAGGCCGTAGCTCTCGCGGTAGTTGACGGTGATGAAGTGGGCGTAGACCTTGGCGACGCCGTACGGGCTGCGCGGGTAGAACGGCGTCAGCTCGTTCTGCGGCGTTTCCCGCACCTTGCCGAACATCTCGCTCGAGGAGGCCTGGTAGAAGCGCGCCTCGGGGCAGGCTTCGCGCATCGCCTCCAGCATCCGCGTCACCCCGACCCCGGTGAACTCGGCGGTCAGGGTCGGCTGGTTCCAGGAGGCGCCGACGAAGGACATCGCGGCGAGGTTGTAGATCTCGTCCGGCTCGCAGGCGCGCATCACGTCGACGAGCGAGCGCTGGTCGAGCAGGTCGCCGGTGTGGATCTCGATCCGGTCGCGGATCGGCTCCAGCCGGTGGTGGTTCTCGCTGGAGAGGCGGCGCACCATCCCGTGGACCTCGTACCCCTTGTCGAGGAGGAGCTCCGCCAGATAGCTGCCGTCCTGTCCGGTTATCCCCGTGATCAGGGCGCGGCGCGACATGCTCCTCAGATTACTCGACCTCCTCCCGGTACCGTACGCTCGGCCAGATGAACCGCAACCTCGCCATCGTCCCGGCGTACAACGAGGCAGAGGCGGTCGGGGCGACGATCGCCGCGATCCACCGCTGGGCCCCGGAGTTCGACGTCCTCGTGATCGACGACGGCTCGGTCGACGACACCGCGGGGGTGGCGGCCGCCGCAGGCGCGAGGGTGCTGCGCATGCCGTACAACCTGGGCATCGGCGGCGGCATGCAGGCGGGCTACGTCTACGCGCGGGAGAACGGCTACGAGATCGCGGTCCAGGTCGACGGCGACGGCCAGCACGACCCGAGCCAGATCAAGGACCTGCTCGCCTGCCTGCGCGAGCACCCGGAGCTGAACATGGTCACCGGCTCGCGCTTCCTCGACGAAACGGACGCGGACGGGTACCGCTCCTCGGCGGCCCGCCGGGTCGGGATCAGGATCTTCGCCCGGGTGCTCTCGACGATCACCGGCCAGAGGGTCACCGACCCGACCTCGGGCTTCCGGATGACCGACCGCAAGGGGATCGAGCTGTTCGCCACCGACTACCCGATGGACTACCCCGAGGTCGAGGCGATCATGCTGATGCACACGCACCGCCTGCGCAGCTGCGAGATCCCGGTGACGATGGAGCCGCGCCTGACCGGCAGCTCGGCGATCGCCGCCCCGCAGTCCGTCTACTACATGGTCAAGGTGCTGCTCGCCGTCTTCGTCGCCCTCTTCCGCAAGCGACCGGTCCGCGACGCGGGTCCGGCGGTCGAGCAGACGTGACGCCCGGCCTCGCGATCCCGGGCCTCGCCGCCATCGTCAGCCAGCGCCTCGAGGTGGTCGTCGTCGCGGTCCTCATCTGCGCGGTGATCTTCGAGCTGATCCGGCGCAAGCACCTGATGGAGCGCTACGCGATCCTCTGGCTGGTCCTCGGGCTGACGATCCTCGTGCTCGCCGCCTGGAAAGGCCTGCTGACCAGCTTCTCTCACGCGGTCGGGATCTACTACCCGCCGGCGGCGCTGTTCGCGGTCGCCTTCCTCTTCGTCCTCGCCCTGCTGCTCCACTTCTCGATCGTGCTCTCGCGCCTCTCCGACCAGAACAAGATCCTCGCCCAGCGGGTGGCATTGCTGCAGGAGCGCCTGGAGCGCGGGAAGCGGCCCGGCGAGGCGGGCGGCGGCGAGACCGCCCCACCCGAGACCGAGAACACGACGACCCAGGAGCCGACCCGAACTCAATGAGCCAACCGACCAACTGCCCGATCTGCGGCGGTCCCCTGAACCCGACCGACGTGCGCGCCTACGACCACCTCGTCACCGGCGACGGCCCGTTCGGGGTCAGGGAATGCACGGCATGCCGGTATGGCGTGACCGACCCCCAGCTCTCCAACGCCGAGCTCGGGCCCTACTACGCGAGCGACTACTACGCCGGCTACTACGAACACGGCGGGCCCCGCTCCCGCAACCCGCTCTACCGCCTCCGCGCCGCCTTTCGCAAGCGCAGCGGCGAGCGGCGCAACCGGCAGCGCCCGTTCGACGTCGAGGGGATTCCCCCCGGCCGGTTCCTCGACGTCGGCTGCGGCGGCGGCGAGCTGCTGCGCAGCTTCGCCGCGCGCGGCTGGGAGCCGTACGGGATCGACCCGAGCGAGCAGGCGGTCGAGACCGCCGCCGGGCGCGGCGCCAAGGTCCACTGCGGCACCCTCGCCGACCAGCCCTGGGAGGAGGGGAGCTTCCAGCTGATCGGCTTCAACCACTCGCTCGAGCACATCGTCGACCCGATCGACGCCCTGCGCAGCGCCCGCGACCTGCTCGCGCCGGGAGGGCTGCTGGCGATCGCCGCGCCGAACTGGACCTGCTGGCAGCGGAGCCGCTTCGGCAACCGCTGGTCCTCGCTGGACATGCCGCGCCACCAGCAGCACTTCTCGCCGCAGGCGCTGCGCCGCACGGCCGAGACGCTCGAGCTCGAGCTGAGCTCGGTCGGCACCACCTCGGCGGCGGGCGCCGCCACCTACAGCATCCACTACATGCTGGCCGGTCACTACACCCCGGGCTGGAAGCTCTGGCTCTCTTACGCGATCGCCATCCCCGTACTCCCCTTCGTCTTCCTCGGCGACCGCTTCGGCGGCGGCGACTGCTGCTTCGCCGTGATGAGGCGTCCCGCCGCCTGAGCGGCGCTGCCGCGCGATCGCGATGGACCCGGCCCCGCTCTGCCTCGTCTACCTGGCCTGGACCCCCTACGGGGTCGAGTGCGCCGAGCGCTTCCTCGCCGCCTATCGCGCCCGACCGGCCGGGACGCCGCACCGGCTGCTGCTGGCGCTGGCGGGGCCGGAGGAAGACCGCTCGCCGTGGCGGCGCCTCTTCACCGAGGTCCCGCACGAGCCGCTGGAGCTGGGTTTGGGGATGGACCTCGGCCACTACCGCGCCGCCGTCGACCGCGTCCCCGCCGAGCGCTACTGCTTCCTCAACACGGTCTCCGAACCGCTGGCCGAGGGCTGGCTGGCGGCGCTGGAGCGGGAGCTGCTGCGCCCCGAGGTCGGCATGGTCGGCGCCACCGGGTCCTACGAGAGCCCGAACGCCGTCCGACCGGGCCCACTGCGGCGGCTGCGGCCCGGCTTCGAGCCCTTCCCCAACCCGCACCTGCGGACCAACGGGTTCGCGATGGAGCGGGAGCAGATCCTCGCGCTCCGGTGGGGAACCGACCTGACCCGGGAGCAGACGGTGATGCTCGAGGGCGGCCGCGACAGCCTCACCCGGCAGGTGCGCGCGGGGGGGCTGGAGGCGTTGGTCGTCGGCCGCGACGGCGTCGGCTACCCGCCCGGGCGCTGGCGCGAGAGCGCCACCTTCCGCAGTGGCGAGCAGGCCAACCTGCTGCTCGCCGACAACCGCACCCGCCATTACCAGGAGGGGGGGCCGCTGGTCCGCCGCGGCCTCACCTGGCTCGCCTGGCACACCTGGCGCGGCTGAGCGCGGGCGGGGCCGGTCAGGCCCGCGGCGGCTCGATCCCGCGGCGCCAGGGCAGCGGCCCGTCCGGGCGCAGCGCGGCGCGCAGCTCCTGCGGGACCATCCCGATCAGCAGGCCGACCCCGAGGAAGACCAGTCCGCCCAGGGCGGCGGCGACGAGGTCGGGCAGCCCGGGAATCAGCAGCGGCACCAGTGCGGCCAGGGCGGCCAGGGCGACGCGGCCGAGGAAGCCGGCGCGGACCGTCACCCTCCCGGTCGAGACGTGCAGCCGCCAGTAGATCAGGCAGGCGAGGAGGGCGTCGGCGAGGACGGTGGCGGTGGCGCCGCCCTTGGCGCCGAAGGGCGGCACCAGCACGGCGGCGAAGACGGCGACCCCGAGCAGGCCGAGCGCGTTGGTGAGGATCAGCTGCCGCTGCCGGCCCAGCGCGATCAGCGCCACCGTCCAGATCTGGTAGAGCGCGATGAAGAGGAGGGCGAGCGCCTGGATTCGCAGCACGTCCCCGGCGGGCCCGAATTCGTCGCCGCCCAGCACCGCCATCGCCGGCTCGGCGGCGCGGAGGGCGACCAGGGCGACCAGCACGCCGGCGACCACCGCCCCCTCGCTGAGCCCTTCGATCGCGTAGCGCAGGCGGGCGAGGTCGTCCCGCGCCGCCGCCGTCATCAGCGGCAGCGCGACGCCGGCGACCAGGACCGGGACCACGATCAGCGCTTCCATCGCACGCAGCGAGCCGCCGAAGTAGCCGGTCTGCTCGGCCGAGGAGATCAGCGACATCAGCACGATCACGAGGCGGAAGTAGATCTGCCCCAGCGCCAGCGCCGCCGCCACCGGCAGCGCCGTCCCCAGCAACCGCCGCTGCTCGGCCCGGCCGAAGCGCGGCCGGGCGAGGCCGGCCCGGCCGGCGATGAAGGGTACGGCCGCGACCACGGCCACGCCGGCGACGACCTGAACCGCGAAGAACGGGGTGAGGCCGGCCCCCCACGCCACCAGCACGGCGACGCCGGCCAGCGCCACCACCTGGCGCAGCACTTCGACGAAGGCGAGGCCGCCGTTGCGCAGCTCGACGGTCAGCGGGACCAGCACCGCGTTGGCGATCGCCGACAGCAGCACCCCGGCGCCGGCGAGGGCGGTGCCGGTGACCATCTCCTCCGGGTAGCCGGCGGCGAGGGCGAAGGCGACGAGCAGGACCAGCGCGACCGCGGCGACCAGCAGCCGTTGGCCGAGGACGTTGGCGAGGAGCGCGCGGCGGTCCTCCGGCGCGAGCCGGGCCAGCTCGCTGCTGGCGGTGACGTTCAGGCCGGTATCGACGACGCTGACGGCGATCCCGACCAGCGAGAGCACGGTGACGTAGCGGCCCGAGTCCTCGACGCCGAGGTGGCGGAGCAGCAGCATCGCGGTGACGAGGCCGAGCACCAGGCCGGCGACGTTGGCCCCGATCCGCATGAAGCTGCCGCGGATCACCTTGCCCCCGGCCTCGCTCGAGGTGAGGACGTCCCCGCTCATCGAGAGGCGCTGCGGTACCAGTCCACGTACTTGCCGCAGGCCCGGGCGATCGGGACGATGCGGTCGCGCTCGCCAGCGGGCGTCGCGACGACGTTGGCGAAGGTGGCGGTCGCGGTCCGCGCGGAGAGCAGGGTGTCGTGGACGTCGAAGGTGATCGGCACCTGCTTCCTGCTCGGGACGGCGATGCGGCCGATCGGCAGCCGCGGGCCGGGCCGGTCGAGGTTGGCCGGCAGGGTCGTCCGCAGCCCGGGGGCGGTCACGTCTACCGGCTGGTGGCTGATGTAGTAGGACCCCAGCTCCCAGGTCCCGGCCGGGAGGGTCATCCGGACCGTGAGCGAGCCGCCGGCCGCGACCGTGCCCCCTTCGACCACGATCGGCTCACGCCGGATCGCGGCGACGCCGCCCCCGGCGAGGATCGCGCGGCCCTTCGGGGTGCCGCAGCGCAGCACGGCACCGGGCCATTCGCCCTCGTCGAGGATCGAGCGTTCGCGCACCTCCCCGGTCCGCTTCCAGAGCTGGAACGCATCGGTGGATTCGACCAGCTCGATCTGCGGCGGCGGTTCGCTGGCGGCGGGATCGCGCGTGGTGATGAACCACTCGTATTCGTTCAGCGTCGAGGCGGGGACGCTGTCGAAGTCCGTCGTGTGGCCGAACTCCCATTCCTTCCCGGGGCGGAGCTCGACCTGGGGCGCGGTGCCGAGCGAGATCGGCCGGAAATAGGACCCGGCGAGCTCCCAGATGTTGAACTCGTCTTCGCCGAAGAACAGGGTCTTTTCGCCGAGGATGTGGGGACTGAAGCTCTTCAGCTGGCGGGCGTGGTCGGTCGGCCCGACCGGGATGAAGGTGAGCGTCCGCTTGTCGGAGGCGACGACCTGGAAGAGGAGGACCAGGCTCAGCAACGGCACCGCCAGCCAGGCGAACCGCGGCCGGCGCGGCCGGCGCCCCTCCTCGCGGTCGACCAGCGGCAGCGCCGCGACCAGCATCAGCAGCGGCGAGGCGATCATCAGCCCCTTGGCGGCTACGTAGATCGACTGCGTGCCGTCGGTGTATTCCCAGATCAGAAGCCCGGCCAGCGCCGCCAGGGGCAGGAGCCAGCGGCCGCGCCGGACAGCCCAGTACGTGCCGAAGAGGACCAGGGCGACCACGAACCAGCTCCAGGGGCCGCCGAGGTAGGCGGACGTGGCGGCGAACCGGTAGTCGGCCTGGTCCCAGATCCCGAGTGCCTCCCAGCCGGGCAGGCGGCCGACCAGGTTGCCGATGTCGGTGGTCTGAATCCCGGTCCCTTCGCGCAGAACGATGAACTCGTACATCCGGTGCACCTGCGGCAGCAGAACGGCTACGAGGACGGCGACGCCGATGCCGAGCGCCGGCAGCTCGCGGCGGACGATCGCGGGCACCTCGCCCAGCTGCCGGCGCCAGGCCGCGATCGCCAGCAGCCCCGCCAGCCAGAGGCCGAAGACCGCCATTACCCAGGGCAGCCCGGCGATCGAGTAGGCCGAGATGACGCCCCCGGTCAGCAGCGCCAGCGGCACCCAGCGGCCGCGGCCGAGGCGCGGGCCGCAGCCGCTGACGCAGAGGACGATCGCGACCACGAGCCCCGCCTGCGCCACCTCCTTGAACGAGCCCTGGCCGTAGTAGGCGGCGACCAGGTAGGGCATCGCGACCAGGGTGGCGGCGATCGCCTTGCCGTACCAGGCGGCGTTGCGGGCGGCGGCCAGCACGGTCCACGCGGTGAGCACCGGAATTGCCATCGACCAGCCGGAGAAGGCTAGGTCCGGCGAGATCCCGAGCCCTTTGCTGAGCAGCGCCGCCATCGCGTGCGGGCCGAGCGGGTAGTCCGACGGCAGCGGGGCAACAGCGGCGACCGCGGGATGCAGGAAGGCTTCGACGATGCGCAGGTGCACCGTCATGTCGTTGTTGACCGTGACCCCGAGGATCCCGCCGCGCCCCGCGGCGAGGAAGGGGACCATGACCAGGATGAGGGCCGGGAGAGCGGCGAGAAGGTCGGTCAGCGGCGGCCGGTGCCGCGGCGAGCGCAGGCACCAGACCGCGGCGGCGGCGGCGAGCAACGCGACCAGGATCGCCATCGTTGTGGTGCGGCCGGGCACGTGCGTCGCCGGCGCCGCGAGCAGCATCGCGACCGAGAGGCCCACCATCGGCGCCAGCCAGTTCCATTCACGCGCTCCCGCCAGTCGCAGCGCGGCCTGACCGAGGAAGAGCGCGACGAGACCGGTGACGGCGGCGCTGAGAAAGACGGCTCCCAAGGCGCGCAGTCTGCCTCATCGGGCGGCCGCCCGGTCGACTGGGCTCCCGGGCTCCATCTAGCCTGCGCTGTGTGACGGGCGGAGCACACGCACCGACAGGCTGCGGCGCGCTGGGTGCCTACGACCGCGACCGGGTCGGCCGGATCGCGGCCGCGATGGAGGCCGAGCCGCGGACTGCGCACGCCGACGAGCGCTCGATCCTGATGCTCGACCGGGAGCCGATCGAGTGGCGGGCCGGCGAGGCCCGCGGGCTGGGCTGGGTCGAGACCGACGTCTGGCGGCCCGGCCCGGTGAGCGGCTGGGAGGACGCCGCCCGGCGCGGCGCCTGCGGGATGGTGGTCGAGGGCCGGCGGCGCTTCCTGCACTCCTCGGTAAGCGGCATGGCGCCGCTCTACTGGCTCGACGACGGCGGCGCCACCTACTTCTGCTCGCGGATCGAGCCGCTCGTCCGCTCCGCCTCCGCCGCCTTCGATATCGACTGGGACGCGTGGGCGGCGATTATCGCGCTGCGCTACCCGCTGGGCGACCGCACCCCGTTCGCCGGGGTCCGCCGGCTCGGCCCCTTCGAGACGCTGCGGCGCCGCTTCCGCCGCGGTCGCGCCCGGCAGGAGGACTGGCCGTGGGCGCGGGTGGAGCCGCGCGGCGGCCTCCAGGCGGCGGGCGACGGGGTCGCCGAGGGCCTGCGCGAGGCGCTGCGGCCGCTGCCCGGCGAGCTGCTCTGCCCGCTCAGCGGCGGCCGCGACTCGCGCCTGCTGTTCTCGGTGCTCGCCGCGGATTCCCGGGTCGCCGCGGCTCTCACCGTTCCGGACGACGAGGGCGAACCGATCGAGGAGGACCTGGCCGAGGCCGTCGCGGCGGCGGCCGGAGTACGGCACGAGCGGATCGTCGGACGCGCCGCCGACTACCCGCGCGACTGGGAGGAACGGGCGGAGCTGGTCGAGCACCAGTTCGTCGACCACGCCTGGCTGGTGCCGCTGGCCCGGCGGCTCGGAGGGCACGAGCTGCCGGTCCCCGACGGCTTCGCGCTCGACGTCTTCCTGCAGTCCGAGCGGCACTTCAACACGTCCGAGACGCTCGACCTGAAGCGGCCGCGCCAGGCACGCCTGGCCCTCTTCGACGCCCTGCGGCGCTACGGCCAGGCAGAGCAGGCGCTGGCCCCGGCGCTGCGCGAGCCGCTGCTCGCCCGCGCCCGCGACGGGTTCCTCGCCGCCACCCGGCGCTTCGAGGGCCACCCCTCCCAGAACATCCTCTGCACCTACGCGACGCGCTCGGTCCGCGGTGTCGCCCGCTACCCGACGGGCCTGCTCTCTGCGTCGCCGGTCGTCGCGCCCGGCGCCGACGACGAGGTCGTCCGCGCCGCGCTCACGATCACCCAGACGGAAAGGGACGACGGGCGCCTCTACGCCGCGACGTTCGAGCGCCTGGGGCCGGCGCTGGGTCGCCTGCCCTCGACCTCCGACACGCCGAGGACCGGCCCGCGCCTGCCGCGCCGCTGGCTCTCTGCCGAGGCGGGCGATGCGCGGCTGCGGCTGCTGTCCGACGGCCCGCTGGCGCGGCACCTCTCCCCCGAGTTGCTGGCCGGGCTGCGCGACCCGGCCTTCGAGCCCTCACCCGACCTGCGGCTGGGGATCGAGGGGGTCTGCCTCCTGCACTCCTGGTGGCAGCGCTATCGCGACCTGCTGCGCCCGGTCGAGGTGAGCGACCTGACCTCCTGAGTCATCGAGGCGGCGCGATCCTCATCGACCGTGATGGCTCGCGGCGGGGATGGTACGGTCCTACCTCTGATGGGCACTGCGGACGCGGAGTATGCGGCCAGGCTGGAGGGGGAAGTGGCCCGAGGGCTGCGGCGGTGGATCGACTTTCAGCGGCCCTACCGCTGGAATATCGGGCGACTCGATCCGGGGCGGACTCTGGACGTCGGCTGTGGCGTCGGTCGCCACCTGCTCAGCCTGCCGCCAGGGAGCATGGGCGTCGACCTCAGTGAGCACGCGGTCGCCAGAGCGCGGGCGCGAGGAGCGAACGCCCGCACGATGGACGAGTTCTTCTCGAACCCCGGCGAGTCGTTCGACACCATCCTCCTCAGCCATGTCCTCGAGCACATGACGTTCGAGCAGGGCCGAGAAGTGCTAGGCATGTACCTTCCCCACCTCAAGGGCAACGGCAGGGTCATCGCCATCTGCCCTCAGGAGAAGGGTCACTGGGCCCCGCCGCCCGGCGACCGGCCCGAATACACCGACATCGACAGCGGCAGAGCCCACGTCACGTTTCTCGACGCCACCGCCCTCCGGTCCATGTTGGAGGACGCCGGTCTGACGGTCGAGCGGGCGTACTCGTTCCCGTTCCCGAGACCGTTCGGCAACGTGTTCCGGCACAATGAGACCGTTGTGGTCGGCCGAAAATGCTCCTGACGCCGCCGATTCGCTGAGCCACGCCGAACACCTTTGGCCGGCCGCAGGGCGGGCGGCTCAGCCCCGGCTCTTCCCCAGTCGCCGGCTCAGCCACCGCAGCGGGGCGGTGAGTCGCCAGCTCAGGCTGCCCTCGTAGGACGCCCGCACCCGCTCCTCGACCGCGCGGCCGTGCGTGAGGACCCGCTCCTCGGCCTCCGCCGCCTCCTCCATGGCCTCCTTCAGCGACCCGCGCAGCGCTTCGTTGTCGCGCCGCAGCGAGGCCACGTCGGTGCGGGCCCGCCACTCCATGCGCACCAGCCGGGCCATCTCGTCGGTCGGGGCCGGTGGCCGCCGCGGGGTGGGGTCCAGCTCGCGAATCAGCCCGACCAGCTCCTGCGCGTGGACGTTGGCGCGGTGGTGGGCGATGACCAGGTCGCGGTTGACCGGCCCCATCGCGGGGTCGTAGCGGCGCAGGTCGGCGGCCAGCCGTGCGGGGTCGAGCACCCCGGTCGCGCTGCGGCCGGCGATCCCGTCGGCCTCGATCGCCGGGTAGCTCTCCGCGGTCACCCAGCCCTCGCCACCGTTCCAGTCGTAGACATAGGCGGCGCGGCCGCACGACATCGCCTCGAGGATCGCGCGGCCGTAACCGATCACGACCTCGGCGCCGGCGATCGAGGCGCGCACGTCGACCGACTGGCGCAGGACGCCGCCGGTGCGGGCGAGGCTCATCCCGGCCTCGGCGCATGCGGCCTCGAGCGCCTGCCAGCGGTCCTCGACCGGGTTGTTGCTGAGCACCAGCGCCCGGCCGGCCACCGGCGGCAGCGGCTCGGCGGGGGCGAAGCGCTCGGTGTCGATCGGCTGGCGCAGCCGCACCACCCGGGGCGCCGTCGCGAAGCTGCGCATCCGCGCCGCGACCCGGTCGTTGAGGGCGACCACGGCGCCGACGATGCCCGGCAGCTGCGGCGGCGACTGCAGGTCGATGGACTCGCTGTGGGCGACGAAGAGCTGCGGCGCGGCCGGGTAACGGCCGGCCAGCAGCAGGGATGCGCCGGCGTCCTGTGCCAGCACCGCGTCGCAGTCCTCCGGCAGTCGCGTCCGGTCGACCACGTCGAGACCGCGCTCGTCGGCAACCTCGGCGCCCGCGCCCGGTTCGGCGGTGTAGACGACCGGCTCGTGCCCGAGCCGGTCGAGCTGCTCGGCAACGGTCAGCAGATACGACTCGCTGCCCCCCAGCCCGAGGTGGTTGGTCCCAAGCACCAGCCTCATGGGGACAACTGTAGGCCGTGCGCGCGCCTACGGTCGAGCGCGTCCGCCGGTGATGCGGACGAAGGCGTGCCAGGCGGGCTTCGCCCGGAAACGCTTGCCTTCGCGGAAGAAGCCGACCGAGTCGCAGAAGCTGCAGCTGTCCTTCAGGTCTTTCCAGGAGAACCAGTAGACGCCCTTGAGCTTGAGCCGGCGCCGGTTCTCCAGCAGGTATTCGTAGGAGCCGCGCAGCTGCCTCACCTGGCCCCGCGGACCCTGCTCGAAGGCGACGTTCTTGAAGTTGTTCTGCGATCCCCAGCCGATCTCGGTGATGTAGAAGTCGGGCCGGTCGTGGCTTGCGACCAGGGCGTCGTGGAATTGCTCGACCAGCTTCTCGAGCATCTTGCTGTCGACCGCGTAGGGGTGCAGCGAGACGGCGTCGAAGCGGCGCTTGATCCCGGGGTAGCGATAGAAGCGCTTGAGGAAGGCGGCTGCCGGCATGCCCCGCTTGCCGCGCGCGGTCGGCTTGCCGAAGAAGCCGGCGAGCATCAGCTTGGCGCGCCGGTCGACCGACTTGAGGGCCTGGCTGGAGATCGTCACCAGCTTCGCGTAGCGGGCGGGCGAGGCGGGGAAGGCGAAGTAGAAGAAGTTCGGCTCGTTCCAGATCTGCCAGGAGCGGATCGGCTGCGGCCTGGCGATCACGTCTTCGCCTTCGGCCGCGCCGCGCCGGTGCTCGGCCCAGAAGTCGCCGCCGGGCCCGTAGCGCTCGACCGCGGCGCGCAGGAGGCGCTTCCAGGCGGAGCGCTGCCGGCCGCTGTTGACCGGCAAGGTGGTTTCCTTGGGCGCCACCCACCCGGGCGTCGTCACGACCACGGGCAGGACCGGCAGGCCGCCCCGGGCCGCCGCCGCGACCGCCTGGTCGAAGCCGGCCCATTCGTAGTCGCCGTTCCTGTCGGGCTGCACCGCGGCCCAGGAGAGCGGCCAGCGGACGCTTTCGATCCCGCCCGCCTTCATGTACTCGACTTCTTCGGCCGTCGGGTATGACTGCGGGGCGATCCCGAAGAAGCCGCGGGGGACTTCGGTCTGCTTGGCCGATCCGGTGCCGGCGCCGAGCGCGAGCGCGGCGATCAGTCCGGTGGCGAGGGCGATGGCGAGGAGCTTGCGCTTCATCGGGCTGGAAACGGTAGCGGGTGGGTCACTCGGGCAGGCGAATCCCTAGTAGGCGCCGCCCAGCTTGCGGTGGTCCCAGCTGGCGGTGCGCCGCGGCCGGAACTGCAGCGCCACCCGCTTCGGCGCCTGCGCGGCGAGCGCCGCCCGCGCGCCCTCGCCGAGCGGCAGGCCGCCGGCGTAGCGCGGCATCAGCTCTTCGGCGAAGCCGAGCACGGTGTCGCGGTCGCGGTGGATCGCCGTATCGGCCTCGATCATCGCGCCGCGCAGCTGCGCGTACTCCTCGCCCAGCTCGACCAGGACCGTGGCGCGGGGGTCGCGCTCGAGGTTGCGCACCTTCTGGGACCTGGCGTAGGTCCAGGCCCAGACCTCGCCATCGCGCACGCAGAACCAGAGCGGCATCGAGTGCGGCCAGCCGCGCGGGCCGTTGCTGGAGACGACCGCGACCCGCGCCTCGTCCATCAACTCGGCCAGCTCGGCCTCGCTGAGCTCGATCTCCCCGCGGCGGCTCACGGAACGAACCTTAGAGGCGCCGTCGCGGCGGCTGAAGGATTTGTGTGCCCATGGGCCCCCAAGATCCTTCAACCGCCGCCCCGGAAGGCGCGCCGGTAGGCGGTCGGGGTGGTGGCGGTGGCGCGGCGG